>Ga0068861_100000051_pt1 | contig 54909 bp, 46 predicted proteins | sample KBSSwiS42_FD_66593 | JGI IMG/M metagenome (GOLD analysis project Ga0068861, IMG submission 66593) | Switchgrass rhizosphere microbial communities from Kellogg Biological Station, Michigan, USA - KBS Switchgrass S4-2 | ecosystem: Host-associated > Plants > Roots > Rhizosphere > Soil ...
CCTATCATCTCCCCGATCGTGGCCAGCGCCGGGGCGGTACCGGGCATGATGTCGGGGGCCATCCCGTTAAAGCTCGCCGCCGCCCAGGGCAGCATCCGCGCCGTGGCGTCGTCGGGCATCCCGACCAGCTCGGTAACCACTGTCAGCGGTAGGTACCAGGCGATCTGGGAAACGGCCTCCACTTCGCCGCCATCGCTCAAGATGCGCTCCACTTGCCCGGCGCTGAGCTGCGAGAGCCTGTCGCGCATGGGGGCGAGTTTCGCCGGTGTCAGCGGACGGCCGAGAATCTCGCGCAAGCGGGTGTGCTCTGGCGGGTCCGTGCCGACGATCGATCCCGCCATCGCCGCATTCATCGCCGCATTTTGCGCTACGCCGCTTGCCGAGGAGAAGACCTGCTGATCCGCGAGGACCCGACGCACGTCAGCGAAACGAGTAACCGCGTAGAGGTCCAGCTTACGCAGATGTACGACCGGCCCCATTTCCCGAAGTTCATGGTAGAATGGGTACGGGTCGAGCCGCACGTCCAGCTCAAACGGATTGACATCCGAAATCGGGATTGAAGCCATCACAGTCCCTTTCCTTGAAACAGATCGGCATTCATGGCGTGGCACATTCCGCTTTGCTCAGTGTTGCCCCACCGGGCTTGCGCGGCGCGCCTGGTGGATCGAAGCCTCACGTGTGGATGATCTTCTGAGAGGAGACGTCGGGCTTCCTCGTGGTGTCACCCTGCCGCAGGTTGACCTCAGCAATGTGATTCCCGCTCGGCGCCAGCCACGAGTTGTGGCGATCCCAAACCTTCGGATCGTGCCCGGGGATGACCCGATCGATCTTCTGCTTCAACGTTTCGCGAATCTGGCGGTAGACGCTCAGTTGGTTCATCGCGCTGCCCTGGTGGTAGCCCGGTGGCCACATGTTCTCGATGTTCGAGTACCAGTAGACGACGTCACCAACGACAGCGAACGGGCCGTTGCGGGTTTGCACTTCAAACCATTGGCTTCCGAAGGTGTGGCTATCCTTCGCCAAACGCGCCGTGATGCCGGGCAGAATCTCTTCATCGCCGTGAATGAAGCGAACGCGCCCTTCGGCCACTCCCTGTGCTGCCCGGATCAGGTCAAGAGGATCGAACGAGGAAAAGATCCAAGCCTTTTCCTCCTCAGTTTCATACTGGTGGGCGGAGCAGACAATGTCGGTCCAGCCGAGATACTCGTCGAGTTGGATATAGAGCTTTGCATTTGGAAACGCTTCAAAATTGCCGATGTGATCGAAGTGCATGTGGGTGACCAGAATCACCTCAACATCTTCGGGGGCGAATCCGACCCGGGCCAGTACGTCACGCGGCTCCTCCCAGCTGGAGAACCCGTATTTCGCCAGCCAGTGGTCATTGCGGAAACCACAATCAACCAAAGCGACGTGCTGCTTGCCGCCGACTTCCCCACCAACCACGAGCGTATAGATCATCGGCACGCGGATTGTACCAAGATTGCTGAACTTCACGGATCCACCAAAGAAGTCCTGAGGCATTTCGGATTGACAGTACGCCAAAGGCCAAATCGAGTAGTCGGTATCAAGCCGCGACCCGACGTTCAGGATGGGGGTAGCCATAGCGCAGAGCTCCTAAAATATTCACTCGATCAGAATACAGACTACGAACGATTGTCAAAAAAAGGAATTTCAATTAGGTAAAGTATATGTCGGTCATCCCACCGGTACACTCCGAGCATGCTGGCGTCTGCGTGGAGCTGTTTCATCAAGGCCAAACATCAGGGCAGCGCCAAGCATCAACCCGCCGAGCGCGAGATACAGCATATATTGGATGCCGAACGTCCCAATGATGTAACCAGCGACGAGCAGAGCCAGCCCACCTCCGAAAATCTCACCGACACCGATGATCAGGCCCGATGCGGTCGAGAGCATGCCGGCGGGGGCCGACTCTGCGGCCACGGGCCCAGTGAGCAAAGAGAGCACGCCGAAGCTGAAAGCGGTCGCCCCGAACAGCGCGCCGAACAGGTAGGTGGGTTGCGGGCCCAGCGCGATGAAGAAATAGACGAACGTGACCCCGCCCGCGAAGCCCAGAATGGCCATCACGCGGCGCCCGAAGATATCTGACAACGCCGGCAGCATCCAAAGGCCGACAAATCCGCCAAAACCGATGGCCGAGGTAACAAGCCCCACCTGCATCGGCGGCAGCATGAGATATTCGGCCAGGTAGATCGGTGTATTCGCGCTGAGTACGAATATGCCGCACATCGCACAGAGCAACCCCATCATCGCGAGGCGAATGTTTCGCACCTTGAGGACCTCGCTCGTGGAAGTCGGCGGTGCGGTTATACCAGTGGTTGGCGCACCTTGGACGGGCTCCCGGATGACCATCCACAACAGAATCGTCAAAACAACGCCCGGCACGCCCACGATGGCAAACACCCCGCGCCACGACGTGAAGCTAAGCAGGCTGGTTGCGAGAATGGGACCCACTCCCAATCCGAACAACGCGAACATGCTCTGCTGGAGGCCCTGATTGAACCCGATGCGGGAGGGCCTGGAGGCCTCCGCAGTTGCCGCAAAGCTCACCGGACAGAATGCACCTTCCGACACACCCATGATGCCACGGATCAAAAGCAGACTGGTGAAGCCACCAGCCAAACCTGACAACCCCGAGGCGAGCGAGAAGAGCAGGATCGCCGGGAGCATGACCTTGCGGCGGCCGATCCGATCCGACAGGCCGCCCATTGCGACCGCGGCAACGCCCCACGTAATCCCGAGAATGGCAATCAAGATGTTGATCAGCGCGGGGCTGATGCCAAGGTCGTGCATGATGCTCGGCGCCAACGGCGCAATGATCCAGCGATCCAGCCCCACGAGCCCGAACCCGAAACTCAGCAGCAGTACCGCCTTCCACTCGTAAGCGGGGTCGGAAGCGTTAATCGGCGAGTGCACCTTCGCATGTCCTTGCTAGGCCGGCCCAGATCATCCTGTCCCGACCGATCTCGCGACCGGTCGGGAAGTCCCCTGACGTCAACTGCACGGCACTAAGGTTATCCTTCATGATAATCGACCAAATCAGAAGCTATAGCGGATACCGATCTGGAAGAACCGCGGCGGCTTGTAAGAAACCTCATTGCAACCGCAGAAGGTTGCCAGGTCAAACCCCTGGATACCTTGGTGCACATTGGTCAGGTTTCTGATACGGAAGTTGAGGGCCCAGACGTCGTTCGACCAGCCGAACCCACCATTGACCATTACAGTCCTGCCGTACTTGTCCGCATCGAAATTACGGAGATTGTAGTAGAACGGGTCGGTGTAGCTCGCGTCGCCCTGAACGGAGAGTTTGCCGCCAAAAGCAGCCCATTCGTATCTGATGATGGCGCTGCCCTGAAGTGGTGGCGCATAGACAGGCCGAACATCGCGCCGGATCGGGCCTCCGGCCCGAAGCGGCACATCCTTCACCTTCGCATCGAAGTAGGACACCGAAAGCCCGAGATCGAGCCCCCTGACCGGCGAGGTGAAGACACTGGCTTCGCCACCATAGGTCCTAGCATCGGCATTGATGACGATCCCGCCAACACCCGAGAAGAGGAACGCCTGATAGTTCTTGTAATTATAGTAGTATACGGATGCGTTGAAGCGAATTGCCCGATTGGGGAAGGTGTATTTGATACCGCCTTCGTAGTTAGTGAGGATTTCTGCGTTGTAAGGAATCGAGCTCGTAGGTACGGGGCGACCGCCCGGAACAGCGGCGTTGTAGCTGCCTGCCTTTACACCGCGATTGACGCCCGCATAGATGAGCAGGTCCGGATTGACCTGAAAGTCAAGCTGGGCCTTTCCGGCCCACAGCGTATGGCCGGACTTGTCTGCATATCCCATTGGTCCGCTTGCACCCAACAGCGGTCCAATGACGATAGGGGCGCCGATCTGCGCCTGACGCGAGTCGGTGGTACCCCATATTCCCTGAAGGAAGGCATAGTCCTTCTGTTCGCGAATGATGCGCGCGCCCGTGATCAAGGTCAGGCGCGGGGCGATGTGCCAATCCAACTGGCCGAAGGCCGAGTAGGAGTTGGTCTTGAGCGTTGCATCGGCGCCGATATCAAAGGGCGCACCCGGCACAACGCTGCCCACGGGGAACTTCAGCCCCGAGATCGAGTGGGTCTTGATGTGAAGGTAGTAAAGCCCAGCCGTCCAACCGACCAGGTCACTCTTGCCCGACAGCCGGATTTCCTGGCTAACGGTGGACGCTCGAACGCCCTGATACACGCCAGACTGGTTGCCTGGCCCCGAATCGACATCGACCCAGCCTAGCTTGTAGAAGTTCTTGTAGTCCGTCACCGCGGCCAGCTTTATGCCCTCGGCGATCTCGAACTCGCCATTGAGGTTGGCGCCCCACGTCCGGACCCGGCCTTGGTCTCGGAACGCAAAATCGCTCGAGGTGCGCGGCCCTGCTCCGTCCGGATCCTTATAACCAAAGAAATCACCACCGGCCACAGGACGGCCGAAGCTGTCGCCAAAAATGGCATCGTTGTTGAGATCCGAACCCGCGTCCTGACCGTTCGCGCCGATCGACGCACGCTGCTCGGTCGCCGAGGCGTCGATCACGTTGATCAACTCGCCAGATGCATCGAACTGTCCGATCGTGGCCTTCTGCTGATATGGGGCCGTCGACATACGTGTCCTGGCCGCGTTGACGGACAAAAGCACCCGCGCCCCGCTGCTCGGTTCGAACATGGTAGTGAAGCGCCCGGCGAGCGTATCGTCGTCGCCCAGATTGGCGCCGGCACCGGGCCCTGGCGATCCGCCGACTGCGCCGGCGGGGTAGAAGTTGCGCACATAGGGCTGGGATTTGTTCCACATGACTGCCACGCGCGTTGCAAGCGTGCTGCTCACGGGCAGATTGACCGCGGCTTCACCGTGGAACCCGCCCGGCGACCCCAGCGAGCCATAGATTCCGTAATTGAGATCCACGAAACCCTCGACCCGGTCGAGCCTCGGCTTGCGCGTGATGTAGCGGACCAGGCCGCCCGTTGCGTTGCGACCGAACAACGTGCCTTGCGGCCCCTTAAGCACCTCGACCCGATCGATATCGAAGAGGGCAAATGTCTGACCTTGGCCGATCGCGATGTAGCCGTCATCGAGATAGACGGCGTTCGGCGCCTCGACAATGTCGTTGAAGTCATTCTGGGTAACGCCACGAATGGTATACTGGCTGTTTTGGCCAGCCAGCGCACCGCCGAGATGGACGCCGGGCGTAATCGACGCCAGTTCACGAGAATCGATCACGTTAAGCTCACGCAATTGCGCACCAGAAAAGGCCGTGATCGCGATCCCGACCTTCTGGACGTTTTGCTCGCGGCGTTGCGCAGTAACGATGATTTCGCCCGACAATGCCGAGCCGCCTTCGTCGGCCTGCGCTTGGGCGACTTGATCCTGCTTAGGAGCGGCGGCGGGCGCGTCCTGCGCCAGTGCTGGGCTGGCAAGCGCACCAACGGCAACGGCGCAAAGTAAAGCGGCCCGGTCTCTAAGATGTTTCCTCATCATCATTCCCCAAAATAATAATATCCATTTGTTCCTGCCGTATCCTATTGTTCTAATTATCATTTTAGATCAAAATAACTTTTATAATTGACTTTATACTTTCTCATCTGCGCGAACGATACGAGACGCTAAAAGACCTCGCACCCCGGCAGGCCACAGGAAATCAGTCGGTCCGACGGAAAGTTGGTGATGATTTCGCAGCCATCCTTGGTGACCACGACTTCTTCTTCGATCCGGGCAGCACCCGAGCCGTCCTCAGCGCCGCACCAGGTTTCAAGGGCGAACACCATACCCTCGCGGAGCGGTTGGTTTTGACCGCGGTAGCGCTTGGAAATGATCGGCCGCTCCCAGAGCGACAGGCCCACGCCGTGGCCATATTGCAGGAGAAATGCTTCCGCCTCGTCGCGGTAGCCGAATTCGGTGGCATCCGGCCAAACTGCCGCGACCTCGTCAGGAGTAACCCCGGGCCGGATCATGTCGATCGAGGCACTGATCCACTTCGACGCCTTTTCGTAGGCGTCAATCTGGAATTTGTTGGGCTCGCCGCAAATGAAGGTCCGGTAATAACAAGTCCGGTAACCGTTGAACGAATGCATGATGTCCAGGAACACCATGTCGCCGGGCTGGATCATGCGATCCGAGAACGTGTGCGAGTGCGGGCGACCCCGCGGTCCGGAGACCGAATTCACGCACTCCACTCGCTCCGATCCCATGCGGAACAGGCGATCATTGGCAATGGCAACGAGTTCGTTCTCGCGCGTGCCAGGCCGTATCGCCTTGGCGATGTCCACATAGGTCGCATCGACCATGGCTGCCGCCATCTTCAGCAGCTCGATCTCATCGGGCGTCTTGATTTCGCGGGCATCCAGCAGGGCCTGCTGTCCGTCAACGACCTCGATGCCCTCCGCCTCGAGCGCGCGGAGCATCGGCAACTCCATCACGTCGATGCCGAGCGGCTGCTTTTCGATGCCGAAATGGACCAGCGCCTTCTTGATCTGCTTCGCGAAATCGCGCTGGATGTTCATCCACGGCGGCAGCCCGCCCTGCATGGTCGAAATCGGCGCGGCGACATTGTCGGAGATCCAGGGCGACGACAGGCGCTTGGCCGGCGGCGCCGGATCCCAGAGGAAGGGCGTTCCGTCGACAGGACAGAGCGCATAGCGCATGAACTTGTCGCGTGCCCATTCGCCGATATGCGTGCCGGTGACGTAGCGAATATTATCGAAATTAAAGCACAAGACCGCGCCGAGGCCTGCAGAGCGAACGGAATCCTGCGCACGTTTCAGGCGGGCCTTGAATAGGCGGTCGTAGTCGATCCCCCTTTCCCAGTCCTTGGCCTGGGTTCCCCAGGTGGCGCCGGCGTGCGGTCGATTATATTTCACTCCCAGTTCTCCCATCGGTTCGCCGCCTGACGCAGGCCGGCGGACCAGTTTCTGCCATCAGAGTAGTGCTCGAAGCGGCTCTTCGAGGGTCGCCTTGAACTCGCGCAGCATCTCCGCGCCCAACGCCCCATCGATCACGCGATGGTCGCAAGAGAGCGTCACCGTCATCTGCGAGGTGAAGGAAATGCCACCGTCGGCGGTCTCGACCGGCCGGCGCATGGCGGCCCCGACGGCCAGGATGCTTGCCTGCGGCGGGCTGATAATGGCGGCAAATTCGCGCACGCCATACATGCCCAGATTGGAGACCGACCCCGATCCGCCTTGATATTCATGCGCTTCGAGCTTGCGAACTCGCGCGCGCTCGGCGAGGTCGCGGATCTCTTCGGCGATCGCCGATAGGCTCTTGCTGTCGGCGCTGCGCACGACCGGCGTGAACAGCCCGCCCTCCACGGCAACGGCCACGCCGACATCCACTCGCGCGAAACGCAGGATCCTGTCCTCGGCCCACACGGAGTTGGCCGCAGGGAACGCCATCAGCGTCCGGGCATAAGCTTTGACCACGAAATCATTGACGGAAATCTTGGTCGTGCGACCCTCATTGACCTGCCGCCGCAGCTCCAGCATCCGCTCGATATCGATGTCGGCCGTCAGGTAGAAATGCGGCACGGTCTGCTTGGACTCGACGAGCCGGCGCGCGATTGTGCGGCGCATCCCGTCGACTTCGACTTCCACAAAGGGCGTGTCGGCATACAGCGCCTTGACCTGGTCAGCCTTGACGCCGGACGCGAGAACCGATGGTGCCGGAGTAGCGGCTTCGAGCACCGGCGGCCTGGCTTCCCGGATATCCCTGGCAACGATGCGTCCGTGCGGACCGGAACCCGTCAGCGAAGCGAGGCTGATCCCCCGCTCGACCGCGAGGCGTCGTGCGAGCGGCGTCACGCGCACACCGTTAGACAGCGCGGCCGGCCCGAAATTGCGCTCGGGCGTGCGCACCGCATTGAACGGATCAAGATCTCGTTTCACGACCAGCGGGGCGCTCGCGAGCGGTGCGGGCGCCGGCGGCGCAGCAACAAGCAATACGGTCCCATTCGCCGGCGCCGCCTCGGCGACGACTTCGCCATCGCCGACGATGATTGCGACGACAGCGCCCACAGGTACTACCTGGCCGGCGGGCACCCGAATCTCGGAGATCGAGCCGGCGCTGGTGGCCGGCACCTCCATCGTCGTCTTGTCGGTTTCGATCTCGAACAACACATCCCCGGGCACGACCTTGTCGCCCACAGTGCGCTGCCAGCTGATGATGGTACCTTCGGTAACTGTTTCGCCCAGTTGGGGCATCAAAATGTCCATGCCCGGGGCTCCGCTACCAAGTGACCGAGACGTATTGCGTTTCGAGGTATTCCAGCACGCCGTCGTGCCCGCCTTCGCGGCCAAGCCCGCTTTGTTTGACACCACCGAACGGGGCGGCTGGATCCGACACCAGGCCTCTGTTCAGGCCGACCATGCCCGCCTCGAGGCGCTCGGCCACCCGAAGCCCGCGGCTCAAATCCTGCGTGTAAATGTAGGATGCGAGGCCGTAAGGACTGAGATTGGCTTGCTCGATGACCTCCTCTTCAGAAAGGAATGTCTGGATAGCCGCGACCGGCCCGAAGATTTCGCTGCTGACGAGGTCGGCATCGGCGGGAACTTCGGTCAGGACAGTGGCCGGGTAGAAATAGCCAACACCGTCGCCGGGCTCGCCGCCGGTCAGCAGCCTTGCTCCCTTGGCACGCGCGTCGAGCACCAGAGCATGGACCTTGTCGCGCGCGTCGGCATTGACCAACGGCCCCAGAGCGACGCCCTCATCCAGCCCGTTGCCCATCGCCAAGCTCGCCATCTCGGCGGCAAACTTGGTGCTGAACTCCTCACCGACGGAGCGGTGGACGTAGAAACGGTTCGCCGCCGTGCACGCCTCGCCCATGTTTCGCATCTTGGCGATCATCGCGCCGGCGACGGCAGCGTCGATATCGGCATCCTCGAAGACGATGAAGGGCGCATTGCCGCCAAGCTCCATCGCCGGTCGCACGACATTTTCGGCGGCGGCCTTTAGCAGGGTACGGCCGACCTCCGTCGACCCGGTGAAGGAAATCACGCGCACCCGCTCATCTGCGAGCATCGCCGAGACGACGCTGCCCGAAGCGCGAGATGGGACGAGATTAACGACGCCCGGCGGCACGCCCGCCTCTTCCAGAAGCGGCATCAGCGCGAGAAGCGTGAGCGGAGTCGCCGAGGCCGGCTTGATCACCACCGTGCAGCCGGCCGCCAGCGCGGGGCCGACTTTGCGGGTCGCCATCGCCGCCGGGAAGTTCCACGGAGTGACGAGCAGCGCCACGCCGGCGGGCTTGTGATTGACGAGGATGCGAGCCCCGGAGCTTGGAGCCGTCGACATCTGGCCGATGATGCGAACTGCTTCCTCGGCATTCCAGCGGAAGAATTCGGCAGCGTAGGCGACTTCGCCCCGTGCGTCCGCGAGGCTCTTGCCATTTTCCATCGTGATGATACGCGCCAGGCGTTCGCCATCGCGGACCATCAGTTCATAAGCCTTGCGCAGAATTTCACCGCGCACGCGGGGCGGCGTTGCGGCCCACCGTGCAAACGCCTCCTGGGCCGCCGCGACTGCGCTGATGCAGTCGTCGGCGGTAGCGCTGGCAACCGAGGCGATGACCTCTTCGGTCGCGGGATTCTCGACGTCGAAGCGCCCCTCGTCTGCGGCGTTCTTCCAGTGCCCGCCGATCCAGAGCCCCGTGTTGAGCCCCTCTAAACTTGTGTCCCGCATGGCCGCTCCTAACTCGACATCGAGCGACGGACGGTTTCGACGATCCGCGAAACGCTGGGGATAGCGAGATCCTCGAGGATGTCGGCGGCCGGCAGCGGAATATGCGGGGTCGTGATCCGGACCGGTGGCCCGTCCAGCTCGTAAAAAGCTTCGTCGGCGATGATCGAGACGATCTCGGCACCCCAACCCAGCACGCGGGGATTTTCCTCGATGGTGAAGACGCGGTGCGTCCGCGCCACCGAGCCGAGTATCGTCTGCGTATCCAGCGGCACGAGCGAACGCACGTCCACCACCTCGCAGCTGATGCCCGCTTCGGCCGCGAGCTGCTCGGCGGCCGCCAGCGCGCGCGGCACCATCATCCCAAGTGCTATTAGCGTGCAGTCGGTTCCGAAACGCAGGATCTTCGCGGTGCCCAGCGTGTCGACGATCTCGCCGTCCGGAACTTCGCCCTTGGTGGCATAGAGCGACTTATGCTCGAGGAAGATCACCGGATCGGGATCGCGCACCGCCGCCGCCAGCAGTCCCACCACGTCGACCGGCGACGAGGGAGACACGACCTTGAGGCCCGGGAACTGCATGCACCAGTTTTCGACGCTCTGGCTATGCTGCGCGCCAAAGCGCGCACCGCCGCCATTGCCGACGCGAACGACCAGCGGGCATTTGACCTGCCCATTGGTCATGTAGCGGCTCTTGGGGAATTCGTTGGCGATGTAATCGTAGCAGACAGCGATGAAGTCCGCGAACATGATCTCCGCGATCGGCTTGAGCCCCGTCATCGCCGCGCCCATGGCTGCGCCCAGAATTGCCTGCTCCGAGATCGGCGTGTCGCGCACGCGCCGTTCGCCGAACTTCTCCAGGAGACCGACCGTGGCCTTGAATACGCCCCCGGCCTTCGCGATATCCTCGCCGAGGAACACGACATCCTCATCGCGTTCCATTTCCTGCGCGATCCCGCGGGCGACCGCGTCGCGATAAGTCAGTTCCGCCATGCCCAGCCTCCATCGGCATAGACATCGGTGAACAGGATATCCGACGAAGTCGTTGGCGCTGCCTTGCAGGCTTCGGTCGCCTCATCGACCTCGCGCCGCACCTCCTGCTCGATTGCTTCGATCCGGACATCGTCGATGTCGAACTGCCTTAGTCGATCCTTGTAGATCTTGAGCGGATCGCGCAGCTTCCAGCGCTCCAGCTCTCCCTCGGGACGATACTTCGCTGGATCCGCTCGCGAATGGCCGGAATGCCGATACGTCAGGCATTCAATGAGCGACGGCCCCTCCCCGCTCCGCGCTTTGCCGAACGCCTCCTTCATGGTGCGGTAGACGATGTCGGCGTCGTTGCCGTCGATCAGGATTCTCGGCAGCCCATAGGCGCTTGCCCGGTCCGCCGCCGGCGACTTGACGGCGGTGACCTCCGAAATTGGCGTATACTCCATGTACAGGTTGTTCTCGCAGACGAATACTACCGGTAACTTCCATATTACTGCGAAGTTGAGCGCCTCGTGGAAGGCACCGATATTGGTTGTCCCGTCACCGAAGAAGCAGACCGACACATCCGACTGGCCTTTATACTGCGCCCGCCACGCCGCCCCGCAGGCGATCGGCAGATGCGCGCCAATGATCGCATAGGATCCCATCACGCCATGCTCGACGGACGTGAGGTGCATCGACCCTCCCTTGCCGCGCATGAGACCGTTGTCGCGGCCCATCAATTCGCCGAGCACCTTCTCCACCGAAACGCCGCGTGCGAGCGTGTGCGCATGGCCGCGGTACGTGCAGAAGCTGAGATCGCCAGGCTCCATCGCCGCTGCACATCCGGCGGCTATCGCCTCCTGGCCGAGCGAAAGGTGGCTCGTCCCCTTGACGAGGTTCTGCAGGAATAGGTCGAACGCGCGCTGCTCTGCTTCCCGCAACAGGAACTGAGACCGGTAGAGCTCGAGTCGCTGAGCTTCACCGATGTCATCGTTGGGCGGAAGAGGCGCCACTTCCCCGGCGCTGGCCTTTCTCGTCATGCAAACCCCTGAGATCGAAGCGTTCCGTAACAGCCTGCCGCCCGAGGAGGCAGACATTTCGCGAAAATATGAATATGCCGCGATATTTCGTCGTTTTCTCGTTTTTTGCCATTTTGTCGATTTTTCTTGCGGTGTCAAGGGAGCTGTTTTATCGATGGGCACACGACAGGGCCGGAAGAAATCTGGCGCGCCAAGACCAAATGAACCGTAGTACAAGGATTTTAATTCTGGATTTTTTGCTGAATATCCTGCGCCGAACTTGAATATCTCGTGCTCCGCTAAGATTTTTAGCGGACCCAGGCAGAAGAGCTTTCGAAAGGCTTCTAGAAGACGATCGCATTCGCACCGGCAGGGATTGGCCCTATCTAACGAGGCTGCCGCCGGGCGCGGCTTGACGGTTATGGAGATTGATCGTGAAGGTTGCTTTCATAGGCCTCGGCCGCATGGGCCAAGCGATGGCTCGGCGCCTCCTGGATGCCGGCCACGAGTTGCTCATCTACAATCGTACCCCTGAAAAGCTGGCCGAGCTCGCCGGCCTGGGCGCGAAGGTCGCCGGTTCGATCGCGGAAGCGGCGGCGCATGGCGTCGTCATCACGATGCTGGCCGACGACGCTGCCCTGGCGCAGGTCGCCGAAGGTCCCGGCGGCCTGATCGAGAGCCTGTCCGAAGGTGGAATCCATATCGCAATGGGCACCCACCAGATCGATGCGATCCGCTCCCTCACGGCTGCACATCAAGCGGCGGGCCAGGAACTTGTGGCGGCTCCGGTCCTCGGAAGGCCGGCAATGGTCGCAGCTGGCCGCCTCGGTATCATCGCCGCCGGACCTGCCGACGCTACGGCTCGTGCGCAGCCGCTGTTCGATGCAATCGGCGCGCGGACCTTCATGGGCGGCACCGAACCGGCTGCTGCCTCGCTGCTGAAGCTGACCAACAATTTTGTGCTGGCCTGCGCGATCGAGGCAATGGGCGAAGCGTTCAGCCTGGTTGAGAAATCCGGTGTCGATCCCGAAACCATGCGGGACGTGCTTACGGAAGGCTTGTTTCCCTGCCCCGCCTACAGCAGCTATTCGCGGATCATCCTCGATCGCGCCTTTGACGATGTCGGCTTCACCGCGACCCTTGCGCTCAAGGACGTCGATCTGGCGCTCGCTGCCGGCAAGGCGATCGGGGTCCCGCTGCCTAGCGCCGAGGTTTGTCGTGACCGGTTGCTGAGCGTGATCGACCACGGCGACGCCGATCGGGACTGGAGCGTCATGGCTCTGGACCAGGCCCGCGCAAGCGGCCTCGCGTAGCGGCGCCCGTTATCAGCATGTTGAAATTGCCGTGAACCACGAAAGGAAACAGCCACCGATGACCAGCGCCCTCTTCTCCCCGACCACTTTGCGCGAGTTGACTCTCAACAACCGCATCGTGGTCTCGCCCATGTGCCAATACAACTCGAACAACGGATCGGCCAATGACTGGCATCTGGTCCATCTGGGCGGCCTGGCGATGGGCGCCGCCGGCCTGGTGATAATGGAGATGACCAACGTCTCGATGGAAGGCCGGATCTCGCCGCGCTGCGCCACCTTGTGCACCGATGAGAATGAAGCCGCACTGAAGCGGATAGTCGATTTCTGCCGCGCCTATGGCGTGGCTAAGCTCGGCATCCAGATTGGCCACGCCGGCCGCAAAGGATCACAGCAGCCGCCCGCGCTCGGCGGCAAGCCGCTGACGGCGGAAGAAGGTGCATGGGAAACCGTCGGGCCGTCCGCGATTCCGTTCGGCGAATTTCCCGCTCCACGCGCGCTGACCAAGGCCGAGATCGCAGATATCATCGAAGCGCACCGGCAGGCCGTCGCCCGCGCCGAGCGGATCGGCTTCGACCTTATAGAGATGCATGGCGGCCACGGCTATCTCGTTCACCAGTTCCTGTCGCCGCTCGCCAACCAGCGTACCGACGAATATGGCGGCTCGCTGGAAAACCGCATGCGTTTTCCGCTCGAGACGTTTAAGGCGATGCGCGCGGAGTGGCCGGCGCACAAACCCTTGGGCATCCGCGTCTCGGCGACCGACTGGGTCGATGGCGGGTTCACGCCGGAAGAGGCAGTCGTGTTCGCAAAGGCGCTGAAGGAAATCGGCTGCGACTTTGTCGATGTCACCACTGCCGGTCTTGATCATCGCCAGCAGATTCCGCTGTCTGCAAGCTATCAGGTGCCGTTCGGCGCCAAGGTCAGGACGGAAGCGGACATCAAGACCATGTCGGTGGGCCTGATCGGCTCGCCGCGTCAGGCCGAGGACATCATCGCCTCCGGGGAAGCGGATTTCGTCGTAATCGGACGCGGGGCCCTTTACGATCCGCGCTGGGCTTGGCACGCGGCCGAGGAGTTGGGGGTCACCACCGAATATGCTCCGAAATATCGAATGGCGCAGCCGGTGTTGAGGCCCGAACTGTTCCCCAACCACCGTAAACCAAGCTGAGACAACCGCATGGCACCAAGCTTGAAGGTGGCGACTGAAGGCCGCGTCACGCAACGCGAGGATATCAGGACGCCGGTCACATTGCTGACCGGCTTCCTCGGCAGCGGCAAGACAACGCTGCTAAACCGCTCGCTGCGCGATCCGGCAATGGCGCGCACGGCCGTGGTGATCAACGAGTTCGGCGAGATCAGCATCGATCACGCCCTCACAACGGCCAGCGACGACACGATCATGGTGCTCGAAAATGGCTGCTTGTGCTGCACGGTCTTCGGCGATCTGATCCAAACGCTCAATCGGCTATACTATGCACGCGAAGCACAAGAGATTGCCTTCGATCAGGTGGTGATTGAGACCTCCGGACTTGCCGAGGCGAGCCCTATCCTGCAGGCTTTTCTGTCGGAGCCCACGCTTGAGGGTCTCTACCGTATAGGCGCGATCATCGCGACGGTCGACGCAATCAATGCCGACGCCACTCTGACGGACCATCCTGTATCCGTACGGCAGATCGCGCTCGCGGATTGCATCCTCGTCACCAAGCTGGATCTGGTTCAACCCGAGGAGCGCGAAGCGCGCGAGACCGCGCTTATCGCCCGCTTGCGCAAATTCAATCGGGCGGCCCCGATCGTGAGAGCAGACGATCCCTCAGTCGATCCGGTCCAGCTCATGCTGCGCTCCATGGCCAATCCGACCGACGGTTCGGGCGCGGCCAAAGCATGGATCGACGGGGCGCTGGCTGTCGAGTCGAGTGGGAGTGACTGCGACGAGAAGAAGGGTGAGGCGGATCACGATGGGCACGCGCATCATCATCACGACGAGTCGATCGCCTCATTCAGCCTGATCCGCGAGAGTGCGTTGCCGCGCGAGGCGCTGGAATTGCTCCTGGCCTCGCTGGAAAAGCATCTCGGATCCAATTTGCTGCGGGTTAAAGGGCTGGTGAATGTAACCGAGGAACCCGGTCGCCCCGCGGTCGTCCAGGGCGCCCAGCATTTGCTCCACAATCTGACATGGCTGCCGAAATGGCCGGATGAGGACGAACGGACGCGCATCGTGTTCATCACTCAAGGCGTGCCAGCCGGCGAACTCGAGGAAATGGTGACGCTGCTTGACCGCGTCGCGCAACGCACGGCCGCGGCGCGCTTGAAGGCTGGCGGACAGGATCGGGGACAGCATTTTTGAGGGCATGCCGGTGGAAATCGCCGAATTGATTGTCGTCGACGCCGGCATGATCGGCCTTGTCATCGGCGGCCGGCTTCTCCCCTTTGGGCTGCAATCCGCGGATTGGGAGTGCACTCATGTTACGCGTGGCAGTGGAAGCGCTCAGGCGAGCGCCCCCTGGGGCAATTGGTTACCGCGTCGCGCGGACATCGAAAATTTCGACAATTCCACCCGGGAATAGCTATAATAGCCCTATCCGCGTTTAACCCCACCAAGAGGTCACTCCAAAGGAGTATAGATCCAAAATGTCTGCGTCCCTCAGCTCAGTTGCCTCCGCTATTGAAGAATCTCCCTTCCCTGATCGGACTGTCGATCGGCAAGCCGCTACGTTGACTAAATCGGTGTACGAGCAATTGCGTGCCGATATTCTAAGCGGGCGTATGCGCCCTGGCGAAAAAATCCGGGCCGAGGCTCTCCGTAAACGCTTCAATACCGCCAGCAGCCCCGTTCGCGAAGCACTCAATCGCCTGCTCTCCGAGGGGTTCGTGGCACTTGAGGAGCAGAAGGGCTTCCGCGTTGCACCGGTCAGCAACGAAGAGCTGAAGGAGTTGGTCAAGACGCGGTGCTGGATCGACGGCTTGGCAATACGGGAATCGATCGAGCGCTTCGAAGTCAGCTGGGAGGAAAATCTCGTGCTAGCTTTGCATCGCCTGTCGCGAGCACCGCGCGCGCAACCTGGGCACCTCGAGAGCGCCGAATGGGAAACCCGGCACAAGGTGTTTCATATGGCCTTGATAGCCGGTTGCGGCAGCCGATGGATCGAGCGCATCAGCGAGCAGCTGTTCGATGCCGCAGAACGTTATCGCCTTCTGGCCCTAGAACATGTTCTGGAGCGCAACGAGTTGGACGAGCACCGCGCACTAGTCGATGCATGCATAAGCCGCGACGCCGACCGAGCCGTGGAAATACTGAGACATCACTACGGTCAAACATTTGATGCTATTGCAAATTCGGGTTTGAAATCGTGAGAGAGTACAATCGACGCAGCGTGAAGCCCTGAACACCGTAATTACGTCCAAATAGCTTCTATGTGGTGCGACGGTTATCGCGCGGGCGGCTGGCGATGGCCGGGATAGAGCGGATGAGCCCCAAATGTGATCCTGCCACTCGGCCGCTGGCCGCGACAATCCGCAGCAAGCGGCGAAATCGAGCCATCCATGAAACGGCATGCCAGCTGCCGATCAATGCTGCTCAGCCGCGCCCCGCCTCCCAAGGAGGACTGGGTTGAAAGCGCGCACGCAAGGACTCGACGAACAGCGAAACCGAAACTGGAACGAACCTGACGGCGGGCTGCAACGCGTAGATTCCAACGTCGGCCGATCCTTCATAGTGCGGCAGTACCCGCACCAGGCGACCTTCGGCTAGATCCGGCCCGACATCCCAGAGGGACCGCAGCGCAATGCCGGTGCCGGCGAGGGCGAGTTCCCGCACAACCTCGCTGGAGTTCGTCCCGACCACGCTATTACCGGCGAACCGCGCCGATCGACCCGATCGGCTCAAGCGCCACGGCAATTGGCCATGCGTCGCAAGCAGCCTATGACCGCGGAGCTCATTCAGCGACGCCGGTGCCGGATGCCGAGCCAGATAGGCGGGGGCGGCGCAGAGAACACGACGGCTGGTTGCAAGGCGGTCCGCATTTGCACCCTGCCCGGGATCGGCGGTGATGCGGATCGCCAGATCGATGCGCTCGCTCAATAGGTCTCGGAAATCATCGGACAGGTCCAGCTCCACTTCGACTTTGGGGTAACTGCCGAGGAAGGTCGCAAGCAGCGGCGCGACATAGAGCCGACCGAATGACGTCGGCGCCGTAATGCGCAACGGCCCGGCTGGCTCGCGGACGCGGCCGGCTAACCGCGCCTCCGCTTCCTCCGCTGCCGTGAGGATCGCGACCACATCCCGATGGAAGCCGACGCCATTTTCGGTGAGCTCGAGCCGACGCGTGGTGCGTCGGAGCAATTGCGTGCCGAGCCGCGCCTCCAAGCGCGCCAACCTCTTCGATACCATCGCCGGAGACAAGCGCAGCGATCGGCCCGCGGCGGACAGGCTTCCCTTATCCACGATCCTTGCGAACAACGTGTAGTCCGCATCCACGATCTTTTCCTCATGTGAAAAAGTGATTTGCCTTTTGTTCGTCTACAGGCGGCGATGCGGCTCGTCTATTACTGGCGCGGAGCGGTATCACGTGGGGCCCGGTTCGCGCAGCCGATGTGCTCGGGACCCACGACACCATTCTCGATCGGGCACCCCGTGTCAGCCCGAGCCCGTTGCGCATCTCGACGAGGACCTATTATGACCAAGATCACACTCGACCAGGCCAACGCCATCGTCACAGCGGCATTCGCCAAGGGAGCCGAGTTGAAGCTCAAGCCCCTGAGTGTCGTGGTGCTCGACGCCGGTGGCCACCCGATCGCGTTTCAGCGTCAGGATGGCGCCTCCACGATGCGCTTCGAAATCGCGCTGGGCAAAGCCGCCGGCGCGCTCAGCCTGGGGGTCAATTCGCGCCAGGTTGGCGACATGGCAGCCGAGCGTCCGAGCTTCGTCGCGTCACTTCACGCCATCGCCCCGCGCGGCATCGTCCCGGCGGCGGGCGGGGTGATCGTCGTCGACGCGGAGGGCGACCCGATCGGCGCCGTGGGAATTACCGGAGACCTGTCCGACAATGACGAGGCGTGTGCGCTCGCAGGCATCGCGGCCGCCGGCCTTACGGCGCGTAACTGAGGCAAGTCATGAGCAAGATGCTTTTCAAAGCCGGCCTCCAGATCGCCGACGAACTGGCGACATTCATCGAGACCGAGGCGCTGGCGGGCCTCGACATCAGGGCGGACACTTTTTGGGTCGAGCTCGCTGAGCTGTTTGCGCAGTTCGCACCCCAAAATGCCCGGCTGCTCCAACGGCGGGACGCGCTTCAGGAGCAGATCGATGCCTGGCATAACGCGCGGGCCGGTGCCCCCTTTGACTCAGCCGCCTATGGGGATTTCCTCAGGGGGATCGGCTATCTTGTGGACGAGCCGCCAGCGTTCGAGATCGATCCAATCAATGTGGACGCCGAGATCGCGACACGGTCCGGCCCGCAGCTGGTCGTGCCCGTTCTGAATGCCCGCTTCCTGCTCAATGCCGCCAACGCGCGGTGGGGCAGCCTCTATGATGCGCTGTACGGGACGGACGCACTGGATGGCCCGATCCCAACGGAAGGCTATGACGCCGCCCGCGGTGCACGGGCGATAGCATGGGGTCGCGAATTCCTCGATCATGCCGTTCCGCTCGCGCATGGCAGCTGGACCGATATCGGCGCCGAGATCCCGCCGCTCGCAAACCCTGCTCAGCTGGTGGGGCGTCGCGGCGACAATTTGCTGTTCCGCAACAACGGCCTCCACGTCGAGCTGGTGATCGACCGTGATCACCCAATCGGCCGGGCCGACCCGGCCGGCATCGCGGACATCATGCTGGAAGCCGCCCTCACAACCATCGTCGACCTGGAGGACTCGGTCGCGGTCGTGGATGCGCACGACAAGGTCGCGGCCTATCGCAACTGGCTTGGCCTGATGCGGGGCGACCTGGAGGCAAGTTTCGCGAAAGGAGGCCGCGCTGTAACCCGCAAGCTGGAGGCAGACCGGATCTATCACGATGCCGAGGGTCGGGAACTGATACTCCCGGCCCGCTCGCTGCTCATGGTGCGCAATGTCGGCCACCTCATGACCACGCCCGCGGTCCGGTTGGCGGACGGTAACGATGCACCGGAAGGGATTCTGGACGCGGTCGTCACCAGCCTGATCGCGCGCCATGACCTTCGCCGCAATGGACGGTTCGTGAACAGTCCTGCGGGATCGATCTACATCGTCAAGCCCAAGATGCACGGCCCCGATGAGGCGGCATTCACAAACCGACTTTTCGACGCGGTCGAAGATCTGCTGGGTCTTCCCCGTCATACGATCAAGGTCGGCGTCATGGACGAAGAGCGGCGCACCTCCGCCAATCTCGCCGCTACGATCTTCGAGGTGCGGCATCGGCTGATGTTCATCAACACCGGCTTCCTGGATCGGACCGGCGACGAAATTCACACTTCAATGCGGGCGGGCGCGGTGCTGCGCAAGGGAGACATGAAGGGGAGCGAATGGATCGCCGCGTACGAGGATCGGAACGTCCAGATCGGACTTGCCTGCGGTCTTTCTGGACGCGCGCAGATCGGCAAGGGCATGTGGGCGGCACCGGACCGGATGGCCGACATGCTCGACCAGAAAATCGGCCATCCCAGGAGCGGCGCCACGACCGCATGGGTGCCGTCACCTACCGCGGCCACGCTTCACGCCACGCACTACCATCGGATCAACGTGTTCGAACGGCACCAGCAGCGCCGCAACGAACCGGCGGCATCGCTCGATCGACTGCTCACTATCCCGCTTGCCCAGGGCCGGAACTGGTCGCCCGAAGAAGTGCGCGACGAGCTTGAGAATAATGCCCAGGGCATATTGGGCTATGTCGTGCGCTGGATCGATCAGGGCGTCGGCTGCTCCAAGGTGCCCGACATCCACGATGTCGGACTGATGGAGGATCGCGCCACGCTGCGCATATCCTCCCAACATATGGCCAACTGGATCCTGCACGGCGTCGCGTCTCCGGAAGACGCCGAGGGCGCACTCGCACGCATGGCTGCCAAGGTGGATGCGCAGAATGCCGGCGATCCGCTGTATCGACCCATGGCTGGCCATTTGGCCGACAACCTGGCCTATCAGGCGGCCCACGCGCTGGTGTTCGAGGGTACCCGCCAGCCCAACGGCTACACGGAGCCGCTGCTCCATCGGTTCCGCAGCGAGCGAAAGAGCTGCGACGCCGGCGACATTTGAGGCCCCGCCGCAACGGGTGGACGCATCAGCGTTTGTGCTGCAAAGTTGCACAGCAATGAGCAGACCGCTCCGCTGCAGGGCGGTACTTTCAGCGCGGGGTGTGCAACTCGCGCCACCGAGCCCCGGGGAAGATCCCGCCTCAAACGCTTCGCACGAACATCGAGCAGCTTCAGCCGCGCAGTCACGCGACGTTCGAGACAGCTCGTACGGGATTGAATCTCTTAATCCCCGAGGCCGTCGGCGCATGCGGATCGAGGTACGGGCCGGGTCGGTGGACGGCTAGGCCTCAGCGCGCGGGAACCTTGCAGACTTACACGGAACGACTGGTACAGCGCTAAGGTCTGTTGCGCGAACGTGACGCATTTCTCGCCGTCCGGAGTGAGGCCAATAAATTGACGATCGCGCAAAACGAGCGACACCCCGAGGTCATGTTCCAACTTTTTCAACGCCGCTGAAAGTGTTTGCTGAGTGATGTGGCAAGCTTTCGCTGCTCTTCCGAAATGCTGCAGCTCAGCAAGCGTCGAGAAATAATGAAGATGTCGAATTAGCATGTTATTTCAGCGCTCACCCGGCATGTGACTACCGTTCTTTCACGACTACTCGCGACTAAATGCAAGACGAACCCGTCACCTTCTCGTCTTTGGTCTGACTTGAACGACCGCAAGCGGTTCCTGGCTTCGAAAATGACTGCGGCGCGTATCTCGCCAATTGTTGAATCCCGAGCGGTTGTACCACTATCCCATCCGCAGATTAACTTGCTTATCTTGAAAGACATTATTGCATAGGAGGGATAATGTGCGACTGGGAAGGCTTGGGCACACACGGTGGGAGTAGTGACCTCCTCAGTTGCGCTCGCACTGCGCGATGGCTTGGCGTCTGGGCGTGGACTGCTCCACCGCATGTCCAGCCAACGCGTCTATTTGCGCAAGCACACGGTCCGGACCATGTCGGGATCTGCTGAGCGGATCCTAGCCGACTGCGGTACAGCGGTGCTGGTACCGCCGGTCTGTTCGCGGCTCTACACCGTCGGATGGATTCTACGCCTTCGGCGCCCCCGGAAGACGTCGAACATATTGGCCGGCGTTCATGCCGCCATCGACGGACAATTCCGCACCGCAGATGTAGGAGGATTCGTCTGTACAAAGAAACAACGTGGCGCTGGCCACTTCTTCGGGTTCCCCGATGCGCTGCAAGGGAACATCCTTGTAGTACAGATTTTTGGTATCCCCAGGCAGACCCTCGGGGTTCCCCATTACGGTGTCCACGCCGCCCGGAAGAACGGCATTCACGCGCACACCATAAGGCCCAAGCTCCATGGCGGCGGACTTGGTAAGCCCACGCAGCGCCCATTTGGTGGAAGAGTAAATCGATATCCCGTTCCCGCCCTGAAGCCCGGCAATCGAGGCGATATTGACGATAGCGCCGCGTCCAGCTTCGGTCATCGCCCTGCCGACATGCTTGACGCCCAGAAAGGCGCCCTTCACGTTCACCGAGAACAGTCGATCGAAGGCTTCAGGCTCGAAGGACATGGTGTCGGCGTAGTGCACTAGGCCGGCGTTGTTGACGAGCGCGTCGATCCGGCCATGCCGGGATAGCGTCTCCTCCACGAGCGCTTGCCATTCGTCTTCCCGCGCAACATCGAGTTTGCGGAAGTCCGCAGCTCCGCCCAGCTGGCGCGCGAGATCCTGACCTTCGGCTTCGAGCAGGTCGGCGACGATCACCCTCGCCCCCTCCGCCGCAAAGGCCCGGACGGTGGCCGCCCCCATCCCCCGGGCGCCGCCAGTGATGATGGCTACTTTTCCGTCCATCCGGCCCATTTCGACCGCTCCCAGTCTGCTCGGACGCAATTGTCCGCTCGTTGATGTCCCCTGATCAGGCGTCGGCCAGGATCAGGTCCGATGCCTTTTCGCCGATCATGATTGCGGCGGCGTTGGTGTTCGCCGAGACAATGCGCGGCATGATCGAGGCGTCCGCCACCCGCAGGCCCGCGATGCCGCGCACGCGCAGGTTCGGATCGACGACAGCATCCCCCCTAACGCCCATCGCGCAGGTGCCCACACCGTGAAAGATGCCGTATCCGAAGGTTCGGGCATATTCGAGCAGTGATGCCTCGTCGTTCTCGTCCGGGAAGTCTCCCGCGGGCGCTTCGATTATCGGTGCCAGCGCGGGTTGGCGGGATATCTCACAGCAGATGCGAAGGCCTTCGGCGATCTTCCGGCGATCCTCGGCGGCATCGAGGAAGTTGAGCAGGATGCGCGGCTGGCGGGCCGCGTCGGCGCTGGTGACGTGGATCGAGCCACGGCTTGCCGGACGCAGATGGCTGGCGGCAATGGTGGCCCCCCCAAAACGATCGACCTCGCTCGTGGCGGGGTCGACCGACGCGGTCACCGTATTGACCTGGATATCCGGAAAGTCGAGCACCGGGTCGCTGCGGACGTACCCCATGACGGAGCCAGGCGGAGCGGCCAGCGCGCCCTTCCTGGCGAAAAGATATTTGGCGACCTCAGCCATGAGCCCGGCCCCGCGCACCGCCGTGTTGATCGACGGCACGCCCGGCCGCAGGCGGAACCGCAGCATGGTGCACCAGTGGTCCTGCAGATTCTTGCCGACTCCGCCCAGCGTGTGACGGACCTCGATATTCGCCGCGCGCAGAACTGCCGGATCGCCGATGCCCGACAGTTCGAGGAGGTGCGGGGAATTGACCACGCCTCCGCACAGGATGACTTCCCCCCGGCAGGCGATCTCGCGCGTCTCACCGGCCTTGCGAACACGCACCCCCTTCGCCCGACCTTCCTCGATGAGGATGCCGGTTACCAGGGCGTCGGTTTCCACCTTGAGGTTTTTCCGGTGCATGATGGGGTGGAGATAGGCAACCGCGGTTGACCGGCGACGCCCCCGCCGCTGGGTGGCCTGAATATAGGAAAAGCCTTCCGCGTCGCCCCGGTTATGGTCATCGACCAGCTTGTGTCCCGCCTGCGCGGCGGCAGCGAGAATGGCGTCCGAAACGCGGTTGCGCGGGACGTCTGAAACCGTGAGCGGGCCGCCGGCGCCATGGGCCTCGTCCGCGCCCCGGCACTGGTCCTCGCTGCGTCGGAACAGAGGCAGGACATCACTCCATCCCCAGCCGCTGCAGCCAAGCTGCGCCCACAGGTCGTAGTCCGCCGCATGCCCGCGCGCATAGATCATGCCGTTGATGGATGAGCATCCGCCGAGGACGCGCCCGCGGGGGAAGGGAGCGGATCGACCCGGGTTGATCCCGCCCAACTCCGAAACGTAGTTCCAGCTGAGCGGCGAGGCCTCCACCGTATAGCGGTATCCGGCGGGGATATGAATCAGGCTGTTCAGGAAGAAATACCGGGGGTTGCGGAACGGGCGGTCATCGCCTCCCGCCTCGATCAGCAGTACGCGGTTTTCCGGCCGCGCACTGAGGCGGTTGGCTACCACACAGCCGGCCGACCCCGCGCCGACTATGATATAGTCGAATGCCATGTGGCTGTCCCGGCCCTTGCGAAGCTATCAAACTTCGACCGCGCCCATCGCCTTTTCCAGGCGGAAACCTTCGTAACCCCCCTCCGCCACCGCAGCGCACCTGTTGCGGTAGGCATCTAGACCGGCGAGATAGAAGGAATAGACCCGCGGCTTGCCGGGAATATTGGCGCCCATGGCCCAGGAATCGGCCTTGGTCATCAGCGTGTAATTCGCCACTTCGCCGACGTGGGTCACCCAGTCCCGCTGGGACTGTTCGGTGGCCTCGATCGAGGTGTAGCCGTTCCGGCGCATGTGCGCGATGCAATCTCCGACCCATTCGACCTGCTGCTCGATCGCCAACGGCGCGTTGACGATGATCGAAGGGCTCTGGGCGCCATCGATCATGAACAGGTTGGGCAAGCCTGCGACCGCGACGCCGAGGTATGTCTGCGGACCCGAGGACCACAGGTCGCCAAGCGACAGGCCGTCCTTGCCGGTAATCTGCAGCTTGAGCACGGCCCCGGTCACGGCGTCGAAGCCGGTCGCCAGCACGATGTCGTCGAAAGCATGGGCTTTGCCGCCAGCGACGATCCCTTCGGCACAGAACCGTTCGAGCGGCGCTTTCCTGAGGTCCACCAGCTTCACGTGCGGCAGGTTGAAGGTTTCATAATAATTGGTGTCGAGGCACGGCCGCTTGGCACCGATTGGGTATGTCTGCGAGGTCAGGGCAGCGGCGGTTTCCGGATCATTCACCTTGGCCCGGATCTTACGTTTTACAAATTCGGCGGCAAGATCGTTCGCCTCTTGGCTGAGCAAGATGTCACGGAACGACTGCAGGAAAGCGAAGCCGCCCAAGATCCAGCAGCGCTCGAACTCGGCCTCGCGCTCCTCATCACTGACCTCAAGCGCACTGCGCGGGCTCAGCATCCAGCTCAGCCCACCCGGAGAGGCGCGGCGAAGGTCGCGGTCCTTGGCGAACTGCCCGTGCTTCTGCTGGATATCCTCTGCCGAGAGAAGCTGGTTTTCGGCCGGCAGGCTGAAGGCGGGCGTGCGCTGGAAAACCGTCAGGCTGGCGGCTTCCCGAGCGATGACCGGAATGCTCTGCACACCCGAAGAGCCGGTACCGATGATTCCCACCCGGCGGCCGGCGAAGTCAACCGGCTCCTCTGGCCAGCGGGCGGTATGAAACACGCGGCCCTTGAAGTCTTCCATTCCTGCAAAGGGGGGCGTGTTCACCGAAGTCAGCGGCCCGACCGCGAGAATGAAGTAGCTGGTGCGGAAGGTGCCGCCGCGATCGGTCTCCACTAGCCAGCTGTGTGTGTCCTCTTCGAAGGTGGCCGCCTTGGCCGTGGTCTCGAACAGGATGTCGCGGCGCAAATCTAGCGTGTCGGCAACATAGGACAGGTATTTCTGGATCACGGCCCCTTTGGAATAGCGCTCCGGCCAGTCCCACCCGCGCTCGATCTCGTCAGAGAACTGGTACTGGTAGTCGACCGATTCCACGTCGCAGCGCAAGCCCGGATAGCGGTTCCAGTACCACGCACCGCCTACGTCTTTGCCAGTCTCGATCAGCTTTGCTGAAAGCCCCTTCTCTCGCAGGCTGTGCAGCATGTACAGTCCGGCAAAGCCGGCACCGACCACGATCGCGTCTACTTCATTCGTCATTGGACAAGTCCTTTGGAAGCCGGTGAGATAAGGCCGCGCTGCCGCATGTCGGCGAGGTGCTTGTGCAGGTACGCCTCCGTCAGAGCCGGCGGGGCTTCACTGCCGCTGGTCCTTAGTGCGTGGGCGAACACGCCTCCCGCACGTACCTGGCTCCGCGTCATCGGCGCCGCGAAGGCGGAGAGAATCGGCAGCGCACTGGACTGACGAGCCTGAGCTGGGAGGCGCTCCAGGCGCGCCTCAAGCTGCGCCAGCCATTCCGAATGGCTCTTTGCCCGATCGAGGCGATAGCCGGCGGATTCGATCCAGTCGGCGATGCGGTCGAGCGAGGCCGATCCCGCCTCGATCGAGGGAGCAACGTCGAAGCTGCGATAGCCCGGCTCGCCGGCAAGTGCGAGATCGACCATGGCACGGGCGACATGGTCGACTGGCAGGCCTTCAAACCCCGCCGGGTCGGCGGCATCGTCGTAGAATGAAGGAGGGCGTACTCCCGCCAGGACGAGACTGGCCAGAAGGCGGATGAACAGGTCGGGGACGTTGATCTGTCCGGCGAATTTTCGATGCGCCATCAGCATCCCGCACCGGAACACGTTGACCGGCAGCCCGAACTGTTCGTGCGCATGGCGCAGCAGGACCTCGCCGGCCCATTTGCTGGCGGCGTAGCCGGAAGCATAATCATCGCCGGGCGCAATCCGGGGCAGAGCAGCGCGTATGTCGGCCGTCTCCAGATCAGCCCCGCCAGCGCCGGGAAATCCCGAGACCGCCCGGGAGGAAACGAAGTCGATCGGTTTGACCCGCCCGGCGAGCGCCAGTTCGATGAGGGCGAGCGTTCCCGCCACGTTCGGTTGAAACAGGTCCTTGTAGGATAGCCGGTGGTTGACCAGCGCGCCCACGTGGACGATCCGGTGCACGCGCTCGCCGAAATCGGCCAGCACGGCGGCATCTAAGCCTAGGCCCCGCTCACCCAGATCGGCGGCGGCGACCTCGAGATGATCGGCGGCGAGCTCACGGAACCGCCTCGCAAGTTCGGCGTCGTCTGCGCCGTAGGACTCTTCGAGCCGGCGTCGTGCATCCGCCTCGTCCATGCCGCGGACCAGGGCGATCACCCTGCCGCCAAGCGGGGCCAGGCGCTCCAGCCATTCCAGCGTGACGAAGCGGCCCAGAAATCCGTTCGCGCCAGTGACGAGTACCACGCGCGTCAAGGCAGGATCCGCAGCCGCAACCTGGACCCCGCGTACGCCTTCCGGGAGCAGGCGGGAGGGGTCGAGGTCCGCACTGTCAAGCTCCTCAGTGTTTTTTCCATGAACAGCGGCGAAGGCCAGGCGGCCGTGCTCCTGGCCCCCGCGAAGCATTTCGGCCCAGCGCCGCGGACCGCCGCTCGGGCTGAGGATGATGCCGGCGGAAATGGCGGTTCCGAAGACATCTTCCAGCAGCATGGAAAGGGTGATGGCGTCGAAGGAATCGCCGCCAAGATCAAGAAAGCTGGGATCACCAGACAGGTCGATGTCGTCACGCCCGAGGGTCGCGCGCAAAGCGAGGGCGATGCGGTCCTCGATCGCTAGGCCCGAGTCCGGATTGCGCAGCACCAGCACCTCTTCGCGCTGGCGCGCTTCAATGCCGTCGTAAAGCGCTTCCAGGCGCTCCTGGTACTTGCGGTTGAACGCGGCCCTGAGCGGTTTGCGAATGGTCGACAGGAGACCGCTTTCGATCGTGAACGGGTCATCTTCGATGATGAAGTCGCGCGGGATTTCGAACTTGCGCAGACCGGCCTTGTGCGCAGCCTCGGTCAGCCCGGTGAAGATCAGGCTGCGCAGTTCAGTCTCGTCAGCGGCATGTCCCAGCCGCTCGGCCACGAGATCCCGGTCCGGCACGATCACCGCAATCAGGTTGGGTCGGAACGAGGTGCCATACAGGTAAATCTGCCTGATCCAGGGAACCGATCCGGCGTACTCGATCTCCAACTGGCTCAGGGCGACATATTCGCCCTGAGAAAGTTTGAGCACGTTGTTACGCCGGTCGATCCAGACCAGTTCCTCGCCCGCACGCAGTTCGAACACGTCGCCGGTCAGGATCCAGCCGTTCTCGTCGCGAATCCTGGCCGTGGCTTCGGTATCCTTGTAATAGCCGGGAATGGCGCTGCGCGTCTTGACCGCCAGTTCGCCACGCGGCCAGGGGCGGTCGGCACTGGAATAGCCGAGCTCCGGCACGTCGCGCAGTTCGAAATCCGTGACGAAGCGGCGGTCGAGGCGGCCATCGAAGGTCACGCCCGACGTTTCGGTCGAGCCATAGCCTACGCACAGCGGCACGCCGAACGTATCCATGAAGAATTGACGAAGCTCTCGCGATATCGGGGCGCCGCCGACCACCGCAAAGACCAGCCGGTCGCCCAGGAACGTCTTGGCCATGGCTTGGCGAACCGCGGCCTCCGCTTCGGCCCGGTCCTGGCCCCTGCTCACCCGGTGCAAGACCTCGCCAAGGAAATACTGGTAAATCTGCTCGACCACGCGAGGGAACAGGTTGAGGTGGGTGGGCCGGCTGATCCGCAGATCGTCGAATAGCGAAGACATGTCGCTCTTGAGAGTAAAAAACACGGTCCCACCCTGGGCGAGGGTACGGAACACCTGCGAGTAACCGAGGGAGTGGTTCATTCCCGCGAAGACGAGCGCGATATTGGCCTGCGGCTTTTCCACCTGGAGGATCGGCAGGCGCACGATCGCCTCGCTGTAGATCGCGCCCTTGGGCCTGCCCGTGCTGCCCGAGGTATAGAGGATCGCCAGCATGGCATCGTCTCCAGCGGGATCTGCCGGGAGCGGTTCGAAAGTCCTCTCCAGTCCCAGAACGATCAGTTCGTTGATGGTGGCAAGCGAGATTGCGTGGCTGGCTGCGGCCAGAGCCGTGCGTGCGCGTTCGAGGATAGCTGCATCCGCGTCGACGTGGAGATCGGCCGACAGGACCACGAAGCTACGTAGCGAGGGCGTGGCCAGCGCAAAGGGGACAATCCGCTCCACATCACGGATGTCGACAAGCATCGCCGCCGGCGCGATCTCGTCGAGGATCGTGCGAGTGTCCTCAGCCGCTTGTGACGCCAGCAGGGGAACGTGCACCGCCTGAGCGAAGATCGCCGCGAGTATGCCGGTGGTGATATCAATTCCCGGTTGGCCGAACAGCGCAACAAATTCACCCGGCCGGACAATGTGTTCGTCGCGGCACCGCCAGGCCGTGGCAAGTCCAGTCACCCTTTTCCCGAGTTCGGCGTAGCTGATCGTGGCGAATGCATCGAGATACTCACGCACCCGGCCGGCCTCTTCGGTCTCCGCCATGCGCCAGACTCGTTCACCCAGCGCGGGATGAGTGGCATACGCATCGAACAGCAGCGAATAGGTTTGGAAAAGCGAAAGGCCCGGCTGGAGGATCGCAGCTGTGACACGATCGTCAGGCTGCACGGCTTGAAGCTGCTCATCGACTGGCGCGCTCTCGCCGGGAAGGGCTGCCTGGTCCGGAAATTCGCTCGCCTCTCCGCTCATCCTGTTCTCCCATAGGGCATGCTGAAACCCGCACATTTATGAGGCATTCACTTCTTGGTGATGCCAGGGAGCGCCGGTCGCGGTTCTTCATTTCTGGCTTGGCCAAGGCGTCCGCGGGCCAACTAATAGCGGGCCGGCTTCATGCAGATCCCGTCATCGGTGCCAGCAACACGTCACGTCATCGTCCGAGTGGACGTCGAGTGCGAAGAATGCTGAGATCAGGAACTCAAGGGTGGGACCGGGCGCCCGTCTATTGCCTTCTCGGTGATGCCGATGTTCAGGCTTTTATCGGTACTGGCGCCTGCGTGGCCCAAGGACGCGCGTTTTCCGGCTGCAGATAACAAAGTGATCGCCGAGAACCCTGCGTTCGAACTTTAGGACGAGGCGATACGGGATCCCTTCGCCCGCGCCTCCGCCTCCACCTGTGCGCTCTATTATCGTGGTCAGCCCAACCTCGATGATATCCTTGGGAGCTTCCAAGAATATGCAGATCGCTTGTAGGAGATCGCCGAGCGCCTGCATCGAGCTTACGGCGGCAGAGCCGCTGAAGCTAGGGAGAGAGCCAACACTGGAAGCATTGAACAACGGGAAAAGGGCAGCAAAAAAGCGCGGTGAGGACTCGAACCTCATGAACAAAATGGCAGGGAATCGATGCGAGTACCGGCTGACGATGGCCTGATAAAAGAACCATGTTTCAATTCAATAGTCGGACTTTCGAGTCCTCTTGTGAGACGCAAGCTGGAGGGCAGACCGGATCTATCGGGATGCCGAGGGTCGGGAACTGATACTTCCGGGCCGTTCGCTGCTGATGGTGCGCAATGTCGGCCACCTCATGGCCACGCCCGCGGTCTGGCTGGCGAACGGTTGCGATGCGCCGGGGGGCATTCTGGACACGGTCGTCACCAGGCTGATCGCGCCCCATGACCTTCGTCGCAATGGTCGGTTCGTGAACAATCGCGCGGGTTCAACCTACATCGTCAAGCCCAAGATTCGGAACGCCTGACCGCGAGGGCACAACCTCATGCCGCCAGAGCGCATGGACGAACAACATTTGCCACAATGTCAGACAAGAGCGAGATCCCACTCGCGCCTAAGTTGTCGTCACACAGCTCGCGAATGACGCGCGCCTTTGCGATTCGTCGTCCAAGCGGAGCTGTAAGGGGAGGACTTGATGGCAAAGCGTTTTACGGCGCCGCTCTGGGTGTCTGCTGCGTCGACCGCAATGATAGTTTCACAATTTGCCTTTGCACAGGACGCAAAACAGGCTGGTGCTTCGGCCACATCCGAAGAAGCGCAGCCAGGTGAATTGGTCACCATCGTGGTTACGGCCGAGCGGCGTTCGACCAATCTTCAGCGGACCCCGATAGCCATTCAAGCGATCGATGGCGAGGGCCTCCAGCAGGCCAACGTGTCCAAGCCTGTGGACCTTGTGAAGCTCGTTCCCGGTCTGTCGGTCAGCCGCGGCTTCGGTGGGCTCAACAACATCTACGTGCGCGGAATAGGCGCCCAGATCATCAATGCCTTTGGCGATATGGCAGTCGCGCAAAGCATTGATGGTGCCTATGTCGCGCGGGGCACCGCATTGTCGGGGGCCTTTCTCGATGTGCAGCGAATCGAGGTTCTGAAGGGACCTCAGGGCACGCTCTATGGCCGCAACGCAACTGGCGGGGCGATTAACTATATTGCCAATCATCCGACATTCGTCACGAGCGCGCGCTTCGATGCACAGTATGGCAACTACAACAGCGTCGATTTAAAGGGTGTCGTGAACCTGCCGCTGAGCGACAAGCTCGCGGTTCGCGCTGCAGCGGCGTTCGTCAAGCACGATGGCTATATCCAAAGCACGGGCATGGACGACCAGAACACCTTCGCCGGACGCGTCTCGCTGCGCTACGAACCGAGCAGCGAGTTCAGCATGTATCTCGCGGGCGACTATTCGCGTGATCGCGGCAACGGTGTCGGCCAGGTCGTGATGAACACCGCGGCCAGCCACGCCACCGCCATCACCTCCGATCCATGGCAGGGGCCGCCGCTCGGCTTCTATGCCCCTGCCAACTACAACGGCACAGTCCAGAACCCCGGCACGGGTTGCACCCTGCTGCCAGGCGCAAATCAGTGCGTTCCGCCAAACACGGTGACCTACAATCCGAACCTGTTCGGGCCTGGTGTTGCTGGCTACGCCCTCAACCCGGACACCGTTGGGCATTGGGCTAGCGGGAGCTTCATAAAGAACAGCACCTGGGGCGTGATGGGCCAGTTCGACTGGCATGGCCCCGGCTTCACCTTCACGGTCATCCCGGCATACCGTCACACCCTCGCCAATTGGGTAAATCCTGCGGGCGGATATTCGACCATCATCGACACTCCAGCGGACCAGCAAAGCTATGAAGTGCGGTTGGCGTCCGAAGGCAAAGGACCCCTCAAGTGGCTCGTGGGGCTTTACTATTTCAAGGAGACCCAGGCACCGTTCGAACGATATTGGAACTTCAACCAGGTGCCGGGCGGCCTCATCACGAACCAGGGCTACATCCGCCGCGACTATAATCTGTCGGATATAAGCTACGCGGCGTTCGGGCAGGCAACCTACTCCATCACGGATAGCTTGCGGCTGACTGCAGGTGTGCGGCAGACGCACGAGAAGAAGATGATCTCGGGGCTCTTCCGTATCGGTCAGCCCGCCTATACGGACATTGGCGGTACGCCGTTCTGCCCAGTGGGCGTCGCCGGGACGGCTTACAATCTTGCCACGTCGGAATGCGTTGTGCCCAGCAACGACGCCCGGTCGTGGAACGCCACGAACTGGAAGGTCGGCATCGACTACGATCTTGGCCCGCGCTCGATGGCTTACGCAAGTGTTTCGACCGGTTTTCACGCCGGCGGTTTCAACGATGGCGTGAATGCGCCGGCCGGTACTTTCAACTACAAGAACAGCTATGAACCGGAGAATATCACTGCCTATGCAATCGGCACGAAGAACCGATTTCTCTCTAATCGTCTTCAGCTGAACCTCGAAATCTTCTATTGGAGATTCAAGAATAAGCAGAACGGCGCCCTCAGTGTTCTCTACCCCCCCGTTGTTGGTTTCCCCATTCTCAACGTGGGGAACCTCAAGGAATACGGTGCTGACTTCGAGGCCACGTTCCTTGCAACCGCCGACGATCTGTTGACTGCCAATGTCTCCTATCTTCATTCGCGCTTCGACAACTACGTGTTCACGCCGACGTCGCAAGTCACCTGCCCTGCGATCGGCATGAACCCGATCCTGCACATCGCGGTCGTGGATTGCGCAGGCAAGTCGGTGCCACTAGCTCCGAAGTGGAATGCATCGCTGTCTTTGCAGCACACGTTCCGGCTGCATGGCGACAGTGAGCTCGTCGCGGGCGTTCGCAGCAATCTGCAGTCCAGCACGGATCTGACGATCGGGGCCCCGGCCTTTGCTCGGCAGGACGGATATCAACTCACCGATCTCTGGCTGACCTACAAGGCGCCCGGGGACCGTTGGACCATTTCGGCTTACGTCAACAATGTGACCAACACCGAGGCTTTCAACAATGCCCAGCAAAGCTTCAACAGCGGCGACACGACCTGGTGGGGCAATATCCTGCCTCCGCGCACCTACGGTGTTCGCGCCTCGGTGAGCTTCTAATCCTGTGCAGGCGGCGGCCGGGTCGCACGCGGCGGCCAGTGCCTTTCCCGGAAGTCGAAGCGTGGGTCTGGAATCCGCCATGGCCGATATCAATTCCGAATTCGCTTTGGCGGCCGACCGCATCATCGCCCGGCTCGAGCGTGCGCCGCAGACCAGCTGGCAGGTCAAGCTTCGGCTGATCGTCGGGACTGCCACCTTCTTCAACGCTTTCGAAGTCTTGGCCGTCGCCTATGCGCTCCCGCAATTGTCCGCTTCCTGGCATTTGACCAAGGCGCAATCGGGCATCCTGTTATCGTCGCTATTCATGGGAGAAATCGTCGGCGCCGTCGTGTTCGGACTTATTGCCGAGCATTACGGCCGTCGTGCCGCGTTGATCGGCTGCACTGCGGTGTATTCCTGCATGAGCCTTGCCGCTTCGCTGGCTCCGAATTTCGCATGGTTGGTGGCAGCGAGGGTGCTTACCGGCCTCGGCCTCGGCGCTGAAGTCCCTATTGCGGTTACCTACATCTCGGAAATCTCCAAGGCCAAGGGACGGGGCCGCTTCGTGCTGATGTACGAAATGGTCTTTCCGTTGGGGTTGTTGGCAGCAGGCCTCCTCGGCTGGTGGTTCATCCTGCACTTGGGATGGAGGCCGCTGCTCGCGATTGGCGGGCTGCCCGCACTCCTCGTCCTGCCGATGCAGCGGCTGTTGCCGGAATCACCGCGGTGGCTCGTGCACAGAGGTCGACTCGACGAAGCCGATGCCGTCGTGCGTCGCATCGAAGCATTCGGCCATATGCCACGCAGCGCCCCGCGCGGGCAGCGCGTTCGGAACTTCCAGCCAAGCTCTCCAGCATCGTGTCGGCCGGATGGTTCCCGAACCCGAAGCCGTGCGATCGTCGCGCAATTGTTCGGCCCCGTTTACGGCCGCCGGACGGCCACCTTGTGGACCATGTACTTCAGTTGCTTCTTCATGAACTACGGCCTGGTTACCTGGCTCCCGTCGCTGTACCGAGGCATATATCATCTTTCATTGGCGGACAGCCTGCGTAACGCGATGTTGGCGCAAGTAGCGGGCATGGCCGGGACATTTACTACGGCACTTGCGATCGACTTGGTCGGGCGCCGCATCTGGTTCGCGAGCGCGTTCCTGCTGGCCGCTTGCGCCTTTCTGAACCTGGCGCTCAATGGATTGTCGAGCGCCTGGGGGCTGATGATCGGGAGCTGCATCGGCTTCTACTTTGTCTCGACGATCTCGATCGGCATGATCCTGTACGCGCCCGAACTCTACCCCACGCGAATGCGCGTGGTCGGAGTGTCGCTGGGCTATTCGATCTCGATCCTCGCTGGAATCGCGGCGCCCTTGTTCGTCGGCCTGCTTGTCGAGGCTGTCGGCCTGAAGGAGATTTTCGTCTTCTTCTCAGGGCTTGGCGCGGCCGCAGGTGCGACATGCCTGCTTTTCGCAATTGAAACGAGAAACTGCACGCTTGAAGCGATCTCGCCCTGACCAATCCCCAAGCACTTCGGTGCGACCGCACTGAAAACGTACCAGAGATTCGGAGTTTACTGATGGCCGACTCAGACATGCAGCTCGACCGCCCGCGCACGCTCGAGGAAGCGCAGGCATGGATGCTCGATCGCACGCGTAAACGCATCCACCCGATGAACAACCTGAGCTACGAGGACACCGAAGCTGTCGTCAGGCGGCTGAAGGGGCTGGATCCGGTCAACTGGGCCGCTGCCTGGACCGAAGCTGGGGAGGCTGCATTCGCGCAAGGTGCAGCGGCGCGCGACGCAGGCGCGTTCGAAGAGGCCAAAGCGGAGTTCCTGCGGGCAGACGGCTTCTTCTTCCTGGGTCGCTTTCCCTGCCCCAATCATCCTGACAAGCTTGTGAGCGCAGCGCGGGAACGTGAGGCCTATCTCGCTGCCGGCGCCCTTTTTGATCCTCCCGTGGAACGTATCATCGTCCCGTTCGAGGGCGAGGACGGCGACGGCAAAGAGGTCGTGTTCCTGCTGCGCCGCCCGAAAGGCGTCGTGCGACCGCCCGTCGTCGTCATGTGGGGCGGTGTCGATGCCTGGAAAGAGCAGATGACCGCCGCAAGCGATCTCGTCCTGGCCCAGGGCGTTGCGACGGTCGCCATCGATGGCCCCGGCACCGGCGAGTCGCCGGTGAAGGGCAGGCCTGGCGCGGAAGCGCAATTCCTGCCGGTCTTCGACTGGCTCGCCGCGCGCGACGATCTGGCGGGCGCTCTCCCAGGGTGCCTGGGCCGGTCGTTCGGTGGATATTGGGCAACGCGGCTGGCGCACCTTTACCCCAAACGCATTGCGTGCGCAGTCAACTGGGGCGGCGGCGCCCACTTCATGTTTCAGCGCGACTGGATCGAGAGCTCGCGGCATCCCGACAGCTACTTGATGGAACTTGTCGAGACGCGGATGCGGATGCTCGGCGCAACCAGCGACGCGGAATATATTGCCTGTTTCGAACGGCTCTCCTTGCTGAGTGCCAACCTGCTCGACGGCCCGTGCGCCCCCCTGCTTCTCGTCAATGGTCGTGAGGACAAGCAGTGTCCCGTGGCCGACATCGATCTCTTAGTCGCTCACGGCGAACCCAAGTCGGTGCGGATGTTCCCGGGGGGCCACATGGGCATCACCCCGCAGACGCTACCCCTGATCGTCGATTGGACTTGTCGCCGGGTCAAGGAGTGCGCCCGATGATCAATAATTGGCTGCAGAAGATTCCCACCGGGGAAGCGTATCAGATCAACCGCATCCTTTATCGGATCCAGCACGATCGCGAGGAGGAGAAGCGCTATGTCGCGAATCCTGACGCCTATATCGCCCGTTACACCGAACTCACGCCGGTAGCGGCGAAAGCGCTGGAATCGACCGACATTGCCCGCCTCTATCTGCTTGGCGCCAATCCTTACCTGTTGCGGGCCTACTGCCTGCAGCTCCGCGTTCCGGAACACGACTATCTCGCTGCGTTGAAGGCCGCGGGCGAGGAGCTCGAACATGGCTGAAATCGTCGGAACGTTCGCGGTCAGTCACACGCCGGTGATGACAAATCTTCCACACGCTCCTGCCGGCCTCGTCTCCGACTCCGTGTTCGACGCGTTTCGCCGCATTGGCGAAAGAATAGCGCATTTGGAGCCAGATGCACTCGTCGTCGTCTCGAACGACCACCTCCACAACTTCTTCCTCGGTAACATGCCCGCATTTTGCATCGGCATTTCCGAGCGGTACGAGGGCCCCGTCGAAGACTGGCTCAAGGTTGAGCGAAAGACGGTCCCGGGTGCACGCGAGCTGTCGGCGCACGTGCTGCAATACTGCCTCGACAATGGGTTCGACCCGTCCTTCTCGCTGGACCTAGTGCTCGATCACGGCATGGTGACGCCATTGACCTTGGCCGGCGTTTTGGGCCGCTTCCCCATCGCGCCCGTGCTCGTCAATTGTGTGCAGCCGCCTTTGCCGCGGATGGCGCGCTGCATGGAGTTGGGCAAAGTCATTGGCCGCGCAATCCGCAGCTTTGATGGCGCATCCAGGGTCGTCGTTCTCGCCACCGGCGGCATTGCCCATGACGTCGGCACACCGCGCATGGGCTTCGTCAACGAAGCGTTCGACCGCCGTTTCCTCGCGCTGCTCGGTGACAGCGACACCTCCCGGCTGTGCGAATATTCCGAGGCAGAAGTGAACACGGCTGGGAACGGCGCAGAGGAAATTCGTAATTGGCTCGTCGCGCATGGCATCGCGGACAGTCGCGGCTTCGAACTGCATCACTATGCTCCCGTGACGGAATGGTACACGGGAATCGCACTCGGCAGCTGGCGGGCGGCGTGACCCAGCTCCTTGCGACAAGATCCGTCGGACCTGAGGGAGGCCCGCTGGTCGTCCTCCTTCATTCCATTGCGACCTCCGCGGCGCTGTGGGAGCCGCAGATTGCCGCCTTGTCGGGGCAGTTCCGGGTCCTTGCGGTGGACCTCCCCGGCCACGGGGCCAGCCCGGTTCCTGACACCGCAGGCTCCATGAAGGACTATGCGCGGTCGGTCATGGCAACCTTGGTTGCCCATGACGCGCGCGATTGCTCTGTCGTAGGATTGTCTCTCGGCAGTTCGATAGCCCAGTTGATCGCGGTGCTCGCACCAGATCGAATCCGCTCGGTCGTCCTCGCTGGCGGGACCGCCTGTCCCCCGCCGGCGGTACGCGATATGTGGCGGACACGCGCGGCCCGCGCTCGAAGCGATGGCATGTCCGGCCAGGCCGAGGAAATTCTGGGCCGCTGGTTCACACCGGCATTCGCGGCAGCTCAGCCCGAGCGCGTGGAAGCAATCCGACGGGCGGTGCTTGCGACACCGGCTGAAGGCTATGCCCAGGCCGCCGAAGCAATCGCCGATCTCGATAACCGAGCGATGCTCAGTCGCATCGGATGTCCCGCCTTGGTCGTCGCTGGAAACGCCGACACGGCGGTGCCGGTCGAAGCGTTGCAGCTCATTGCACATTCGATTCCGAACTGCCGCCTTGCGACGGTGGACGCCGCGCACCTGATGAACGTCGAAGCGGCCCAACAATTTACCGACTTGGTTACAGACCACCTCGTCTCCAGCTTTGCGGGTTGAAGTCATGAAGAAGGATCTGAACGATCTGGCGACGTTGGTTATAGGGGGCGGGATTGGCGGCATGTCGACTGCAATGTGCCTGCGTGACCTCGGCGTGGCCGTGGACCTCATAGACAAGGACCCCGAATGGCGGGTGACCGGTGCCGGGATCACAGTCACGCGCCCAACCATCCGCGCAGTCAAGGCTCTCGGATTGCTCGATGATTTCCTGGCGGTGGGTTTCGCCGGAAACGGCATCCAAGTTTGCGACGTCAACGGTGAACCGGTCGCTCATCTTCCCGATCCTGAGCTAGAGGAAGATCTGCCGGGTAGCGGTGGCGTTATGCGACCCGAACTACATCGGATCATGTCCCACCGCGTTCGTGAGAAGGGTACTGATGTCAAACTTGGCTGCACCGCCGACGAGCTTCATCAGAATGGCGACCACGTCTCGGTTCGATTCAGCGATGGGAGATCGAAAGCCTATGATTTCGTAATAGGAGCTGACGGCGTGTTTTCCCACACGCGTGCCACCATCTTCCCCGACGCCGACGGGGCCGAGTACACCGGGCAAACGGTGTGGCGCCTCTACACTCCTCGGCCGCCGAAGATTGATCGCCGTCACTTCTTCCTGGGTGGGCGCTACAAGATCGGGCTTTCCCCGGTTTCGAAGACCCACATGTACATGTTCCTTCTCGAAGTTGGCCCCAAGCCGCCACTTATTCCCGACGAGCAATTGCACATCCGCCTGCGCGAGCTGATGGCCGGCTATGGTGGCGTGCTGGCCGACGTGCGCGACAGCCTCAACGTTGATTCTGTGATCAACGTACGCCCCCTCGAAGCCTTCATGCTTCCCGCGCCGTGGTACCAAGGACGCGTCCTGCTCGTGGGCGATGCCGCTCACCCAACCACCCCGCAACTTGCGTCTGGCGCCGGAATGGCGATCGAGGACGGTCTCGTGCTGAGCGACGAACTGAAAAAGGCTCAGGGCGATATCGCCCAGACATTTGCGGCATTCATGGCTCGACGGTACGACCGATGCCGCCTGGTCACGCAGAATTCCATCGAGATTGGGCGCCGGGAACAGGCAGGATGGCGGCCTGAAGAGCAGACCATCTTGGTCGAACAGTCGCTGGCCAAACTGGCGGAGCCAATCTGATGGCGTCGCCACGCATTGCCTTGATTTCCGCCCTGCGATTGTCGCTCGAGCCGATCTGCGACAGTTTCATCCGTCTCTGGCCAGAGGCCGATCGCGTCAATATTCTCGACGACAGTCTTTCGGTTGATCGCACTGCAGATGGACAGCTCACCGAGACGATGATGGAGCGCTTCGTCGAACTTTCGAAATATGCGGTCAAATTCGCCAGAGCCGATGCCATCCTCTTCACCTGCTCGGCCTTCGGGCAGGCGATCGAGAATGTTGCGAAGTTGCTCGACATCCCGGTGCTCAAACCGAACGAAGCCATGATCGAGGCTGCCACCTCGCTCGGCAAGCCCATAGGCTTGCTTGCCACCTTTGGACCCACGCTGGAGTCAATGCTGAACGAATTTCCCGAAGCCCTGGACGTGGAGACCCAGCTAGCCAGTGGAGCCCTCGAAGCCGCAGACGCAGGCAACTTCGCGGAACATGATCGCCTGGCAGCCATCGCAGCACTGGGTTTCAGCAAGGGCCGGGTGATCGCCTTGGCCCAATTCAGCCTTGCACGGGCAGCCCCCGCCATTGCGCGCGCGACCGGCGCGACGGTGCTAACGACACCCGATTGCGCGGTGATGGCGCTTCGTCGCCGCCTGGGCCCCGACGCAATTGATTCTGGATTGTTGTACTAATTTCCGCTATCGCCACTCACCAGCGAGCGGTACGCTCGCGTTTGGGAGGACAGCGATGGCGGAAGCAGCCTTCCTGGCAGAAAGCTTCACTACGGCTGGCATTCCGAGCGGTCGTCGCCCGTCAAAGTTTCGCAAGAGCATGGCGTCGATTTTTTCCATCGGCCTCAATGTCAAGCCGATCGGATCACATGCGCTAGAGTGCGCCGTTTCGGGGCTTGCCCGACCGGGACTGCGGTTCGCCACGCTCAGATTTTCTCCGCACATCACGGAGGCTGCAAGTTCACAACCTGACAAGACGCCGAGCTTCTTAGTCAGCGTGCACCGAGAGGGGAATGCCTTCGTCAGCCAGGGAGGACGTGAGACTAGCATCAAGCCCGGTGACATGTTTCTCGTCGATCCGGCTCGGCCATTCACGATTGAAACGGGCGAAATCCGCACGACCTCTATTTATGTGCCTTGTGCCGCCTTGCGATCGCATTTGCCGAACGTGGACAACTGCACTGCGATTGCAATCCCCACCGAAAGCGGCACAGCAGCGCTTTTCCGCGCGTATGTGGACGAATTGCTCCGAATCGGCATGCATTTGAGTTCAGATGCTGCGGAACGAGTTGCCGAAACAATTCCAATGATCTTATCCGCTGCTCTGTGCGGCGCAGATACGGGATTTCTGCAAGTTCCTAACAGTTCCCAGGCAGCCCACCGACAACGCGTTCTGCGGTTTATCAGAGAAAATCTGGCAGACGCCGATTTGTCACCGGCGGTGATTGCTCGAAACGTTGGGCTATCGCTGCGGTATCTCTACGATCTATTCGAGGGTGAACCCGAAGCATTGATGCGGCGCATCTGGCGCGAACGCCTTGACCGCTGCAGAAACGAGATCATTCACCCCAAAATGTCGGATGTTGCGATCAGCGAAATCGCGTTTCGATGGGGCTTTAATGACGCATCGCATTTCAGTCGCGCTTTTCGACGTCAGTTCGGCATGGCTCCGCGCCATGCGCGTTCATCGGCACTCACGCGGCATGCCCGCTGATTTTCTTGACTTCGGGTTGAGCTGCCAGGGCACGCATTCCACCAGCGAGAAAGATGATTGCTTGCGCGTAGTTATCAGACAGCCGATCACTTGACATCTTTCCATTGGAAAGGCGATCCAACAGTCCGGTCGATGCGAACAATCCGACCATCACGGAAATCAGGTGCACATAGCCCTGAGTAGCCTTGTCCAGGCTGAGTTGCGGTTCGACTTGGCGCATAAGCGCAATGAAACGACGCCCGGCCTCGCCAAATAGCCGGTCTACGAGCGGGGCCCAGCGGGCCTCCTGCGCAATATGGGCGAGAATTTGGGCATAGTTCCGCCAGCCTGGGGACCCGCCTTCCACCTTTTCCCGGAATGGATCGAGAAAGGCTTCCAGCAAGTCCTCGATCTCGGGGTCGGTCAACCCGTCCAGCCGTTCCCGTCGCTGTTGGGTTAGTTCGTCGGCCCTTCGGGCCACGACCGCCTCGAACAGCAATTCCTTGTTCGGAAAATGATAGGTGACCACACCGAGACTCTGTTTCGACAAGTCGGCCACCTGACGGATCGTCACAGCTTCGAAGCCAGATCGCGCGAACTCCTCCTCCGCTGCGTCGAGGATAGCCTGCCTCGTTCGCTCGCCCTTGCGCATGGGGGCGGCCACCGCCAATTTTCGTACAGTCATACAAAAAACCTCTTGCGCGTTTCGTACATGGGCTTAGTTTTCTCCTTGCGCCAGCGTCAAGCGTTAAGGCGCGTCAATCCCATCGATGACTGATGGGCATGGTGACCGGGAGAAGGGGTGTCTCGTTTCGGCATTGGCCAATCGGTGCGGCGACGTGAGGATCAGCGTTTCCTGACGGGAGCCGGCTGTTACGTCGGCGATCTGACACCGCCTCGAACCGCGCACCTGTGCGTCGTCTATTCGGATCAGGCGCATGCCGACATTCTGCGAATCGATGCCACTCGGGCATTGGCTTCGCCGGGTGTAGTCGCCGTCTTGACCGGCAAAGATGCCCAAGCGGAAGGCCTCGGCGGTTTGCCGCCATATTTCATGCCGGAAGACGCCGGCGGTCCGCCAGGGTTTCGCACCATTCGCCCTATCCTCGTTCCGGACCGGGTTCGTTGCGTCGGCGATAGAGTAGTCGCCGTAATTGCCGAAACGGCCGATCAGGCGCGCGATGGTGCAGAATTGGTCGAGATCATCTACGATCGGCTGCCATGTGTAACCGCTTCGGACCGCGCGGCCGCGCCGGGAGCGCCGGAGATCTGGCCTGGCTGTGCCGGTAACTGCAGCTTCACTCTGGCATTCGGGGATGCGCAGCGCACCGATGAAGCTTTTGCCCAATGTGCCTTCACTGTAAGGCTGGAGCTGCGCAACAATCGGCTCTCAGCCAATTCCCTCGAGCCGCGATGCGCGCTGGGCGAATATGTTGCCGGTGGCGAGGGGCAGTTCACCCTATATACGAGTTCGCAAAATCCGCATGGCGTTCGCCGCATGCTTGCGAATTCGGTCTTTGCAATTCCCGAAAGCAGCTTGCGGGTCGTGTCGCCTGATGTCGGCGGGGGCTTCGGGATGAAGGCGGATCCCTACCCGGAGGATGCCATCGTTCTCTGGGCGGCTCGCAAGCTGAGGCGTCCGGTGAAGTGGGTGGCCACCCGCTCGGAATCCCTCGCCGGCGATAATCATGGGCGCGACCAAGTCAGCAATGCGGAGATGGCTTTCACCAGCGACGGCCGGGCAATCGGCCTACGTGTTCGCGCGTATCACGCGCTAGGCGCATATGTCGCATCGGCTGCCGCTGCGCCGGTTACCTATTCGATGCGGATGCTTCCTGGCGTCTACGACATCGCGGCCATCGATGTGCAAGCCTCTGCCATCTTCACCAATTGCTCGCCGACGGGCCCCTACCGCGGCGCGGGTCGCCCTGAGGCGTGCTTCATGCTGGAGCGGCTGATGGACGAAGCGGGCAAGGTGTCCGGACTTGGACCTGTTGAAATCCGGCGCCGCAATCTAATTCCGGAACAGGCCATGCCGTACCATACGCCGACTGGCCTGATCTACGACAGCGGCGACTTTTCGGGCATGATGGAAAAATGCCTGGAGATGGCCGACTGGGACGGTTTCGACGCGCGTAAACTGGGTTCACAACAACGCGGGCGCGTGCGCGGGCGCGCCGTCACTTGCTACATCGAGAGCGCAGGGGTCTTCAATGAACGGATGGAGCTTCGGTTCGACCCGTCGGGCGGAGTTGCCATTCTCGCCGGCACCCATTCTCATGGTCAGGGCCATGCGACGGCATTCGCCCAGTTGATCCATGACTGGCTGGGCATCCCGATCGAGAAGATCCGCCATGTGCAAGGCGATACCGATGCTGTGACATTCGGGCGCGGAACCTATGCGGCTCGCAGCTCCATGCTCGCAAGCACGGCGTTGCGCGCAGCCGCTGACGATGCGATCGCGCGCTGCGCTGCCATGGCTGCAGGGCTGCTGAACGTCGAACCATCTTCCGTCGAATTCATCGACGGTGTCTACCACGTCCAAGGCACGAACCGGACAATCGCAATCGAGGACGCGATCAAAGCGTTCTTTGCGCCGATAGGCGTCCCTGGCGGCCACTCGCTGGGATTGTCGACAGTAGGAACCGCAGACGGGCAATCGCCAAACTTCCCAAACGGCGCGCATGTTTGTGAGGTCGAGGTCGATCCCGAAACCGGTACCGTGCACATCGATCGATACACCGTAGTCGACGACGTCGGCAAGGCAATCAATCCGATGATCTGTGAGGGTCAGATCGTTGGTGGAATTGCACAAGGCCTGGGACAGGCACTGGTCGAGGAGGTGGTATACGACCCCGCTACGGGCCAGCTTCTGAGCGGAAGTTTCTCCGATTATGGGATGTTGAGAACCGATACTATGCCAAATATTTCCACGAGCCTTGAGGAGATTCCGTGCAAGACCAACCCGGTTGGCGTCAAAGGGGTTGGAGAGTCCGGCACGATTGCTGCCCCTCCCACCGTGGTCAATGCGGTTCTTGACGCGCTGCGTCCCCTCGGCGTGACAGATTTGCACATGCCATTGACCCCGGCGCGAGTCTGGTCCGCGATCAATTCGGCCGCTTCGCATCAAGCAGAACCGGCATGAAGCTCGTCGGCGAAGCACGTATCCCAGCGGATCGCGAGCGGGTTTGGCAGGCGATCAACGATCCGGAAATCCTGCGCCAATGCATTCCGGGATGCGAGGATATTGCCCGCGAAACTCCAGTCGATTGGGTGGCGACTGTCGTGACCCGCGTCGGCCCGGTCAAGGCGAGGTTTGGCGGCCGAATCCATCTCGAGGATCTCATGCCGCCCGAAAGCTGCCGGATTGTGGGGGAGGGGTCTGGAGGAGCAGCCGGCTTTGCCAAGGGTTTCGCGCTGGTTCGGTTGTCGGTCGAGGAATCGCATACCCGCCTGAACTACGAAGTCGAAAGTGAGATTGGCGGCAAATTGGCCCAGATTGGCTCGCGCCTCGTTGAAGCCTTCGCCAAGAAATATGCCACCGAGTTCTTCGAAAAGTTCGGAGTGATAGTCGGGCAATCGACGGCATCGACCACCACGGTGCTCGGCGACGATCCCGTACCTATCGCCGAGGCCACAGCGGCCTCGCGATCAGGTGGCCCAATTGAGGCTGCACCCACTGCACAATTGCCGGCCAACGCCGGTGTGGCCGCGCAGCATTTTCAACAGGCCGACAGTCCCAAGCGTTCGCGTCAGTGGTTCGACCCCCAGTCGTTCACGATCCTGGTGCTTGCGGCACTCCTCGTGTTCATGACCATCATGTACGCCTGCAAGTCGTAAGCCATGGAAGAACGCTACACTCTTTCGCTAACCGTCAACGGTAGTGAAAAGACCGAAGCGGTAAGCGCCCGGGTGCTGCTGGTCGACTTTCTTCGCGATACGCTCGGGCTGACGGGCACGCACGTCGGATGTGACACGACCCAATGCGGGGCCTGCTCGGTTCATTGCGACGGCGAAGTGGTCAAGAGCTGCACAATGCTGGCCATCCAGGCGCAAGGGAGAAGCATCACTACAATCGAGGGACTGGACCCCGATGGAGCACACCCGCTGCAGGTGGCGTTTCGGGAAGAGCACGCACTTCAATGCGGATTTTGCACGCCCGGCATGGTCATGGCCGCGGCTGCCCTGATGGGTTCGAACCCGTCACCCGGGGAGGCGGACGTGCGCCATGCCCTGGAGGGCAATCTTTGTCGCTGCACAGGGTATCAGCCGATCATCGCAGCGGTCCTCTCTGCTATCCGGCGCACCGGGCAATGAGGAGCTTTTCATACTCACGCCCCGATACGCTGTCGGATGCTCTGGACAGGCTGGCAAATGACCCAGAAGCGCGCCCGCTCGCAGGCGGTATGACGCTATTGCCCACGATGAAACAACGTCTCGCATCGCCGTCCGAACTTGTGGATCTGAGCGGTCTGACTTTGTTGCGTGACATCGAGGAAGTGGATGGTGAAATTGTCATCGGCGCAATGGCAACGCATGCCAGTGTTGCCACAAGCCCGGTGGTCCAGCGCGCATTGCCGGGCCTTGCCGGTCTTGCCGGGGGAATCGGCGACGTCCAGGTCCGAAACCGCGGGACCCTCGGTGGGTCGTTGGCGAACAACGACCCGGCAGCAGATTACCCGGCTGCGGTCCTCGCGCTCGATGCAACGGTTGTGACGGATCGCCGAGACCTTCTGGCCGATACATTCCTGAGGGGACTTTTCGAGACGGCACTGGAGCCAGGGGAGCTGATCTTCCAAGTTCGCCTTCGTGCAGCCCAGGCATTTGCCTATTCCAAGTTCCGGCATCCTGTTTCCGGTTACGCCATGGCCGGAGTGGCAGTCGGCTTGGATCAAGATGGTTGGCGGGTCGCCGTCACCGGCGCAGGACCGGGCGCGTTCCGGATGATAGACGTGGAACGCCAGTTGGGCGTCGATAGCAGCCCGGAGGCGATAGATGCCCTCACGTTTGACCTTCCGGAACTTATCAGTGATTTCCATGCCAGCGCCGAATACCGGGCAAATCTAGTGCGGGTCATGACACGCCGAGCTGTTGTCGCTGCTCTGAGGTGCCACAGTGGACATTGAGCAGCGCAAGTCGGGCCGGTTGGCCTCCAAGGTCGTTGCTATTACCGGCGCGTCGGGCGGACTCGGCATGGCAACTGCGCATCTCATGGCGAGCGAAGGCGCGAAGCTGGCGCTGACGGACATTGATGCGGGTGGTCTGGAGAGTTTGGCGGAACAACTCCTTGCCGCGGGTGCCGACGTTGTCATCGCGCCTGGTGATGTTACGGATGCGGAAACGCATGGAGAGCTGGTTGGACGCGCGCTCGAGCAATTCGGCGGCCTCCATGGTTGGTGCAATATCGCCGGCATCCTAGGCCCGGGCGACCTAGCTGACGTCTCGAAGGCACAATTCGATCAGGTGATGCACGTAAATTGTTTCGCCCAGTTGATTGCCATCCAACAGGCTGCCCCCGCGATGCTCAAATCCGGTGGTGGGGCAATCGTCAATGTCTCTTCCGTAGGTGTGCGGATTCCGACGTGATCGCGCCCATGGTTCCGAGATGATGCCGCCCGTCATTCCGATTTGATGCCGCCCACCATTCCGAGATGATGCCGCCCGTCATTCCGGAATGATGCCGCCCGGGTGGGGTGGGGTTTGGAGGGTCAGTTTCGGTCGTCGAGGATCGCCCCTTTTGGGGAGGTCCGATGCCGACGGAGAGACTGAGCATGCGTCACGTACGCGAGATATTGAGGCTGATCCGGGATGCGCAGGTGCCGGTGCGGGGGGTTGCGCGGCAACTCGGGGTAGCGCCGTCGACGGTGCGTGAGACGGTTCGGCGGTTCGAGGCATCGGGCATGGCATGGCCGCTGCCGGCGGCGCTGAGCGATGCAGCGCTGGAGAGCCAGCTTTACGGTGCGGCGGGATCGAAGCGAGGCCATCGCCGCCGCGAAGAGCCCGATTGGGCAGCGGTGAACCGTGAACTCAAGCGCAAGCACGTGACGCTGCAAGTGCTGTGGGACGAGTATATCGAGGCGCATCCGGACGGCTATCGCTACAGCCGGTTCTGCGAGCTGTACCGCGGCTGGGAGGCGCGGCTGCCGGTGACGATGCGGCAGACGCATGTCGGCGGCGACCGGCTGTTCGTGGACTATGCCGGCGACACGGTGCCGGTGGTGGTGGACCGGCTGACCGGCGAACTCCGCGATGCGCATATCTTCGTGGCGGTGATGGCGGCCTCGAGCCTGTCGTTCGCGTGCGCCAGCTGGACCGAGACGCTGGAGGACTGGTGCGACGCGCATGTGCGCGCGTTCGGCTTCTTCGGCGGCGCGGCGCGGCTGCTGGTGCCGGACAATGCGAAGGTCGCGGTGATCAAAGCGTGCCTGTACGATCCGCAGGTCAACCGCAGCTACGCCGAGCTTGCGGCGCATTACGGCACCGCGGTGCTGCCGGCGCGACCGTATCGCCCCCGCGACAAGGCCAAGGTCGAGGCCTGTGTCGGGATCGTCGAGCGCTGGCTGCTGGGGCGCCTGCGCAACCGGGTGTGGCATGGGCTGGGCGAGCTCAATGCCGCGATCGCCGGCCTGCTCGTGCGCCTCAACGACGAGCGGGTGCTGCGCCGGTTCGGGCGGACGCGCCGCCAGCTGTTCGAAGAACTCGACGCGCCACGGCTGCGGCCACTGCCGGCGATGCCCTATGTCCTGGCACAGTGGCGCCGCGCCCGGGTCGGGCTGGATTATCACGTCGAGGTCGAGAAGCACTTCTACTCGGTGCCCTATCGGCACGCCCGCGCCGCGGTCGAGGTGCGGCTGACGGCGCGGACGGTCGAGATCTTCGCCATGGGCGAGCGGATCGCGGCGCATATGCGCGGGTCGGGCAACGGCCGCCACACCACCATCAACGATCATATGCCGTCGAGCCACCGGCGCTACGCCGACTGGACGATCGAGCGGATCGTTGCCGAAGCCGGCGCGCTTGGCCCCTCGGTGAAACTGCTGTGCGAGATGATCCTGCAGGATCGCCCGCATCCCGAGCAGGGCTATCGCTCGTGCCTGGGCATCCTGCGGCTCGCCCGGCCCTATGGCGCCGCGCGGCTCGATGCAGCGGCGCTGCGCGCGCTCGAGATCGGCGTGCGCAATTACGGCTCGGTGAAGTCGATCCTGGAGAAGCGGCTCGACGGCCAGCCGCTGCACGGGCCGCGTGCGCCGGACGAGGCTGGCATCGACCATCCCAACATCCGCGGTTCCGGCTATTACCACTGAGGAGATACGGCGTGCTGACCCATCCCACTCTCGACCAACTCCATGCGCTCGGCCTGTACGGCATGGCCAAGGCGTTCAGCGAACTCGACAAGCAGGGCGATACGGCGCAGCTCGCGCACGCCGAATGGCTCGGCCTGCTGCTCGATCGCGAGATCGTCCATCGCCACGACAAGCGGCTCGGCGCACGGTTGCGCCACGCCAGGCTGCGCCACAATGCCGCACCCGAGGACGTCGATTATCGCAGCCCGCGCGGGCTCGATCGCCGGCTCGTCGAAATGCTGCTCAAAGGCGACTGGATCGACGCGCACGACAATCTGGCGCTGTGCGGCCCGACCGGGATCGGAAAGAGTTGGCTGGCGTGCGCGATCGGCCACAAGGCCTGCCGCGACAATCGCTCGGTGCTCTATACGAGGTTCCCACGCCTGCTCGAGGATCTGGCGCTGTCGCGCGGCGACGGCCGCATCGCCCGCAAGCTCAAGAGCCTGGGCCAGGTCGAACTGCTGATCCTCGACGACTGGGGCCTGCAGCCACTCGACGCCCAGGCCCGCCACGATCTCCTCGAAATCCTCGAAGACCGCTACGGGCGCAAATCCACGATCGTCACCAGTCAGCTCGATGTCGCCTCCTGGCACCGCGCGATCGGCGACGCCACCTACGCCGACGCCATCCTCGATCGGCTCCTCCACAACGCCCATCGCATCGAACTCGCCGGGGACTCGCTGCGGCGCGCGAAACCAGCCTCCACCAGTTGACCGGCACGCCACTAAAATGCCAACCATAAACCGTCGACCAAAACGTCCCTTCAGGTGGGCGAGATCATCTCGGAACAGTGGGCGGGATCATCTCGGAATAGACGGGCGGCATCGTCGGAATCCGCACGTAGGTGGACTGGTCGCCCTGCCACACATGAGTGTCTATTGCGCTTCGAAAGCCGCAATTATCGGTATGACCCGCGCCCTGGCTGCAGAACTTGCTCCTCACATTCGCTGTAACGTCATATGCCCCGGCGGCATTGACACGGCGATGTCTCGAGGGCTCATCGAGTCCCTGCCGCAAGCAGAGAGGGAAGCCATGTTGGCCAAGTTGACTGGTCGGCAACATCTGAAACGCTTCGCCATGCCGGCAGAGATTGCCAATTCGATCTTGCACCTTGTTTCTGATGAAAGCTCATTTTTGACCGGATCAGTTGTCGCTGCTGATGGTGGCCACAGCAGTTGGTGAGTGTCCTGATGCGCATATCGAAGCGCTCGGGGCGTCGATGCATCGACGCCTGATTATTCGGCTGGACCTGCACGGCGCTATGGCCAAACTGAGGTCCTACCCTACCGTCGAAGCATTACCCGGATCGAGCTTCGGGGAGGCTTTAGTGAGCTCCTGCGCGCAGCGCGCTCGCGCAGGCAATCCCAAGCTGGAAGGCCAGCTGGCGCTAATCGGCTGGCCGATTTTCTGGTCGATCGAGCCCGTCCTGCTCGATATCGATGCCGCTTCCACTCGCGCCCACCACCTGCTTGCGAAAAAGATCGCTGAGAAGATCGGCGCCCCGGACTATGGCCTTGACCGTCCCGCCGGCGGCGAATGGTTCCTATCCGCCATTCGGGAATATATCGCCTGGTCGGCAGTTTGGATCAGGAGGGTCGATGATGGGCACTAGGATCGTTGTGCAATTCCTGAGCTTGGCCAGTGCCGCCCACCTGGCTGGCGGGGCGCAGGTGCAGCCCGCGACGAGACAGGCGAGCGCCGCCCAGAGCTTGATTGCCCCTCAGCCATGATCAGACCTTCTTCTTATACATGGCGAGCATCCGGTCGGTCACGACGAACACGCCGAAGATATTGACGCTGGCGAACGCCACCGCCGCCAGCCCGAGCCATTTCGGCAGCACGCTGCCTTCAGCCGCCGATCAGCGCGCCGACCACGATCACCGAGGAAATGGCGTTGGTGACCCGCCATCAGCGGGGTATGCAGCGCGGGTGTCACGGACCAGACGACGTAATAGCCGACGAAACAGGCCAGGATAATGACCGACAGGATTGAGATGAAGTCCACGGGATCAGCGCTTCCTTTTTGCTGATGACGGTCGCGTTTCGTGCGGACGAGTCTTCGGTGCCCCGGACGTGGGCTTGCCCAATTCAGCGTCGAGCAAGGCCCGCAATTGCCGGAACCCTTCGCTTTCCCGCACCCGCGCCGCCCGTGGCCGACCGATGACGACCATCACCGCAGCGAACAGGCCGAGTGCGCTCGCGCCGATCAGAATCGCCATCATGCGAGCAGCCTCGTGTTCACCACCTGGCCACCCTTCGTCAGCCGAATCGCATCCCCGATTTCATCGTCGACCTTGGGCAGTCCGCCGTCCTTGCCCCAGAAAGCAGAGAGGAAGTTGAACAGATTGCGTGCGAACAGCGCCGACGTGTCCGTCGCCAGCCGGCTCGGCACGTTGCGGTAGCCGACGATCTTGACGCCGTGGCGCTCGATCACTTCGCCGGCGACCGCGCCTTCGACATTGCCGCCCTGCTCGACCGCCAGGTCGACGATCACGCTGCCTGCGCGCATCGTCGCGATCTGCGCGTCGGAGATCAGCCGCGGCGCCGGGCGGCCGGGGATCAGTGCCGTGGTGATGACGATGTCCTGCTTGGCGGTATGGCTCGACACCAGCGGCATCGACTCCCGTTCGCTCATGCTGTTACCCCCCGCGCGAGCGTGCCCTCTCGGTGGGGGGCCACAACTGAACGACACCGAAAGGGAAATTCCGCGACCGGATAAATACACTTAAATTGAGCATGATTTTCACACGGATTCGGGGATCTCGGCGTGGACCGCGAGGCAGTCGCCCGGCGCGAAATGCGAAACTTTCTCGGTGGCCCGCCGTTAGCGCGCTCGTCGGTCATTTCCACTCCACTTCGTGACAAATTATCTTCGTCAGAAAACAAGAAGTGAAACACAAGGGTTAGCCATCACATCCCCCTGAACTTCGGCGCGCGCTTCCCAGCAATCGCCATCACCGCCTCGCGGAAATCGGCCGTCCTTCCCGCTGTCTCCTGGTTAGTACGCTCGATCTCGAGCATCTCGTCGAAGCTCGCGGTCAGTGCGGCCGAGACCTGCTTGCGGATCATCCCGATCGCCACGCTCGGCCCCGCAGCGAGTCTGCGTGCAATAGCCATCGCTTCACCGAGTACGGCTTCTTCGTAGACCACCCGCGTCACCAATCCGGCGGCGAGCGCATTCTCCGCCGTCAGCTTACAGCCGAGCAACGCCATTTCGAGCGCCTTGGCGCGCCCGACACTCTTCGCCACCAGCCAGGTCGCGCCGGCATCGGGCACTAGGCCGACGTTGACGGAAGCGAGCACCAGACACGCCGAACGCGCCATCACGCTGATATCGCCCATCAGCGCCAGTCCACAGCCTGCGCCCGCTGCCAGTCCGTTGACTGCGGTGATCACCGGGATGTCGAGCGCGGCGAGCTTGCGCGCGAACGGATTGTACGCCGCGTCGATTATCGCGCCAAGGTCGTTCGGATCGATCGAACGATCCTGTAGGTCAGCGCCGCAACAAAAGGCGCGTCCCGCGCCGGTCAGCACCACTGCGCGCGCGCCCTCGGCAAGGCCTCGGTCGATCGCGGAGGTGGCTTCGGACAAGATCGCCAGGTTGAGCGCATTGAGACGCTCGGGCCGATTGAGCTTTAGCAATGCGACGCGGTCTCGCAGCGCAAATTCGACGGTGGAAAACCCGCTCAATGGCCCGCCTCCCTCGGCGTCTGCATGATCTCGGTCAGCACGCCGCCCGTGTCGCGCGCGTTGACCAAGAAGATGAGTGTGCGCGGTGCGCCGCGCACGCGCTTGCCCTGGCTATCGAACGATGCCTTGGCGGAACGAATCCCGAGCATTTCGAAATACAAATGATGCTGCTCCATTACCGGCTTCCTGGCGAGGAATCAGATAATCGTGGATTCGGCTCAAGCGGCGCGAGGAGAGCCGCGCCGCGCTGCTCGACGGCCGCGCACGCCCGCTCAACGACGATCGGCGTGCCGTTGAAGCTTGCGCAGCCACTCGGCACGTCGAAGGCGGCATCGTCGCTCAACCGATTGTAGTTGGCGCCGTTGAGGCTATGGGCAAGAGTCAGTCGGGAACCGTCCAGCGGCTCGCTCCATCCATGCGGCACACATACGGTGCCGATCCCCACCTCGTCGGTAAGGCGCGCAGGCAGCGTGATCTCACCTACGCGCGAACGCAGCCGCACCTCGTCGTCTTCGGCGATTCCTAGCCGTGTCGCGTCGGCCGGGTTGATCATCGCCGTACACCGCTTCGGCCCCTTCACCAGCGGCCGCAGGTTGTGCATCCAGCTGTTGTTGGACCGCATCTCGCGCCGGCCGATCAGGCGCAGCGTCCCTGGCGCGAACTTTCCGTCGACGATTGCCTGCTCCAACCGCGGAATGTCCGCGAGGAACGGCGCGGCGGCAAGCGCGAGCTTTCCATCCGGCGTGGCGATTGCGGCGGGCATGCGACCGGGCGCAATTGGACCGTAGGAAATACCCGCCGGCTTCTCGCGCAGGCGGGCCAACGACAGGCCGCCGGGATGGCTGCCGAACCCATCGCCATTCTTGCCGCAACGCAGCAGGACATCGAAGATGCGTTCGGGATAATCTTCACCTTCGGCGCGCCCCAACAGATCGGCGATCTCCGCCCCGACGGGAAGGCGCGGCAGCCGCGGGGCCTGCACCGTCAGATAGTCAAGTGCGCAGCGCAGGTCATAGGCTGCCTCGTCCATGCCGGCCAGGCGGGCAGCGAGGCCGTTGATGATGCTCCAGTCCGTGCGCTCGGCTGGATCCGGCGGCAGGATTCTGGGCGACCACGAGACCACGTCCTCCACCATCCAGTTGTTCCAGATCAGCGTGAACTCGCTATGACGCAGGTGATCGCCAGGTGGCAGGATGACGTCGGCAAAGCGCGTGGTCTCGTTGAGGTAGATGTCGACCGCGACAAGGAACTCAAGACCATCCAGCGCCGCGGCGACACGGCCGGCGTTGGGATTGGACAGGGCCGGGTTACCGGCAATGATCGTCATGCCGCGTATTTGGCCGGAGCCCGGAGTCTCGATGTCCTCCCACATGGCGTGTGTAGGCACCGTGCCGCCTAGTTCCGGCGCGCCGGACACGCGCGACCGCCAACGGCCATAGGGCGGCTGATCGCCGGCATAGGCGTCGTGGGTGAACACGGGCAGGCTGCCCTCAGGAAAGACAACCCCACCCTCGGCATCGCAGTTGCCGGTGAGCACATTCAGGCAATCTATGGCCCAGACGCCGAGGGTGCCGAAGCTTTGGGTGTTGACGCCGACCCGACAATAGGCGGCGGCGCTGCCGGCCGAGGCGAAATCCCGCGCGAGCTGGGCGATGCGCTCCGCCGCGATGCCGGTGAACGGGGCGACGCGAAGCGGCGGGAATTCCGCAGCGGCGGAGCGCAATTCGTCCAGTCCGGAAATGTGGCCATCCATGCGGCCTAGGCGGACCAGCCCCTCCTGGAACAATGTGTCGATCATGGCGAGCGCCAGCAGCGCGTCGGTGCCAGGACGGACCGCAAAATGGTCGTCGGCCAGCTCGGCGGTGGCGGTGCGGCGCGGATCGACCACCACCAGCCGCGCGCCGCGCGCCTTCAGCCGCTTGAGCCGGCCGGGCATGTCGGGGGCTCCGAACATGCTGCCATGCGACACCAGCGGGTTCGCGCCGAAGATCAGGAAGAATTCGGTGCGGTCCACGTCGGGCACGGGGACATTACCGATATTGCCGTAGAGAAATGCGCCGACCATGTTGCGCGCAAAGTTGTCGATCGCCGCCGCCCCCGTGAGCAGCGCCGGCATCACGCTGAGGAGCGGTCCGCTGACCATCTGCAGCGCGGCCACATGCGCAGTGGGATTGCCCAGATAGAGGCCCAGCGCCTGCGGGCCATGCTCGGCCAGAACCTGCTTCAGTCCGGCCGCAGCATAGTCCAGCGCCTCCTCCCAGCTCGCCTGGCGGAAGCCCTCGCGCTCGCGAATCAGCGGCGTGCGTAACCGATCCGGGTCTTCGCGCAGCGCCTTGATGGCCTGTGACTTCGGGCAGACGTAACCGCGGCTCGATGGATGGTCCGGATCGCCGGACACCCGGCCGACCTCCCCGCTTTCCGGCTCGGCTTCGATCACCAGTCCGCAGCTGGCTTCGCAAGTCGGGCAGATTCGCGGGAATCTTTGCAGAGCCATGGACCTATCTCCCGATTCAATTCATCGGCCGCATTCTTGTCGGCCGCCTCGTCCATTTGGGGGATACAGGGGCGGCCTGGCTGGCGACGCTCTGGTCCTGATCACGATCAAAGGGCGTGTGCGTCTAACCGCGCAGCGATCGCTTCATGTCTTCACGGGCACGGCTGAAGATCGCCGAATGGCCCCAAGGCCACTGTCGGCTCGACCGATAAACTGGGATACCGTCGACCTGCTCCTCAAGTCCTTCAGTTCGGCCGAATGCGGCAACTAGTCGCGGAAACGCGCCAAGCGGCCTGCAGCTCGAAAAATACGGTCTCGCCCCAGGTCTTGGGAGCATCGAACGAATTCTCCCGCGCCCCTTCATGGAAAGTAAAATGAACAGGAAACGATCGACGTCTCGACGAAAGAAACATCCAGAGACTTGTAACGAGCACAGCTCATATAGCCCCACGTTCCTCGGATAAATGTGGGTGTTCTATCCGGGGAAGCACGAGCCCGCTCCACGAGAAGGCCCCGATAGATCGAGATGATCTACGCTGCTACACGCGTTCGTGACGTATCATGGACCTATGACTGCGTGTCTTTCTTGAAGTTTTCCAGATATCCGGTCGACAATTTCGACCACCGCAGCGAGGCCTGCATTCCGCCATCGACGAGCAGGTCTGTGCCCGTGATGTAGGATGCCTCGGGTCCGGCAAGCCAACAAACGGCGGCAGCAATATCCTCTGCGTTCCCCAGGCGCGAAATTGGTTGGTTGGCGACGGTCTGGTCGACAGGCGCGCCCTGCTTGCGTTCATGACGGATCATCGCCGTGGAAATGATGCCCGGGCTGATCGAAAGCAACCGTGCCCCCTGGGCACCCCACTCCGCGGCCTGGGCCTGCACGCGAAGCTGATTGGAGCGTTTTGCGAGCCAGTATGACCCGAGGCCGGTGTCGTGACCGCTCACGCTCTGCACTGCGGCTTTCAGTGCCTCGATCGGTGCCAGGGCCAGCTTTTCCTCGACGTCCAACGGAACGGGGGCGTAATATGCTGCGTTGCTGGCAGTCACGAAAGCCACCGTGCCGTGAACGGCCAACGGCTTGAATGCATTCAGGATGTGAATGGTGCCGACGAGATTCACATTGAAGATCGTCTCCCAGTCCGCCATGCCCGGAGAAACCCCCGCCGTATGCACCAGGGTTGCGAGCCGTCCGGTCCTGGAAACGAGATCAGCGAGTTCATTTACGGAATTGGAGTCGGCGACGTCGACCACGGCCGACAGCACCTTGTAGCCATCGTCGTCAAATTGCTGAGAAGTGTGGGCCAAGATCTCTGGGTTGTTGTCCGCGAGCACGAGCTGCTTGCCAACGCCAAGCCGACGGGCGCACGCGAGGCCTAGACCGCGAATGCCAGTAACGACAACAACATCATCCATACGTCAACTCCT
>Ga0068861_100000056_pt1 | contig 52659 bp, 46 predicted proteins | sample KBSSwiS42_FD_66593 | JGI IMG/M metagenome (GOLD analysis project Ga0068861, IMG submission 66593) | Switchgrass rhizosphere microbial communities from Kellogg Biological Station, Michigan, USA - KBS Switchgrass S4-2 | ecosystem: Host-associated > Plants > Roots > Rhizosphere > Soil ...
CACCTTCTCGCTGGGTCAGCAGACGTTCGGCATCGACATGCGCGCGATCATCGAGATCCGCGAATGGGAAGAGCCGACGCCGCTGCCGACCGTTCCGAGCTTCATCAAGGGCGTCACCAATCTGCGCGGCAATGTCGTGCCGGTGGTCGGCCTCGCCGAACGCCTGGGCTGGGAGCCAAGCAAGATCCACTCGCGCTCGTGCATCCTGGTGGTGAATATCAACGGCAAGCAGGCCGGCTTCCTGGTCGACGAAGTCGCGGACATCGTGGCCATCGCGTCGGCGGAGATCCAGCCGGCGCCGGATGTCGAAATCGGCGAACCGAGCGTCATTTCGGGCCTGATCCGCATTACCGTGCGCGGCAAGGGCGAAGAGAAGGAAGCAGGCCAGATGGTGCTGATCCTCGATCTCGACGCGCTCAGCCTCACCAAGCACATGGATATCGCTGCGTGACCATGGCCGGGGGCGCCCCCCTGGCGCTCGCCGGCAGCGCGGTGAATTTCGGTGCGCCCGCGGAGCTCGGCTCCAAGGAATTCGCCCGGATCGCCGCGATCATGCACAGCGACGCGCGGATACATTTGAGCGAGGCCAAGACGACCTTGGTCCAGTCGCGCCTGGCGCGGCGGCTGCGCGATCATGGCGTCGCGAGCTACCGCGATTATGTCGCGCTGGTCGAAAGCGACGAGCAGGAGCGCGCGGCGATGGTGGTGGCGCTCACCACCAACCACACGCATTTCTTCCGCGAGCCGCATCATTTCGATCATTTTCGCTCGGTGGTGATTCCGCGGCTCAAGGCCCGACAGGGTCCGACACGGATCTGGTCGGCGGGCTGCTCGACGGGCGAGGAAGTCTATACCATTGCGATGTGCCTTCTCGGCGAGGACCGTGCGTCCGCCAGCTGGCTGCGCAATCGCGACCTCAAGCTGCTCGCGACCGACCTCGCCCCGCACGTCGTCGAAGCAGTGCAGCAGGCGAGCTACGCCGAAGATGGTGCCAAGGCCGTGCCCGCTGCCTATCGCGATGCCTGGATGCGCCCCGCCGGCGGCGGCAAGGTTCAGATGGCGCCCGAGGCGCGTGACCTCGTCACTGCGCGGGTCCTCAACCTGTTCGGGGCCTGGCCGATGCGCCAGCGCTACGACGTGATCTTCTGCCGCAATGTGATGATCTATTTCGACGATGCGGCGAAAGCCGAGCTCGAGGCGCGGTTCGTCGAGCAGCTCGCGCCCGGCGGATTCCTTTACATCGGTCACAGCGAGCGGCTGATCGGCCCCTCCGCGCGGGCGATGCACTCGTGCGGGCACACCATCTACCAGAAACTGGAGGCCGCGGCATGAACGATCGTGTCCGTACCCTGATCGTCGACGACAGCGCATCGATGCGCGCGACGTTGCAGCGCATGCTCGCGGCCGACCCGGCTATCGAAGTCATCGGTTCGGCGCCCGAACCCTATGCCGCGCGCGAGATGATCAAGGCGCTTGATCCCGATGTGATCACGCTCGACATCGAGATGCCCGGCATGGACGGGCTCTCGTTCCTCGAGAAGATCATGCGGCTGCGGCCGATGCCGGTGGTAATGTGCTCGACGCTCACGGCACGCGGTGCGGCGGTGACGATCCAGGCTCTGCGCCTCGGCGCGGTCGACTATGTCACCAAACCTTGCGGTCAGCCCGAGGAAATCGCGCGCGACGCAGCGCTGCTGTGCGCCAAGGTCAAGTCTGCGGCACGCGCCAAGGTGATCCAGCATCACGGCCATATGGCCAAGGCCGCGCCGACCGCGTCCGCCAACGTCGCGCGCGACATGGTGATCGCCATCGGTTCGTCGACTGGCGGCGTCGAGGCCTTGTTCTCGCTGCTGCAGGCGCTGCCCGCCGACAGCCCGCCCATCCTGATCGTCCAGCATATGCCGGGGACGTTCACCAAGAGCTTTGCGGAGCGCCTCAACGGCGAATGCGCGCTCCGCGTCGTGGAAGCGAGCGACGGGGAGCCCATCGCGCGCGGAACCGTCTATATAGCTCCTGGGGGCTCGCGACACATGGAGCTGCTGGGTGGAGTCCACGGTCGAATCCGGCTCAAGGCCGGTGAACAGGTCGGGGGCCATCGCCCATCAGTCGACGTGCTGTTCCGCTCGGTCGCACCGCTCGGCGGCGCGGCCGTGGGGGTGATCCTGACCGGTATGGGCTCGGACGGTGCCGCAGGTCTTCGCGACATGCGGCACGCCGGGGCCCGTACCCTCGGGCAGAGCCGCGATAGCTGCGTCGTCTACGGTATGCCGCGTGCGGCTATGGAAGCCGGCGCAGTCGAAAAAGAGTTGAGCTTGGCCGCACTGCCGGAGGCAATTCTCCGTGCTTGCCGCGGCGACACCATGGGGAACGCCTGAACAATGCCGGCAGCTTCTCAAATCCGGGTGATGGTCGTCGATGACCAGACCAGCATGCGTGCGATGATCCGTCGCGCGCTGCAGGACCTGGGCTTCAAGGACGTCCGTGACAAGCCGTCAGCGGCCGAAGCGCTGCAGTCGGTGAAGAACGACCGCGTCCATCTCATCATATCCGATTACAACATGCCCGACATGGACGGACTCGAGTTCCTCGAGGCCGTGCGCACGGACCCGGTGATCGGCAAGACCGTGTTCATCATGCTCACCGGCTCGTCCGACAAGGAAATCGTTCAGCGCGCAGCCGCGCTCGGCGTGAACAATTATGTCGTCAAGCCGTTCGCTCCCGCCGCGCTCAAGGAGAAGATCGAGCGCGTCTTCGGGGCGCTGAGCTGACTGATGCGCCGTGTCCCGATCGTCCAAGGTGAACATGCGGTGGTCGGCGATCCACAGGTCATGATCACGACGCTGCTCGGCAGCTGCGTGGCCGTGTGTCTGTACGACTCCACTGCGAAGGTCGGTGGCATGAACCATTTCCTGCTCGGCGAGCCGGGCGCGGACCATGTTCCGCGTTCGGGCGACTTGAGCCGCTATGGCGTGCACGCCATGGAGCTGCTGATCAACGAAATGATGGCGAAGGGCGCCGTGCGTGGGCGCCTGCGCGCGCATCTCTACGGCGGCGCAACGATGATTTCCGGGCTGGGGTCGATCGGCGCGAACAACGCAGCCTTCGCCCGGCGCTTCATGGAGACCGAAGGGATCACGGTCGGCCATTGTGACTTGGGCGGCGTTCATGCCCGAAAGGTCGAGTTCCTGCCGCACGACGGGCGTAGCCGGTGCACGCAGGTACAAGACCCCGATCCGATGCCCGCCCTTCCTCCCCGTCGCGAGCCCAAGAAGGTCAACGACGGCGAACTGGAGCTGTTTTGATGTCGATGGTCCAGATCAGCATTACCGATGGCGCCACGCCGATCGCGTTCGATCCGCTCAACGCGGTACTGCACAATGTGCTCGCCGGCGAGTTGCGGGAAATCCGCATGAAGCTGGAAGCCCTGGCAGAAGTGCTGGTGTGCGACGAGCATTTCGCGAACCATTATCTCGAGCAGTTGCAGGACTTCGACTATCTCGTCCAGCATGCCGACGAATGCGCGGGCCTGCTCGAGCGCATCGGTGCGGGCGAATCCGCGCATGAGGCCATCCCGCACATCCGGCTCGGCGCGGTGCAGGAACGGTTGCGCCTGGCGCTTGGCGGCTGATCATGGCTCGGGGGGGAGCATATAGCCCGACGATCGTCATCAAGAAGGTCAAGAAGGTCAGCGCCGGACACCATGGTGGCGCGTGGAAAGTGGCCTATGCCGACTTCGTGACGGCGATGATGGCCTTCTTCATGCTGCTCTGGCTGATCTCCAATCCTGACAAGATCAAGCTCAAGGCACTGGCTGAATATTTCTCGCCGAGCATTTCCTCGGGCGGTGGCGTCGGTGCAGCCGGCGGTACCACTGGCGCCGGCAACAGCAAGCCGGGCAGCGGTGAAAACCGGAGCTCGACCGGTCAGCCGGTGCTCGAGACGCATTCGCTCGGAGCCTCGCGCGGCGGCACTGCCAATGTGCCCGACGCGTCGATGCGCGTGATGGCCGCCGAGCTGCGCGTCGCGATCGATTCGACGCCGACTTCGCAGGGCAAGCAGAACCTCGCGGTCGAGACCGCGCCCGAAGGGGTGCGCGTGACGCTGATGGACAACGACCAGCAATCGATGTTCCGTACCGGTACCGCGGTGCTCAACGACTATGCCAAGGGGCTGCTCGCGCGCGTCGCGGACAAGCTCGCCAAATCGGGCGCGCAGATCGCGATCGAAGGCCATACCGACGCGCTGGGCGGCGACACCGAAACCAACTGGCGGCTGTCGGGCGAGCGCGCGCTTGCCGCGCGGGCCCAATTGATCGGGGACGGCATCGCGCCGGGCCGGTTCAGCCAGATCATTGCCATGGGCGCGACGCGGCCGGTCTATCCCGACCAGCCCAACCGCCCCGAGAACCGCCGCATCACGATCATTGTCGAAGGTCAGCGATCGTCGCTTCCGAGCGACGCGAGCTTCAAATTCTGAGGAGCAAGCGATGAAGAAGATCCTGTTCTTTGTCGCGCTGCTGGTAGCGGGGCTCGGCGTCGGCGTCGGCGCCGCCTATGCCACCGAGCTGCTGCTAGGACCGCGCAAGCCGGCCGCAGCGCCGGCCCCCATTGCGACGAACGGCAAGCCCAGCTTCGTCGCGACCGGCAAGATCCTCGCCCCGCTGGTCGGCGCCGATGGCCGCCTCGCGGGCTATGAATCGTTCGAGGTGCAACTGAACGTTGCGGAGGATCAGTCGGCCACCGTCACCGCCAAGCTGCCGTTGCTGCTGCACGCGATCAACATGCGCACCTATCGTACGCCGATGGCGAGCGGGCCGGACGGCATGCTTCCCGACATCGAAGTATTTCGCAAGGTCGTCCAGCAGGCGGCCGACGACGCGTTCGGCAAGAATATCGTCAAGCGTGCCGCAATCACGAGCGCAACGCCCGCCTGAGCCGAACAGCCCCTATAATGACATCAGGCATAGTTCGCCTCGAGGAGTTGATGCAGCCCGATCTTCCACCCCCTGCCGCCGAACCGACCGTCGCTGGCGATAGCCAGCGCGCGAACGAACGGCGCGTCGTCACCACGCTGCTGCTGGGCCGCGTGGTACGCCAGGACGGGAGCGACGGCCTGTGCCGAGTGCGCAACCTGTCGTCGGGCGGCATGATGTTCGAAGCGCTCAAGCGCTTCATCAACGGCGACCATGTGACGATCGAGCTGCGCAATGGCCATGTGCTCAGCGGCACGGTGGTCTGGGCGCGCGAGGGCCGCAACGGCGTCGCGTTCGACGAGGAGCTTTCGGACGAAGCGCTCGTCACGCTCGACAAGATCGTCCATTCCGGCAAGGGCCGCGCGCGTGCGCCGCGCTTCGATGTCGGCGTCTCCACGCGCGCGACGGTCGAAGGCCGCGCGCTGCCGGTGGTGCTCGAGAATATCTCGCAGAGCGGTGGCATGCTGCGCACTTCCGAGCCGCTTGCCTTCACGCCGACGGTGGTCCTCGCGATCCCCAATCTCGGCAGCCGGCTGTGCGACCGCCGCTGGGTACGCGAAGGTGCAGTCGGCGTGTCGTTCGTGCAGATGCTGCGTTACGACGAGCTTGCCGAATGGCTCGAACACCGGCCGGCGCCCGGAGTGACGAACTAAGGCCCACAGGCCCGCGTCAGCTGTCCGACATCACCCCGCGATAGACCGGATCCTCCAAAGCCTGGCCCGCGCCCAGCGCAACGCAGGTGAGCGCATTCTCGGCGACGATCACCGGCAGTCCGGTCGCAGCGGCAAGCACTTCGTCGATCCGTGCCAGCAGACTGCCCCCGCCGGTCATGACGATGCCCTGCTCGCACAGATCGGCGGCCAGCTCGGGCTCGGTCTTCTCGAGCGCGACCAGCACTGCCTGCGCGACCTGGCCGACCAGCTCGGCGAGGAAGCCGGCGACTTCGGCTTCGTTCACTTCGACTTCTGCCGGGAAGCCGCTGGGCAGGTCCCTGCCCTTCACGCGAATCGACCTGCCCGATCCCTCGGCCGGCGGGCTGGCCGCGCCGATCGCGACCTTGATCCGCTCGGCAGTGGATTCGCCGATCAGCAGATTGTGCCGACGCCGGATCCCCGAGGCGATCGCGTCGTCCATGCGGTCGCCGCCGACACGGACCGAATTGCTGTACGCGAGCCCGCGCAGCGACAACACCGCGACTTCGGTCGTACCGCCACCGATATCGACCACCATCGCGCCGATCGGCTCGGTCACCGGCAGCCCCGCGCCGATCGCAGCGGCCATCGATTCCTCGATCAGATGCACCTTGCCCGCGCCGGCATTGGATGCGGCCTGCTGGATCGCGCGACGCTCGACCATGGTGGCGCCCGAAGGGATGCAGATCGCGATCTCCGGACGGCGCGGAAGCCGGCTGGGGCCGCCGTTGGCCTTGTCGATGAAATGCTTGATCATTTTCTCGGCGATCTCGAGGTCAGCTATGACACCGTCGCGCATCGGCCGGATCGCGCGGATATAGTCGGGAGTCTTGCCGAGCATCAGCTTCGCCTCGGCCCCGATGGCGTTGACCCGCGCGACGCCCCCGCGCGTCTCGATCGCGACCACCGAGGGCTCGTTCAGCACGATGCCCTTGCCCCGGGCATAGACGACGGTGTTCACCGTCCCCAGATCTATCGCGATGTCGTTCGAAGTGAGCGAGAGGAAGCGCGGCAATCGCATCGGCTAGCCGAAAGTCTTGGGATTCAAGGCGTACGACCTCCTCGTCGTGCGGCGCTGCACGGGCGATGCGCGACCAAGCGGCACAGTCGGGGTCCGACGCCAGCCAAAACCCGTGAGGCGTGCGCTTTTCGCTACCAGCCGTGCCGGATGGCCGGCGATCCATTCTGACGCCAGGCGCGACCGCACGGCCGAGCAAGGCCGGCCCCGCACCGCAAATCCAACGAACTTGACGAAGTTGACGATCGCCATTCGTCTTCGTCCCCCCCTCGGCGCGCGGGCCGCGAGATCACTGGCCGGGAGGTTTGGTGGCGGGCGCGTCGGTGGTCTTCGCCGCGTCGAGTTCGGGAATCTCGCTTGCGCCAGCGGCCGACGCGGCGACACGCGTCAGCTGCATCGTGTCTCTCGCAGCCCCGGCGGTCACGGTGAGGAGATTGTCACCCATGGCGAGCGGCACTTCCGGCCAACGGACTTCATGATCCTTCGCCTTCGCCCGACCAACCAGCCGGCCGTTCACCGACAAGGTGGCGTCAGCGGCGTTGGTGAAGGCGCGCACCATGGTGGCGGCTTCGCTCCGGCGGTCCAGCCGACGGTCCGTCAGATGAATCATCGGCACCGACGACCAATTCGCCTGATACCAATAATAGGCATCCTTGCGCGTGGACCGGTCGTAGGTCACCAGCCCCTTGTCGTTGATCCCCGGCCGGTCCCCTTCATGCCGGCCGTCCGATGCGAGATCGAACGCGACCCACACAAAGGTGCCGAATATGTACGGCCGGGCTTCGAGCGCGCGCCAGTTCTCGACGTGATATTCCGTTTGGGCTTGTTCCGGATGCCAGCCGCTTTCCGGGACGTTCTTGGCGGGCGGCGGCGACTGCTGGTGGCGGATGCTGGCGCCAGCGCCATATTCGCTCACCGCGAACGAGCGCATGGGATATTGCGCATGAAAGCGTGCCGCCCAGGCTCCCATTGTATCATCCTGTCCGGGATACCAGCCAAAATAGCGATTGAAACCAATGACATCGCTTACCTTGGCTTTCTCATGGTCGTCGGCCTGGCAACAATGTGCGTAGGCAGTTGGACGGCTCGGATCCTCCGCATGAGCGACCTCTTGCATCGATTGCAAGATGAGAGGGACATCCGGAGTTGTTGCATAAATTTCGTTTCCGAGTCCCCACAGCATCACCGACGGATGGTTGTAATTCTGACGGATCAACTCGCGCATCTGCTCCGCAGTGTTTGCGGCGAATTCCGGACTAGGATCGCTAATACCGTTGAGCGGGATCTCGGTCCACACGAGCAGACCGCGCCGGTCCGCTTCGTCGTAGACCTGCTGGGGATGCTGAAAATGAACCAGTCGCATCCCGGTGGCGCCGAGTTCCGCCACCTGTTCGACATCGGCGTCGATCTCCGCGTCGGTTACCGCCAGTCCGCGGCCAGGCCGCCCGGGGTGAAACAGATTGACGCCATGGAGGGAATAAGGGCGTCCGTTCAGCAGCAAGCCGCGGTCGGGATCGATGCCGATCGTTCTCAGGCCCAACGGCACGGATACTGTATCGCCGCTGATCTCGGCAGTGGCGGTATAGAGATAGGGGTCGACGCGCCCTGCCCACAGGTGCGGTCGGGAAATTCTGAGGGGAAGCGTGATATCGCGGGACTGCCGTCCAGCGATCGTGGCCTGCATCGTCGCCGTTGCGACGGACGTCCCCTGCGCATCCGAGATCTTTATCGTCACTGGCACCCGGACGGCGCCCGCTCCGTCGTTTCGCACCAATAGCCGAGCATCCAGCGCAGCTGCGCTCCGATTCAGCGCTTTGGTCGTGAGATAGACGCCCGGCCCGCCGTGATCGCCGAGATCGATGTGCACCTCGGGCACCTCGATCAGCCGAACATGGCGATAGAGTCCCCCGAAAACGGTGAAATCTCCACCGAGCGGCGCGATGGTCGGCGACCTGCTGTTGTCGACCCGCACTGCGATCGCATTGCGGCCAGGCTTCAGCCTTTCCGTGACGTCGAAGCGGAACGCTGCGAAACCGCCTTGATGCCGGCCCACATGTGCCCCGTTGATCCACAGATCGGTTACGAGTGCCGCCCCATCAAGCTGGATCCACAAGCGGCGTCCTGGCGGGACGCGATCGAGTGTCAGCGTGCGGCGATACCAGGCCGGCCCGCGGTAGTAACTGCCCCCGTCGTCGCCATCGGCGCCGTTGAAGGTGTGCGGCAGGGTCACGGAGTTCCACGCGCTATCGTCGAATACGACCCCAGCTGCGTCCGGAACGTCATTGCGTAGGAAGCGCCAGCCCGCATCCAGAAGCGTCATGGTGCGAGCCGCGGCGACCTGGGGTTCGCTGACCGATGCGGCGCCTGGATGCACCGCCGCGGCACGGGACGCCTGCGCCAATGCCACGGGCAGCGCGAACATGAGGCCCCCTAGCGTGGCCAGATAGAGTAGACTTTGATGGCGCATGTCGACCGCATGCAACGAAAGATCCTACATCGCCAGCACTGATCGTCGCAAACCAGTCCAGGGCGGGCCCAGCTCGCGGGATTGCCCGCGCGATCGGGGCTGCTATTTCCGCCCGCTTTCGGGGAGAAGAATGTGCGGATGTGGGCGACTTTGGCACTGACGATCGCAACTCCGGTCACCGCGAGCGCCCAGAACGCGCTGCCCAAGCTCGCCGGCTTTCCAGAAAGCGTCGTCTGGCAGAACCCGCCCGCGGAGTGGAAGCTCGATCCGGGCGACAGATTGACGCTCGCCGCTCCGAAGAAGTCCGACTGGTTCGCATGGCCGGGCGGCGGCCCGCAGCAGGACGCCGCACCGCGGTTGCTGTTCGCCGCGGCGAGCGATTTCGTGATCAGCACGAAAGTGACGACGCTCGCGCACGCGACCTATGACGCCGGCTGCCTCGCGCTCTACGGCACTGCGACGAATTGGGCGAAATTCTGCCTCGAAGCGCAGGACGACGGCCGCCTGGCAGTGGTGTCGGTGGTCACGCGCGAGCTTTCCGACGACGTCGCTTCGTTTCCCGTCGAGGGTCACTCGGCCTGGCTGCGCCTCGCCAAGGTCGACCGCGTGATCATGCTCTATGCATCGCTCAACGGCAGCGACTGGACGATCGTCCGCAAGTTCAACCTCGAATCGCCGTCGGGCTTCCGCGTCGGCTTCTCGGCCCAATCGCCCAATGGCGACGGCGCCACGGCGATCTTCGAGCATTCCCGATACCGGGCGGAACGCATCGACCTGTGGAAACTCCACTGAACGTCGCCAGTTCGGCGCCGAGCGCCCGCCAATCTCCGTTCAGCGACCGTGCGACCGGTCGAGCTTTCGCTTCAGGTCGCGCCACAGTGCCTTACTGTCGACCTCGCGCAGCCAGGTCAGCGTTCGATCCGACGCACCCGGTTCGAAACGCAAGTCCGGACCCAGGACGGGACGCGGCAAGCGTTCGCCGCGCGTGAGGCCGAGGCAGTGGGCGACGACGACTTCGTCCCACACGACCCACTCGCCGGCGCCAACGACCCTCGCTGCGAGCGCGGCCTGTCGGTCGAGCCAGTCACGATAGATCCTGGCGAGAAATTCGCCGACCGGTCCGTGCGGCCGCACCAATCGCTCCACTTCGGCGCCGGACAGGCGGAGCGTTCGCAACGTGAGCGCGCTGCTTCCCACTGTCAGCGGCACGTCCGAAGCCAGCAACGCGCGCCACGCAGCCGGGTCGTTCTTGACGTTGAAGACGTCGCCGCCGCCCGGCCAGTCGTCAAAGGCCATCGCGACCACTTCGATTCGATCGGCAAGCGTCGGATCCAAAGCAAGCGCGGTCGCCAGATCGGTGGCGGCGCCCGTCACCAGCACCACCAGCCGGCGCAATCGCGTGAAACGGCGCGACAAACGCAACAGCAAGTCGCTGCCCGCAGACGCGCGCGCTGGGCCCGCGTCGGCAAGCAGTCGCTCGCTCCCGGCGACAATCACAGGGCGAGCATTGCGCGCGCTCGCCGGAATTCGTCGCAAAACGTCTCGCGCGTTCGCTGCGGCATCGGCAGCGGTGAGTCCGATCGAGGACGCATGCGAACCGATCACCGCAAGCAGGTTCATCTCCGGGCTGAGCGCGAGATGCGCGAGCACCCATTGATCATCGATGTCGGCGCCGCAGTCGGTCGACAGCACCACCGCCTTGCGCGCGCTTGCAGCCGCGAGCGAGCCGGGAAGCGATGCCGTCAGCGCGAGCGCAGTTGCGGAGGTCAGCAGGGCGCGGCGGTCCATGGGATCCGTTTACCTGCTTTGCGGCGTTCGAATAGAGTTTATCGCTGGCAACTGCGTCCCGGTTGAGGCGAAGCGTACTGACTTGCCGTCCAACAAAAAACGCGTGAAAACGTGTCGCATTCGGTTTGGAGGGGGCAGAATGAAACACATAGTTGGCGCAGCTTGCGCAGCGACGATGCTCGGTTTCGCGACAGCGGCCAGCGCACAGGATTCAACAGCGCCTTCTAATACCGGCGTTGCCGCGTCGCAGTGCGAACTGCACGTCTGGCCGACCGACAATTATCTCGGAATGAATACCGGCTTGTTGTCCGGTTTTGGATTGGTCGGCGCGGTAGCCGATGTGGAAGCGCATAAAGGTCGCGTCCAGACCGTCAAAGACCTGATGCGCGATTATCTCGGCCCGGAAATTCAGATGGAGGAATTGAACCGCATTGGGCTGCTCGCCTCGCTCAATCTCCCTGCCGAAACGCGCATCGTCGTGGAAGAGCCTACGCCGTTCAACGAGGATCTGAAGAACAACCCCGAATTAAAAGCCAAGACCAAGGCGATGAACGATACGCTGAAGGCGGGAAAGCGCCTCAGCAGCTCGCGATCGACCTGCTATTCCGAGCTGATTGTCACAATGCTCTTTTATCAAAAGGCAATGATGTACGGCAGCAACCTGTTCGCCGGCATCCTCTTCCGCAACTTCGGCGATAAGGAAGTGACCACGGCCTCGGCGGGGGCCGTCAAGAACCCGCTGGAGGAATTCCCTCCCAAGACCGCCGACAAGGTCGACGCCGCCAAGGCCGAATTGCGCGACGCCTTTGCCAAGGACTATCGTGAATGGCTGGCAAAAAAGAAGAAATAGACACGGAAGGCAGGCCGCGCTTCGCTACGTCGCGAAGCTCTTGATCAGCGACCCCGCGACCAGCGCCCAGCCGTCGACCAGCACGAAGAAGATGATCTTGCACGGTAGTGCGATCGTGGGTGGCGGGAGCATCATCATGCCCATCGCCATCAGCACGGCGGAAACCGCCATGTCGATCACCAGGAACGGCAGCAGCAGCAGGAAGCCGATCTCGAACGCGCGGCGCAGCTCGGAGATCATGAACGCCGGGGTGAGCGTCGAAAGCGCGACATCGGCTTTCTTCTTGATCGGCGTGTGCGCGAGATCGGCGAACATCTTGAGATCGTCGTCGCGCACCTGGCGCAACATGAACTCCTTGAACGGCCCGGCGGTCTTCTCGAACGCGACCTGCTCGTTGACCTTGCCGTGGGTATAGGGATCGACGCCTTCCTTCCATGCCTTGTCGAAGGTCGGCGCCATCACGAAAAACGACAGGAACAGGGCAAGGCTGATGATCACCGGATTGGGCGGCACGCCCGGCGCACCGATGCCCGTGCGCAGCAGCGACAGTGCGACGACCATGCGCGTGAAGCTGGTCACTGCCATCAATATGCCCGGCGCGAGGCTCAGCACCGTCAGCATCAGCACGAGCTGAATCGCCTTGCCGCTCACCGAGCCTTCGCCGCCGAGCGTAATCGTCGCCTGCGCGTGCGCGGCCATCGGCACGAGCCAGAGGCCGACAGCAGGGAAAGCCCATTTAAGCTTGTTCACGCAGCAGCTCGCTCACGAGGGCACGGTTCCAGCGCGTGGTATCGCGCGGCGCATAGGGTCCGCGCTTGCCACGCTTGGCCTTGGCGGCCGGCAGCGGCGGGGTCGTCGAGACGGGCTGCGCAGTGATGCCGCTTTCAATCACGGCATGGCCGTCCGGCGAGATCAGGATCAGATGCTCGCTGCCGTCGCGGCGGATCAATGCAACCGAGCGCTTGGCGTCGAGCGACAGCCGCTCGACCAGCTCGACGCGCTTGCGGCTGGTCCCGCCGACGCGGCCCGGCAGCTTGATGTCGTAGCGCCGCACCACCCACAAGGCACCCGCGAGCACTCCGAGCACCACGCCCAGCGAGCCGAGCGTGCGCAACAACGCAAAGGCTTCCATCAGATCCGGGCCTTCTTCACGATCTCGGAGATTTCGATCGACATATATTCGCCGTCGACGAGGATGCGGCCCTTCGCGACCAGTTCGTCGTTGACGAACACGAGCGTCGGGTCGTCCTGGCTGCAGTCGAGCGGAATCATCGCGCCGCGGCTCATCTTGAGCAGCTGGCGGATCGGCAGCTGCGTCGACCCAAGTACGATCGACAGTTCGATCCCGATCCCTTCGAGCACGGACATGCGAATTCCTTTCCCGAGCATCATAGGAGGATTTTTCCGCCCGACCCCGACCTGCCCGGCAAAAATTGCCTACAAGTGATGTGAGCGACGGCAGCGATTGCCGCCGCACAGGAGTTTCGGGACGATCATGGATCTCAACACTTCGCTTTCGGTTTCCGCGACCGGGCTGCGCGCACAGTCGCTGCGCATGCGCGTGATCGCGGAAAATCTGGCCAATCAGGATTCGGTGGCGAAGACGCCGGGCGGCGATCCCTATCGCCGCCAGGTGGTCAATTTCTCCGCCGAACTCGACCGTGCGAACGGCGGCACCGGCGTGAAGGTCGACGGAGTCGATACCGACAAATCGAGCTTCGAGCGCGTGTACGACCCCGGCAGCCCGGCGGCCGATGCATCGGGTTATGTGCTCAAGCCGAACGTCAATGGGCTGCTCGAAGCCGCCGACATGAAGGCGGCGCAGCGCAGCTACGAAGCCAATCTGAGCGCGATCGAGGCCGCCCGGAACCTCACCATGCGCACCATCGACCTGCTGAAATAAGGAGTCATGGCAATGTCCCTCGGAGCACTCGACGCCGCCCGCGCCTATGGCCGGTCGATCGGCGGTCTCGGTAACAGCGGCGGCGGGCTCGGCGGCCTGGGCAAGACCGACACCGGCAACAAGACCACCGGCTTCGGCGGAATGGTCGAAGACATGGTCACCGGCACCGCGAACCAGCTGCGCGCGGCGGAAAAGGCATCGGCATTGCAAGTCGCAGGCAAGGGCGACCTGATCGACGTCGTGACTGCGATGGGCGCCGCCGAGACCGCGCTCGACACGATGGTCGCCGTGCGCGACCGCGTCGTCAGCGCCTATAGCGACATCATGCGGCTCCAGATCTGATGGATCCGTCGGTCGTCATCGACCTTGCCAAGGCGGCGCTGATGCTAGTGCTCACGATCACCGCGCCGCTGCTGCTGACCTCGCTGATCGTCGGCCTGACGATTGGCCTGCTGCAGGCGTTGACCCAGATCCAGGAGACCACGCTCACCTTCGTTCCGAAGCTGCTGGCGATGGGGCTGGCGCTGCTGCTCAGCCTGCCGATGATCGGCCATGCCATGGGCGACTTCATGGCCAAACTCTCCGACCTGATCATCCACGGATGATTCACTTCGGCCCCGCCGGCCTCGAGATCGAGGCGACCGGCTTCCTGATCCTGTTCGCACGCGTCGGCGCAGTGCTGATGCTGCTGCCGGTGTTTTCCGAAGACGCCGTGCCCGGCCGTATCCGGCTGATGATCGCGCTTGCGCTCAGCCTCGCGCTCTACGGGTTGATCGGCACGGCGACGCGGGCCGCCGCCGCGGACACCGCCGCGCTGCCGATCACGCTGGTCGCCGAGCTGCTGACCGGCCTGGCGATGGGGATGATCGTCAAGATCATGTTCTACGGCATCTCGATCGCCGGCTCGATGATCAGCCTCAACACCGGCCTGTCGTCGGCGGTCATGTTCGATCCGTCACAGGGCAGCCAGGTGCCACTGCTGTCGAAGTTCGTGACGATGGCCGCGGCGCTGGTGTGCATGGGGTTGCATGTCCATCATCTGTGGCTGGCGGCGATCATCAACAGCTATCACAGCTTTCCGATCGGCGGGCTGCCGCCGGCGGGCGATTTCCTGCAGTGCGCGATCCAGACGATCACGCGGGCGATGATGCTCGGGCTCGGGCTGTCCGCGCCGCTGTTCGTCTATGCCGTGGTGTACAACGTCGCCCTCGGTCTTTCGGCGCGCGTTGCGCCTGCGATCCAGGTGTTCTTCATCGCGCAACCGCTCAACTTGATGCTGGGTATCGGGCTCGCGGTCGCCACGCTCGGCGCAGTGCTCATGGGGTTCGCCCAGTCGATGGGTGACTGGATGGGGCATTGGGGCTGATGTCGGACGACAACGACAAGACAGAAGAACCAACGAGCAAGAAGCTCGAGGATGCCCGAAAAAAGGGCGACATTCCGCTCGCCCCTGAAACCAAGCATGCCGCCATGTTCCTCGCCGCGCTCGCGGTGATGGGGGGTGTCGGCACGCTCACGATGCAGCGGCTGAGCAGCATATTGGTCCGGCTGTGGGGCGGTGCCGATCAGTTCCGCATGGAGCCCGACGGTGCCCAGGCATTCGCCACCGGGCTGTTCCTGCAAATCGGCTATGGCCTGGGTCCGATCCTGGGAATGCTGTTCGGCATCGCGCTGCTCGGCGGACTGATCCAGGGTCGCCCGACGATCGCCTGGTCGCGGGTCAAGCCCAAATTCTCGAAACTCAATCCGGTCGCGGGCTTCAAGCGCCTGTTCGGGATGCAGGCGTTCGTCGAGTTCGCCAAGACGCTCGCCAAGATGAGCATCGTCATCGGCATCACTGCGAGCGTGGTCTGGCCCAAGGCAGTCGGCATCGCTGCGCTGGTCGGTGCCGATCCGCTCCAGATCGGTGCCGCGGCATCGGCGCTGACGCACCAGATGCTGCGCTCGGTCGCGATGCTGGTCGGCGCGCTGGCGCTGTTCGACCTCGTCTGGCAGCGCCGCTCGTTCATGAAGCGGATGCGCATGTCGATCCAGGAGATCAAGGACGAGCATAAGGAAAGCGACGGCGACCCCAAGATCAAGGCCAAGATCCGCCAGATGCAGATGCAGAAGGCGAAGCGCCGGATGATGGCGGCGGTGCCCAAGGCGAGCGTGATCATCACCAACCCGACCCACTATGCGGTCGCGCTCCAATATGATCATGGCGCAATGGCCGCGCCGGTGGTGGTCGCCAAAGGCGTCGACGCGCTAGCGCTCAAGATCCGCGAAGTCGCGACCGAGGCCGGCGTGCCGATCGTCGAGAACCGCCCGCTCGCGCGCGCGCTCTACGCCAGCGCCGAGTTGGACAAGCCGATCCCGACCGAACATTATGCCGCGGTCGCGGAGGTGATCAGTTACGTGCTCCGGCTCGCACGTCAGCGGCGCGCTTAGGGTGTTTTTTTGGGAAATGCGCCCGTCCGGGCGCATTCGAAATGCGCTCTTCCGCGCATTTCCAAACACACACTTAGCCGGCGGTGAGCCTCGCCTCCTCAAGGGCGAGTTCGCGCCGGGCAAGCGCGATGATCTCGTCCGCCGGCTCGGGCAAGACCGAGGGATGCTCTTCCAGCCAAGCGATGAAACGCGCGGTTTCGCGCGCGAACCGGACTTCGTGAACCGGGTGATCCTCCCAATAGCCGTCGAGCACGTCGCGCAGGATCGGGCGGAGCAATCCCAGTGTCAGCGGCGCCACCGAGTTCAGCGCAGTGATCCGCGTCGTGCGATAGAGCGTGCAGTTCGCGGCCATGCCGCGCTGCCATACTGCGCGCGCCAGGCGGCCACGCTCGCGTTCGTCCAGATCATAGGCTGCGAGCGCCTCGCCCGGATTGGCGCGGACCGCGAGGCACAGCTTGGGCGACGACGCCAGGTCGGCATAGGCGCGCTGAAACGCCGCCATGGTCATGCGCGCGCGTCCCAGGCGCGGCGCGCACGCGCGATCACCTCCGCAGTGCCGTCGAAGCCGAGCTGCGGCAAATAGCTGTCGTGAAACTCGAAAGTGATGCCGCGCAGGTTCGGCGCGCGCGAGACGAGATCGTCGAGCAAGTCCCACACCGGCTCGGGCGGGGCACCCGAATGGCTGTCCGCGTACATGCCGCCAAGCTCCGCACCGCCGGCGATATGCACTTCCACGACGGTCGCGAGATCGAGTTCGTCGAGGAAGCGATGGCCGGAGACGCCGTGGTTGACCACGTTGCAATAGAGGTTGTGCAAATCGAGCAGCAGCCCGCCGCCGCTCTCGGCGCAAAAGCGGTTGAGGAACTCCGCCTCGCGCAGGTCGGAGTCGTCGAAGGTCACGTAATAGGGACTGTTTTCGAGCAGGAACGGCGCCTGCGTGCGCTCGATGACATAGCGCGCGCGATCTACGGCCAGGTCGAGGACGTCGCGATCGAACGGTGCGGTCAGCGCGAGACCCGCCGCAGTGGCGTCATGGCCATCGGCGATCGAAACGAACGCGAGATGCTCGCTCAACCATTGCGCCTGCCATCGCGCCGCCCAGGCGGCCATTTGCGCGACATAGCCGGGGTCGGTCGGAATCGCGCTGGCGATCGACAGCCCGATATGGTGCGACACTTTGGGTAGCGGCGATGCCTCGAGAATGGCGACCCAGCTCGGGATATCCTTGAATCGCCGCGCCCCCTCGACGGCACCTTGATCGATCCAGAACATGTCCGGCGTGACCGCCAGATAGTCGATTGCGCCGTCCATCGCGATGAACGGCGCAATCGCAAGATTGGCCATGATGCCTACGCCGAGGCGCTGGGCATCTCCGCCGGGATCGGCGTGCGCCATGCTGCGGCTATTCGACTAGCCTAGCTTTACGTTGATGACGGGATCGAATTGCTCGCGAATGTCGAACGGATGGCCGGAAATGCAATTTCCGCAACCGCGCGGCAGTTTGGCCACCGCCGACAGGTCGATCGTCTGCAGCGCCTTGAGCGCGTCCACCAAATGCGTTCCTTGCGGTACGGTGAACTGAATCGCGCCGGTCACCTTGTTGATGCCGATTGAGGCGTGACGGGTCTTGATGAGTGCATCCTCTGACATCTGTTTTCTCCAAGAAACGACTCAGACGCCCCCCAGTCGCCGGTATCCGCCCCGTCAGAAGGCGAGTCAACTTGACTGCGCCAAGACGAGTTCGAGAACTCGGCCATGAAAATGGGGAAATCAAAACTCGACAGCCCGAACTCGCCCGGTTGACCGCATTCAAGACCCAGGAAATGAGCTGGACTCAATTATGAAACATCATTTCCTGAACTTAAGGCATTCAAACACGTCACTTTTCTTCCGCTCCACTGAACGTTTCGCATCCGTATTATTTAGGACGCTATCGAGCGCAGGATTTTCGAGGCTCGATATCCCAAAGTGTCGAGCCAAACCCGAATCGTCATGCCGGACTTGGTCCGGCATCCCACCGTTTCGGATGGGCAGGCTTTCGGGTTCTGGCTCGAACCTCCCAACCTGCGTTCGACTGTAGAGCGGGCCCCGGCCCAAGGCCGGGGTGACGCAATATGAGTCTCATTTCACGCGCGCGGCCCTAATCGGCCGCGCCTCTCTGCGGCGCCGCGTCCGCGGCCGCCAGCTGGGCGCCAGGCTTGTCCCTGGCCGCCAGGCACGGGTTGCGCGCCGGCAACGGCGTCTTGCCGGCCTGGTGATGCGCGGTGGTTTCGCTGCAGCCGGGCTGATCGCGCATGCGATAGCTCAGCATCGGCGTCTTGCCGTTGGGATGCCAGATCCGTTCATGGGTCTCATGCAGCGACTGCGCGGCGGCGGGCAGCGGCGACAGAGCGGCGATGGCGAGCAAGATTTTCCTCAAGGTCGAACTCCTGTTCAATGGGTCGACCGCGAAATAGCGCCGCGCTGTCGCCGCGGCCTTTCGCCATCGTAAGAAAGCATTTCCGTCGCATGGCGCGGATGCGGCCGCTTCGTGACAAATCATTGCTGGCGCATGCCTGGGGGGTTGAGACCGCGCTGCGGCGCAACTAGCTCGCCCGGCATGACATCCCCCGCCATCATTCTCGTGGAAGACGATCCGCCGCTCCGCACGCTCACCACGCGCGCATTGCAGGAAAATGGCTATTCGGTGCGTCCCGCCGGCACTGCGCCCGAGATGTGGATCGCGCTGGACAGCGGCCCGGTCGATCTCGTGCTGCTCGACATCATGCTGCCGGGCACCAGCGGCATCGAGCTGTGCCGCCAGATCCGGCGCAAGAGCGAAGTGCCGATCATCTTCATCAGCGCAAAGGCCAGCGAACCCGATCGCGTGCTCGGGCTCGAGCTCGGTGCCGACGATTATCTCGCCAAGCCGTTCAGCACCCGCGAACTCGTTGCGCGCGTCCGCGCCGTGCTGCGCCGCGGCGGTCCCGAGCGCATGGCAGGCGGCGAGCGCGAGAGCCAGGCGCATTTCGACGGCTGGACGGTCAACTTCCCGCGCCGCGAGCTGCAGTCCCCGACCGGCGCGCTCGTCGAACTCACCGGCGCCGAATTCGACTTGCTCGCAGCGTTCCTCGGCCAGCCGCAACGCGTGATCGCGCGCGAGCGGCTGGTCGAGCTCTCGCGCACGCGGCTGGCGGACAGCTCGGACCGCAGCGTCGACGTGCTGGTCAGCCGATTGCGGCGCAAACTCTCCGCCGCGGGCCAGGACGCGCCGATCGGTACTGTCCGCGGCATCGGATATATTTTCAGGGCCGAGGTGACGCGATCCTGAACTTCCTGCGCACGCACCCGCTGGGGCTGTTCGGCCGGATCCTGCTGATCCTGTTGCTGACCGTCGCGGTCGAGTTCGGCGCGAGCACGCTGCTCTACGAGCGCGCTTCGCATTTTTCAGTGCGCGAAGACGAAGCGAACCGGCTCGCCGAGCATCTCGTGATCGCGCGCCGGTTGATCGGCGAGCGCCGTCCGAACGACCGCGATACCGCCGCGCGCGAGCTGGTGACGGATCGCTATGACGTCGGCTGGTCGGCGACGCCGCCGGCGCAGGCTAGCCTGCCACGGTTGCCGAGCATGGAGCGCCAGGTGCTTGCCTGGGAGCCGAGCCTCGCCCAGTCCGACCTGCACGTGCGGCTCGCGCCGCTGTCGCAGGGCTCGACGATCTCCGGCGAATTCCGTCTCGCCGACGGCAGCTGGGTGCTGTTCCGGACGCGCGGCATCGCTCAGGGCTGGAGCCTTGCGCTCGAACGCGTGCTGATCGCGATGCTGCCGGCAAGCCTGTTGCTGCTGCTCAGCGCATTGTTGATCCGCGTGACGCTGCGTCCGCTGCGCACCTTGATCCGCTCGATCGGGCGGATCGGGTCGGGTGAGCAGGTCGCGGTGCCCGAGGAAGGAATCGCCGAAGTCCGCGGGCTGATCCACGCCGTCAATGCGATGCAGGCGCGCATCCATGAGCTCGTCGAAAGCCGGACCCAGGCACTGGCCGCCGTCGGCCATGACCTGCGTACGCCGCTCGCCCGGCTGCACCTGCGGCTCGACGCACTGCGCGACAGTGACAGCCGCGAAGCGATGCGCGACGATGTCGCCGAAATGGAAGGCATGATCGCCTCGCTGCTCGCCTTTCTCGGCGGCGACGGCGATCCGGAAACGCCCGTGCCGGTCGATATCGCGGTGCTGGTCGACACTTTGGTCCAGGGCGCCGCCGATCGCGGGCGCGACGCCACATACGACGGTCCCGATCACCTCGAGCTGGTGGCGCGGCCCTCGCTGCTGCGCCGCGCGGTCAGCAATTTGATCGAGAACGCGCTGCATTACGGGCAGCGGGTGCGCGTGACGCTCGCGAGCGCGCGCGGCAGCACGACGATCACCGTCGACGACGACGGCCCCGGCATCCCGGCGGACAAGCTCGAAGCGGCGCAGCGCCCGTTCGTCCGCCTCGACGCGGCACGCGCACGCAACACCAAGGGCCTCGGCCTCGGGCTGGCGATCGTCGCCCAGGCCGTGGCGCGTGAGGAAGGGCAGCTGGTGCTCGCGAACCGGCCCGAAGGCGGGCTGCGGGCGCAGATCGTGCTGCGAACAAGCGCTTAGGCCAGGTTCGCCGTGATCTCGACACTTGCCGCGGAACGCTCCATCGGGCCGTGGTACACCAGTTCGATATTATTGCCGTCCGGATCGAGCAGGAAGGCGGCATAATAGCCGGGGTGATAGTCGCGCTCGCCGGGACCGCCATTGTCGCGCCCGCCTGCGGCCAGGCCTGCTTCATAGCCCGCCTTCACCATTTCATGGCCATCGGCCTGGAACGCGAGATGGATGCGCGAGGGCGTATCGCCCCGGTCGATCCAGAGCTCGTCCGCCGAGAGATGGCGGTCGTCGCTCTGATAGTCGATGCCGACCGCCGTGAGCAGCGCGCCATAGAAGCGCTGCGAGGCGGCAAGGTCGGTCGCGCGGATGTGGACGTGATCGATCAGGCGCCCGCGGTGGAGTTTCATGGCTGGTGCTCCTTCCCGGCGAGGGAAACGCCGGCGGCGCGGCGCCGTTCCCGCCCCGCGCCGGAGCGAGCGCCGGCGCTCCTCGGCAACAATTCCTCACAAACTCGCTGCGGCGCAGCAAGATGCGCAGTCTATCTCGCGTCCTCCAATGTCCCTAGGAGTGCCAGCGATGAACGAGTTGATCGGCCGGGTGTTCGGCTTCGAGAAGACCGTCTTCCCCAACCATAGCGACCTCTACGTCAAGCTCGCGACCAACGGGCAGAGCCCCAAGGCACTGATGATCTCGTGCGCGGATTCGCGCGTGGTGCCCGAGCATATCGTGCAGGCGGCGCCGGGCGACCTGTTCGTATGCCGCAACGCGGGCAACATCGTGCCGCCGTTCGCGCAGAAGAACGGCGGGGTTTCGTCGACCGTCGAATATGCCGTGGTGGCACTGGGTGTGCGCGACATCATCGTCTGCGGCCATTCGGACTGCGGCGCGATGAAGGCCGTCGCGCAGCCGCAGGCGCTTGGCGGCATGCCCAATGTCGCCGCCTGGCTCAACCATGCCGATGCCGCGCAGAAAGTGGTGGCGGATTGCTACCAGGGGCTCGACGACGACGAGCGCGTGCGCGCGATCAGCCTTGAGAATGTCGTCGCGCAGCTCGCGCATTTGCGCACCCATCCCGCAGTCGCCGCCGGACTGGCGCGCGGCGAGATCGCGCTGCACGGCTGGTTCGTCGATATCCATGCCGGCCAGGTGCTCGGTCTCGACGGCGAGAGCGGACGCTTCCTGCCGCTGCGCGAGGACCAGCCGCTGCCGGTCGCGGTGTCCCCTGCCCCGCGCCTCGCCGCCGATTTCGCGTTTGCGGAGGCAGCGGAATGACTGGCGCAACGCTTCCCAAGGGCTGGCTGGTCCGCGATTTCACGGCGTCGATCGTGGTGTTCCTGGTGGCGATGCCGCTGTGCATGGGGATCGCCGTTGCGTCGGGCGTCTCGCCGGAGAAGGGTTTGGTCACCGGCATCATCGGCGGGCTCGTCGTCGGCGCGCTCGCCGGATCGCCGCTCCAGGTCAGCGGCCCCGCCGCGGGCCTAGCCGTCATCGTGTTCGAACTGGTGCGCGATGTCGGCATCAGTGCGCTCGGCCCGATCCTGGTCGTTGCCGGCGTGCTGCAGTTCCTCGCCGGCGTGCTGCGGCTCGGCGGCTGGTTCCGCGCGATCTCGCCGGCAGTCGTGCACGGCATGCTCGCCGGCATCGGCGCGCTGATCGTCGTCGGCCAGTTCCATACCTTGTTCGACGCCAAGCCATTGTCGAACGGGCTCGAGAATCTCGTCGCGATGCCCGACCGGCTGGTGGGCGTGGATCCGCTCAACATCGCCGGCACCGAGCTGGCGCTGACGCTCGGCCTGCTCACCATCGCACTGATGCTGGGCTGGGACCGGTTCAAGCCCGCGGCGCTCAAGCTCGTGCCCGGCGCATTGATCGGCGTGGTCGGCGCGACGCTCGCTGCCTGGGCATTCGCACTTGGCGTGGTCCGAGTCGACGTGCCCAATTCGATCGCTTCGGCCGTCACCTTGCCCGGCGCGGACTTTCTAGCCACGCTCGGCAGCCCGCAGGTCCTGCTCAGCGCGTGCGTGATCGCCTTCATCGCCAGCGCGGAGACGTTACTGTCGGCCGCGGCGGTCGATCGCATGCATGACGGGCCGCGCACCCAGTATGACAAGGAACTGCGCGCGCAGGGGGTCGGCAATTTGCTGTGCGGGCTTGCCGGCGCACTGCCGATGACCGGCGTGATCGTCCGCAGCTCGGCCAATGTCCAGGCAGGCGCGGTCACGCGGCTGTCGGCGATGCTTCATGCCACCTGGATCCTCGCGCTGGTTGCGCTCACGCCCTGGCTGCTACGTGAAATTCCGATGGCCGCGCTCGGCGGCGTGCTGGTGGTGACCGGCTGGAAGCTGGTGCGGGTGAGCCACGTCAAGCATCTGTTCCACCACCACGGCTTGTTGCCTGCGGCGATCTGGGCCGTGACGTTCGTGCTGGTGGTCGCCGAGGATTTGCTTACCGGCGTGCTGGTCGGCATGGCATTGTCACTGCTCGAACTGCTGCCGCATTTCCGGCGGCTGCGGCTCAAGGTCGACACCGAACATGCGGACGAGGCGTGCCGGATCCGGCTCGACGGTGCCGCCACGTTCCTAGCCCTTCCCAAGCTCAACCGCGCGCTCGACGCGGCACCGGCCGACCGGCCGATCCACCTCGCGCTCGAACGCGTGCCGGCGATCGACCACAGCTGCGCCGAGACGCTGCGCGACTGGATCGCGCGGCGGCGTGCGGGCGGCAACCGAGTCGAACTGTCGGGCGATCCGCGCCAGCTCGCGCGTCTCGCGACGGGGTGAAGCGGCAATAGTAAATTACAAAGCCGCAACCAGCCGGCCAATCGCCCTGGGCACAACCAAGATCCCGGAAGGACGTCGTCCCGCTTCGAACCAGGAGTGAGAGACGGCGCCTTCCGGGCCGCAGGACGGAACATTCCACGCCACCGAAGAGGAATGTTCAATGCAATACCAACACGCCACCGCCGCCGCAATGCTGTGCTGCGCTATGCCCGCCGCCGCGCAGGACGCCGCGCCCAGGCCGGTGACGATCTCGGGCAACGTCACGCTCGCCACCGACTATCGCTTCCGCGGCGTGTCGCAGTCGGACGAGGGCATGGCGGTCCAGGGCGGGTTCACCGTCACGCACGAAAGCGGCACCTATGCCGGCATCTGGGGTTCGAACCTCGCCGGCTGGGGGAGCTTCGGCGGCGCCAACACCGAGCTCGACCTGTTCGGCGGCGTCAAGCTGCCGCTCGGCGGCGGCGCCACGCTCGATGCCGGCCTGACCTGGTACATGTACCCCGCCGGCGCCGACAAAACCGACTTCGCCGAGCCCTATGTCAAGTTCGGCACGACGCTGGGCCCGGTCTCGTTCCTCGGCGGCGTCGCCTATGCGCCCGAGCAGGAAGCGCTGGGCAACTGGAGCAATACGCCGCAGAGCAAGCCTGGCGACAGGCACGACAATCTCTATCTCTGGAGCGACGCGAGCATCGGCATTCCCAGGACCGCGCTGACGCTCAAGGGCCATGTCGGCTATTCGCAGGGCAATCCCGGGCTCGGCCCCAACGGCACCAGCATTGCCGCCACCGGCAAATATGCCGATTGGCTGCTCGGCGCCGACTATGTTCTCGGACCGGTCACGCTCGGCCTGGCCTATGTCGATACCGACATCGGCAAAGCGAAATCGGCCTATCTGCTGCCCAATTTCGCGCGCTTGAAGAACGGCAAGTCGATCGCCGGCGCGACTATGGTCTTCTCGGTGAGCGCCGCCTTCTGACGCCATTGCCGGGCGGGCGAATGCGGTCATTGAATCCGAGTGGAATCCCGCATTTCCAAGGGCCTCCGCGCCCCGAAAGCATCGACGCAAAATATTTTCCTAAACATTTCGCGATTCCCACCGACTTACCTTTCGAAAAGCCCGCGCCGTTCGGTGCGGCGCGACAGGGGGGGTAGCGATGGTCGCGATTTTTGCCGGTCCGGGCACGGGATTCGAGCGCGGTTCGGGGTCGGTGCTGGGCGGCGCGGGACTGCTCGGCAATGCGTCGATCGGGCGCGCCGGGCAGCAGCTGTTCGTCAATGCCGAGACCGGCAATCTGATGATCAGCCAGCTCGATGAATCGCTGCTCGGCCGCGGACCCGATGTCGGCATCACGCGCACCTACAACAGCCTCGGCAATTTCTCCGACGAGAATGGCGATAACTGGCGCCAGAGCACCGATCGCCGGGTGTACGCCTGCACCGGCTCGGTCAACACCGCCGGTAGCACGGTCACGCGCCGCTCGGGCGACGGGTCTGAGAGCCTTTACATCTGGAACAGCACCGCCGGCATGTATGTCTCGACCGATGGCGGCGGCGCATACGACACGCTGAGCTACAACAGCTCGACCGGCATATGGACCTGGACCGACGGCGACAGCCGGCTCAGCGAAACCTATTCTTGGTTCGGCTCCGAATGGTGGGTGGTCTCGCAGACCGACAAGAGCGGCAACAGCCTGGCCTATTACTATCAGAGCGGCACCAGCCACATCGACAGGATCGTCACGTCCAACGGCGAGAACATCCAATACAGCTGGTCGGGCAACAACATCACGGATGTCGTCACCCATTATACCGACCTGCAGGCCAACGCCGCCAAGACGATCACGCGGGTCCACTATGATTATGACACGTCGAACCGGCTCAGTGGGGTCAAGGTCGATCTGACACCGGCCGACGGAGGGGACAATGTCACTTTCGGGCTGACCTATACCTATAGCGATACGACCTCGAAGCTGATTGCCTCGATCAGCGAGACCGGCACGTCGAACCTGGTCAGCTTCACGTACGTCCAGGTCGGCAGCGACTATCGCATCCAGAGTGTGACCGAGACGGGATCCGGCAGTGGCGATCGCACCACCTCCTTCTCGTACGACACGGCCAATCGCAAGACCATCGTCACCGACGCGCTCGGCAAGGCCCGCGTGTTCGCCTATGACGCCTGGGGCAATCTGACCTCGATCACCGATCCGGCCGACGGCACTGGCGCTGCGTCCGGGATCGTCCAGTTCGATTATAACGCCAATGGCGACCTGCTCGACAGCACCGACGGCCTCGGGCGTATCACCCGCAACAGCTATGACGCCAACGGCAATCTGACTCAGACGGTCGATCCGGCCGGCAACACGCTGCGCTACGAATATGATTCGAAGAATCAGGTGGTGAAGAAGATCCGCGTCGTCGCCGGCACCGGCGATGCGGTCACGCGCTACGTCTATGACTCCTCCGAACGGCTCCGCTTCGAGATCTCGAGCGAAGGCCGCGTCACCGAATATGGCTATTACACCAGCGGCAACGGCGTCGGCCTGCTGGCAAAAACCCTGCAATATACCGCGAACAGCTACGACGTCAGTACGCTGACGTCGACCGCAAATCTCGACCTGGCGGCAATGAACACTTGGACCGGAGGGCTCGGATCGAGTGTTGCGGTGCAGCGTACCGAGACGACCTACGACCAGCGCGGGAACGTCACGATCGTCACGCAATGGGTCGACGGATCCGCCACGACCCAGACCCTCTACACCTATGATCAGTCAGGGCTGTTGCTGGCGCGAACGCCTGCGGGAAGCACCGGCAGCGAAGTCTATTCCTATGACGGTCTCGGTCGCGTCAAAAGCGTGACCGACCTTGCCGGTCTCGCCACCACGACCGTCTACGACGACAGCAATCGCAAGAAGACCGTCACGCTCTCGACCAACACCTTGACCAGGACTTCGACCTATACCGCGCAGGGCGAGCTCGCGAGCTATGTCGAATCCGGTCCGGACGTTGCGTCCGAAACCGAGAGCTATTTCTACGACAAGCTCGGCCGGCTACGCGTCAGCGAGGACGCGCTCGGCAATCACGACTTCACTTTCTACGACGATGCCGGCCGCAAGACCGGCTATATGGACGCGCGCGGCGCGCTTATCGAATATCGCTACGACGCCGCCGACCGGCTGGTCGCGACCATCGGCTGGAGCAATTTCCTGAGCACTGCGGCGATCGGCACGCTGTACGACACGAACCGGAATCCCACGACTGCGACCGTTGCAAGCGTGCGGCCCGCGGCGAGCAACGATGATCGCTGGCAATGGAACATCTATGACGCGGCCGACCGCGTCGTGCAGAAGATCGAGACCGTCGCCGGCGCGACGACCGCCCCCTCGGGCAAGGTCACCACCTACAGCTACGACGGCTATGGCAATCTCGTGAAGACGGTCGAGTCCGCGACTGTCCTCTCACCGGCGGTGATCGCCGGCTATATCGCCAGCCCGCCGGGCGCCCTGAATCTCATCAACAACGCCGCGATGGACAGCACCATCGCCAATTGGAACGAATGGGGCGATACGCCGATCAGCTTCCAGATGCCGCTGACAGCGACGACCGACGCGCAGGGCAATCACGGCGTCACCACCACCTTCCGCACGAGCTCGACGGCAACGCTCGCCGTCACTTATTGCGACTTCCAGGATATTTCTGCCTATGCCGGGCGCAAGTTCGTCATCAGCGAGAATATCGCGACCGGCGGCGCCATCTCCAATGTCCAGCTGATCGTCGATTTCTGGGACCAGAACGGCCAATGGCTGCAGGCGTTCGGCGTCGGCGCGGTGAGCGGGCAGCACGCCACCCCCGTTACGGTCTCCGGCATCACCAATGCGGCCCCGGCGGGCGCGAAATATGTCCGCGTGCTCGCCTGGGCGACGGCATCCGCCACCAACAGCGATGCAACGCTGACCGTGTTCAAGCCGGAAGTATCGGTGGCGCCAGCGCCGCAGAACCTGCTGGCCAACCCCTCGTTCGACTTCGGCACGCAGGGCTGGTCGCAATGGGGGCCCGCGGGCGTCACCTTTCAGTCCAGCCCCGCGATCACGGTCGATGCGAGCGGCAATCGCGCGATCACCACCTCGCTGCAGACCAACTCGACCGCCAACTATCCCTCGCTGTTCACCGACTATCAGAGCACGGCGCTCGCCGGGAACCGCTACGCCGTGAGCATGAACGTCGCGGTGACCGGCGCGATCGATCATGCCTCGCTGTTCGCCGACTATTACGATGCGAACGGGCAGTGGCTCGGCAATAATTATATCGGCGGCATCACCGGCGCGCAGCCGACTGCCGTGACGATCTCGGCAATCACCGCGCCTGCGCCGGCCAATGCGGCGACCATGCGCCTGTCGGTCGTGCTGGCGGCGTCGGCGGTCAACAGCAACGTCACGCTCACTGTTTCCAAGCCTGAGCTGGTGCAGGTCGCACCGCGCCAGAACTTGCTGCCGAACCCCAGCTTCGCGCAGAGCACTCAGGACTGGACGCAATCCGGTAGCGTCAGTTTCCAGAGCACACCCGCCACCGGACCCAATTCCGCGGGCGATCCGGCGATCTCGACCAGCTTCACCACGACTGCGACCGGCAATCCGGCCTATGTCTATTCCGACGTCTACGTCGGCTTCCCGGCCGCCGGCGTGCATTTCCTCGCCAGCGCAAACATCGCGGTGACCGGTGCCGTCGGGCACGTCGATTTCTTCGCCGACTTCTACAGCGCGAGCGGGACCTGGGTCGGAAACAGCGGCACGCTTGCCGTGATCACCGGCGCGCATGCGACGCCGGTGACGGTGTCGGGCATCAGCACCGCGGCGCCGGCGAACACCGCGATGATCCGGTTCGCGGCGGCAATCTATGCCTCGGCCACCAACAGCAATGTTACGGTCAGCATCGCCAAGCCCTTGCTAGCGGTCGCCGACGAAGTCGTCCCGCTCACTTCGCCCAATTACAGCCGCGCCCCGGCCTTCGCCGCGACGCCGGCGGCAAACGCGCAGGACCGCGTCACGCGCTACTTCTATTCGTCGGACGGGCTGATGATCGGCCAGCTCGACACCGTCGGCGCGCTCACCACCTATCAATATGACAGTGCCGGCCGTGCGATCCGCACCACTGGCTATGCCACGCTCGTCACCGATGCGACGCTGCGCGCGACCGGAACCTATGCCCAGCTCGTGTCCGCGGTCGGCACGTCGACGGCCGATCGCACCGCCTATACGGCCTATGACGGCGAAGGCCGCGTCAAATACAAGCTCGACGCCTATCTCCGTCCCACCGAATATGTCTATGACGCCGCCGGCCGCGTCATCAAGACGATCGACTATGCCGGCAGCATCAATACGCAGACCGACTATTCGGTCGCCAATGTCGCAAGCCAGATCTCCAGCCTCAACCTCGCGGCCAATGCCAATGTCCGCACCACGCGCGCACTCTATGACAATGCCGGCAGGCTCATCTACACGGTCGACGCTGCCGGCGCGGTCACTGCGTTCGGCTACAACGCGCTCGGCCAGCAGATCAGCTTGAAGCGCTTCGCCACGCTCTATACCAGCAGCAATGAACCGACCGCTTTGGGCTTGGCAAGCTGGACCACGAGTAGCGACGATCGCACCACGCTCAGCTTCTACGACGCGCTTGGCCGCCTGCGCTATGTCCAGGATGCCGAAGGCAATGTGACCGAGCAGCAATATGATGCCGACGATCGGCTGACCAGAACCATCCGCTGGCCCGGACAGCAGACCTTCACCACGAGTTCCAGCGTGGGGTCGATTGCCCTGGCGTTCGGTCCCAACCCGCCGGCGACCGCCGCGATCGAGCGCTTCGCCTATGACGCGGCCGGCAATCTCGTCGATCAATGGGACGGCGACGACAACCGGACGCACTATGACCGCAACGCGTTCGGCGACGCCTGGCAGGTCACGCGCGCCTATGGCACCGGCGACGCGCAGGTCACCAGCTACACGCGCGATGCTGGCGGGCGAGTGGTCAAGATGCGGACCGCCTTCGGCACCACACAGGAAGCGCCCACCAGCTATGTCTATGACGGCGTCGGCAACCTCACCGACATCTATGACGCCAACAGCCAGCGGACCCAGCGCAGCTACGATGCGCTCGGCCGCCTGGTCAGCGAGACGGACGCGCTGAACAACGCCACGACGTATCAGTATGACGCGTTCGGCGGCGTGACCAAGGTCACCGATGCGCGACTGTTCTCGACGTACAATTATTACGACAAGCTCGGGCGCGTCACTGCGACGCGCGATGCCGAGGATTATGTCACCGAGACCAGCTACACCGTGTTCGGCGATGTCGACCATGTTACGCGCCGGGCCAATCGCGCAACCAACACCGCCGCGGTCGGCACGCTGCCAGCGGTCACGGCCGACGCCAAGGACGCGACCAGCTGGTTCCAATATGACAAGCTCGGCCGGCTGACCAAGACCACCGATGCGCTAACCTATTACGAGCAGTACACGCTCAACGCCTTCGGCCAGCGCAGCGATGTGCGCAACAAGCTCGGTGGCACCACGCATTATGATTATAATCGCGACGGGCTCGTCAAGCTGGAGACGGGACCAACGCTCGTCGCGACGCAATATAGCTATGACGCGCGCGGGAACCTGACCCGGAAGGTTGAGGCCTATGGCCTGCCCGAGGCGCGCACGACCAGCTATGTCTATGACAATGCCGATCGGCTCGCCTATGCGATCGACGCACTCGGCCAAGTCTCCGCGTTCACCTATGACGCCCGCGGACTACAGACCAAGAAGGTCGAGTTCGCTCCAACCTATCTTTCTGCGTCGCAGGCGCTCGCGGATCTCAACAGCTGGCGCGACGCCAACATCGCCAACGCCGGCAACCGCGTCACGCGGGCCTTCTACGATTACAATGGGCAACTCGCCTACTCGATCGACGCGCTTGGCTTTGTCACGCGCACCGAACGCGACGCGCCCGGCAACGTCACGAAACAGACGCGCTACTTCGATGCCTATTCGGCAACCGATGGCACTAGCCGGGCTATTCTCGACACCGCCTTTGCCACGCCACCGGCAACCGCGCGGATCACTCAGTTCGCCTATGACAGTGCCGGCCGCCTGACCGACACGACCGATGCTGAAGGCTGGGTCACGCACCTGACGTTCGACGCGCTCGGCCAGGTGCTTACCTCCACCAGAGCCTACGGCACCGCCGACGCCCGCACCACGGCCTATGGCTATGATAAGCTCGGCCGGTTGGTCACGCAGACGGTTCAGATGGGGACCAGCCCATCGGGATCCGATCTCGTCACCCGCTACACCTATGACGCATTCGGCAATCGCGTGCAGATTCGTGATCCGCGCGGCAACGACAGCCTCGCCTGGTACGATGCGCTCGGCCGGGTTCGCTTGCAGTCCGATGGGCTCCACGTCACCGAGACCGTCTATACCGCGTTGGGCCAGATCGACTCGGTGATCCGGCATTTCGGCGCCATCACCAACACCCCGACCAGCACGACGCCCGCGGTCTGGGCCGCCGACGCGCGCGATGCGACCACCAGCTTCCACTATGACCAGCTGGGCCGGCTCACCTCGACCACCGACGCCGCCGGTTTCACCGAAAGCTACGGCCTCGACAATTTCGGCCAGCGGTCCAGCGTGACCAACAAGCTCGGCGGCATCACCACCTACAGCTATGACAAGCTCGGCCGGGTGCTGAGCGAGACGCTGCCAAGCTCGATCACCACCAAGAACGCTGGCGGTACCAGCATCGCGGTGGTCAACAGCTACAGCTACAACAGTTTCGGGGAGTGCATCCAGAAGACCGAGGCGGTCGGTGCGGTCGAGCAGCGCCAGACCGGCTATGGCTATGACAAGCTCGGCCAAGTCAAAAGCGTCACCCATGACGCGGCCGCATATATGAACGCCGATCTCACAACGACCGACCCCGCAACGGGTCCGTCCGAGACCTATGCCTATAACGCGTTCGGCGAAGTGACGAAGTCGTCCGACGCCGCTGACGCGGCAACGCTCTACTGGTACGATCGTGACGGCCGCGTGGTGGCGCGGATCGTCCAGACCGACATGGTCGCCGGAACGGCCAAGGGCACACTCACGCTCACCAGCTATTACGGCTATGGCAAGACCAAGACGGTCACCATCTATGGCGATCCTGTCACCGTGCCGAGCGACACGAGCAGCGCGCCACCCAGCGGCACCGGCAACACCCGAACGACCAGCAACGACTATGACTATGCCGGTCGGCTGAAGACCGTGACGCTTTCCGGCACGAGCGGCGGCGTCACCGGCATCACCAGCGGCGAATGGAATGGCACGAGCTGGTCGAGCACCACCGGTGCGATCACGATCCAGGCCAATGGCTATGACGCCACCGGCAATCTCGTCCAGCAGACCGATGGGCGCAACAATTCGACCTGCTTCTGGTACGATGTGGTCGGCAACAAGATCGCCCAGATCGACGCTGCCAATTATCTCACCACATGGACGCGCGATGCCGAAGGCAATGTCATCACCGAGACGCGCTATGCCAATGCCGTCACCGGCACCTTCACGACTGCCACTGCGGCCTCCTCGCTGACTGGACTGCTCGGCTCGAACGCGGTTGATGCCGACCGCACCACCGGCTTCACCTACGACAAGATGGGCCGACGGCTAAGCGAGACTCGGTCTGGCGTGGACTATGTGTTTATCGACGGCAGCGGGACCATCACCAGCGGCACCACCAGCTCGGTCATCGCCTACACCTACAATGGTCTCGGCGAAGTACTCACCAAGACCGAGGCCAACAACGACCTCACCAGCTACGCCTATGACGCGGCCGGGCGGCTCACGCTCCAGACGGATCAGGGCTATACCGATTACCAGGGCAACGCCGTCGCACCGCGCACCGCCTATAGCTACAACGGCCTCAATGACCTGACGAGCGTGCGTTCCCAGGCCGCGGCGAGCGCCAACGACACCAACGATCACATCACCAGCTACATCTATGGCACCGGCGGTCAAATGCTGAGCATGACCGACGCCATGGGCAATACGCACAATTTCGCCTATGACCGCGCCGGGCGGCAGGTGCGGGAAAGCTATAGCCGGATTCTATCCGACAGCACGACCAGTGTGACGGAGGCGAAGGTCACGCGCTACGATCTCGCCGGCCGCATAGTGACCCAGACTCTCGCGCGGCTAAGCGGTTCGACCTGGGTCTTCACCAATGCCGCCGGCGCTTATTACGACGCCAATCGCATCCGCTACGATGCCTTCGGGACGGTCACCGGCCGCGGCATCACCGCCGGCCCCGACGCCACGGCTGCCTACCAGGAAAGTTATGAATATGACGCCGCCGGCCGCGTGTGGCGCTCGAACAGTCAGGACGGCGTCTATCGACTTCACATCTACGACAAGGCCGGTAACGAAACACTGACTATCGCCTCGACCGGTGCCGACCTCTCGACCGCGAGCTTCACCGCAACCAATCTCGACGGCTTCGTCACTTCGGCGGGCGACGTCACCGGGATTACTGGCGGCGCGGTCTCCACGGTAAGCTGGTACGACAAGCGCGGCCAGGCGCTTCAGACCCGCGAGGCAAGCCGGCAGCTCAGCGCGTCGGTGACGAAGACGCTCGTCCACGGCAAGACCTACAATGCGTTCGGCGAAGTCTCCACGGAGATCGACCCGCGCGGCTATGACGCCAACGGGGCGTTCAACACCGCGAACAACGCTTATGGACACAGCTACGGCGTGGCTGCGACCAGCTATTACAGCTACAACACGATGGGTCGCCTGCTGTCGAAACAGGGCGCGATGGCCGATACCACCGCCGCCAACGGCGCGATCACGCGCGACGCGCGCGCCACCGAAAACTATGCGTATGATCTCTCCGGCCGCCTGACTCGCGTCACCGACGCCAATGGCAACATCAGCAAGCGGGTCCTCCTCGTCGGGTCCGGCCATGACGGCAGCGATCCGCTGGTCCTGAAGGAAATCCACGCCGACGGCGGCGTGGTGCAGACCAAATACGACGTGTTCGGTGCCGCCCGCGTCAAGATCGACGTCCTCAACAACAGCGAGACCGACGATTACGACAAGAACGGCAATTTGATCACTGTCACGCACCCGAACACTTCGGCGGGAACGCTGGTCGATCATTATGGTGTCGACAGCCTTGGGCAGCGGACGCGGCACTGGAACAGCCAGTTCGGATCGGGTGTCGTCGAGCGTACGGAGTTCGACACAGCGGGCCGCATCGTCAAGCAAACCGACTATATGGGCACATCCGAAAGCTATGCCTTTAGCTGGTCGACAAGCGCCTATGCCAATGGCCTGAGTGCAAGTGCGTCCAATGGCGGCTGGATCAAAACGACCACCAACAAGGCTGGGCTGACCCAGACCGAAACCAGCGATTTCTGGGGTCGTCAGGTTGGGCTGACCGATTACGGCAACCACACATACACCATGGTATTCGATCGCGGCGGGCGGATGACCAGCCAGACGATCACCACGCCCGCGAGCGGCAGCACGACCAACAGCTACAGCTGGTTCAGCAGCGGGGCGCTCTATCAGGAGACGATCACCGGCACGACGGCGACCTTCGGCTATGATGCCGCCGGCAATCGCACGGCGGAGAGCTATGGCAATTCGCAGACGGCGACGGCAACCTACGACCTGTTGAATCGGATGACCTTGTTCCAGGATAGCGGTGTGGCCGGCACGCAGCCGGTGACGGTCAATTACGAATACGACCTGGTCGGCAACACGCGCCGCACCAAATCGACCTACCGCGCGGCGGACAGTGCCGCCAATACCACGCTCGACTTCTGGTACGCCTATGACAGCATGAACCGTTTCACGGTGACGCGCGGCCAGCTGCGCGACTCCGCCAACAACAACACCGGCGATGCGGCGCGCGGCAGCGGCACGATCGAGCGCGGCCTGCTCGGGCTCGACGTGACCTGGAACGCGGCGTCACAGCGCAGGACCGAGACGCAGACCAGCACGCCCACCACGGACATGCGCTCCTATTACGACTACAATGCAGACGGCACGCTCGCGCTGTACGGACGGGCCTCGGGAGCGACCGGCACGCTCAGCATGACGGTGCCGACGGGCGCCTATACCGAGTCCTATACGCGCGACCTGCTCGGTCGCGTGACCCAGAGCAACACGGCCAGCACTTCGACGACCACGACCTACAACATGCGCTCGGAGGTGACCCGACAAGACCAGGTCATTACGCAGTCCTATAGCTATCAGATATCGTCCACCACCTACGACTATAATCTCAAGGTCGGGAGCAGCTATTCGGGGGCCTATCAGGGGGGGGTCGTCACCCACACCAACAGCAGCGGCACTCTCTATCCCACCTTTCCCGGTGCTGATCCCCAGCAGTTGGAGACGACTGACCAGGCGACCAGTTATGTGTGGTGGCGGGACGCCCAGCAGGACCGCGTGACGGTGCAGGGAAGCAGCACCGGGACTACCTATACCCAGTACAGCTATGACCTCGCGGGGCGCGTCGCCAGCGCATATATCGCGGACGCGAGTTCGCGCACCGTGACGTTCACCACCGACACCGAGGGGAAGGTGATCCGTCGCTTCGAACCCGCGCACGGATCGGCTGCAGCGAAGATCGACCTGTATTACCGCATCGGCGGCGTCGAGCGCGGCGTGGTGAGCACGACCAGCCAGCTTCGGGCGATCCCCGGCGACACGTCGACCTATTATTACGGCAACTTCGACCAGACGTTCGAGCCGGGCCCGCAGAGCAACACCGCGCCGACCTATGTGGTGATGCAGAACGACACGCTCCAGTCGATCGCGCAGAAGCTGTGGGGCGACAGCAACCTCTGGTACAAGCTTGCCACCGCCAATGGCCTGACCGGCAGCGAGGCGCTGGCGGTGGGCCAGGTGCTCGAAGTTCCGCAAGGGGTGCGGACCAGCCGCAACGCGGCGGATACGTTCAAGCCTTACGATCCCAACACGGCGCTCGGGAACAACCTTCCCACCGACTTCGCCCCGCCGCCGCCCCGCGGCAACGGATGCGGCGTGCTCGGGCAAATTCTGCTGATGGCGATCGCGGTCGCCGTGACGATCGCCACGCACGGCGCGTTCGCGAAGATGGCGGCTGCGGTTTTCCATCTGACGACCGGCGCCGCAGCGGTCGTAGGCGGTGCAATAACCGGGGTCGTGTCGAGCCTGGCGAGTCAGACGGTCGGCGTGGTCACCGGCCTGCAGAGCAAGTTCAGTTGGGGCGCGGTCGCGATGGCCGGGATCGGTGGCGCGGTCGGGGGTGCGCTCAGTCCCAATGGGGCGTTCGGCAATACCGGCCTGTTCGGCGCGGAGGGGGCCGGGGGCAGCTTTACCAAGGGCGTCCTCGGCATTGCGGTCAGGAGCGATGCCATTCGTGCCGGTCTCACGAGCATGGTCGGCAACGTGGCGACCCAGGGAATCGAAGTCGCGACGGGCCTGCAGCACAAGTTCGATTGGGCGGGCGTGGCCGCGGCCGGGGCGGGCGGCGCCATCGGCAATCTCGTCGGCGGCCAACTCCACGCGACATCGCTCGGCGATCATCTCACGCTGGGGAATTTCGGCGCCAATCTGGCGGCGGGTGCGGCATCCGCCGTTGCCGGTGCGGCAACACGTTCGGTGATCGCCGGCACCGATTTTGGCGACAATATCATGGCCAGCCTGCCGGATGCGATCGGGCAGACGGTCGGCGAGCTGTTCGAGAGCGCAATGGCGCGGAGTGGAACGCACAAGGCGACAGGACACCCGATCAACTTGCTCGATCAGGTCAAGGATGGATCGTACACTGGCCCGAACGCCGGCTACGATACCTACCCCGGCCCGTACGACGCACTGCGCGAGTGGGCAGATACAAACGGCATGACAGTTGAGGATGCCAGCGACTTTCAGGTTCAGGGCGGCAATCATTCGATCCATTTTTCACAAGACAATTCAAAAGGTACAGGGACAACCCTAGGCGTAATCTTGCAGGCTAGAGATGATCCAGCGCTGCTTCTAGACATGGTAAATAAGTTTATCGATCACGACATTTCTATCGATGACACTGTATCCGACATCTCAAACGAGATAACGAGCCTAGATCCCAAGGATCAGGCGGACACTTTGCAAAACGCGTACAACATATTAAACAGCGATGTCCTGTTAGAACTTTCACGTCATCATGATAATAATAATTTAAGCAGATTAGTCGACGAATTTAATTCGCAAATAGCCCGTAAAGATCTAATCGATGGGCGAATATTTTCTGTATCGGATATACGGAATCCAGAAAATCACGCGATTTATTCGTTAAAACAAGGAGACACGCTCAGCTCAATCGCCAATTCCCTTGACGGAGTGACAGCCGGCTATCTTGCAAAAATCAACGGTATTTCGAATCCAGATCGAATTATAGCCGGATCGGATCTGATAATTCCCACGAAGAAATTTGTGGCGGACGAGCTTCACCGGGAATACTTATTTGTGAATTTCGAGGCTGGGGGCGAGCGCGCGGACATTCCGCGATCGGTACTCACCTATGATCCTTACGGACCGCCCGCCAGCACCTTCGGGCGCTTTGAATCAATGTCAGCGCTTCAGAATGCGGTTGGAACCGAATATCAGAGATTGGTTGATATTGGCTACAACCGCGGTGCCGAACTGTGGGAAAAGGAGGAGCTCACTGGATACAATCGCAATCACGCGATAGGCGAGTACTTGGACGATTTCGCACGTCGCGGTATGCGGAGCTGGTTCGCGAATGAAGGTTTGGATACAGGTATGGACGGCGTCGCCCAGATTTATGTAAACCAACGGCTTTACGACGAGAATGGCCTCAAATACCGCATCCCAGACTTACGCGTGGGGAACCGCTATTTTGATGCGTCCCTTGCCCTCAAATCTGACACAACCCCTCAAGTGAGGGACTTCTATAGGTTCGGCAATCCCTCGATGGTCACGATCACTAGGCCGACGGCACTAGGTGGTGCATACAACATCCCCCGACCCAAAGGCAGGTAGACATTAGATGTATGTTCCTTCGACGATCGCCCAGATTGCTGAGCACGTGGGTGCCATGGTGCTGTGCATGCCGGACATGCAACTGCCCAATACCGATGTTGGCTTCGAAGGGGCATATGAGCAATTGGAAAATGGATTCGCCTTAGTTCGCGATAGACTGGGCGATGAAAAATACGATAAACTTATGGATATGTTAAGAGATTCGAAGACATACTTCCTTGGTGGGAACAGTAAATGTGGCAGAAATATTCTCAGAGATATGAAGAGATTGCTGAAAGGTTGAAGATATTTGATGCCGAGAAATACGGGGACAGGAGCAATATTCCCCTTTTGTTCCAGCGGTGCTAATCGACGCTATGGCCCGAATCGCTCGCATCGTTGTTCCCGGCATTCCCCACCGCGTCACGGCGCGAGGAAACCGTCGCGAGCCGATCTTCGTTGAGGATGGGGATCAAGACCTTTATTCCGATCTGTTGGCCGAGCAGTGCCGCAAGGCCGGCGTCGAGGTCTGGGCTTATTGCCTGATGCCCAATCACGTGCATCTCATCCTTTGTCCGCAAACGGAGGACGGCATGGCCAACGCACTGGGTGCCGCGCATCGGCGGTGGGCGAAATTCGTCAACGCGCTCGGGCGTTGGCGCGGCCACCTGTTCGACGGCCGTTTTGCGTCTGTGGCGATGGATGAAGGCCATCTGGCAGCGGCGACCAGCCGCTGCGCAAATGGTTGGCGACAGTCTCGAACAAGGGGTTGTCGGGCCGCAGCTTGCGCTTGCCGCGCCGTCTTTCGCGACGGCTACGAAGCGCGTCGTAATTGGCATTGCACGGGTCGTACTGCGGGCGCCATTGGGGGCAATGCCGCTGCAACTCGCGGCTGATCGTCGAAGGCGAGCGACCCAGACGCCGCGCCAGATCGTGGCAGCTCAGGCCGTGGCGATGGCCATGATCGATCGCGATCCGCTCAGCATAGGTCAAATGACGATATCGGGTTCCCGATCGCGCCGTTCCTTTCCTGGGTGGGCAGGGGCATGCCCCTGCCCACCCGGGAAAGGAACCGCCACTGTTGCACTTAGTTTTGAAACGCGAGTATTCCATCGTTTTGGAACGCGCGCGTCACATCCAGGCCGACTGGCGATCGACCCGGCGCTGGAACCCTGCGGCGAAGGAACGCGCACGCGCACGGAGCAGGATCAGCCGCCCTTTCGGAGTCCGCGTCAGCACCAGCCGTGACGAACCGACGCGCTTGCGCCATTCGTGATGGAAGTGCTCGGCCCATTCCTTGCGCTGGCCGATTGCGGAGGGGACGGCATGATAGTCCGCGCGCTGCCGAAGCCCCAGCCAGCTCCGCCGCACGAGCAGATAGCGCGGGTTTCGCACCGGACCGAGCAGTTCGGCGATCGCCTCCATCACCTTGCGCTCGGTTGCCCGCGACGTTCCGTGCAGCACGATGTCGCACCGCCCCGAGAGACGTCGACGCACCTCCAGTCGGGCACCCTCCAGTTCGACGGCAGAGACGATCCCGGCGTGCGCGAAGCTGGCTAGAATCGCGGCACTGACACGCTCGAGGCTGGCCTCGAGCGAACCGTTGCGGAAGCCTAGCCATGCCGCTTTCGCCGTGCCCGGCAGGGCAGCGAGACCGGCAGCGCCAGCCAGCCCCATTGTGACCGTGCCGAAGCTCTCCCAGCCATCGACATTGGCCAATTCCTGCGCGGCGGCAAATAATCCGCTGGAGGCCGCAGCCACGATCAGGCCGCGCAGCGTGTCGCGCCACGCGAGACCGCGCGGCGTATAGCCGGGCGAAACCGTTTCGCGGACATGCGCACGCGGCGATGCCGAGCCGAGCGAACCACGCCAGACTTCCGCAATTGCCGATCGCTCGCGCGCGATTGCCAGTGTGCGCGCGTTCAGTTCGGCGATCGTCCCACCATCGGCAAAGCCGAGCCGCGCGACGCCGCTTTCGATCTGCACGGCGCCGCCATTCGAAATCCCTTCGAATGCGGCAAAGCGGCGCGCGAGCAGCGTCAGGTCGGATCGCACCTCGTCGCCTTCGTCGAGCGCTCCCCAGTCGAACCTTGCGCGTAGGCCGTGGCCATTGAATGGGCCTTCGACGGTCGCGAGGTGCCAGATATTGGCGACCTTGTCAGGCTGGCCCGGGTCGACCCGGATCGCGCGGCCGCGCATCTGGTTCGACAGCATGAACGCGGCCGAATTGCTGGCGAGCACGAGGCTGTTCACGGCCGGCGCATCCCATCCCTCGCCGAGCAACGCCTGCGTGCCCACCAGCATGGTGATCCCGCCTGCGGCGAACAATGCGGTGACCAACTCGACGATGTGCGGGCCGTCGGCACGAAGATGGTCCGGACATCCCGCGACCGACGTGCAATCCGGCGCGGGCAACCGCAGCGCCTCGGCGATCGCGCGGAGCTGCGCCTCGGCCGTGCACGGCACCAGCACGAGGCTACCCGTGAGCACGCCGAGCGACTGGCCGGCGATCCCCGCACGTCGCAACGCCTCGAATACCGGCACGACGCCAAGCTTGGGCGGCCGATAGCCCGGATCCGCAATTCGGCTGAGTTCGCCGGCGCGTACGTGATCGGTGAGGACCACCAGGCGTAGCCGCGCCCCCAGGCTTGCTGCTTCCGCGCGCGCGATTTCGACGATGCTGTCGAGCTTTGCCAGGCTGCCCGCCATCGCCTGAAACAGGCTCCGGCTTTCGCCGAGCCGGACACGGCCGCCCTCGATCAGGCCATATTCGTGCAGCACTGCGCTCAATGCCCGCTTGTAGTGCGCTTCGATCGGGAACAGCTGCGGATAGCGGAACAACAGCCCGTTGAGGAGGACCTCGAACCAGAAGGGCGACGGCGCCGGCACCTGGCGATGCGTGATGCCAAGCAAGGCGCGTGGCGCGCGCGGCGTGCGGATACCGCTTGCCTCGAGATGGACGAGCATTGCCGAAAGCATCTCGGGGGCCTCGAGGATTTCCTCCGCATGCAGGACCGGCGCACGCAACCATGGATGCTCGAGCAAGAACGTCAGAAACCGCTCATCCCGCAATACCTCGCCTATGCTGGCGATTCCGCGGCGCCGGCGTTCGAGCAGCGCCATCGCGTCGACGTCCGGCAGCGAAAAGTGGATATGGTCCTGGTGCGGACACAAATCGCCGTTGCGTACCAGTTCGGGGATGCCGATCTCGAGGTCGATCGGACCGCACATCGCGTCGTACCGCGCCCATTCCGAATAAGGCGCGTCGTACGGCGGTGTCGCAGTCAGCGCGATGACCTGCACGTCGGGCAACGCTTCGACGAGTGCCTGGAGCGCGTTCCACCATTCGCGCCGCAGATGATGGGCTTCGTCGAGGATCAGCGAGATCGGGACGGCGCGCAGCGCTTCGAGCAGCGGCGGCAGGCCGTCAGCCGCCCACAGCGCATGGAGCGCCTGATAGGTCACGCTGGTCAACGCGGCAGGCGCGGCCAGATCGAACGACACCTCCACCGGAGGTGGCGGTTCGGGCAGATAATGCGGCACCAGGCGCGCCGGCCATTGGTCGCGGATCGTGCGCGTGGGGGAGAGCACGATCGCCGGCCGACCGAACCGGCGCATCAGCTCGAGGCCGAGCACGGTCTTTCCGGATCCCGGCGCCGCGACGATATGCAGCCGCGCATCGGCGCGATAGCGATCGAATTCGTCGAGAACGCGCTGCTGATAGTCGCGCCAGACCCCTGAGAACTGCATTCGCGACAGCATTGCGGGCCAGTCTGGCGGATAATTGGCGCGACAGCCAGCAGCTATCGAATGCCGAAGCTCAGGCCTCGATGTCGTATTTCGCCAGCTCGACGCGGACGCGCACGTCGATTTCGCGATACAGCGCGGCGAGTTGCGGATCCGAGGGGATTTCGGCGCTCGCGGTCCATTGCGCGAGTTCGCGCAGCCGATCGGCGGTCGCGGTGCCGCGCAGCAATTCCCGGTGGAGCGTGTCGAGCGTCTTGAGCCCGCGGTCGGCATCCGCGGCGGCCTTGCGGCGGCGTTCGGAGCTGGGATCGGCGGCGGCGAGCGTGACGAGCATCGCGACGTTCTGCATCGGGCCCGCCGCGCTCTGCTGCGGCTGCTGCCCGACTTGCGGCAGCGGCTGCTGCGCTTGCGCCGCCGCGTCCTTGCCCTGCACTTCGGACGCGTCCTTGGGAGACGCGGCCAGCAGGGTTCGCATCATCATCGAAGTGGCAATGTCGACGCGTGCGATTTGCATCGGTGCGGTCCAACTGGCTCCTATTCATTCTATAAGAAGAAAAGTTACTTTTTTCCACGAACTCGGGAACTCTATGCGACTGAGGCTTGCCATCGTGCTGGGTTTGGCCACTTGCATGGCCTGGTTGCAGCCGGCGACGGCGCGCACGCGCATCAAGGATATCGTGAACGTCGAGAACGTCCGCGAGAACCAGCTCGTCGGCTACGGGCTCGTCGTCGGGCTCGCCGGGACCGGCGATCGCATGCGCAACGCGCCGTTCACCGAGGAATCGATGCAGGCGATGCTCGAGCGGATGGGCGTCAACATCCGCGGTACACAGATGCGCACGCAGAATGTCGCTGCCGTGTCGGTGACCGCGACGATGCCGGCCTTTTCGCGCGCAGGCTCGAAGATCGACGTCCAGGTGTCGGCGATGGGCGACGCGACCAGCCTGCAGGGCGGCACGCTGATCGCCTCGTCACTGCGCGGGCTCGACGGCGAGATCTATGCCGTCGCGCAGGGACCGCTCGCGGTCTCGGGGTTCAAGGGCCAGGGCGCCGCCGCGAGCGTCAGCCGCGGCGTCACCACTTCGGCGCGCGTCGCCGACGGTGCGATCGTCGAGCGTGAAGTACCCTATGCGCTGAGCAGCGCGACCACGCTCAAGCTCGCGCTCAAGAATCCCGATTTCACGACGGCGCAGCGCATCGCCCAGACGATCAACAATCGCGTCGACGGCTCGGCGTCGGTGCTCGACCCCGCGACCATCCAGCTCGCGGCTCCCTCGGCGTTCCGCGGATCGCTGATCGACCTGATCAGCACGATCGAGAATCTCGAAGTCGAAGTCGACCAGCCGGCGCGCATCGTGATCAACGAAGCCTCGGGCACGGTGGTGATGGGCACCGACGTGCGGATCAGCCCGGTTGCGATCGCGCAGGGCGGCCTGACGATCACTGTCGCCGAGACGCCGCAGGCATCGCAGCCCAATCCGCTTTCCAACGGCCAGACCACGGTGCTGCCGCGCACATCGGTGCAGGTCAACGACGGCAACGGCGCGTCGCTGGCGATGGTCGGCGGCGGGGCATCGCTGCAGTCGCTGGTCACCGGGCTCAACAAGCTCGGCGTCAGCCCGCGCGACCTCATCACCATTCTCCAGGCGGTCAAGAGCGCAGGCGCGCTCCAGGCCGAGATCGCGGTGCAATGATGGATCCGACTTCCCCGATCACGCCCGCCAGCGCAATGGCGGCGGCGCCGAAGCTGCCCAAGGTCGATGCCTCGTCGGCCAAGACCGCGCATGCGTTCGAAGCGGTGTTCATCGGCCAGATGGCGCAGATGATGATGAGCACGGTCGAGCAGGACCCGCAATTCTCCGGCGGGCACGGCGAAGAGATGTTTCGCGGCGTGCTTGCCGAGAAGCTCGGCACGGCGATCGCCGCACGCGGCGGCATCGGCATCGCACCGATGGTGATGCAGCAGATCCTCAAATTGCAAGGTGGCGACCATGGCCAATGACGTCCTCGATCTGATGCTCTCGATCACGTCCCTGATCGAGGAAGAGACCGCGAAGATGGGGAGCTATGTGCGCTTCCCCGAACAGCGCGAGATCGTCGATGCGAAGTCCCGGCTGACCGGCCAGCTCTCGAGCGAAATCGCGCGGCTGCAGCGCGAGGAGCCCGAGTGGCTCGACAGCCTCGATGTCGACGTGCGCGCCGCGCTGTCCGACGCCAGCCGCCAGCTGCACGAGGCATCGCTGCTCAACGCGCGCGCGCTCGAGCGGCATATCGAATTCGCGACCGACATGATGAACGCGATCGCGGCCGAGGCCCAGCGCCTGACCGGGCGCCAGAGCGAGACCTATGGCGCGTTCGGCCATATCTCGACGCGCGATGAGGGCGCGCCGATCGCGGTGAACCGCAAGCTATAGGCGCAAGCCATAGGCCGTCCGGCCACACGCTTGCGCGCGCCTGCTACGCGCTATTGCGCGTCTCCAACAATATCGGCGGCGGACAGGCCGCACGCGCTTCGTGCAGCTGCGCGAACTCCTCATAGAGTTCCCGCTCGCGCGGATCCCGGCATAGCGCACCCCTGGCGCGAATTTCCTGGGCACGCTTCAAATGATAGTCGCAACTCATGCGTCCGAAATAGCAATCCGGCCGCGCAGGTCAGTGCGGATTGCGCCCAACGGTAGAGTTACGGATGGGCGAAATGCCAGGGGCCAGCTCAGCCGCCGCCCTTGCCGGTCGCGATTTTCAGCAGGCCGAGCTGCTTGCGATAGATGCCAGTAAGCGCCGTGAAGTCGGCCTGGGTGTTGCCCAGTTTGAGCAGCTGGTCTTCGAGCGTGACATTGTTGCCGTCGGGCTTGGTCTCGGTCACGTCCCTGTCATAGATCAGCGAACTGGCGCCGATTGGCTGGTGCGCACCCAGCGCCGCCATGCCCGAAGTCAGCTTGACCTGCGGCCGCGCAACGCCCGGCGTGCCGCCGGCGCCGTCGACGAGCGAAGCGAAGCTCAGCCCTTCCACGTCGCGCGCCTTGTAGCCGGGGGTCTCGCTGTTCGCGATGTTCTGCGCGAGCACGCGCTGACGCTCGGCGAGATGCTGCATCTGGGCGCGCACGGCGTTGAGCAAAGGCGGTGTCGACATCGATCAGAATCCTATCGTGGCGTCGGGCCCGTTGGTCAGGCGCGTGAGCGCGGCCTGGTAATTCTTGAGCTGGGCGGCGATGATCGGGTTGGTTGAGCTCGGCTTCGCGCCGTCGACCAGCTTGGCCTTGCCATCGTCCCAATACATCGAACGATAGCCGGTCTGGCTGGTCGAGATCGCCGATTTGAGCTTGCCCAGCGCGGCTGCCGCGTCGGCGGCCGTCGACAGGTTCATGGCGATGTCGAGCGCCAGCGAAAAATTGCCGCCGGGAGACACCTTGGGTTCGCCGCTCTTGACGAGGTGCGGCACCGTCAGCCGCTGCGGCGCGATGCCGAGCTTGGCGAGCGCGTCCTTGCCGTTGGCCCCGGCGACCAGCTCGACCGGCGAGCCGTCCTTGGCTTCGATCCGCAGCGTCGTGCTGCCCGACAGCGTCAGCGTCGATACAGTCGCCTTGGTGCCGGCATAGGACTTGATCCGCTTCATGAGCGAATCCATCGTGTCGTCGGCCAGGATCGTGAACTTCTTGATGTCCTTGCCGTCGACCTTCATCGAAAATTCGTCGCCGGCGCGCAGCGTTGTCTGCGTCGTGAGCAAGGGCGAAGGCGTCGGGTTGAGCGTGCCGCGGTGCAGCCCGAGCGCACCGAGCACCGTGTCGCCACCCGTGACTGCCGAGACCCGCACCGGTTCGGTGCGCAATGCCTTCTGCCCGAACTGATGTACGCTGGCGACGCTGCCCGTGCCGCTGTCGATCTGGGCGACGAAACCGTCGGTCGAGCCGGTGAGCGCCCCGCCGAGCGCGCCCTGGGTTCGCCCGCCGGCATAGATCTGCCCGCCCATGAACGCGATGCTGTCGACCTGGTCGTCGGCGCCGGTGCCAAGATAGGTGGTCGTCGCGCCCGACAGATTGCTGTTGAGGCGCGTCACGAAGCCGTCGCGTCCGCCGCTCGTGGCATTGGCCTGTGCGCCGCTCAGCGGGGCACGCGTCGCGCCGCCGACCGCGATGGTGCCGTCCGCGGCGACCGCGAGCACGCGCGCGTCGGCCGTGCCGAGATTGATCGAACCGAGGTCATTGGCGAGATTGGTGCCGTCGATCTTGCGCACCACGGCCTGGCCGTTTTCGTTCGACAGCGCGAGCAGATTGCCGCTGCCGTCGATCGCGAGCGAGCCGATCGATTCGCTGCCGCCGGCATCGATCGTACGGCGGGCGACCAGCTTGCCGGTGCTGTCGAGCTTCGCGATCATCGCGTCGCCGCTGCCGTTGCCGCTCTTGCCCCCGACATAGATCGAGCCGTCGCTGCCGACCGCGAGGGCGTTGGCTTGCTCGGTGCCGGTCTGCCGTACCACGGTGGCGAATTGCTGGTCACCGTTCGCCGAAAAACGCGCGACGAGCATGTCGCCGTCGGTCGAACTGCCGTCGAACGCGCCATTGACCGTGCCGGCGACCGTGACCGTGCCATCCGCGGCGACCTGCACGGCGGCGCCCTGGGCCGAGCCGGCAGCGCCGAGTTCATGCTGCCAGACCACCTTGCCTTCGCTGTCGAGCTTGGTGAGAAACATGTCGCTCGACCCGGCGATCTTGTCCGAGCCGAGGTCGCCGCTGGTGGTGCCGACGACATAGCTGAAGCCCTGCGCGTCGGTGGCGATGGCCTTCGCGTCGGTCGGCGCGGCGACGTCGTCCGACGGCCGTGCGACATTCTTGAGCGTCACGGTATGTGCCGGCGCCGGCAACAGCTTGGCACGCGCCGTCGCGTCGCTGTCGAAGGCTGCGATCGTCGCGCCATTGACCTGCTGCATCGTGCCGGTCGGATCGTCGAAGCGGAAGATGCTCGTCGCGGTCGGCGCGTCGAGCGCGGTCTGGCCCGTCGCGACCATCAGCGAGCTGGGAGCGTTGGCCTGGTCGATCGAGAGCTGGTCGAGGCCGTTAGGCGAGTCGAGCTTGAGCCCCCATTGGCCACCGGCGGTGGCGGTGCCCGGCGCCTTTTCCGGAGTGAGCTTGACCAGCCAGCGTGGCGGCGTGACGCCTTTCGAATCGACGTAGAGCGTGCCGTCAGGGTTGCGCTGCGGAATCGACTGGATTGCGGCATTGATCGCCTGCGACACCGAATCGAGCGTCGGCGGCTGCGTCGACTGCGACAGATCGACCGTCACTGTGTCGGTCGCGCCGGGCTTGCTCAGCGTGATGTTGAAAACCTCATTGCCCGAGAGGCCGGGGATCGCCGCGTCGCGCGCGCTGGCGACCGGCGGGAACGTCAGGCTGTTGACGGTGCTCGAGGGCACCTTGACGCTTTCGGCGCGGCGCGACGGCAGCCCGAAATCGAGCTCGAGCTTGTCGCGCGGCGCTTGCGCGAGATAGGCCCGAAGATCGCCGAGCCCCTTGGCGAAGCTGGCCTCGAGCAGCTTGCGCTGGCCGTCGGACGTCGTCTTGGCCGCCGCGAAGGTGGCAAGCGTGTTGAGGCGGTCGAGCGCCTTGTAGGTGGTGAATGCAGTCTGGACGTCGGTCGGCAGCAGGTCGGAACCGGTCGCCGGCTTGTCGATGATCGTCTTGAGCGCCTGGATCGCCGAGACTTGCGTCGACACCGGCGTGGTGGTTTTCGCCTGCTTCCACGGCGGTATCGTCGCCGGCAAGGTGAACTGCGCCTTGGCGATACGAACGGCCTTGGACTCAAGCGGCGCGGTGTCGGCGTTGACCTGCGCGAACAGGTCGTTGCTCCCCGACAACATGCTCAGCCCGGCAAGGCTATTCGACAAAGATACGGTCATTTCCGCAACTCGTTCACGCAATCCCATTCTATAATAGGAGAGGCACACCCCTCACGTATGTGTGCGCGTGCAGATTCTTTAGATTCCGGGGGATTCATGACCGTATTGACGGCGACAGCCGCCGAACCCGCCGAACTCAAGCGATTCAACGGGGCCGAACGCGCCGCCGCGCTGATGCTGGCGCTGGGCAAGGAACATGGCGCAGCGATCTGGGCCCAGCTGTCGATCGACGAAGTCAAGGAACTGTCCGCGACGATTTCGAACCTCGGCCGTGTCCCATCGGTGGTGGTCGAACATCTGCTCGTCCAGTTCACCAACGAAGTCAGCAACATCTCGACGCTGCACGGCTCCTACGAGTCGACCGAGCGCCTGCTCGCGGGCGTGCTGCCGCCGACCCGGGTCGCCGAGATCATGGAGGACCTGCGCGGTCCCTCCGGCCGCACCATGTGGGACAAGCTGTCGAACGTTTCCGAGATCGTGCTCGCCGGCGCGCTCAAGCAGGAATATCCGCAGACGGTCGCGGTCATCCTGTCGAAGCTGCGCCCCGAGCATGCCGCGCGCGTGCTCGCCGAGCTGCCGCGTGAATTCGCGGTCGACGTGATCCTGCGCACGCTCCGCATGGAGACGGTGCAGAAGGACGTGATCCAGCAGGTCGAGCAGACGCTCAAGACCGAGTTCATGTCGAACCTGCAGCGCTCGCAGAAGCGCGATCCGCACGAAGCGATGGCCGAGATGTTCAATGCGCTCGACCGCGCGACCGAGGAAGCGATGCTCACGGCGCTCGACGATCGTGCGCCGGACAGCGCCGAACGCATCCGCCAGCTGATGTTCACGTTCGAGGACCTGGTCAATCTGCTGCCGGCCTCGATCTCGGTGGTCGTCCGCCAGGCCGACAAGCGCGAGATGGCGCTGGCGCTGAAGGGCGCGCCGGAGACGCTCAAGAACCTGTTCTTCAGCGCGATGACCGATCGCGCCGCCAAGCTGCTCAAGGAAGATATGATCGGCATGGGCCCGGTGCGCGCGCGCGACTGCGAAGAAGCGCAAGCCTCGCTCGTCCGCCTCGCCAAGACCCTCGCCGACCGCGGCGAAATCCTGCTCGTCGATCCGAAGAGCGACGACGCGATGATCATCTGAGGCGGCGATGCGGATGCAACCCCAACGTTTCGCGTTCGATCGCGTTTTCCACGTCGCGGAGGACGAGGAAGATGTCGTCGCCATGTCGCTCGAAGCCGCGGCGCTGCGCGCCGAGCTGCGCGCGGCGCGCGACGACCACGACAATGCCGTGACGATCGCCCGCGCCGAAGGCTTCGACGCGGGTATCGACCAGGCACGCGGCGAGCGCGAAGTCGCGGTGCTGAGCGCAGTCGACGCATTGCACGCCGCGATCGAGGCGCTCGACCTTCGGTTCGAGGAAGCCGAGCGCCGCCTCACCGCTCAGGCCACCGAGCTCGCACTCGCCGCTGCCGAACTGGTCGCTGGCCGTGCGCTTACGCTGGCGCCGGGCGCCGCCGTCGACGAAGCGATCGGTCGCGTGCTGCGCCAGGTCGCGCGGGGGACCGAACTGATCGTCCGCGTCCATCCCGACCTGATCTCCGACATCGAGGCGCGGCTCGCTGTGCGCCAGTCGAACGATCGCCGCCGGCTGCACGTCACCGTCGTCGGCGACGTGACCGTCGCGATCGGCGACGGCCGCATCGAATGGGAGCAAGGCGGATTGACGCTCGATGCCGGCGAGCGTCGCGACCAGATCATGGCCGAACTCGGCGCACTGCTCGCGCCCGATCCCGGGAACGAAGCGCCTACGATTCAATAGATTTCCCGCTTGGGAACAGCCGAAAGCCAGGGCCATCGCCCTGGCTTTCGTGATTCTTGCAGCCTGCGCGAACGACCCCGGCAAAATTTGCCGACCTCCGGCAACTCCTGCCCCGCCTGCCCTCTATAATTCGTCTGTGGGCCATGTGCCCGGGCAACAAAGGCGTTCTTGGCTTGGAAGCGATCCGCACTCTCCTGAACCAGCTCGGACCCAAGCGGCTGGCCATGATGGGCGGCGTCGCGCTGGCGCTGCTCGGCGCGCTCGCGTGGGTGGCGACGCGCTCGACCACCACCAGCATGGGCTTTCTCTACACCGACCTCGACCCCTCCGCGGCGCAGTCGATCGGCGAGAAGCTCAAGACCCAGAACGTGCCCTATCAATTGTCGGCCGACGGTACTTCGATCCTCGCGCCGCAGGACAAGCTCGCCGAGCTGCGTATGTCGATGGCCGGCGAACGGCTGGGCGGCAAGATCGGCTATGAAGTGCTCGACAACGAACAGCCGTTCGGCGTGTCGGCCGAGCGCGCCAAGCTCAACGAGACGCGCGCGATCGAAGGCGAGCTCAGCAAGTCGATCCAAAGCCTCAACAACGTCACCGCCGCGCGCGTCCACATCGTGATGCCGGAGCGGGCGATGTTCGCAACCGAAACACGCAAGGCGACCGCAGCGGTCACGATCAAGACCAAGGGCCGGCTGCCGAGCGAAGCGGTGCAGTCGATCCGTTACCTCGTGTCCTCCTCGGTCCCCGAGCTCGCGCCCGAAAGCATTTCGGTCGTCGACCAGACCGGCGCGCTGCTTGCGCGCGCGGGCGATCCCGACAGCGCCGGCGCTACCGATGCCGACGAGCGCCAGGCCGGAATCGAAACCAAGATGCGCGACGAGATCGAAGCGCTGCTCGAGCCGATCGTCGGCCAGGGAAAGGTCCGCGCCGAAGTCTCCGCGCAGGTCGATCGCGACCAGACGCGTGAGGAATCGAACAGCTTCGACCCCGACAAGCAAGTCGTCGCGCATCAAGTGAGCGTCGAGACCGGCGACAGCAATGCCGAACAGAATGCGGCGCAGCAGTCCGCTTCGATCTCGAACCAGCTGCCCGGCGCGACGCAAGGCAGCAACAGCAGCGGCCCGACGCGCAACTCGCAGAGCAAGCAGACGTCGGAGGATACGACCTACGACAACAGCTCGACGCACACCGTCACCGTGCGCACGCCCGGCAAGATCACGCGCCTGACCGTCGCGGTGATGGTCGACGGCGGCGTCAAGGGCCTGCCGGCAGCGCAGATCGCCAATCTGACCAAGATCGTCGAAAACGCAGTCGGTGCCGATCCGTCGCGCGGGGACTCGGTGCTCGTCCAGAGCATGGCGTTCCACGCGGACGACAGCCTCGCCGAAACCAAGCCCGGTTGGCTTTCGATGGTCGGCAGCGGCCAGATCATCGGGCTGATCGAAGTGCTGGTCATCGCCGGCGTCGGCCTGATCGCGCTGCGCATGCTCAAGCCGAAGTTCCTGCCGCCGCCGCCCGCCGACGCACTCGCTCTCGCCGGACCGCAGCAGACGATCGACGCCACCGCACTTGCGATCAAGAGCCCCGAACTTGCCGCGATCGCGGTCAAGAACCCGGAACTCGCGCATGTCGCCGAGCGTGCCGCCGACGGCGACCTCGAAGCGATCGCGCAGATTGCCGAGCATACCCAATCCGAGGCCCACCAGCTGCTCGACCAGGAAGTCGCGCTCGCGCAGGTCGACGGCCGCATCAAACTTTCAGCGCTCAAGCGCATCGGTGAGACGATTGGTGCGAATCCGCCCGAGGCGGCCGCAGTGATCCGTCACTGGATGAACAACTAGAGGACCGAGCATGGAACAGCCGCACGACATCGTCCCTTCAGACGGCGCCGAGCCCGGCGGGGCGCCGTCGTTCGAGGATTTCGAGGACTTCGCAACACAAGGCGGCGGCCGCTCGGATCCGAGCGACGGGCTGGAAGCGGTCCATGACGTTCAAGTCAAGGTGCAGGCCGTGCTCGGGCGCACGCGGATGCCGATCGGCAAGCTGCTTCAGCTCACCAACGGCGCAGTGCTCGAGCTCGACCGCCGCGTCGGCGAGCCGGTCGACATCTTCGTCAACGACCGCCTGATCGCACGCGGCGAAGTCGTGCTGATCGACGGCGCGCTCGGCGTGTCGCTCACCGAAATCGTGCGGGCCGAACGCTGATGTCGCAAGTGATTCGTGTTTTGCTGGTTGGCGCCCCCGGCAGCGAGTTCCGGCTCGCCGCCGAGCTCGCGCGCTCGGCCGGTGCCGAAGTGACGATGGCCGATGATATCGCCCAGTCACTGGCGCAGCTGCGCCAGGGCGGCGGCGATCTCTCCCTGATCGATGTGGGCTTCGACGTCGGCGCCTATATCGGCGCACTGCGCGCCGAACGGTTCGCGATCCCGGTGCTGGCATGCGGCATCGACGCCCCTGCCGAACGCGCCGTGGCGGCGATCCGCGCCGGCGCACGCGATTATCTGCCACTGCCGCCGCAGCGCGAACTGATCGCCGCGGCAATCGCATCGGTGGTCGAGCGGCGCGACCAGACGATGCTGGGAAGCGATCCCGTGCTGCTGCGCGCCCAGGCGCTGGGCCGCGCCGTCGCGCGCAGCCACGCACCGGTGCTCGTGGCCGGCGAAGCAGGCGTCGGCAAAGGCATGATGGCGCGCGACATTCACCAAGCCTCGGGCCGCCCCGGTGCGATGCAGATCGTCGAATGCGCCGGTGTGTCGGCCGAAGTACTCGAGTCCGAATTGTTCGGCCACGAAGCCGGGGCTTTCCCCGGCGCGGCCAATCGCCGTATCGGCCGCCTGGAACAGGCGGGCGAAGGCAGTGTGTTGCTGCGCGAAGTCGGCGCACTGCCGTCGCCGATCCAGGCGCGGCTGTCGACTGCGCTGCAGGAGCACCGCATCCGCCGCGTCGGCGGGGACGTTCCGGTGCCGATGTCGGCGCGCGTGATTGCGAGCACGACGGTCGACCTTGCGGCGCTGGTCGGCATCGGCGGGTTCCGCGCCGATCTACTCGCGCGGCTCGGGCTGGTGCGGATCGAAGTACCGCCGCTGCGCGAACGCGCCGGCGACATCGTTCCGCTCGCCGCGCATTTCGCCCAGCATTTCGCGGCCGAGGATGGCATCGCGCCGCGGCCGCTGTCGGACGAAGCGCTCGCGCTTCTGCAGCGCCACCGTTGGCCGGGCAATGTCCGGGAGCTCGCCGACATGGTGCATCGCGCCGTGCTGCTCGCCGACGGCTATGACATCGGACCCGAGAATCTGGTCCTGAGCGACGGCACGCTGCTGATCGCCGAACCCGCACCCGAGCAGTTCGAGGTCGGCGCGCTGGTCGGCCGCAGCGTCGAGGAAGTCGAGCGCGAGCTGATCCTGCAGACGCTCGAACGCTGCCAGGGCAATCGCACTTCTGCCTCGAACATCCTCGGCATCTCGGTCCGCACGATGCGTAACAAGCTGCGGACCTATATCGAGGCCGGCATTCCCGTGGCGCCCGCACTCTGATGCCGCCCGCGATCTCCAACCTGCTCAACCGCCTCGGCAACAATCGCGACCTCGCGCTTGCCGGCGCAGTCACGGCGATCATCGCCATGCTCATCCTGCCGATGCCCGGCTGGATGCTCGACCTCGGTCTCGCGC
>Ga0068861_100000062_pt1 | contig 51049 bp, 39 predicted proteins | sample KBSSwiS42_FD_66593 | JGI IMG/M metagenome (GOLD analysis project Ga0068861, IMG submission 66593) | Switchgrass rhizosphere microbial communities from Kellogg Biological Station, Michigan, USA - KBS Switchgrass S4-2 | ecosystem: Host-associated > Plants > Roots > Rhizosphere > Soil ...
CTGACCGTCGTCGTCGCGCTGCCGCCGATATTCAGCGTCGCAAACGTCTTCGCTCCTTCCACCTGATACTCCCCCGCCGTGCCCGTCGTCTGCTTGAAACAATCGAGGGCCATCCGCACGCCCGTCGCGCCGACCGGGTGACCCGCGCCGATCAATCCCCCGCTCGCATTCACCGGAATCCTGCCTCCGATCTCGATCTCTCCCTCTTCGATCGCGCGCCAACTCTGCCCCGGCGCCGTGATGCCGAAGTGGTCGATCGCCATGTACTCCGTACTCGTGAAGCAATCGTGCGTTTCGATTCCATCGAGCTGCTCCACCCCTACAATGCCTGCGCGCTTGAACGCATCAGTCACCGCGCCACGCACATGCGGGAACACATACTGCTGGCCCGCGCTCGCCTGCACTTTCGCCGCATACGTGATCGGCGCGGTGCGATGTCCCCAACCCTTGATGTACGGCAGCACGTCGAGATCGATGCCGAGTCGCTTCGCATGCTCGCGCGCACGCGCTTCGCTCGCGAGGAACATCACCGCGGCGCCGTCCGTGATCTGGCCGCAATCCTGCTTCCGCATGCGGCCTTCGATCGTCGGATTTGCAGCCTCGTCCTGCGTGAAGCTGCGGTCGTTGAACTGCCAGCGACGCGTCTGCGCATTGCGATTGCGGCGGCCGTTGGCGAAATTGATTTCAGCGATGCGCGCGAGATGTTCCTGCTTCAAGCCGAAGCGGCGGTCGTATTCGTCAGCGACATCGCTGAACACTCGCGGCCACGGGTAGCGGGCTTCCTGGTACTCGTGGCCCGCCCACATCGCCGGCCCACCGATGTACTGCGCGGCCTGTTCGCCGGGCACATTGCGCATCTGCTCGATGCCGACCACGGCCGCGAGCCCGTAACGCCCTGCTTCGATATCCGCCGAAGCAGCCAGCATCGCGAGGCTCCCCGACGCGCACGCGCCTTCGTGCCGCGACGCCGGCAACCCTGCGAACGCCGGATCGCACGCAGCGAACAGACCGCCGAGGTGACCTTGGTTGCAGAATAATTCGGCGGCGAAGTTGCCGACGTGCGCAACTTCGATGTCCTGCGGCTCGAGCTTCGTCTCGGCCAATCCCTGCAGGACCGTATGGCGCATCATGTCGGCGATCTCCATGCCATTGCGCGCCCAGTTGTCGGCAAAGTCGGTCTGATAGCCGCCGAGCAAGTACACCCGAGTCGTCATTTCGCTTCTCCCGCGAGCGCGCGGAAGCGTGCGCTCGCTCGTACATATTCCTCTTCGAGCCGCTGCACGATCGTCGCGACCGGCTCGATCGCGCGAATCACTTGCAGCCCCTGACCGCAGGCCCACAGATCGCGCCAACGTTTGTAGGCGTCGCCGCCGCGCGTGTCGTAGTTGCGCGCAGCTGCGACGTCGAGCATGCGCGGATCCATGCCGCAGGCCTGCAGACTCGGCGCCAGCCACGACGCCGCGGTTCCCGTGATCGCAGCGCTGACGACCAGGTCGTCCGGGCCGCAATCGACGACCATCTGCTTGTACTGCTGCACGGCGCGGCTTTCCAGCGATGGCAGGAATCGCGTGCCCATGTACACGAAGTCTGCGCCGGCAGCGATCGCGCCGGCAATGCCAGCGCCGTCGGCGATGCCGCCGCCGACCACGATCCAGCCATCGAAGAACTCACGTACGGCGGAGATGAAGGCGAAGGCGCTCAAGTGACCCGTGTGACCGCCGGCTCCGGCGGAAATGCACGCGAGGCCATCGACGCCCGCTGCGGCGGCCTTGCGCGCAAGATTCAAGTTCACGACATCTGCGAAGACCAGCCCGCCGTAGTCATGTACGACCTGCAGCGCAGGCTTCGGCGAGCCGAGCGCAGTGATCACGATCGGCGGCTTGTGACGACGCACCAGCTCCAGATCGTCGCCGAAGCGCGTGTTGGTCGAATGAGTGATGAGGTTCGCGACCCACGGACCGATCGGTCCATTCGCCGTGGCGCGAGCGCTGTCGAGCTCTTGCGTGATCGTGGTCATCCACTGATCGAGCTCCTGACTCGTGCGGCAGTTCGGAGTCGGGAAGGCACCGGCAATGCCGGCCTCACAGGATGCAACGACGAGCTCGGGTCCCGACACGAGAAACATCGGCGCCGCGAACACTGGCAGGCGCATCGGGAACGGCCAGGGACGACGAGGTGTGTCGGCAGGAGCAGCGCTCATTGCCAAAGACTAGCAGCGCTCGATCAACATTGCCGCACCGACACCAGCGGCGCCGCTCGCAACTACCAGGCCCGTCGTTCCGCCGCGCGCTTCGAGCACGTCGAGCAGCGTCGACAGCAGAATTCCGCCGCTCGCCCCCATCGGGTGACCCTTTGCAAGGTGGCCGCCTGCGACGTTCACGCGTTCGGGATCGACATCGCGATCGCGCAGGAACTTGGCGATCGTCACCGCGAAAGCTTCCATGAACTCGATGCAGTCGACATCACGCAGCTGCATCCCCGCTTGCCTGAGCACCTTATCCATCGCACCGCTTCCCGCGAGCAGCGATGCGTACGGATCGCCGCCGCTCTCGGCGTACGCGACGATGCGAGCTCGTGGACGGCGCGAGCTGTTCCGCTCACCGACGAGTGCCAACGACGCGCCATCGCAAATCGGTGGCGCGTGCGCGATTGTGTGGCGATGATCGACGCGGCGTCCGAGTGCAGCCGCATAGGAATTTGCGAGCTCGGCGAAAGCCGGCTGCATTGCCGCGAGACTCGCGGCAGACGTCTGCGGCCGCACGCACTCTTCGACCGCGAGTGCAGTCCCATCAGGTCGAGTCATCGGAATTCGCGAGCGAATGAGTGCCGGGCTCTTCTCGGCAGCCGCGGCCCGCTGCTGCGAGCGTAGCGCGCAGGCATCGAGCGCTGCACGGTCGATACCCTCGTCTTCAGCCAGTCGGTCCGCCGCCAGCGCGACGGGGATGTATCGACTGCGCTCCGGCATCGTCGCATCGGTGTAGTAGTCGGCACTATCCGCCATGAACGGGACGCGCGACATCATCTCGACGCCGCCGGCCAGAGCGTTGTGCATTTGCCCCGAGCTGACCAACGCAGCGGCCTGGCCGATCGCAGTCAGGCTCGACACGCAATAGTTGTTCAGCGTGTAAGCAGCCGCTGTATCCGGCAAGCCGCTGTGCAGTTTCGAGACCAGCGCGATATTGCCGCCTTGCGCGCCGATCTGGCCGACGCAACCGAGCAGCAACGCCTCGGCGCGTCCGCAGGCTTCGTCGTCGAGACGAGCTTCGAGCGATGCACAAAGCTGCCGAACGAGCTCTTGGGGTTTGAGCGGCGCGAGGCCGCCGTCGGCGCGCGCCTTGCCGCGCGGCGAGCGCACGACGTCGAACAGGTATGCGGTGCCGGCGGAGCTCATGGGTGCAAACGAGGCTAGCACCCGCGAGTCTCGTAACGCAAGTTACACGGTCCGAGGCTCATCGAAGGATTCAGGTGGCGAGCGACGTCCAACACTCCCCAGGATCATTCATCGCAGGAGGAGCGCATGCGTACCGTGAATTTCTTGCTGCCGGCCCTTATGGCCGCACCCCTCGCTTCGGCTTCCCAGTCCACCGTCCACGAGCTCCTCGCACAGGGTAAGTTCTGCTCGGCTACCGCGCTGGCGGTGTCTCGCGCTTGCAGCAGCCAGACGGCCGATGACTATTGGATCGGTGTCGGCATCTGTATCAACGAATCCGACGGTCGCGACCGGGCCGAGTGCAACGCCGACGTCAGGGACAGCTTCGACGAAGCAACCAAAGAATGCGCAGCGCAGCTCAAAGCACGCGAGGCACTGTGCAAGCAGGTCGGCGAGGGCCGCTACGATCCGGAGTTCGAGGAGGCCGACTTCGACACCGACTTCCGCAACCTGACGAATCCCAACCCCTACTTCCCGCTCGGCATCGGCAATCGCTGGGAATACCGCAGCGCGGAGGAAACGGACGTCGTGCAGATCCTGAACCGGACCAAGCTGATCGACGACGTGCGGTGCATCGTCCAGCGCGACGAAGTTTCCCAGGACGGCGTCATCACCGAAGGAACCAACGACTGGTTCGCGCAGGCCAAGGACGGCACCGTCTGGTATTGCGGCGAGGAAACGGCGGAGTTCGAGACGTTCGAGGGCGATCGGCCGATGAAGCCCGAGCTCGTCGACATCGACGGCTCGTTCAAGGCAGGCCGCGACGGCGACAAGCCCGGCATCATCTTTCTTGCGAACCCGATGCCCGGCCAGGTCTATATCGAGGAGTCGTCGCTCGGCAATGCGGAGGACGCAACGAAGATCCTCTCGATCGACTATTCGTACGGCAAGAACCCGAAGCTCGATCAGCTGGTACCGCCGAAGCTCGCGCAGCTGCTGTGCAAGAAGGACTGCGTGGTCACGCAGAACACCTCATCGCTGGAGCCCGGCGTGATCGAGCGCAAGTACTATGCGTCGGGCATCGGCGTATTCCTCGAGACCGCGCCGCAGACCGGCGAAGTCGTGCGCCTGGTGAAGTGCAACTTCGATCCGAGGTGCGCACTGCTACCGCAATGAAGCTGCCCTCTTCAATGGTGCGCTAGTGTCGATGCGTTTGCCGCCGACCAGGTACGTGTGCAGGTCGGCGGCGAAGCGCTTCATCTTCTCTTGCAGCTGCTTGTTCCGCCGCAGCAGCCAGTTGTAGCCGATGACCGCCGGTACCGCGACGAACAGGCCGATGGCGGTCATGATCAGCGCCTCGCCGATCGGCCCGGCGATCTGCTCGATGCTGGTCTGCCCGGAAAGCGAGATCCGCTGCAGCGCGTTGTAGATGCCCCAGACCGTGCCGAGCAGGCCGACGAACGGCGACACCGAGCCGGTGGTCGCCAGGATCGCGAGTCCGGCGACCAGGCGATTGGCCACGCTCTCGATCGAACGATACAGCGACACCGTGATCCAATCGTTCAGCGAGACCTGCTCCGCGAGTTGCCCTTCATGATGTTGTGCCGCGCGTATGCCGTCCTCGACCAGCATCCGGAAGGCGTTGTCGCGCCCGGACAGCGTTGCCATCCCGTCCCACGGATTGCCCGCAGCCCAGAACTTCTTCTGCGCCTCCGCATACGACTTCGCGATCAGGCGCTGGTCCCAGAGCCGCGTCAGGATGACGAACCACGAGGCCAGCGACATCATCGACAGCACGATCAACACCGCGATCGACAGGCCGTCGGCCTGCTCGAGCAGCTTCAGCAATCCGGTCGGACCGGTCTCGGGGTTCTGCGCGATCAGTGGCTCGGCCATGGCTGCCTCCAAAAGATCTGGACCACATGCGTCGTAATCACTATGACACTTGTAGTAGATGCTACGCAAGCGCTTGCGACCCACTTACACCAGGCGTAGGCTCAGCGCATGCCTTCCGCCAAGCTCAGCAGGCTGGAATTGAACATCATGGAGGCACTGTGGACGCGCGGCGCCTGCTCCATCCGTGAAATCCACGATGCCTTCCCGAAGCGCGGCCGTCCCGCTTACACCACGGTGCAGACCATGGTGTATCGGCTGGAAGCCAAGCAGATGGTTCGCCGCGCCAAGAAGATCAGCAACGCGCACATCTTCGAGGCCGTGATCAGCCGCGACGCCGCGCATCGCCGCCTGGTCGACGACCTGCTCGGCCTGTTCGGCGGCCAGGCCCAGTCGGTCATGGCGCACTTGATCGAGTCCGGCAAGCTGACGCTGGACGACATCAAGGCGGCCGAGAAAACCTTGAAGGACGCTACTCGCAAGGATCGCAGCTGATGGTCGCGTTTCTACTCACCCACCTGTGGCAATCGACGCTCGTACTGCTCGGTGCGTGGGTACTGGCGCGTGCGTGCAAGCGCAACGCGGCCGCCGTTCGTTACTGGATCTGGTTCGTCGCTTCAGTGAAGTTCCTCGTCCCGCTCGCACTGTTGCAGCAACTCGGCGATCGTCTCGGTCGCTCCTTGCCTGAGCCGTTGCCGGTCGACGCCGCGCTGGTCGAGAGCGCGAGCGCCGTGTTCGTGCCGGCAATGCCGCGCGACCTCGCGACTTCCGATGCCGCGATCTCCCAGGTCCTGCTGATCGCCGCGGCAATCTGGGCGCTGGGCGCGGCGCTATTATTCTTGCGGTGGTTTTTGCAGTGGGGCTCGATCCGCGGCCGCCTGAGCTTCGCGCCGGAAGTATCTGTGGATTTGCCCGCTCCGGTGCGCATCACGTCGAGTGACCTGCCGCCGAGCGTATTCGGTATTTTCCGCCCGGTCGTGATCCTGCCGCGCGAGGTCATGCACTCGCTGACGCCGGCGCAGCTGCGCGCGGTTCTCGCGCACGAGGCCTGTCACATTCGCCGCCATGACAATCTGACCGCTGCGATTCATCACTGCGTCCAGATCTTGTTCTGGTTCTATCCGCCAGTGTGGTGGATCGGCGCGAACCTGCTGCGCGAGCGCGAAGCGGCCTGCGACGAAGAGGTTGTTGAGCAAGGCCATGAGCAAGAGGTCTACGCGGAGTCGATCTTGAATGCATGTCGCTTGGGCATCATGGCACGACTTTCCACCGTCGCTGCGTCGACTGGCGGCGATCTGCATGAACGCCTGTCGTCGATCATGAGCCAAGAGCGCGCCAGGCCGATCACTAACGAGCGTTTCACGTTGCTGTTCGCTGCGGCGACGCTACTGGTGTCAGCGCCGCTTGCGGCCGGAATTGCCCACGGCGCTTTCCGTGAAGCCTCGGACATGGGCCCGGTGACCTTCGAGGCAATCACCCTCACGCGGTCTGCATCAGGCTGGTGGCCGAGCGCCCAATTCGATCCGGCGCACGGACGGTTACGGCTGCAGAACTACTCGCTCCTGCAGCTGATCGTAGCGGCGTACCCCTGCTCGATCGTGAACGACGAGACGGCCGGCCTCGATCGCATTCGCTATGACATCGATGTGCAGTGGCGAGGCGAGGACGGCACGAGCGAACGTCATCTGTATCGCGCGCTGCTGAAGCAGATCTTGCAGAACAACTCGAATCTGGAAGTCCACGTCAGGGATCTGTACTAGCTCAGGCCTGCCCGGCGTAGACCCTCGAGATACCGCTCGATGTGCTGCGACTCCCTTATATAGAACAGTCGCTCCCGCGCGAACGAGCACGAAAACCCCGGCTTGCGCCTCATCAGCTCTGCGATTGCTGCCGCCGACTCCGCGGGCCGCTGCAAGTAGCCGAGTGCCGCGACGCGGTGTGCGAACGCCCAGTAGTGGCAATTCGGCACCCGTGTCGCCTTCGTACCCCACTCCACTGCGGACTCGAACTCCCCCGCCAACAGGTGCGCCAGCGCACGATAGGCATAGCAGCTCCAGCGTTGCGGATCGTGTGGACTGAGCTGGATCGCCCGCTCGAAGCACGGCATCGCCTCGCGAAAGCGACCCTCGTATGCGAGCGAATCGCCCAGTCCGCAGTACACGACCGCCAGATTGGGATTCAGCTCCACGGCCGATTGCAGCTCGGCGATCGCATCCTCGTAGACCTTGCCCGCGAGTAACGCCCGGCCGCACGCGAAGTGCGTCATCGCGTCGCGCTCGTCCAGTTCTACGGCCTTGCGTGCGGTCGCGATCGCGTTGTCGAGCCGCGCCGTATTCGGCTCGGCATCGAAGTAGACCATCTCTAGCACTTCCGCGTAGGCCAGCCACGCATACGCCTGCGCCAGCTCCTGGTCGAGCTCGATAGCGCGACGAAAGAAACGCTGCGCCTCCTGGTTGTCGGTCGCCGTCGATTGATAGAAATGCTTCATGCCGAGATGAAAGCAATCCCAGGCACGCAAGGCCGAGTGCGACTTGCGCGTCGCGCGCAGGCGCTCGGCATTGCCGACCTCCGGCTCGATCCGCGCGGCGATGGTCGCGACGATCTGGTCCTGCACTTCGAAGATCGAATCGAGCTCGCGATCGTACTGATCGGCCCAGACATAGGCGCCGCTCTCAGTTTCGACGAGCCGCACTCTGATGCGTACGCGCATGCCGGCCCTGGCGACGCTCCCTTCCACGACATAGTCGGCGCGCAGATCCGCACCGGCGCGACGCACGTCGACAGTGTGTCCGCGGAACGCGAAGCTCGGCGAGCGTGCGACGACGAGCAGCGAGCGATGCTTCGACAGCGCCGTGATGATGTCCTGCGTGATCCCGTCGGAGAAGTACTCCTCGTGCGGATCGCGGCTCACGTTCTCGAAGGGCAGCACCGCAACTGTCGGCCGGCTGCTGGCTTGCGAAGCCTGCACGCTGGACGTTACCCGCGGCAGGAACCGATAGCCGCGGCGATGTCGTGTCTCGATGAAGCGTGGCTGGCGGGAATCGTCGGCCAGCACCCTGCGCAACTCCTGGACGCAAGCGACGAGCGCATCATCGCTCACGACAGTGTCATGCCACACCGAGTCGAACAGAGTCTGCTTCGGCACGAGCTCGCCAGCACGATCGAGCAGCGCGCCGAGCACTGCAGCCGCCTTTGGCGTCAGGCTCATTTCCTGCGGACCCCGCCACAAGCGGCCGGTGGCGGGCTCGAAGCGAAACGGATCGAAGCTCAGACTGGCTTGCATCGTCGGTTCCTGCAATGTAGTCGGCCGGCTGAATCTCGGCACACTTCCGGCATTCCCTCGGGACTTCGCGCGCGCAGCTCCGTTACGGTGCTCCGATGAACGCAAAGATCGATGTGCGCGAGCTGCAGAGCAAGGTCAAAGAGATGTACCGCGATGTCGCGACGAATCCGCGCGGCTCCTTCCATTTCGAGATGGGGCGTGCACTGGCGCAGCGGCTCGGCTACCCGGCCAGCGATCTCGACTGGGTCCCGGCCGAAGCCATCGAATCGTTCGCCGGCGTCGGGCATTTCTTTCATCTCGCAGCGCTCCAACCTGGCGAAATCGTCATCGACCTGGGGAGCGGCTCGGGCACGGACAGCTTCATCGCGGCGCTCAAGGTCGGTGCGAACGGCCGGGTCGTCGGCATCGACATGACGCGCGAGCAGCTTGCGAAGGCCGAGCGCCTGCGCCGCCAACACGATTTTCGCAATCTGGCCTACCTCGATGGCTACATCGAAGAAACCGGGCTGGAACCCGACACGGCCGATTGCGTCATTTCCAACGGCGTCATCAATCTCGTGCCCGACAAGACCCGTGTCTTCGATGAAGCCGCGCGCCTGCTGCGGCCCGGCGGGCGGCTCGCGATCGCCGACATCGTTACGGACTTGCAGCTGCCCGACAGCATCGTGTGCAACACCGACCTGTGGGCGGCATGCATCGGCGGCGCCGCGCAACTCGACCGCTATCTCGAGACAATCGAGCGCGCCGGATTCGCAGTCCGCGAGGTGCAGGAGAACCGCGAGTATCGATTTCTTTCAGACGGGGCGCAGGCTGCGACGCAGCGGTTCGGCGTGAAGAGCGTGTCCGTCCTGGCCGTCAAGTCAGGATGAGAGTGCGTCCCGCAACGCGCGCAGCAGTTGAGCTCCATTGCCGCGCCACGCGCTGCCGTGCATGACGGCCATCGTCATTGGCTCGTAGTGCGCGAGAGCCTCCAACACTTCGCGGGTCTGCGGGGCATGCGCGAAATAGTCGAGCGGCTTCCGAAACGCTTCGCTCGGACCGAGGATGTCCGACTCGGTGAGGGCGGCCGCACCACTGCCGCCCTGCGTGAACAAGTCGCCGCAGAAGAACGTGCGCGTTGTCATGTCCATGGCAAGTCCACACTCCCACGCGTGCGGCACGTGCGGCGTATCGAACCAGCGAATGCGGTGGTGCCCGAGGTCCAGCTCTTCCTTGTCTGCCAGCACCTTCGGCAGCCGGTCGGCGAAGTCGTTCACCGACGTCATCGCCGCCACTCGGCCGCAGACCGGGACTGCATTGGGCGCGACCGCGAGAAATTCGTTGATGGCGCCGCATTCGTCGGCTTCGAAGTGCGATAGAGCAACGTATCTCAACCGCGAGACGGGCATGACGGCGGCAATCGCCTCGCTGACGACGGGAAACAGCCGACGCAGTCCCGTGTGAAACAGAAACGGCTCATCGTCGACGACCAGATACTGGTTGAAGCTGAAGCCCGGCGTGCCGGGGATCGAGATGGGCGTGTTGATGCGATAGATGTCGGCCGCGATCTCTTGGAGATTCGTGCCGGAAGCGCTGTTGGTAATCATTGCGCGATACTACCCCCGGCGCTGCAAAGCGGGCGAGAGGCGCCGCCGAAAGGTAGTCCGAATGTGATCGACACGCCGCTGGCGCGCCCTGGCGCAACGGCATAAGGTACTCGCTGAACTTCCATACAGGGGCGATGGATGTCCGAGGAACTGGAAACGAGCAAGGAGGAGTTGCAGTCGATCAACGAAGGGCTGCAGACCGTCAACGCCGAGCTGAAACTGAAACTGGAGACCGTCTCGCAGGCGCACAGCGACCTGCAGAACATGATGGCTGCGACTGATTTCGGCACGCTATTCCTCGACTCAGCCCTGCGCATCAAGCGTTTCACGGATCGCGTGACCGAGCTGTTCAGCCTCGCGCAGGCCGACGTTGGCAGGCCGATCACCGATTTCACGCACCAGCTCGAGTACGACACGTTCACCAAGGACATTCGCAGCGTGATCGGCGAGCTCACGCCGATCCGACGCGAGATTCGCAGTCGTCGCGATCGCTGGTTCGACATCCGCATGCGGCCCTACCGCACGGTCGACGATCGGATCGACGGCGTACTCATCACGTTCGTCGACATCACCGACCGGCGTGCGGTCGAGGAAGCGCTGCGCACTGGTGAGCGACAGCTGCGGCAGCAAAAACGACTGGTGGAGCTGTCGCGCGAGCCGATATTCGTGTGGGACTTCGACGCTGGCATCATCGATTGGAATCGCGGCTGCGAGGAGCTGTACGGGTATGCGCGTCACGAGGCGGTGAGCATGCCCCCGGAGCGGCTGCTGAACACGATTGTGCCGGGCTCAACTCTGCAAGAGATGAAAGGCCAGCTGATCGCGGCAGGACACTGGGATGGAGAGCTGCGCCATTGCGCGAAAGATGGCCGCATGCTGACAGTCGAAGCACGGCTCGACCTCGAAGACGTGGATGGGCAGCGACTCGTGCTGGAAACCACTCGGGACGTCACGCAACGCAAAGCACTGCAGGAGCGCCAGCAGTTGCTGCTCGGCGAGCTGACGCATCGGGTGAAGAACACGCTGGCAGTCGTACAATCGATAGCGCATCAGACTGAGATTGCCAGCCGCTCGCCCGCGGACTTCGTCGAGAGCTTCACTGGCCGCCTTGCAGCGCTGGCGAATGCCCACGGACTGCTGGTGCAGTCCGAATGGCAGGGCGCCGACCTGCGCGCGCTCACGCGAGCGCAGCTTCAGCCCTATGCTTCCGGTAACGCCCAGCGACTGCAGATCGAGGGCCCGCCCCTCTCGCTGCCGTCCGAGCTGGCGACGCCGTTCGCGCTGGTGTTGCACGAGCTGGCGACCAACGCCGCAAAATATGGGGCACTCGCTCAGCAGTCCGGGACAGTCAGCGTGCGCTGGGATGTGTCGAAAAATAACGGTCAACGCGACCTGCGCCTGGTGTGGCACGAAGCGGGTGGTGCGTTGCCCGCGAAGTCGCCACCGCCGGGGCTCGGTAGCGATCTCATCGATCATGCGATTCCGGGAGCCCGCGTGCAGCGGGAGCTGCGAGCGGATGGCCTCGTGTGCACGATACAGCTGACGCTGATCGACGCAGGGAGTCAGCCGAAGCCGCTGTGAGCCCCCACCAGCTCGCCCGCCTCGAGCTTCAGCTGAGTGTCCTCGACGGTCAGCCGGGTCAACGAGGCGGGGCCGATCTCGAATCGATGGTAGTCGTCGATCGGCGCCTGCAACGCGAGCAGCACGACCGCGCGAATCACCTCTGCGTGCGTAACGATCGCGATCGTCTTGTCACCGACCGTGTGCTCCAGCTTGCGGAAGTGCGCCAGCGCCCGTGCCTGCACGTCACGAATGCTGTCACCGGCCGGCGTCCGCGCAACGCCGCGATACTTGTTCCACCGCTGCCACAGAGGATCGCTCGCCAGCGCCTCGAACGATTGGCCGGACCAACTGCCGAAATCGACTTCGTCCATTTGCGGCGCGATGCGCACGACTGTGTCGCTCTGCGCAGCGATGATCCCCGCCGTATGGCGTGCGCGGCGGCGCGGGCTGGATTCGACCACTAGATCGGGAAATGCGAGTAGTCGCTTGGCGACGACACGTGCCTGGCCCTCACCGCGCTCGTCGAGCGGCAGGTCGACGCTGCGCCCGAGGAGCACACTGCCCATCTGCGCGCACGTCGCGTGTCGTACCAATACGATGTCCACCAGCAAAAAACTCGCCGCTCGCCGGCAGCGTTCCCGACAGGCGCGCCACTGCATTAACATGAGTTAATCGTCACCAACAGATTTGCCGCTAGGCTGTTAGGCACTCGCTCGCAACCTCATTTGAGATGGTCACTTCATGGACCCAGAGCGGTATCTCGGCGATGTGTTCGATCAACTGACCTCTGCCGGCGAGCAGGAGGTTTCCGTGCAGATCGTCATGCGCGCGGCACATGAGCTGGCCGACGCTGACGGCATGTGCATGTTGTCGGCGACTGGCGAGCGTTGTGTCGTAGCGCTGGCGCAGCAGCGGCAAATCGATCTCTGCGATCTGCGCAACTCTGGACTGTACCGGGCTGCAGCGCCGCTGCTCCGGGGCGAGACCACCGGCTCGCGCACGCTGTGGGGCAAGGAAGATTTCATTGCACTCGCGACGGGCGAGCAGCTGCGCGTCGGCGTCGCGCTGATCGTGCCGTTGCATGCGGCGAGCAGTCATCCCGCCGTGGCATTTTTCTGGCAGCCGGGACGAACCACCGATGGGCAGGGCACGCGCACGCTCGAGCTGCTGGCAAAGGGCTTGGGATTGGCCGCCAGCGCATGGCGCAAGGACGAAGAGTACGCCGCGCGCGAGCGTGATCAGCATCGGGTCGCGGCGGATCTGAAGCACCGTCTGCGCAACAATCTCGCGCAGACGCGCTCCATCATTCGCCGCTCGCAGGAAACAGCCGAATCGCCTGAGCACTTCGCGCTGCATCTCGACGCTCGCATCGGCGCCGTAGGACGCATGCAGGGCGCGTTGACGACTGCCGGCGATGCCGGTGTCGAGCTCGAAGAGCTGGTCAGGGCCGAGCTCATTGCGAGCGCCGTGCCCGAGCGCAGCTACTCGATGCAAGGCCCGGTAGTGCGGCTGCATATCAAAGGCGCAGAGTGCCTGGCGCTGGCGGTGCACGAGCTGGCAACGAATTCGCTGAAGTTCGGTTCGCTCGCGACGCCGCACGGCCACCTGGCAGTCACCTGGGCAATCGCGGAAGGTCAGTTGCCGCGTCTACGCATCACATGGCTCGAAAGTGGTACGACCATCGCATCGCTCGCGCCTCGCCGGCGGGGTTTCGGCCAGGAGCTGATCGAATGCACGTTGCCGTACGAGCTTGGCGCCAGAACGCGCCTGATGTTCAGTCCCGGCGGTGTGGTTTGCGAGATCGACGTCCCGCTGGAAGCGTGCGCGGCCGACATCAAGCTGCGCCCATCGCAGGCCGCATATGGAGGCGCCCGGTGATGGGACAGGCAGTTCAGGAACGCCCGCTGCAAGGCCTGTGCGTGCTCGTAGTCGAGGACGACTACTTCATCGCATTGGAACTGTGCAACGCACTGCGCGCCGCCGGTGCCGACGTGATCGGCCCCGCGCGCGATGTCCAGACCGCCTTGGCCGCGATCCGCGACGAGCGTATCGATTGCGGCGTGCTGGACATCAACCTGCGCGGCCACATGGCTTTCGAGATTGCGGCCGAGCTGCGCGCGCGCGGCATTCCTGCCATCTTCGCGACCGGCTACGATGCATCCATGATCCCGGACGAGCTGGCTGACGCGGTTCGCCTGGAGAAACCCGTAGACCTGGTAGCGCTGTGCCGAGCGGTCGAGTCTGCATGTCTATGAGCATCGAGCCCACCACGGCGAGGTTGCTGCGACGCCTGTCGGCCTGGCAGGCGCTGTCCGCGGAGGAGGCCCGGGCGGTCGAGGCTGCCGCCGGGGCGGTTCGGCTGCATCGCCCGCACGAGGACCTGGTCCGCGAAGGCGCGAGCGCTTCTCACATCGGATTGCTGCTGTCCGGTTTCGCTTACGCCTTTCGCGTGCTGCCGGACGGCCGGCGCCAGATCGTCAGCTATTTGATCCCCGGCGACCTGTGCGATTCCCGTCAGCTGCTGTTGCCCGCGGCCAGGCACACCATCAGCACACTGACTGCGGCGAATGTAGTGCTGTTCGGGCGCGATGCCCTGCTGGAGCTGATCGCTCGCTATCCGCGGCTTGGCCACGCGTTGTGCTGGCTGGCCCTGCAGGAAGAAATCATCGCGCGAGAATGGCTGGTCAACGTTGGCCAGCGCACCGCGATCGAGCGGCTAGCGCATCTGCTTTGCGAGATTTTCACCCGCATGCAGATGGTGGGTTTGACCGACGGTGGCCGCTGCGAGCTGCCGCTGACGCAGGTCGAGCTGGCCGACACGCTGGCCCTCTCCACCGTGCACGTCAACCGGACGCTGCAGGAGCTGCGTCGCCAAGGACTGGTTTCGCTGTCGAGCGGCCTGCTGGAAATCCACGACTTCCCGGGTCTTCAGTCGGTTGCGATGTTTACCTCCGACTACCTGTATCCTGGCCGGGAGCCGTCCGAGCGCCCGCGCCGTCGCCAAGCGCCGCAGTAGGGACTTTCCAGCTTTTTCACACATGTTATTGAGCGCGGCGCGGCGCGCGCTCTAGGCTCACGGTCCGCATAACCAAGTCGCCACTGGGGAGAAGGGCTCGGCGATGCAAGCGAAGGTGCCAACACCGCTTCGGGGACGATCCATCCTCATCGTCGAGGACGACTGCGTCACGGCGATGGACCTTGCCGAAACGCTGTCGGCCGCCGGCGCACAGATCGTCGGGCCAGCCGGCACGATCGAAAACGCCTTCCAGCTCCTGCGCGCGGACCCGCAACTCGACATTGCCCTGCTCGACATCGAAGTCGAAGGCGCGTTCGTCTTCGACGTCGCCGACGAGCTCGTGAAGCGTGCAGTGCCCATCGTCTTCACGACCGGTTACGAGCGCAGCGAGATTCCGGCGCGCTTCCACGCCGCCCGGCACTGCGAAAAGCCCGTAGGAATCGCCGCCATCGCACGCACGCTCAGTGACGAATTGGCCCGGCACCAACCCACCGAGCAGCCGCAACGCCTGACATAGTCGCCGGTTGACACTTCCCGCGATCTGCAGTTGACTAGCCCTCGTGCGCCGCAGGCGCCCGCGGGTTCGCGCGAAGGGCCAAGCCCACTGCTCCACAACCGATTCCCTGCACGTCTACCCCGTGCTGCCTGATGCGAACCCAGGCGTAAGCATGGAGGTTCTATGACGTCGCAGTCTTCAGCGCCGCTCCCCGAGCGGCCGAATCTCGAGCAGCTCAAGAAGCAGGCCAAGTCGTTGCTGCATGCCGCGCGTGCCGCAGACGCGAGCGCTTTGGAACGCTTTCGACTTCTCCCCGCCTTCGCTCGCAAATCCAGCACCGAGCTCGCTGCTCTCGGCCTCGCCTTGCATGACGCCCAATCGGTGCTCGCACGCGAGCACGGCTTCGAGTCGTGGAATGCGCTGCGCGAGCACGTAGAGGAACGCTCGCTGTCCTTCGCCGCGGCCGTCGATGAGTTCGTCCGCTGCGCAACCGGCAGCGCGGCAGCTCGCGCGATGCGGCTGCTCGCGCTCCATCCAGGTATCGCGCATGCGAACCTTTACACGGAACTCGTGCTCGGCGATGCGGAGCGTGTGCAAGAACGCCTGCGTGCGCAGCCAGCGTTGGCGACGCAATCCGGCGGCGTCCAGGATTGGGAGCCACTCTTATATGTATGCCATACCTGCCTGCATCGCGATCAGCCTGCTCGTGCGGATGGCCTGGTAGCGATCGCCAAAGAGTTACTCGCTCGCGGTGCGAACCCGAACGCCGAGTATCACTGGCAGTGGCATCCGGAGCTGCCGCGCACTGCGCTGTGGGGAGCACTATGCGGGACGGCTCATCTGCCGCTCGCCGAAGTATTGCTGCAAGCCGGAGCGAATCCGACCGACGGCGTGTCGCTGCACATCACTGCAGGCGGCTGTCATCTCGCATCGCTCGAATTGCTGGCTCGCTTCAAGGTCGATCCCAACGGTATTCCTGGCGGCGTGCCGCCGCTGCGTTACATCTTGAGTTGGGCTGACGATCCGGCCGGGCCGCGCTGGCTGCTGGAGCACGGCGCAAATCCGAACCTGCCCTGGAGCCAGCACGGCGATGCTCCGATTCACGTCGCCGCACAGAGATGGGACGTGCCGATGATGGAGCTGCTGGCGCAACACGGCGCCGATCTCCATCAGCGGCGCACCGACGGTCGCACTGCGCTCACCTTGGCCGAATTGCACGGCAACGAAGCAGTCGCTGCCTGGCTCCGCGGGCAAGGAGCAAAGGACGAGCTTTCGCCTCTCGATCGCTTCGTCGCCGCCTGCTCCCGCGGAGATCGCGCACGCGCCGAGGCGATGCTCCGAAGCAATCCGGAGCTGCGCGGCCAACTGCGCAAAGAACATCACCTCATGATGCAGGTGCCGGCCGAGCGCGGTGACGCTGCCGTGCTCGAAACCATGCTGACGTGCGGATTCGATCCGAACGTCGGCGACCACGACGGCGTAACGGCCTTGCATCGCACGGCGATGGGCGGTCGAGCCGAAGCCACGCGAGTTCTGATTGCTCACGCAGCAGCGGTCGACGCATTGGATGGCATGTTCGCGGGAACACCGCTCCTCTGGGCTGCCGAAGGATGGCGTCACGGATCCGGTCCTGGCGTGGATCACGTGGCGGTTGCGCGATTGCTGATCGCAGCCGGCTCGCCGATTACGTGGACACCGCCGGAAAAGGCACCCGACCCCGAGAGCACGCAGGAAACTCTGCTCGCGCTGTGTCGAGCGGCTGAGGCGGTCTAGCCAGCACCGGGCCAGCGTTCGAGCTCTTCTTCGATGCTCTCACCGCGCAGAAACCGCGGCAGCGCAGTGGCCAGCGACAGCGGATAAAACCGCTGGTCGCTGGCCACGATCTGCTCGATGGACCACCAGCGCGCGCCGAGCACGTCTTCTGTTTCGTTGCCGACGCGCAGCGAGTCGTCGATGCCCGGCGACGACGCGTCCAGCCGGACGAGCCCGACGAGCTCGTGCTGATGCCAGCAGGTGCCGCGATAGACGTACTCGATCTGCCGCCGCCAGCGCGGCGCCTCGATACGCTCGGGCGCGACTTCGATTCCGGTTTCTTCGCGCAGCTCGCGCAGGGCCGCCTGGCTGTAGGTCTCGCCCGGCTCGATGCCGCCGCCGGGAAGCTCCCACACAGTGCCGAATTGCGGATTGCTCAGATCCTGCACGTGCAGCAGCAGGACGCGGCCCGCAGCGTCGAGCACGACCAGCCTCGCGGCTGTGCGCTCGACGACAGGCAGCTCACGGCGGGTCGGCGGATTCATGCGACATAGTATTGCGAATTCCACGCCGCAATCGCTGGCGCCTAGGACAAACCCCGAGCACGGGCTAGGTCCTACACCGCCGGCATCGATGAACGTCACAGTTCCGAAGTTCGCAGGCGGTCGCATCGATCGCTTTTGCGACATCGGCCGATACACCCTCCGGGCCGGTAACTAGCATATCGAGACCTATGTCGGTCGAGCGATTACCAACGTTTTCCCATGCGCCGCCACGCAACCGCGGCCGGGGATTCACCCTGCTGGAAATGCTCATGGCCGGAGCGCTCGTCGGCCTGCTGGCGGCTGTCGCCGTGCCCTCCTATGCGCTGGTGCTGGAGCGCCAGAAGATCGAACAGAGCGCCCGGGACCTGATCACGATCGCGCAGCAGATCGAGCGCTATCGGACCACGCACTTCGCCGTGCCGGAAAGCCTCAGCGACATCTACACGACGATCCCGAAGGATCCCTGGGGGCAGGACTACGAGTACCTGAACTTCAACTCGCCCGCGCCGGGCGTCACCGGCAGGATCCGCAAGGACCACAACCTGCACCCGCTCAACAGCGAGTTCGATCTTTACAGCATGGGCAAGGACGGTCTGTCAGTTGCGCCGCTGACCGCGCGATCCAGCCAGGACGACGTGATCTGGGCCCGCGACGGCGGTTTCGTCGGACTGGCCACGGACTATTGATGAACGCCCCGGGCACGCGCTTCGCCGGTCTGGGCACGCGCGTGGCTGCGCGCACGTTCGCACTCTTCTGCTTGTGCGCGATCGTGCCCATCGTCGTTTCGGCGCTCGTGGCGGATCGCATCGTCAGAACCAAGCTGCGCAACGATGCAGCGACCCGCCTCGAGAGCACCAGCAAGAGCTACGGACTGCTGGTATTCGAACGAATGCGGCAGACGGATGAGGCGCTGACGGAGATAGCAGCGCTGGGCCTCGCTGACCGATTGCCGCTGGATGACATCCGGGCGTTCAGCTCATCGCACTTCAAGGTCGTGGATGTCGTGTCGGATGGAGCCGCACCGACGCAGCGCGGCCCGCTCTTGCGTCAGGCTTCGCTGACATTGCAGGGCACCGAAGTCCGAATTACGGTCAGCCAGAACCGCGGGCCTCGCCGACTGCAGATTACTGCAGCACTCGATCCGTCCTATCTGTGGAATCCCGACGCCGTCTACCTGGATTCGATGCGAATCTGCGTGCACGGGCCGGCCGCCGAGGCGCTCCAATGCGTCGGTGACGAAGATGCCGTCGCAGACGCAGCGGCAAAGTCGCTGACCGGCGAGTGGTCGCTGTTCCTCGCGCCTCGCTATGGGGCCGCGGGCTGGTCGGTTCAAACGCAGCAGCCAGCATCCGTTGCACTCAGCGCCCTCGACTCCTTCGAGCGCACGCTGCCGATCGCCACGCTCATCGGCATCGCGATCGCCCTGCTGTTGAGCACGGTGCAGATCCGTCGCAGCCATCGGCCGCTGGCGCTTTTGACCGACGCGGTCGAACACATGGGCCGTCGCGGCGTACATCGTCATGTGACGATCGACAGCAAGGACGAGTACGGCAATCTGGCGCAAGCGTTCAATCGCATGGCGGGCGGCCTCTCGCGGCAGTTCGAGCTGTTCCGCACGCTGGCGCAGATCGACCGGATGATCCTCGACGATCCGTCGACCGAGACTCTGGTGGCGAAGATCCTGCCGGCGCTGCCGGCGCTGCTGCATGCGCCTGTTGTCGCAGTCGCCGTCGCTGGGCGAGAGCCAGGGACTGTTGTGATCTGGTGGTCGTCGTCGGCAGCATCCAACGTACGCAGCCTGCGGACCAGCGCGCTGACGCTCGATGCGTTGATCGGCAAGATCGACGTGCACAAGACGGCGCTGGCCGAGCTCAACGCCCATGGCAACCTGCAACTGCTGTACGGATTGCCGATCGAGGTCGAGGACAATCTGCGCGGTGCTCTACTACTCGCCGATCCGGAGTCGCGCGGCAGCAGCACACGCCACGCGCGAGCGTTCGCGCGCAGATTCGCAGTTGCGCTCGGCAGCGAGCAGCGCCGGGCGTCGTTGCTGAAACAGGCGTACTACGACGACCTGACAGGCCTGCCGAATCGCCAGCTCTTCAAAGACCGCCTGGAACGCGAGCTTGCGCACGCCAAGCGTACCCAGAGTCAGGTCGCGCTCCTCTACATCGACCTCGACCGTTTCAAGAACGTCAATGACTCGATGGGCCACTCGGCCGGCGACGCCTTGCTGCTCGCAGTGAGCAAACGGCTCGGCACGCACGTGCGCGAGAGCGATACGCTCGCGCGCCTCGGCGGGGACGAGTTCGTGTTGCTCGCGCCGGGGCCCGCGGAGGCGCCGGCGCACGTGCTGGCAGAGCGCCTGCAGGCTGCACTGCGCGAGCCGATCGTCGTTCAGGACGCGACTTGCTTCGTCCAGGCTTCGATCGGCCTCGCCATCTATCCCCAGGACGGCACCGACGCCGAGGGCCTGCTGCGCAGTGCCGACATCGCGATGTATCGGTCGAAACAGTCGGGTCGCGGCGGCATCACGTATTACGAAGAAACCATGAATCGCGACGCGCAACGCCGGCTGCTGATCGAGCAGCGGCTCCGCGTGGCGCTGCGCTCCGGCGGTCTGAGCCTCGCTTATCAGGCGCAAGTCGATCTCAACGACGGCTCGCTCGCCGGCGTGGAAGCGCTGGCACGCTGGAAAGATGCGCAACTCGGCTTCGTGTCGCCGGCGGAGTTCATCGCAGTGGCCGAAGAATGCGGGCTGATCGATGAGCTGGGCACCTGGGTGCTGCACGAAGCCTGCGCCACCTATCAGAAGCTGCGCGAGCAAGGCATCGATCTGGGGCACATGAGCGTCAACGTGTCGATGCGGCAGCTGCGCGACGACCGCTTCGTCGCCGAGGTCCGCGCTGCCCTGATTCGCTACGCCATGAGCGCCGAGTCGCTGGAAATCGAAGTGACCGAGTCGACGCTGGCCGGCAATCAGAAGGAAGTCAACGCGCGGCTCGAGACGCTGCGCCGGATGGGCGTGCGCATCGCCATCGACGACTTCGGCACCGGCTACTCGTCGATGTCGGTGCTGGGCGAGCTGCCGACCGACGCGCTGAAGGTCGATCGCTCGTTCGTGATCGAGTCCGCGAGCCAGCGCACTTCCCGCTCGGTGGTCGAAGCGATCATTTCCATCGCGCACGTGCTCGGCAAGGTCACGATCGCAGAAGGCGTAGAAACGACCGGTCAGGTCCGCACGCTGCGCCAGCTGGGCTGCGACTTCGCGCAGGGCTATTTGTTTGCCAAGCCGGTGCCGGCGGAGGAATTGCCCGCCATCGTAGCCCGCGTGCCAGCCTGGCGAGAGATCGTGGACGGCGCCGTCACCGTCCACGACCGGCTCAAGGCTGCCGCACGCTGACACTCATGCAACCTTACGCGCGGTGACGACCGGAAAGTCGATCGCCGTCTGCGCCACGTTGTTCACGTAGTTCGTCCAGACGTTCAGGGCCACGTGCAGCACGATCTCCACGGTCTGTGCATCCGTGTAGCCGGCGGCCTTGAGCACACGCACGTCCTCGTCGCTCACGCGACCGCGGTGCTCCAGCACTTTGCGCGCAAAGCGCACTGCTACATCGGCCTTCGGGTCCTGCGATCTGCCCAGGCGATTGCTCGCGATCTCGGCGTCGTCGAGCTTGGCTACGTTCTTGCCCAGATACGTGTGCGCCGACAGGCAGTAGTCGCACTCGTTGAACTCGGCAACAGCGAGCGCGATACGCTCGTGTGTCGCCGCGGGCAACGAGCCTTTGCCCAGCGCACCGATCAATCCGACGTAACCTTCGAGCGCCGCTCGGCTGTTGGACACCATGCGAAACAGGTTCGGCACGATACCGAGCTGCTTGCCGACAGCTTCGAGCAAAGACCGGGAAGCTTCCGGAGCGGCATCGACAGTAGCGGGGGTAGCGATTCGGGACATGACAGTTCTCCTCTTGCGGTTGTGAATAGCGCCGGGTGGCGCGACGGAGGAGAAATTACGACCTTTCACCGGCTGAAACTATCCACTATCCTTTGTAGACACTCTCTCATTTCCTGGAAGGCCGGATGGACCGCCTCGCATCGATGTCCGTGTTCGTCGCCGTCGCGACCGCCGGTAGTTTCTCCGGCGCGAGCCGCGAGCTGCGCATGCCGCTGCCGACCGTCAGCCGCAAGATTTCCGAGCTGGAGTCGCATCTCGATGCCAAGCTGCTGCTGCGCTCTACGCGCAAGCTCGTGCTGACGGACGTCGGCGAGTCCTATCTGCTCGCGTGCCGCAGAATTCTCGAGGAAGTCGCCGAAGCGGAGCGCGGCGCGACGGGTGAGTACAACTCGCCGCATGGCGAGCTGTTTGTGACAGCACCCGTGGTCTTCGGCCGGCTGCACGTGCTGCCGGTCGCAGCTGCATTCCTCGCCGCACATCCCGACGTCGATCTGCGGCTGGTGCTCACGGATCGCCCTCTCAGTCTCATGGACGAGCACCTGGATCTTGCCGTGCGCATCGGCGAATTACCGGACAGCTCGCTCGTGGCGACTCGCGTCGGGCAGACGCGCACCGTCGTGTGCGCGAGTCCTGCTTATCTGAAGAAGCGCGGCACGCCGAAGTCACTGGCGGCATTGGCCGAGCACGACTGCATCACCTTCGCAGCACTGGGCGGCGCAGACGAATGGAGGTTTCGCAACGGCGAATCAGTGCGCGTTCACTCGCGCCTCGTCGTTAATACTGCCGAAGCGGCGCTGGATGGTGCACTTTGCGGTGTCGGCCTGGCGCGCGTGCTCGGCTATCAGATTGCCGCATCGGTCAAGGCGCGCAGGCTGACCATCGTGCTCGACAAGTTCGAGCCCGCTCCAGCGCCGGTGAGTCTGCTCTACGTCCGCGAGCGACGCCTCACCGGCAAGCTGCGCGCGTTCCTCGACTTCCTTACGCCGCGCCTGCGGGCGCGGCTCGAGTGACTGATCCATGGAGCGGACGACGCACCGTAGCGCTCGACAATCCGGCGTCGGGATCGCGAGATAGACTGTGCTCCACAGCTGGGCTGCATTGGACTCATCGACATCGCCGGTGCTCTGACCGAACGGCACCGGCTCGTAACGGCCCGCGACGTAGCGCCATGACCAAAGCTCGGAAGCGCGCAGCTCGCGGGTCTTCGTGATCACCGACCACAGTCGCTCGTGCGCCATACGCAAGCGCTGGATTGTCGGCGCCGGCAAGTCGCCTCGCGCGATCTGCCGCTCGAGACCGGCGGCGAACAAGGCTTGTTGCCACGACCACGTCACCGTGCCGTGATAAGCAGTCGGCCCGAGTTGATGCTGTCGCGTGGCGTCGGCGAACGCCGGATTCGCAACGAGCAAACCCGCGTCGGTCAGCAGGCCGGCCGGGAAAGGACGCAGCATGGCGTCGACGAGCTGCTCGACGACGCTCGGCGGCGGGTTCTGCAGCAGCAACGCAAAGCCGCCATCGGAGTGCACGACCGGAATCGGCTTGAACTGCGCATCGAGGGCAATCGCGTTCACGACGAGCTCGCCGCGAGGCAGCGCATCGAGGGCCGGCTTCGCATTCACGCCGAGCTCCGCGGCATAAGCGGTGATCTGCCGGCGCGCGTCTGCCTCGCTGATTTGCACGCGAAACAACGCGGGTGCCTCTCGCGACCACACATCGGCGACGTTGCCGGCGTTCGAGAGGGCCCTGCGCTGTTCCGGCGATAGATACGGTTCGAGCATCCCGCTGAGCACGAACTTCTCAATCGCGGCCATTGCGGCCGGCACGAATGCCACGTTGACGTCGAACGGATAGCGCCCGCCCGCGAGTCCGTCCTGACTGTCGCGCCACTGGCCGTAGCTGAGACCCGGCTTCAGCGAAATCAGGTTCGCCGGCTGCGGCGCCTGTGCAAAAGCGCGCGCGGACTGCGCGACCCAGGTGAAGTTGCGGACCAGCGCAGCGCCGACGGTCTCGCCGTTCGACATGCGTCGTGCCAGAAATGCCTTTGCGCGCCCACGACCCTGCTCGTGGTCGAGCAGGTACGCGCCAGCGACTGGCGCCAGCATGAAGTCGTCGTCGATCATGTTGTAGTCGTAAATCGGCGCATCGCTCACTCCTTCGCCCTGCTTGCGATGACGCAAGACGGCGAACTCGCCGATATCTTCCTCGTGCGCCACTTCGCCGTTCGACGCCAGCCGCTGCAGCACTGCCGTGAGCCCGCCTTCCAACGCCTCCGGTGCGAGCACTGGCAGCAGCAAGCGCAGCGACATCAACGTGTCGCGGCCGAAATAGGTGTCGAAGCGCCACGAGCCGGCCAGGAACTTCTCCTGGTAACTCAGGAAGCTCAGTACTTCGCGGCTGCGCGGATCGTCGTTGGCGTTCTTGGTGAGCAAGTGATCGCCGAGCGGCGTGAGCGGCCTCTCGCCGGTCAATGCCGTGATGCGCAGCCGGAGCGGCTCGCCAGCTCGCGACGCTGATAGCGTCAGTGGCGCATCGTTGCCGCCACGGACTTCACCATTGTCGACGGTGATCGACAGTGCGTAACCGGGGGCGCCGTCGAGTCGCGGGCGCGACCACTGCAGCGTCTTTGCTGTGTTCTTCGGGACGCTCTTGACCTCGACTGGGTATGTTCCATTGATCTGATAATCCCGCAGCACGCGTACGCTGCTCAGCACCGCGTCGCGCACGATGAGACTCGCATCAACTGTCGCGTCAGCCTCGATTCCGTGCAGGACTCTGCCTTGCGCATCAGGCCGACTGACGCCTTTCAGACTGCCCAACGTCCAGCGCACCGGCGCCTGCGTCGGTTCGAACCAGACGCCGACGCCGCTGTTGCCCGCGGGGAAAGCGACCAGCACGCGCGGCTGCGTGCCGGAGCTCAGCAGCAAGTGAGCCGAGACAGGTCCCTGTTGATAGAACGCATTGAGGATGCGGCCTTCGCTGATCCGGAACTGCAGCGGCGCCGGCGGCGCCGCTGCGTTCGCGGACGCCGCTATGAGCAGGAGAGCCAGCGCCAGCCGCACACCGTTACCATCGATATTTCGCCTGGAAGTTGATTTCGCTGCCCTCGATCGGACGTGCCAGCAGCACACCACCGGCGCCGGCGGCGGTGCCGAAGATGCGCGAGTTGCTTTCGGTGAGGCCCAGCTCATCAGTCACGTTCGTGCCACGCAAGCTGAACAGCCAGTTGTCCCCCACGCTCGCCGCGATGCCGAAGTCCCAAGTCTCGTACGACCCCAGCTGCTGCAGGCCCGACTGATCCTGCGTGCGATCGCCGACGTGCGTGTAGCTGACGTACGCCTCGATGTCGCCCCACGGCAGCGGCAGCGTATAGCTCGGGGTCAGCATGTAGCGCACCTTGGGCTGACGCTGCAACTGCTCTCCTTCGATCGGCGCGCAGCCATTGCCCGTCACGACGTTGGTGAACGGGAAGCAGGCGTCGAAATCCGAGTACTTGCCGTCGAGATAGTTGGCGATCACGCGGAAGCGGAAGTTCTCGACCAGGTTGATCCAGCCGATGAAGTTGACGCCTTTCGACTCCGAACCGTAGTGGAGCCGCGCGCCGGTCGGCGCCCCAGTCGGGGTCGTCTGCTGATACGGCAGCCCGCTGAAGTCCCGATAGTAGGCGCTGATGTCGGCATACAGCAGGTCGTTCTCGAACTTGAACCCGGCCTCGTAGTTCTTGACGACCTGCGTCGGATCCGTATTGCCCGTGGTCGCGCCGCGGATGCCGTTGTCGAAGTCCAGGAAGTGTCCGCCGCGGTTGACGCGCCCGTAGACAGCCATCGTGTCCGTGAAGCTGTAGTTCGCACCGAGAGTCCAGGATGTGAAGTCCTCATCGTAATCCGTGATGTCCAGCGCGCCGGTGCACTGTGACGTGGCGTTGTTGAACACAGTCAGCGGATTGCCATCGGTGTCGATGTTGGCGACGTGGCAAACGCGGTTGGTGGCTTCCTGATTCTCGTAACGCACGGAGGCGTCCAGCAGCCACTTGTCGACGCGCCACGAGTCGGACAGGTACAGCGCCTTGTTGAACGCGTGACCGGCCTCTGCGATGTTGAAGCCGCCTTCGTCGAGAAAGCCTTGCGCGTCGGTGCGCTGGAACGTCTGACCGCCCTGCACATAGGTCACCGTGATCGGCGTTGCATTCGGCGTGTTGGTCATGAGCATGTGGTTGCCCAGCACCCACTTGTCTTCCATCGTGTAATAGGCCGTGTACAGGCCGATCGTCAGCGTGTTGTCCTCGAACAGCTCTTTGCTGATGCGCAGATCGTTGTTGTACTGCTCCAGGTCTTTGTGGATCGACCACCACCCCTGGCTGATCACTTCCTGATCGGTCGGCACCGCGCCGCCGCCGACGAAGTTCGCCGTCGCCGAGTTCAGCGGCAGCTGCAGGCCGCCGAGGTTGCTCGGCGTCGTGTACAGCGTGCCGAACAGCGTGTCGGGGTTGGAGCCGGAGAACAGCGCATTGGTGTCGACGTCGCCGGTGTTGAACAGGAACTTGTCGCTGATCGACCAGCCGTTGTCGAGATCGAGATCGTAGTTGGCGCCGAGGAACAGCATCTGCGCGCCGCGGCCGTCAGCAAGATCCGCGCGCCTCGGGCCTTCGGGAGCGCCGTTCAACACCACGTGCTGCAGGGCTTTGCTGTTGTACGTCGAGTCCAGCGGATCGAAGCCGGGGAACGCGTGGAACTGATCGGTGCCGGTCTGAATCACGGGAATCGGCGTGATGAACTGGTTCAGGTCGTCGAGATAGCGCGCATACAGGATCAGGTCGCCTTTGTCGGACTCGCGCTTGAGCGTCGCGGTGAGCTGGCCGCCTTCGTCCGCATTGAACTGCGGATCGCGCACGCCATCGGAAACGCGGTAGAAACCGCCGACGCTGCCGTACCAGCCTTCGCTGAGCTTGAAACCATAGAAACCGTCGACGCGATAGAGACTCTCGTCACCGACGGTGAGGCCGAGGCTTCCCGTCGGCTCGTCCGTGCCCGTCTTCAGCAGATAGTTCGCCGTCGCACCGATCTGGCCGCCCGCGAACACGACCGACGGGCCGCCTTGCAGGATCTCGACCGAGCGGATCGTATCGTCGAGGCGGAAGATGCTCGAGGTCTCGAAGAATGACAGCGTCGGCATGCCGTACAGCGGCGAGCCCATCAGCTGCGTCGTGAAATACGGCGCGTCGCCGCCGCCGGGGAAGCCGGCGATCTCGATGTTCGCGCCGGTCTGACCGCCGCTCGTCTCCGGCCACATGCCCGGCGAGATCTTCAGCAGATCGGCTGCGCTCTTCGGATTGGAATTACGGATCTCGTCCTCGTTCGCAGTGACGATGTTGTAGCTCGCTTCGAGCTTCTTCACGCCGCCCGAGATCGCGCTGCCGGTCACTACAACTGTTTCGAGATTGCTGCCGGCGTCGCGCGGCGGCGGCGGCTCGGTCTGTTGCGCTTGAACCATGCATGGAGTGGAGATCGCCGCGACGATCGCTGCAGCGATACGCAAATTCGTGCTCATGATGTCCCCCAACACTTCGGCGAGACTGCGATGACAGTCGATGCGAATGAGCATGACAGCGCTGTCTCGCTGGGAAAATAGGAACGGTTTACAACCTGTCGGAGATTGACTGAGAAAATTCTGCGACAGCCCCTGAACGATGCACGAGTTGCTCTTCAGATTGGCGCGCGTTGGTCGTCACAGAGATGGATGAGCCTGCCTACGTTCAACGTAAGTCCGCAGCGCCTCGCCGTAGGTCTCCTGATAGCGGCGAGCGCAGCGGTTTGCGCGATGTCGGCTCTCAGCCTGTCCGCGACTGACATAACTGCTTCACAGTTGTTCGATCGCTTGCACTGGACTGTGGCGTACGTCACAGCTGCGGTGCTCGCGTGGCTTGGCGTGTGGCAGGTCGAGGGACCGGATCGCACGGCACGGCGCTGGTTCGCGATCGGCCTGACGATTACCGCGATCGCGTATCTCGACTACGTGTATTGGGCTTTCACCGGCGACACGCTGGTGCCGAAAATCGGCGACCAGCTGTATCTCGCTTTGGGTCCGTGCAGTCTGATCGGTGTCATCGCAGTCATGCGCAAGGAGCCGCGCTTGCCGCTGCGGCCCTTTTTGCTCGACGTCACGTCGCTCGCTCTCGTGGTGCTCACGCTGACGCTGGATCTGTATCTGCCGCGTCAGGAGATGATGGAGCCGTGGCGGCTCATCGAGTTGGTCGCCTATCCCATCGTTCTGTTCACGCCAGTGTGCGTGGCGCTGGTCCTGGCACCGACGTTACGGTTGCGCCTGGACGCGCGGTTTCTGCTGTTTCTCGCCGCGTCGGTCGGCAACGGCATGGCGTGGATGATGTGGAATGCCAACGTGCCGATCAGCCTGCCGAAGTTCGGTACGACGCTGAACTTCGCGTTCTCCGCTGTGACGCTGGCACTCGGCTACGGCACATTCATCTGGCGCACGACACCGGATCCCGATCCGGCATGGGAGCGCCGCTGCGAAGCGTGGCTGCGGATGATCCCGCTAGTCGCGGTCGCTGCGGCGGTCATCAGTGTCGCAATCGTCTGGGCGGTGCCGAACGTGATGCGCTCCGTGCAGCTCGCGACGGTCGTCGGTTCGGCGATCGTGATCGCGCTGGCTTTCGTGCGTCAGTACAGCATCAATCAGCAGCTGATCGACGCGACTCAGGCGAAGAGCGAATTCCTGGCCAACATGAGTCACGAGATCCGCACGCCGATGAACGGCGTGCTCGGCATGACCGAGCTGTTGCTCGACACGCAGCTCGAACCGCAGCAGCGCGAGACGGCGCAGACCATTCGCGACAGCGCCCGGTCGCTGCTCGTCATCATCAACGACATCCTGGACTTCTCCAAGATCGAGGCCGGCAAGCTGGAACTGGAGTCCCGGCAGTTCGCGCCGCGCGAGGTGGTGGACAGCGTCGTGCGCGCGATCGGCGTCGCCGCACAGGCGAAGGGACTGGCGGTGAAGGTAGCGATCGATGCGGCCGTGCCTGCTATTTTGAATGGCGACCCCGATCGTTTCCGGCAGATACTCGTGAACCTCTGCGCTAACGCCGTCAAGTTCACGGAGCACGGCAGTGTGACCCTCGCTCTCTCGGTCGCGAGCAGCGATGTGCAACACGTCCTGCTTCGCTGCTCTGTTCGCGACACGGGCAGCGGCATCCCTGCCGATCGCCTGCACACGCTGTTCAAGCCGTTCACGCAAGTCGATGCGTCGACCACTCGTCGCTACGGCGGTACCGGGCTCGGCCTGTCCATCGTCAAGCGTCTCGCCGAGTTGCTCGGCGGCGACGTCGGCGTCGAAAGCCGCGAGGGATCGGGCTCGACGTTCTGGTTCACTGCCGGCTTCGAACTGCCGGCGATGGACCAGGTTGAGTCGCAGCCCAGGCCCGTCGACGCCGCCGCTCTGCAGCCGCGCGGCGAGCGACGCATCCTGCTCGTGGAAGACAACGCCGTGAACGAGAAAGTCGCAACGCGCTTTCTGCAGCGACTCGGCTACGCGGTCGACGTGGCTCGCAATGGCCGCGAAGGCGTCGATGCCTGGGCGTGCGGCTATTACGACCTGATCCTGATGGACTGCCAGATGCCCGTACTCGACGGCTACGAAGCGACCCGCGAGATCCGCGCGCGCGAGCCCGCCGCACGGCGCATCCCGATCGTCGCTCTGACCGCGAACGCGATGAAGGACGACGACCTCAAGTGCAAGGCAGCGGGCATGGACGATCACCTCAGCAAGCCGCTAGATCGCGAGCGGCTCGCACAGTGCCTCGCGGTGCACCTGACCCCTTCGGGTTGAATGCCGACTAATAGATCTCCGGCACCAGCATTTCCTTGGGGACGGGCCGCCGCGAATAATCCTTGCGTCGCTCGCGGTCGGGCAGCACAACCTGCGACTTCTCGATGTCGCGGTAGGGAAACTGCTTCAGCAGGTGATCGATGCAATTCAGGCGCGCGCGTTTCTTGTCGACAGCCTGCACGACCCACCAGCGCGCTTCGGGTATGTGCGACCGCTGCAGCATGATCTCTTTGGCCTTGGTGTAATCCTCCCAGCGACGGCGCGATTCCAGATCCATCGGGCTCAGCTTCCACTGCTTCAGCGGATCGTGGATGCGGCCCAGGAATCGCAGGTGCTGCTCTTCGTCGGTGATCGAGAACCAGTACTTGAGCAAGCGGATGCCGGAGCGCACCAGCATGCGCTCGAACTCCGGCACCGAGCGGAAGAACTCTTCGTACTCGTCCGGCGTGCAGAAGCCCATGACGTGCTCGACGCCGGCGCGGTTGTACCAGCTGCGATCGAACAGCACGATCTCGCCCGCTGCCGGCAGGTGCGGCACGTAGCGTTGGAAATACCACTGCGTGCGCTCGCGATCGTTCGGCGCGGGTAACGCCACGACGCGGCACACACGCGGATTGAGCCGCTGCGTGATGCGCTTGATCGCGCTGCCCTTCCCCGCCGCGTCGCGCCCTTCGAACAGGATGACGATCTTCTCGCGGGCCGCGACCACCCAGTCCTGCAGCTTCACCAGCTCGGCCTGCATCCGGAACAGCTGGCTGAAGTAGTGCCGCCGATACTCCTTTTCCTCGTGGGCATCGGTCGTCTGGGGAGTGCCGGGCAACGGATGGTGATCCTCGATCTCCATCTCCAGCTCTTCGTCGTAACTGTCGGCCAGGTCGCGGCTGATCCGCAGCACCAGCTCGTCATGGTCCAGGGGCGACTCGCTCATGGGTGGACCCTCGCTGAGTAGCATGTCCGGCGCTTTTAGCACACAAAGCTGAGAACCAGGCGTTCGTCGCAGGCAGAGCACGCTTGGTCTTGCCCGTGGCCATCCGTGCGAGAACCGCGTCCGAATGTGGCCAGTGCAGCGCAATGCGCCGCGGTACGATACTCACATGAAGCGCACAGCACTGCTCCTCGCACTCGTCGTCGGCGGCTCCGTCTACGGCGCAGATACCGTTCCGTATCCGCAGAACTTTCGCACGTGGTCGCACGTGAAGAGCGGGGTCATCGGCCCGCAGCACAAGAACTTCGACAGCCTCGGCGGGCTGCATCACGTCTACGCGAACAAGGAAGCCATGGCCGGCTATCGCACGCGCCAGTTTCCGGAACAATCGGTGATCGTGTTCGAGTGGCTGGAGTGGGCGGAGAAGGACGGCGCCTTCCTCGAAGGCCCGCGGCGCCAGGTCGACGTGATGGTCAAGGACTCGAAGCGCTATGCGGCGACCGGCGGCTGGGGCTTCCAGCGCTTCGTGAAGGACACCCAGGAGCCGGCGTCAGCACCCACGCCGCAGGCTTGCTTCGCCTGTCACAACCAGCTCAAAGAAGACGGGCTGGTACTGAGCAAGTACCGGATGTAGCCGCTACTTCTTGGGGACCGGCGCGAACAGCAGGTCCTGATAGTCGTAGCTGAAGTCGGCGAGCGGCGAGACCGGTTTCATCGTGATCCGGTCGACCTTCCCATCCGCATCCAGCGAAAACGTCACGTACGCCGGCTCGATGGTCTTGTCATCCAGCCGCGTGACGAACGTGTCGTACTGCCAGTGCTCGAGCGTGCCGGCCATCCGCGGCGTCGGCTTGAAGTCGATCGTCAGCGCGCCCTTGCGAACGCCCACTTCGATGTTGCCGTACCACGGATCGGCATAGGTGCCGACGTAGCGATCGAGCGACAATGACGGCCCGACTTTGGCCGCCTTCGCTGTCGGTGCATCGAGAGCTCTGAGCGCGCCAGCCAGCCGCTCCTGCTTGAACGCCGAATACTTCTCCGGCCAGTCATTGCGGTCGAAACCGAGGTAGTGATCCAGCAGCTCGTACATCAGGCCGAGCACGATCTCGCCGTCCTCGCTGTTGATCTCGATCGCAAAGCCGATGTTCTTCGACGGGATCAAGGTGACCACGCTCTGGAACCCGAGCACCGCGCCGCCGTGCGTGATGATCTTCACGCCGCGATAGTCCCGGACGCCCCAGCCCAACGCATACGCCTGGAACATCGGCTCGGCGAGCTTGAGCGGTTCCGGCAACGGGCCGGTCGGTTGCAGCACTTCCGGCTTCCACATCGCCGCGTGCGCCGCCTCGCTGAACAAACGCTCGCCGTTCGGAAGCTTGCCGTGCGCCAGCTGCAGCACGAGCCATTTGGCCATGTCGTTCGCGCTGATCGCGAGACCTCCGGCCGGCGCGGCCGCACGTCCAAGCTCGTCGCGCTCATCGAGCAACTGCAACGGACCCGTGCCGCGCACTCGACCCGGCCGCGCGTGCGGGTATGCGCGGTTGACAGTCGCGAAACGACGATCGCTGTCGCTCGTGGACTTGCTCATTCCCGCGGGCAGGAGCACGTGCTCGCGCACGTAGTCCTCCCAAGTCTGGCCCGTGACCGCTTCGATCAACTGACCCGCGACCATGTAGAGCACGTTGTCGTACGCGTAAGCGCTGCGGAAGCTCGTGGCCGGCTTGATGAAGCGCAGCCGCCTGACGGCCTCGGCGCGCGAATAACTGCCCCGAGGCACCATCAGCAGATCGCCCGCACCGAGGCCGAGGCCGCTGCGATGGACCAGCAGATCGCGAATCGTCATCTCACGCGTGACCCACGAGTCGTACATCTGGAAGCCGGGCAAACGATCGGTGACTTTGTCGTCCCAGCTGATCTTGCCCGCGTCGACCAGTGTCGCGAGCGCAGCGACCGTGAAGGCTTTGCCGGTCGAGCCCGTGGGGAAAATCGTATCGCCGTCGACCCGCTCCGCCGCCCCGAGCTTGCTCACGCCATAACCGCGCGCGAGCGTGGCCTCGCCGTTCTCGACGATCGCAATGGCCAGGCCGGGCACGCCGATCTTGGCGCGCATGCTCTCGACGCGCGCGTCGAAGTCCGCCGGAGGTGCCGCTGCGAGCGGCAGTGACAGGGCCGCGAGAGCCAGCGCAACTATGAGCTTCATGCAATCTCCAGGCAGTGGTCGACCAGTCGTTCGAATTCAGGTCCGCCGCGAATCGGATCCGCGACCGGCAGCTGCAGCCTGCGGCTCTCCGCCGCGATCAAGTCGCGCGCTTCGCTCTCCGACAGCTGCGAAGTATTGAGACTCACGCCGCCGCAGCGAATCGCCGGATTGGTGCGTTGGCCCAGGCGCAGATTCAGTTGGATGGTTTCTTCGATGCTCGGCAGCGCGAACTGCGGATGGCCGAGCATGTGCGTGCGGCCCGGCTGATGACACACGACGATGACATCGGGCTGACTGCCGTGCAGGAGGCCCAGCGACACTGCGGCGTAAGCGGGATGGAACAGCGAGCCCTGCCCTTCGATCACATCCCAATGATCCGGCGCGGCAGCCGGCGAAAGCAGCTCCGCCGCTCCGGCTTCGAAGTCCGACACGACTGCATCCATCGGAATGCCGCTGCCGGCGATCATGATCCCGGTCTGACCGGTCGCGCGAAAATCGCTGTCGATGCCGCGCTGCTGAAGCGCACGGGCAATCGCGAGCGCGGTGTACTTCTTGCCGAGAGCGCAGTCGGTGCCTACCGCCAGCAGCCGCCTACCGCTGCGCCTGCGGCCGCTGGCGATCGGAATATCCCGCGGCGGAGTCCGCACATCGATGAGGCGGCGATGATGGCGTTGCGCCGCGGCTGCAAGCACAGGGTTCGCGCCAAGCCGCGCGTGCATGCCGCTGACCACGTCGAGCCCGGCCGCCAGCGCTTCGAGCAGCGATGGCAGCCAGCTGTCGAGGATGCGCCCGCCAACATTCGCTACGCCGATCACCATCGAGCGCGCGCCGCAGGCCCGCGCTTCCGCGGGCGTCAGCTTCGGCAGGCCGACGCTGATCGCATTCGCGAACGACAACTCGCCGACACATTGCTCGCGAGCCCAGTCGCGGAGGCCGAATGCCGTTTTGGCATAGCCGGCCTCCGTGACGTCGCCGAGAAACAGCAGGTACGGCCGCGGCAGATCGAGACGAACGAGATCCGTCGCTGGCGGTATGAGCGTCATCCCGGCTCTTTTAGAAATTGAAGCCGATGGTCAACCCGTACGTCCGCGGTCGGATCACGCCCGTGGGCAGTGCGCCCTGCGGGATGCTGCCGACCGCGCCCGTCGAAGTCTTGCCGTCCTCGTCCGTGAGATTCTTGCCGTAGAGCTCGAGCGTCCAGCGACCGAAGTCCACGCCCGTCTGCAGATCGACCACGTCGTACGACTCGACCGTGCGCTGCCGGCCGTGGGCCGTGCGGAACGCCTGGTTATAGGACCCCGTCTGATCCGACAGATGCCGCAGCGAGCCGCCGATGTACGCCATCGCCTGCGCGCCGACCGACCACTCGTAGTTCGCGTTCAGGCTCGCGCTCCATTCCGGAGTGAACGGCAGCGGGTCGCCGGCCTTGCCGCCGGACAACGCCGGCGTGTCGTCTATGAGATGCGTATCTGTCAGCGCGCCGTTCAACGACACATTGAAGCCGTCGGCCAGGTACGCGCTGCCCGTGAACTCGAAGCCGTAGCTCGCAGCATCGCCGCCGTTGACGTTGACGCCGAAACCATTGACCTGCGCGAACAGCTGAATGTCTTTCCAATCGATGTGAAACAGAGCGAGGTCCAGGCTGTAGGCACGATCGGCGGATTCGACTTTGAGTCCCGCCTCGTAGCTGGTGAGCGAATCCGAGTCGTAGACACGCGGGACAGTGGACGGCGCGAGTGGCGGCGGCGGCACTACGTTCGGTCCGCCGGGCCGGAAGCCGGTGGCCACGCGAATGTAGAGCGACTTGTGCTCGTCGAGCTTCCACTTCGGCGCAACGGAATACGTGAACACGTCCTCGGAGGAATGCGCCGTGAGATCCTGGGGAAGGCCCGCCAGCGCCCCGCCCGAAACCTGGTGTGCGTCTTGGTCGTTGGTGCTGTAACGGCCGCCCAGCGTCAGGTCAAAGCTGTCCCCGAAATGAATCGTGCCGCTGACGAAGCCGGCGATCTCCTCGTAAGTCGAATGCAGCGTGGCATCACCGAGCTGGCCGAGCTGAAGCGGAGTCAGCGTACCCGGCGCCACCGCCTGGATATGTTGAAGGATGTCGCCCTTTTCCTTCGTGTAATAGGCCCCGAGCAGCCACTCGAACTTATCGTTGGAAGGCGACGCCAGGCGGAACTCCTGCGTGACCTTGTCATACTTGGTCGTCTGGTTCTGCAACAACTCGTGTGGCGGGAAGCCGAACGCGCCGATGAGCAGCGCGCTGAACTGCGACGTCAGGTCCGAGCGGAACGGCTCTTCGAGCTCGTTGTAGCTGGTTGCGGACGTGAGCGTGGCGAAGCCGAGATCCCAGTCCAGCGTCGCGTTGTACACGCGGTAGTCGAAGTCGCTGAACTCCGGCACGAACTGCGACTGGGTCGGTCCGCCATGCAGTGTCTTGAGCGTATTCGGATCGCTCTCGATGTCGCCGCCCGCGTCGTTGCGGATCTTCTGCAAGCTCGCGGTTAGCCGCGCAGTAAAAGCGTCGCTCGGCGCCCAGAGCGCGGACAGTCGACCGCCGTAGCTGGTCGAACCATTGATGTCCTCTTCGCGATCCGAGCCGGCTGTGCCGATCGAATCGATGAAGCCGCCGACGTCACGGTAGTAGCCGGTCGCGCGCAGTGCGAACGTCTCGGATAGCGGCACATTCAGCATGCCGGTGCCCGAGTAGCCCATCTCGCCGCCTTCCACGTTCTCGGTGCTGACGCGCACTCGCGCCTCGGTGCTGTCGGTCTGCGGCGGGTTCGGCACGAACTTCAGCACGCCGCCAAGCGAGCTGGCGCCGTACAACGTGCCCTGCGGGCCGCGCAGCACTTCGACGCGCTGCATGTCGAACGTATCGAAGTCGGCGGCGAGAACCGCGCCGTTGACGAGGCCACTGCTGGAGCCGAACGGCGTTTCATCGACGTACACCGCGACCGTCGAAGCGACACCGCCGGTGTTGATGCCGCGCATGACGAGACGGCCCTGACCGGGCGTGGTCTGGCTGAGTTGCAGGCCGGGGACCAGCTTGAGGTAGTCCTGGAAGTTCGTGGCCTGCTGGCGCTCGAGCACGCCGCCGTCGACGACGCTCACCGATTGCGGCACGTCGATCAACGCTTGGGCGCGCTTCTGCGCCGTCACGATGACCTCCTCGATCGTCCGGTCGTCGGCCGCGAGCACATTGGTCGTCGTGCCCAGCAGCAGCACCAGCGCGCCGGCGGAGCCGACGCGCAAGAGTTTGCTCGTATCGCTCATCGTGACTCTCCCCCTGTTCGTTTGATTGGATCTCGCCGCCCGCGGCTGCCTGCTTGTGCAAGTCTTATCCTTGTGAGGCGATAGTAATCCTATCCAGAGAATCGTCAACCTGATCGCGACCGTTTATCCTCCAATTGCGCTGTGCAGGAGACCTGCAGGTCGGGCTTTCAGCCCGACTTCCGGCAGACGTTGGAAACCGACCCTGCTTCAGCGCAGGCGGACTGACCGCTGGAATTCCGCCGGCGTACGCCCGTACGCCTGCCGGAACGCGGCAGTGAAGTGGCTATGACTGGAGAAGCCCAGGTCCAGGCTCAGGCGGGTGAGATCGTCGTACCGTCCCAACAGATCGAGGGAACAGGCCAGGCGCAGCCGCAGCTGATAGCGGTACAGCGGCATGCCTTCGATCTGCCGGAACAGCTGGGTGAGATACACGGGCGAAGCCCCGACCTCTGACCCGATCTCGCTCAAGGTCCAGCGCCGCATCGGGTCGGAAGACAGCAGCAACTTCGCGCGATCGACCAGCTTCTGGCGCCCGACGCTGGCGGCAGCCGCCGGCGAGGTCCGTTCGCCCAATGCCCGGCGAATCAGCGCCAGGGTCAGCGTCTCCGCTTCCAGCGGTTCCGCGACGTTGCGATTCAGGCTGTAGCGCAGCGTCGCGACCATCGCTTGCGCGCTCTCGTCGATGCGCAACCGCTGCCGGCGGAATGCCAGCCCGGTGCGATCGCTCAGGTGCTGTTGCGGAGCAAGCTCGTCGAGCCACTGCGCGGCTACGCCGATGGAAAGACACGCATCGCCGCCTTCGACGGGATGACTGATGCGGTATTCCTCACCCTCGTTGAAGAACAGCACCTGATTGCTTTCCGCCACCGAGTCATCGCGGCCCACGTGCCGCACGTAGACGCCGCGATACGGGAAGACCAGGAAAGTAGTCTGGGCGCACTCCACGGCGCTGGCGTGCCGACAGCCGCCCCCACACACGATGTCGCGAACGTTCGCGGTCGCCGTATCCAGGTGCAGTTTGACGTTCAGCTCGGTCATGGCTTGAAGACGATTATTACCAACTGAGACAGACAAGTCGCTAAAGAGTTTGATAGCGACCGGCCCCCGGCTCAGGCCTCCTATGCCCCATCAAATGGCACTTCAGGAGAGCCGCGGTCATGGTCGATTCGACTTCTTTTGGACAGAAGCTGGGACAGATGTTGGCGGCACTCGCCGCCGGTGCGATCGGTACGCTCGGTGCCGGCGCGGTCCGCGCGTCGGACCACTTGGACAGCCCTACGGTGGCAATGAATCCGCGGGCGGACATCGGCGACCTGTACGCGTGGACGTCGCCCGACGGCAAGCAATTGAACCTCGTGATGACGGTCGTGGCGCAGTCGTTCTCGGACAAGGTCGAGTACACGTTCCACATCGACAGCGGCAAGCGCCTGGGCGCGACCACGGGCACGACGGCGATCGTGTGCCGATTCAAAGCCGATCAGTCAGCTGACTGTCGGGCGGACGGTGCTGCGCCGCTGCGCGTGTTCGCCGGCAAACGCGACGATCCGTTCTTCAACAACGTAAAGGGAACGCGCGCAGCTTATCAACGAGCTGCTGCAGCGGTGCGTGACGGAGCGAGGCCGGACGCAGCCGGGTGCTGGAGCTTCGACGCGCCGACAACCGAAGCAATTCTCTCCGAATGGCGGCACACGGACGGCGGCGCCGCGAGCGATTTGCTCGAAGGCTGGACGCCGGCGTCGCTCGTCGTAGCGATCGACGTCGAGCGCGTCGCGAAGCAGGGGCCGCTGCTGGGCGTGTGGGCCACGACGTCTTCGCAGGACGGGCAGCTCGATCGCGTCGGCCGTCCGCTGACGGGCAACGCGCTGCTCGGCACGCTCGCAACTGCGGCCGTCAGCGACAAGTTGAAAGAGGACTACAACCGAGCCACACCCGCGACCGCGGCGCGCTTCGTGCCGGAGATCGAGAAGAACCTCGGTCTCTACGACAGCTTCGACGGCAAATGCGGTAATCAGTTGGCGGCGAGCAAGAGCGCGACCGAGGGACGCTATCACGAGCTCGCGGCGCTCCTCGCCGACGATCGACTCTGGGTCAACAGCGCGTTCGGAGTCTGCAAGGAGTTCTTCGCAGTCGAGCTGGCGACGCTGACGGGTCCGAGCACAGCCGACAACGATTGCGGAGGCAGGACGCCAACGTACTCCGCGGCGAATGTGTACCGGTCGTTGTTGGCCAATGGCACGCCGGTGGGCATCGACGACGGTCTCACGCGCGACAAGCGCGAGCACTCGTCGACGACGTTTCCGTTCCTGGCAGCACCCGAAGGCGAAGGGACAGACCGATGAGCAATCGTGCGGCGGTGCTCGTGCTGCTGATCGGTATCTGCTTGGCACGCGACGGCGCGGCGCATGAGTTCTGGGTGCAGCCCGGTGAATTCTGGCTCGCGCCGCCGGCAGCTCTCTCGGTCACTCTGCAAGTGGGTGACAGCCGCTCGCGGCAGGAATCGCCGATACCGCCGCAACGAATCACCCGATTCGAAGCGATCGGTCCGACGGGCGCTGCAGTCGACATGCGCGGTGGCAGCGCCCGGCTCGAAAAGCCGGGCGCGTATCTGGTCGCTCTCGAAACCGACACGGGCGCGTACAGCCGCCAATCGGCCGGGCGCTTCAACGAGTACCTCGAAGCCGAAGGATTGACGCCGGCGCTGCAGTACCGGACGCGGACGCATCAAATGCACGTGGATGGATTCGAGCGCTACAGCCGCACCGCGAAGTCGATCGTGCTGGTCGGACGTCACAGCCGCCAAGCGCAGCGACACGTGACGCAGCCGCTGGGCTTCAAGCTGGAAATCGTCCCGCAAGTCAGTCCGTACGCGGAGCCGCAACCGGCGCAATTGCCAGTGCGCGTTCTGTACGAAGGCCGTCCGTTGACCGGCGCGCTGGTCAAGCTGATGAACCTGGAGCAGGACCTGACCGGCGCGAACCAGACCTTGACCGACGACGCCGGCATGGCGAGCTTCTCGATGCCGACGCACGGCAAGTGGCTCGTCAGCGTCGTCTGGACCCGCCGACTCGCGGACGGCGACGACGCCGACTACGAAACGACGTTTGCTAGCCTGACGTTCGGATTTCCCGGAGAGAAGAAACTGGACAGGATGAACGGGATGAACAGGATGTCGAGATGAAAGGACCGAACCCGGCGGCTCTTACATCTTTACGCCTTTGCCGATCCTGTAAATCCTGTTCATCCTGTCCAAGTTCTTTCTTATGGTTGCCCCATAGGCACGTACAGCGCGCTCTGATGCGCGCCGTCGTGATACAGCTTCACCGTAACCGCTTTTGCGTCGCGCATCGATTCCGATGAAACGTCGCCGCCGGAATTGAAGTTCTTCTGGCTGTACATCGAGCTCACCGGGGCGACGATCAGTCGCAGTCGACTGCCCTGGCGCAGCATCCGCGAGGTGAACGTGAAGTTGTCGAAGTCGTAGCGCTGCGGCTCGCGTGTCTTCACGAGCTCCGGCGTGCGCGGGTCTTCGCGATAGCGCGCCCGTTTCACATCGTTGGCCAGCATGATCGAGCTGCCGTCCGTGCGAATCTCATAGACGGTCACGCCGAAATCGGTGTCGGGCTGATCGATCGCCAGCCACGCGGACAGCTTGAAATAGCCGGTGATTTCGGTGTCGCGCTCGAACGGCGCGGTGTGATAGACGAGCTGCTTGCCGTGCCCGGCGTTGACGACGCGCTGATCCAGGTAGGAGGTCACATCCGTCGACGCTTCGACCGCAGCGATGCTCACGTCGCGCGGATCGTAGATGTATTGATCGGGCTTGCCTTTGCCCTTGCCCGTTGCGAGCGAGCCCGCCGCGAGCACGTCCGTGGCGTTCGCAACCGAGTCGAGATAGTACGGACGCGATTCAGCAGTCACTGCCTCGAGCGTGTCTGCGTAGCGCCACTTGTCCGCATCCATCACGTAGTACGCGACATTCTTCTGCAGGAATTGCGGCTTCGGGCCGCTCTGCATCGTCCACGCGTACCAATCCAGGTGCAGCTTCGGCAGATCGACCAGGCTCGCCGGCCCGAACGTCAATCCGCCGAACTGCGCCTGCGGCGTGCGCGTGCCGGCGTGATCCCACGGACCGATGACCAGGTAATGCCGCGCGCGGCCTTCAGGGCTCGCGTGCTTCATGTACTGCCGATAGTGCTCCATTGCGCCCGGTTGATCGCCGTCGTAGCTGCCGGTGATCGTCAGAATCGGGATCGACAGCTTCGCGTACTGCTCGGCAGTGGGGTTGTAGCTGTCCCAGTACGCATCGATCGACGGATGCGCGATCCATTCCTGAAAGGTCGGCAGCGGATTGCCGACGATCTCGTCGAACTGCTTGAACGGCGCGCCCGACTCGAACCACTCGCGATTCTTCGCACTCCAGAATTTATCGTCGCCGAAGATGCGATCCTGCGATGCATGGCCGCTGGTGAACGTCAGCCATTGCACGAGATAAGGCGAGGCGATGTTGCCGCGCATGGGAAAGTCGATGCCGGCGTACGGCGAGGCGACCGGGACGATCGTCGCGAGATGCGGCGGAAATTCCTTGGCCGTGACCCACTGGTCGTAGCCCGCATACGAGCCGCCCCACATCGTGACCTTGCCGTTGCAGTACGGCTGCTGCGCGAGCCACTCGACGACGTCGTGACCGTCTTTCGCTTCCTGCAGCAGCGGACGGAACTGGCCTTCCGAGTTGCCCCGGCCGCGAACGTCCACGGTCAGGAACGGATAACCATGCGAGGCGAAGTACAGGCCGCGATCGTGGTAGCTCTGCGAGATGTACGGCGTCAGCGTGAAGACGCAAGGCGCCGGCTCCTTCTGCTCGCGCGGCGTGTACACGGTCGCGTTCAACTTCACGCCATCGCGCAGCGGGATCTTCACACCCCACTGGAACTTGACTTGCGCGGGATCGGGCGGCGGCGGCGGGGCGTCGGCCATTGCCTCGGATGCGATGAGGATGCACAGCAGGGCGGGAACGAACGATTTCACCTTGACCTCCGAGCGAGCCACAGCATGAGTGCACCGGCCGCCAGCATCACGAGACCCCAGGCCACGTTCAGGCTGGCATGTTCGGTGCGGGCAGCGAGCATACCGTAACCACTCAGGAGAATGCCTATGATCGCGAACATGAGACCGATCGGTAGTCGCACGTCGAGTCCCATGGTCGCTCCTACCAGAACAGCAGATTGAGCAGGATCATCGCGGCCAGCACTGCGCATCCGATTGGCGCCGGGCGCTTGTACCAAGCAGCTTCATTGTCGACCTCGCGCGGCGTCAGCGCATACACCAAGCCGACGAGGCTCTTCTCGTCGCGCGGTTTGGTCAGCAGGCTGATCGCAATGGTCAGCAGCAAACAGGCGGTGAACGCGTAGATCGCAGTCCAGAAGTTCTGCGCCATCTCGCTGGGATACGAGTCCAGCACCGCGATCCAGCCGCCCTTCACGCCGCTCGACGCACCGCGCGGCAACGTGAGTCCGTGATGCAACGCTGCTGCAAGACTGCCGCCCAGCAAACCGTAGAACGCACCGTGACCGGTCGCGCGCTTCCAGAACATGCCGAGCAGGAACGTTGCGAACAGCGGCGCATTCACGAATGCGAACAACAGCTGCAGCATGTCCATGATGTTGTTGAAGCGATTCGCGACATAAGCCGCCGCCACCGACAGACACACGCCAACGACCGTTGCGATGCGGCCCATGTTGAGATAGTGGCGATCGCTCGCGCCGCTGCGCAGATAGGCCTGATAGATGTCGTACGTCCAGACCGTGTTGAATGCGCTGACGTTACCGGCCATCCCCGACATGAAGCTCGCGAACAAGGCGGTGATGCCGAGTCCCAGCAGCCCGTGCGGGAAGTAGTGCACGAGAAGCATCGGCATTGCGAGATCGTAGTTGAGCGCGCCGTCCGCTTTCAGCGGCAAGGCGAAGCCGCTCGTGTCCGCGTGCTGAGTCAGCGCGATTGCGATCATGCCCGGCACGATCACGAGAAAAGGAAACAACATCTTCGGCACTGCTGCGATCAGCGGCGTGCGGCGGGCGGCGGACATCGAGTTCGCCGCCATCGCGCGCTGCACGACCAGGAAATCCGTGCACCAGTAGCCGAACGACAGCACGAAGCCGAGCCCCATCGCAATGCCGAACCACTCGAGCCCCATCGGATTGGCAGCGGCATCGCCGGTGATGCTCCAGGTATGGGTCCAGGCGCCGTCGGCAAAGCCTCGCGATGTCGCGACCTCCTGGAGCGCAGTCTGCAGCCCGTGCCAGCCGCCGACTCGCTGCAAGCCGACGAATACCAGCGGCGCGAAGCCGAACACGATCAGGAAGAACTGCAGGACTTCGTTGTAGATCGCCGAGGTCAGTCCGCCGAACAGAATGTAGAGCAGCACCACGCCGGCGCAGACCCAGATGCTGAAGCCGAAGCTCCAGCCGAGCAGCAGGTTCGTGAGCAGCGCCATCGCATACATCGAGATGCCCGACGAGAAGATCGTCATCGCCGCGAACGAGATCGCGTTCAAGCCGCGGGTCTTCTCGTCGAAGCGCAGCTTGAGATACTCGGGCACCGAGCGCGCCCGCGAGCCGTAGTAGAACGGCATCATGAACACGCCGAGGAAGACCATCGCCGGGATCGCGCCGATCCAGTAGAAATGGCTGGTCGCCATGCCGTACTTCGCGCCGGACGCCGCCATGCCGATCACTTCCTGCGCGCCGAGGTTCGCCGACAGAAACGCGAGGCCCGCGACCCACGCCGGGATCGAGCGGCCGGACAGAAAGTAGTCGGTGCTGGTGCGCATGTAGCGCCGCAGCGTGTAACCGATGCCGAGCACGAAAACGAAGTAGACGCCGAGGATGACCCAGTCGATGGCGATGAGCTGCATGGGTCAGCGCTCCCCGGCGATGAAGCGGCGAACGTCCGCGGCGAGCTTCGTCAGCGACGGCTCGTGCACGTACATCATGTGTCCTGCCTCGTAATACGCGAAGGTCACGCGCTCGGGGAGCATGCCGGTCTGGTACATGGTGTTCTCGACGGCGAAGAACGGCGTCGCCAGGTCGTAGTAGCCCATCGCCAGCAGCACGCGGAAATCCTTGTTGCGCCTCATCTCGTCGCCGAGCATCGGCGCGACGTTGACGTGGATCGGCCATTCGGGATTCATGCCCATCGACCAGCGCTCCGTGTCCGGCACCTTCCAGTCCCAGTCGGGCTTGATACGGCCGCGGTTGAGCGCGACGTAGCGCATCGACCCCATGTCGACACCCAGGTCGACGGTCAGATACTGCAACGCTGACGTGGCGAAGGCGGCGCCGAAACCGTACTGCGAGGGATCGGCATCGAAGCGATCGGCGGCCGCGTCGAAATCACGGCCGACGTAGCGGCTATCGAGGCGGCCGACCGCCACTCCCTGGTCGCGCAGCAGCTCCTTCATGAAACGAAACGGCTGCACATCGAGGTCGGTCGACTCCAGATACTGCTCCGAGAGCCCGGTGAAATACGCTAGACGGCTGCGCACGCGCGCACGCTCGTCTGTCGACATGCGCTGACCTTTCGCGAGCGCGACTGCATAGTCGGTCAGTGCGAACTCGCGCGCATCCGCGAGGAGCTTCGTGAGATCGGGCGCATCGGGGATCTTGTGGTGATACCAGGCAGTGGCAGCATAGGTCGGCAGATAGCTCTGCGACACGCGGCCATTGTGCGCGAGCGGACGCAGGCCTTGAAAATCCAGCGCGGCGGACATCAGCACTACGCCGTTCAGTGCGACCGAGCCGAACTCTTCTTGCGCGAGCGCGCGCGTCATCGCAGCTGCCCGCGTCGTTCCATAGCTTTCGCCGAACAGATACTTCGGCGCATCCCAGCGCCGCTGGCGCGTCAGCCACTGACGCACGAAGTTCGCGAGCACGTCGGCATCCTGCGCAATGCCCCAAAACTCCTTGTCGGCGTGACCGTTGATCGCGCGGGAATAGCCGGTGCCTACCGGATCGATGAGCACGACGTCGGCGACATCCAGCGGGCTGTACGCGTTGTCGACGATGTCGAGCGGCGGCGCACCGTCGTCCTTGGCGTCGCTTGGCACGCGCACGCGCTTGGGGCCAAGCAAGCCCATGTGCAACCACATCGACGCTGAGCCGGGACCGCCGTTGAAGGCGAATACGACCGGTCGATGCCGGGCGTCGGCGGCACCTTCGATCAGATACGTCGTCGAGAAGATGCGCGCCTGCGGCTTGCCCTCGAAGTCGGCGACATCGAGCTCCTCTGCGATGGCTCGATAGCGCAGCTTCTTGCCGGCGATCTGGATCTCGTGCTTCGTGACGAACGATTTCGGCGCCGGCGTCGGCTCCGGTGCGTCAGCGGCAACGGCACCTGCGCACGAGCACGCGAGCAGCAGAGCGAACGACGATCGGCGAATCACAGCTAAGCTACAGCTGTCGCGTGACCGGCAGACCGAGTGAACCCAGAACGAGCGAGGCCATCGTCTCGCGAGCCCGCGCCACGGTCGCTGCGTTCGCGGCATCTGCGGCGATATTGCGCAACTCGTACGGGTCGGTCTGCAGATCGTAGAGCTCATGCGCCTCGTCCTCGCGTATCCAGCGAATGTATTTGTATCGACCCAGACGCACGGCGCGGTAGTCGATGTTGGCGATCCACGGAAAAGGATTCTCGTGTCCGTAGTACTCCATCAGGAAGGCTTCGCGACCCCGCTCGCGACTGCCGAGTGCGTGCGGCAGCAACGAACGCCCCTGCACCGAGTGCGGGATCTCGGCGCGCGCCGCCTGCAGCAGCGTCGGCGCGATGTCGATCGACAATGCGAATGCGTCGACGCGTCGTGGCTCGATCGCAGCACGATGCGAGATGACGAGCGGCGACTTGACGGACTCTTCATACGGGAAGCGGCGCTCGACGCTCAGGCCGTGCTCGCCGAAGAACGAGCCGTTGTCGCTCATGAACACGAACAGTGTGTTCTCGTAGAGTCCCTTCTCCTCCAGAGCTGCCCGCAGGCGGCCGAGGCCGTCGTCGACGGCGAGCATCATCTCGGCGCGCGACTGGATCGTCTCCTCCGACACCTGCTCATCGAGCACTTCCGGACCGAACTGGCGTGCGATGCCGCTGGAATGTTTCGCATCCAACGCTGCCGCCAGCACCGGCTTGCCCGCGCGATCCGCCGCGGAGAGGCCGTAATTGGGCCGACGCTTGAATACCTTGCCCGCGTACTTGCCGCGATGCCGTGGGGCGGGAATGAATCCCTGGTTGGTCGAGACATCCACCGTGCCATCGTCACGCTGCACGATCTGCGGGTGGATGGCTTTGTGACCGATGTAGACCATGAAAGGCTTGCTGCGCGCGCGAGTCGCGAACTCGATTGCGCGATCCGTCAGCAGATCGGTGATGTAGCCCGGAACGCGCTGCAAGCGGCCGTTCTCGAACAGCTCCGGATCGAGGATTTCGCCTTGTCCGGCGAAGCTCACCCAATAGTCGTAGCCGGGACGCGGCGTCGGGTCGTTCCCCATGTGCCACTTGCCGACATGCGCAGTTTCATAGCCCGCACGCTGCAACTCGTGCGCGAACGTGGCCAGCCGGTGACTCGCGTACGAGCGCGACGTGTTGTCGATGATGCCGTGACGAGACGCGTACTGGCCTGTGAGAATGCAGGCGCGGTTCGGCGAGCACAACGGCGTCGTGTGATAGGCGTTGCTGAACACCGCGCCGGTAGCGGCTAATGCGTCGACCTGCGGAGTTTCGAGATAAGGATGACCGCCCGCGCCGTACTCGTCGAAGCGCATGTCGTCGACGACGATGACGACGATATTGGGACGCGTCGCTGCGCTGCTCGTTTTGCCGGCCGCGCGTACGCCCGTGGCAGCAAGCGCGACGGCGCTGCCGCCGGCAGCGAGGAATTGCCGACGTCCGATCATCTGGGCTTACCGACCTTGAGAAGGACCGCGCCGTGGCGAGGCACTGTAGCGGTAAATTTCTCCTGCAGCACACCGAGGTCGCGTCGCTGCCAGAGGTCGCGGACCGGCTGTCGGCCTTGCAATCCAAGCTGCTGCCACTCGACGGTCACTTCCGCCGGCTGCAGTCCGCGATTGAACAGCCCGACCGCCATCGTGCCGTCCGCGAGCGTTCGTGCCCAGATCTCGCGGCGCGCGTCGGACCAGACGCGTCCGGCGGCGCGGCCCAGCGGGTCCTGATCGACAGCGATCACTTCGTCGTTGCTGAGCAGCGAGAGCGTGAACGTATCGAGCTTGGACAAATCTGCGCCGATGAACAGCGGCGCGGCTTGCAACACCCACAGCGACAGATGCAGCACCTGCTCGTTGGGAGTCAGGCGCGACGGACGCAGATTCGGACCCCAGCCCAGCGTGCCGACGACCAGCATGTCGGTGTCGTTCCATTCGCCCGGACGCGTCCAGCGCTCGCGTCCCGCTTGCCGAAAGCCGACGCTCTCCAGATTGGCCCATTGGTCCAGCAGATCGCCGCTGCTGCGCCACAGGTGTCCGCCGACTTCGGCGCCCCACTTCCACACATCGCCGTAACCGTACTGGCACAGCGCGTACACGATGTCCCGATCGACTCGCGCCAGCGCGTCGCGCATCGCGATGTACGGCTTCTGCAATTCGACGAGCGAATGATCGCCGCGAATGAGCTCCTCGTAAGAGCACCAGTCGTACTTCAGAAAATCCACGCCCCAGGCAGCGTAGGTCGCGGCGTCCTGCGCTTCGTGCTGCCAGCTGCCGGCGAAGTCTTCGCACGTTTTCGGTCCCGGCGAAGAATAGATGCCCAGCTTCAGGCCGCGCGCATGCACTGCGTCCGCCAATGCGCGCATGTCCGGAAATTTTTCGTTGGGGAGGATCTTCCCGTCCGCGCCGCGTTTTCCTGACCAGGCGTCGTCGATGACGATGTACTGAAAGCCGTGTGCCGCGAGTCCGCTGCGATCGAGCCACTGCGCAGCTTGCAGCACCTTCTCCTGGTCCACGGCCGGGCCCCAGACATTCCAGGAATTCCAGCCCATCGGCGGTGTGAGCGCGAGCGTACCTTTGCGGGCGACGATCCGCAGTTCGTTGCTCGCTGCGCCGCCGGGTCCGCGTACACCCAGCTTCACCACGCTTTCGCCCGCTTTCTCGATCGTGCCGGAGATGATGCCGGTGGACGCGTCGATGGCGAGCCCTGCCGGAAGACCATCAGCAGAAAATCGCAGCGGCGCAGCGCCGGTCGCAGGAACGCGGAACAGGAACGGACGTCCGGGCGTCGCTCCTGTAACGCGCGCACCGTGAATGGCAGGTCGGGGCGATGTCGACGGTGCAGCGATGCGCGGCAACTCTTCCGCAGGGGGGATGTACGCGGTAGGACGCTCGCCATCCGGCTGCAGCAACTCGATCATCGCCCCGCCCCACGCAACCTCGTCGTCGTTGCTGGTGTCGCCGCCGTCATCTACCAGCAGCGTGAGAACGCGCGCGCCTTTGAGATCGGCCGAGAGCAACTTGGGTGCATCGCCCGGACGCATGAGGCCGCTCGTCGCGACGCGCCTGTCGTCGACCCACACCTCGAAGACGACGGAGCCGACGTTGCCGTGGACTTCGTCATCGATCCCGACGGTGGACGTGAAGCGGGTGGCGTTGCGCTTCAAGTCAATGACGAATTCGCTGATGGAGCGCGTGCCGATGCCGTGCGGAAACTCGACGCCACCGAGGCGGATCGGCTGATCGCGGATCGTGCGGGCGACGCGCGGCGTGCCGCGGCGCTGCGAGAGGCGCTCGAGGCCGATCTCCTCGACCCACATCGCGCCCGGCGGCGCGGCGGCGTGTCCTGCTGCATGCGAGCCCAGGCACAGCAGTACCAGGCAGAACGAACGCACGTACCCCATGGCGGGCTAATATACGGTAGTCAGTATACGATCTACAATTATCGGAATATCGCGCCCCGGCCCTTCATATATATGATAGCCGCGCACGATCGCTCGGCGGCTCACTTACGAGGCTCGATGACCAGACCGCTTCCGCTCGAACGCCGCTCCCTGGCAGCGCAGGTGGCCGATGCCCTGCGCGAGCTCATCATGTCGAATACGTACCGCCAGGGACAACAGCTGCGGCAGGACGATCTCGCCAAGCGCCTCGGCGTCAGCCACATCCCGGTGCGCGAGGCCTTCCAGCTGCTCGAAGCCGAAGGCCTGATCACCAACATCCCGTACAAAGGCGCGGTCGTCACGCGTCTGTCGGAAAGCGAAATCGAGGAATACTTCGACATCCGCGCGACGCTCGAAGTCGACCTGCTGCGGCGCGCCCTCGGCAAGATCACGCCGCAGGCGATCGCTCGCGCTCGCGAGATCGTCAAGACGATGGACACCGCCCCGCCCCAGAGCTGGGGCGAGTACAACTGGAGCCTGCACGAAGCCCTGTATACAGCGGCCGAGCGCCCGATCACGCTCGAGTTCATCCGCAAGATCCACGACAACCTCGACCGCTACGTGCGCATCCAGCTGTCGCTCGCCGAGGAGAACCGCCAGCGGGCGCACCAGGAGCACATCAAGCTGATCGACCTGTGCGAAGCCGCGGACCGCGCCAAGGCGCTGAAACTGCTGTCGAGTCACATCAGCGGCGTCCGCGACGACCTGATCAATCACCTCAAGCGGCACCCGCCGGAATAGCCGATGCCCAGCGAAGCGTTGGTGATCGGCGGCGGGCTCGTCGGGTTGAGCTGCGCACTGAACCTTCAGCTCTGCGGCCTGCGCACGACCATCGTCGATCCAGCAACGACGCGCCGTGCAGCCTCCTGGGGCAACGCGGGTCACCTTGCGACCGAACAAGTGGAGCCGCTCGCTTCGCGCAAAACCCTGCGCAACTTGCCGCGGCGGCTGTTTTTCCGCGGCGGCGCTCTGTCGCTGCCGCCACGCGACCTGGATGTCTGGCTGCCGTTCGCCTTGCGCCTGGTTGGCAACAGCACCCCCGTTCGCTTTGCAACTGGCAAGGCGACGCTGCGATCACTGCTTCGCGGTGCAATTCCAGCCTGGCGGCAGCTGGCGCGAACCGCTGGCGCGGAACACCTGATCGCGGAAGACGGACACTTCGTCGTGTGGGAAACGCCAGCCGGAGCCGACGCCGGGCGTGCAGCGTGGCGCAACACGGACACAGGGACGGCAACTTTCCGCGATGCCACGGCCGAAGAAATCGCGACGCTGTCGGCGCAAGTGTCACGCCCGATCGCCGGCGCGATCCGCTTTCAAGGCACCGGACAGGTGCTCGATCTCGGCGAGCTCGCCAACAGCCTGAGCACGCATCTCAGTCACGCGGGCGGCTCCGAGCGCACCGCTCGCGTTGAGCGGCTCGTGGTCGATGGCTCGACTACCGCCGCAATGCTCGAAGGCGGCGAGGTGCTGCATGCCGATATCGTGGTGGTTGCTGCAGGCGTCGCATCCGGCGCGCTGTTAGAACCGCTCGGCTATGTTGTTCCGATCATTGCCGAGCGCGGCTATCACATTCAGTCTGCTGACGCCGCGTGGCCCGCTGGCCTGCCGCCCGTCGTGTTCGAGGAACGCTCGATGATCGTCACGCCGTTCCGCTCCGGGCTGCGCGCTGCCAGCTTCGTCGAGTTCGCGCGCGCCGAGTCGCCCCCCGATCCACGCAAGTGGGCGCGCCTCAGACGCCATGCCGCAGAGCTCGGCCTGCCCTTGCGCGAACCGTACAGCGAATGGTTCGGTGCGCGCCCCACCCTGCCCGATTATCTGCCAGCGCTGGGCCGCAGCCGGCGAACCGCGAATCTGCTCTACGCCTTCGGCCACCAGCATCTCGGTCTGACGCTCGCGGCAGTCACGGGCGAGCTGATTGCAGCGCTCGCACGCGGCGAGGCGACTGACGTCGACCTCAAGCCGCTCGATCTGGAACGGTTCCGCTGACCAGCACGCTGCGCGCGCGGCCGTACAGAACATAGACCGCGATGCCGAGCAGATTCCAGATGAAGAAGCGGGAGATCGTCTTCGACGGCAGGCTGAACAACAGATAGATGCAGCCGACGATCGCCAGACTGCCGACGACCGTCGGCCAGGGGCAGCGGAAGATACGCGGCAACTCCGGCGAGCGCTTGCGCAGAATCATCATGCACGCCGCGACCGCGATGAAGGCAGCCAGCGTGCCCGCGTTCGCCAGCTCGGCGATTTCGTCGAGACGCAGAAAGCCGGCGAAGGCTGCGACGAAGACGCCGGTGATCGCCGTGATGAGCACCGGCGCTCCCTTGCGCGACGACACCACGCTGAGCCTGCGCGGCAGCAGGCCGTCGCGAGCCATGACGAAGAAGATGCGGCTCTGCCCGTACATCATGACGAGGATGACGGATGGCAGCGCGATGAGCGCAGCGAGCGCGACTGCCCGCGCTGCCAGCGGATGGTTGAGCGTACGCAGCACGAATGCGAGAGGCTCGCCCGAGGCAGCGATCTGGGTGTGATTGACCGCGCCAACCGCAGCGATCGCGACCAGGATGTAGATGATCGTGCAAACGGCCATCGAGCCGATGATGCCGATCTTCAGATCGCGACCGGGGTTCTTCGCTTCCTCCGCGGACGTAGCGACTGCGTCGAAGCCGTAGAACGCGAAGAACACGATCGCGGCAGCGGCCATGACACCGCGCGTCACACCGTTCGAATCGGGCGTGCTGCCGAAGCCATGCGGCGCGAACGGCACCATGTTGTCCGCGTTGAAGTTCGGCAGCGCGAGCAGCACGAACACCGCAAGCGCGGTCATCTTGATCACAACAAGAATGATGTTCAGCGTCGCGCTCTCGCGAGTTCCGGAGATCAGCAGTCCGGCAACCGCCAGTGCCACGAGGATCGCGGGCAGATTGACGATGCCGCCGGCATGCGGCCCGGACAGCAACGCGGCTGGTAAATGTATGCCCGCAGCTTGCAGCCATCCGATCAGATAGCCCGACCATCCCACGGCCACGGTGCTGCACGCGAGCGAATACTCGAGGATCAGGCTCCAACCGACGATCCATGCCGGCGCTTCGCCCATCACCGAGTAGGTGTACGTGTAGGCGCTGCCCGCGGTTGGTATCAACGTTGCGAGCTCTGCGTACGCCAGCGCGGCGCATGCACAGACCACGCCGGCAACGACGAACGCGAGGATGACCGCAGGGCCGGCGCGATCCGCGCCAACGCCAGTCAGCGTATAGATTCCCGTGCCGACGATCGCACCGACGCCGAGCGCAACGAGATGCGGCCAGCTCAGCGTCTTTTTGAGCGTGCGACCCGGCTCGTGCGGCCCACGGATCTCGAGCGGCTTGCGCGGACCAAGGATGCCGTTCATCACTACGCCGCGACGCCGGCCTGCCGG
>Ga0068861_100000063_pt1 | contig 51048 bp, 47 predicted proteins | sample KBSSwiS42_FD_66593 | JGI IMG/M metagenome (GOLD analysis project Ga0068861, IMG submission 66593) | Switchgrass rhizosphere microbial communities from Kellogg Biological Station, Michigan, USA - KBS Switchgrass S4-2 | ecosystem: Host-associated > Plants > Roots > Rhizosphere > Soil ...
CCTTGTCGACTTCGGTCGTGTCGCCGGTGGTGATGAGGTTGACCTGCTTGCCGGTCGCTTCGCCGAGGTCGCGCAGCATGCGCGGCACACGGCTGAACGCCTGTTTGATCGGCTGCGCGCGCAGCGACATCACATTGTCCTGGATCTGGCGCGTCAGCCGCGCGAGTTCCGGAAGTTCGACGCGCTGTTGGTCCTGTGGCGACAGTCGGTCGGCCAGGATCGAGTTGCGGATGACCAGCTCGCCCACGAGATTGAGCAGCATGTCGAGCTTGCCCAGGTCGACGCGGATCGTCTGCGCGGCGGCTTCCATGCGCGCCGGCTTGCCCGGATCGTCGGCTTCGACGACACGGAGCTGCGGTGCCACCGGCGTTGCGCTCGCGATCGGCTCGATCGGCACGAACGCGTCGTCGACCACGACGGGCGGTGCGGACGCGACCGACACAGTCTCGATTTCGAGAACCGGCGCGGGCGCAGCGGCTTCACAACGCGTGATCTCGATCAGCGAATCGGGCGCGACGAAGTCAAAGCAGTCGAGAAGCTCGGATTCGGAGAGCGTACCCGGCGCGATCAACTTCCAGATGAAATAGCTGTCCTCGGTGTCGAGGTCGCGCAGGCCCGGTAGCGCCGAGGTGTCGACATCGACGATCTCCGCCCCCATCGACTCAAGCTCGCGGATGACGAGCATCGGTTCGCTCGCGTTGGAGAGCGCGGCGCGCGACGGGCCGAAGCGGACAATCCAATCGCCATCGGCCGGCGGCGGAGCAGCGACGGGTTCCTCGACCACATCGAAATCGTCGAGCGAGACCAGTACCGGCGTGAAGCCGAACGGATCCTCGTCTTCGACCGGTGCTGGTGCCGGCGCTTCGGCGACGGTTGCAGCTGCGGGGGCGGCCGGCGCTTCGCCAGCCTCGCCGGCACCGCCGTTCTTGAGAATCTCTTCGAGCGCGGCGAGCGCGGCAGTGTCGTTCGGACGCTCGGCGCTGCCCTTGGCGAACGCGACATGATCGGAGAGTATGTCGAACGAGCTCAGCATGACCTTGACCACGCCGGATGACGGCGCGATGCGGCCCGCGCGCACTTCGTCGAGCACATTCTCGAAGCGATGCGCGAACGCGGTCAGGTCGACATGGCCGAATGCGCCTGCGCCGCCCTTGATCGAATGCACGGCGCGGAACACCGACGCGATCGTTTCGGCGTCGGCGTCGCCCGCCTTCATCGCGGACAGACCGGCTTCGGCAGCGGTCAGGCCCTCGGCGCACTCTTCGAAGAAGATCGCCTGGATTTCGTCGAGTTCATCGCTCACGGGCAAACCCGGCGAATCGCCGCTCCCAGCTTCGCCGCTTCGAACGGCTTGGTGATCCAGCCGGTCGCGCCGGCTTCGCGCGCGCGCGCCTTCTTTTCGTCCGAGAATTCGGTCGAGAGCACGAGGATCGGCGTCGATTTGAAGCCGGGGATCGCACGCACCGCCTCGATCAGCCCGAACCCGTCCATCTTCGGCATATTGATGTCGGTGATCAGCAGGTCGGGGTTGACCTCGTGCATCCGCTCGAGGCCATGCTCGCCATCGTTGGCGCTTTCGATGCGAAAGCCCTGCGCAGTGAGCGACGTCTTGAGCAGCATGCGCATGCTCGCCGAATCGTCGACGGTCAGGATCAGCTTGGTCACTTCATGTCTCCGCCAGGAAGGCCAATCGCCTCGCCGAGACCGCAACGCTGAACGCGGTCGACGAACGCGGGGCTGGGATTGGTGATGATAAAGGGTTGTCCATTGAGCCGGGCTTCATTGCGTGCCGCGACGAGCGTCTGCAGCACGGCCTGGCCGACGCTTTCGACTTCCGAGGCGTCGACGATCATCTCGACGTCGAGGTCGGCGGCGAGCACCAGGCGCACACGGAGATCGTCGGCCGCCGCGGTATTGCCGTGCACCGGCAGCCGCAACGAGCGGTCCTCGTCAGGCGTGGTTTCCGCCACCGGTTCAGGCGAACTGGGCATTGAGCTCATCTTTTGCCTCGTCGAGCGCAGTTTCGAGTTGCTGGAAGGTCGGCGCGAGTGCCGACGGCGTCATGCGGCGCGCGATTTCGATCGCGACCGAAACAGGAATGTTCTGGGCGTAGCCGACGATCGCGGTCTTCACGATCTTGTACGGCTGACAATCAGCGTCGACGGTCTCGAGCAGTTTCGATGCCAGCGGGCCAACCACGCAATAGGACAGCAGCACTCCCAGGAAGGTACCGACCAGCGCGCCGCCGATCATCGCACCGAGCACTTCGGTCGGCTGGTCGATCGAGCCCATGGTCTTGATCACGCCCAGCACGGCGGCGACGATGCCGATCGCCGGCAGGCCGTCGGCCATGATCTGCAGCGCGTGCTGCGGCGCGAGTTCCTCGTGGTGGTGCTTCTCGATATCGGCATCCATTGCCGCTTCGATCTGATGCGGATCGTCGAAGCTGACTGTCATCATGCGCAGATAGTCGCAGATGAATTCGATCAGGTGGTGATCCTTGAGCAACTCGGGATAGCGCGAGAAGATTTCGCTCGCCGCGGGATCGTCGAGATGGCCCTCGATGCCCTTGGCACCGCGGGTCTTGAAGGTCGTGAGCAGGCCGAACATCAGTGTGAGCAGCGCGCGATAGTTTTCGTCATTCCAGCGCGGTCCCTTGAACGCGCGCTTCAGGCCCTTGCCCGCGGCCTTGACCGTGCGCATCGAGTTGCCGACGATGAACGCGCCGATCCCGGCACCGCCGATCGTCAGCATCTCGTGCGGGAGTGCCTCGAGCACGATCGCCAGCTTGCCGCCGGAGATGATGAAGCCTCCGAAGACACAGCCGAGAATGATCAAGAAGCCGACGCCGTTCAGCATGGCGGGTGGTTGTTCTTTCGTTGGTTGTTTCGAGAATTATAGGAGGGCTTGGAGGCCGCTGGGCACGGGCACGCGAAATTTGGTTAAGCGGCCCGCCGGCCGGCCGCATCGGCAGCCGCCTGGCGATCCTGCCAGTCGATCACCGAAAGATAATTGACCAGCCGGTTGCGCTCGAGCGAGGCGATCAGTCGGTTGTCGTGATAGGGCAACACCAGTTGCGCGACGTCCGCGGCCCAAGGCGCGCTGGCGTCGAACAGGATGCCGAGGCCGAACACCGCGGGTACGAATGCCCAGGCGAGTGGCCGGTCGTCGGTCTGGCTGGCCTGTCGGAAATCCTCGACCGCAGTCAGCACGCCGTTGCGCGGGCCGCCTTCGCGCAATGCCCAGGCAAAATGCCCGGCGCCGCGAAAGCCGCGGCCGTCATGAATGCCGGGATCGTCGAGCAGCACGCCGCCCTCGAAGCTATAGGGCCAGCGCCATTCAGGCGGGATGCGATCCGGCGCATAATAGAAGTCGCGCCGCGCGCACGGCCAGCCGACGTCGTGGAGCACGGCGAGGAACGGCTTGCCATCGCGCTTCGACAAGGCATCGGCGCCGCACAACTCATGAAGAACGGTGTAGTAATTATGGTCGCCATCGATCACCCAGGCGTCGACGTCGCCGAGCGCCGGGATCGCATCGAGACTCGGCTGTGCGATATGCTCGACGTGCGCGTTTCCAGCCGCCCAGGCGAGGAACTCGGGTTTGGGGCTTGGGTCGATGCTGGTCAGTCGTCCGTCGCGCAGCGCGAGATGGTCGGCCATGCGTTCGGACATCCCGCCATATTCGGCACCGATTTCGGCGACGTGACGCGCTCCGGCGAGCTCGAGCACACCGAGCACCAGCTCCGAGAATTCGGAGATCGAATGGATCAGCGCGCTCATGCCGCGGCTCGCGACTGGGCCGGCGCCTGTGCGGCGGCATTCTCGGACATGCGGTGCACGATCGGGCGAAACACGACCATCAGCATCATCGGCCGGTCGTCCTTTCGTTTCGGCGGGGGCACCATCATGAACGAGAAGGCGTCCTCGCACCGAAACAGATTGGGTGCGGTCTGCTCCATGCCTTCGAGCGAGGGCTTGGCGTCGACTTCGTCGCGCCCGACGCGCTGCTTGTCGCTGAGGAACCGATCGACCGGCAGGAAGTGGGCGCTCTCGATTTGCAGCCATTCGAACAGCTGGCCGAACTGCAGGCCCACCGAGAAGCGGCAGTCGCCGATCGGGATGGGCGCCATGAAATAGCCGTCATGCGTCGGAGTCGCGGTCACGTTGCCGGTGGTCACTTGCGTACCGTCGGCGACGATCACCGGCAGCGATATCGAGGTGTCGACGAAATCGGCATATTTGAGCGGTAATCCGAAGCGCTTGTGCGCGAGCAGCGACAGCTTGAGCGCGAGGCCCTCGCCGCTAAGCTCAGCGGGCAGATACATGCGCTCGGAACCCTTCATGTAGAATAGCCCGCGCTCGCGCAGCCCCTTGCGCGCGACGCTTGGGTCGAACAGCGCGACGGTGTTGTCCACGCCCAGGTTGATGTCGTGCTCGAACGCGTTGAGTACCGCCAACTCGTGGGGCAGCGGGAGGAACATCAACCGACCCATCGTCGCGGCCGCCGCGCGCCGCCACAGCGTGGCCTCGTCCGGCTGCTGGACACGGAGCATGGTCTGGCCCTGCGCGCGCGCATAGCTAACCGCGCCGGCCTGGATACGGTCGCGCACCATGCTCTGGCGCGCCTTGATCGATGTCTCGCGGCGGACCGACGTGCCGTCGACCTTATAGTCGATCACCGAACCTTGCGCGGCGGTGCACAGCTGCTCGAGCACCGCGACATTGCCGGCAAAGGATTCGAGCGTCGCGGCATCGTAATGACGTGAATCGAACAGCCCGCGCTTGTCGTAGCCGGTACGATAATATTCGCGCATCAGCAGATAGCGGCCGGCGACATGGCAGCCGAGGCCACGGTTCAGGAGTTTCTCGACCTCGTTCTGGACGGTGCCGTTATAGCCGAGGTCGATCAGCATCAGCGTATCGCCCGGTGCGGGGTCTACCAGTGCGCGGACGTGTGCAATGAGTCGTTCGGCAAGACCCGCCGACGCCTTGAGGATGCGCGCCATGCGGTTGGGCTTGCGTACTGCCTGGAGAAGCGCGGCGGGTGCGGACTTGTCGCGCGGCAGATTACGCAGGATATCGGCGATTTCGGCGGAAGACAGCAGCAGCTGGCGCGCGACCGCGCGCGGATCGCCGCCGATTTCGCCCTGGAGGTAGCGCATCACTGCGGCTTCGTCGTTGAATGACGAGCCCGCCGCGGTGAAACGGCTGATCTCGACCGGATGCCCGGTCCCATCGGCTTGGAGCGCGCGATGCACCAGCATCGGCAAATGGCCATCGCGCATCAGGAACAGCCAATGGACCTTGCCGCCGCGGCTGGCGGCAAGTTCGCGGGCCTCTTCCTGCAGCCAGCGTTCGAACCCGTAGAGCACGGGGCCGAGCACCGAGAAGCCGAAACCTTCGGCTTCGTCGGCGATCTGAGGCTCGTGCGCGGAGAGTGCGGCGCGGTGCGGCTGGTGCGATATGATCCGGCCGTCCTCGCCCGGATGCAGCATCGCGTTGATCCCGGCTTCGAGGCGCAGCCGCTGTTCGGCAGCTTCGGAGAACTGCTTGAGGTGCAACGTCCTCACGCCGAACGGCGCGACGCCGACCACGTCTGCCTTCTTGTTGTCGCCGATGTGGAGGATCTCGTCGGGCTTGAACGGCAGTGCCGCCAGCACGTCGCGATACAGGCCTTCGCTCTTCGACGCGCCATAGACCGACGAGCAGAACAGTCGGTCGATCATCCCGGCGACGTCTTCGCCCGCCGCGGCGGCGATCAGTTCGCGCAGCTGTTCGGCGCTGAGGTAGGTGTCCGAGACGATGATTATCTGGCGCCCGGTCCGCTTGGCGGCGCGCATCAGTTCGACGGTCGGTACGAAGGCGTAGCAATGCTGCGCTTCGGCGGCGAGCTCGGCGGCGACCGCTGCGGCACGCTCCTCGTCGCTGCCGTTCGGCAGCAGCTCGGCATAGATGTCTTCGATGCTGACTTCGTTCTTGCGGCGGTTGATCACCGAGGCGCTGCGCGCGCCCGATTCCGCCCATTGGCGCTGCGGCACCGTGGTCTCCGGAAGCGCGCCGAATAGATCGCGCGGCGCGTGCGTATCGCGCCACAGCAAAGTGTCGAAGCAATCGAGCGAGAGCACGCGCACGGTCGGGTGATCGTCGAGCGCACGCGGAAGCTGATGCGGCAGGATGAAGTCCATGATTTCTCCCCCAGGCGCGCAACAGCGACACCGGTCTTAATATTTATAGGAGGTGAAAAGCCGCCGCGGTTTCAGCGCGTCTAGAATAGAGGCATGACCAGTCTAGCTAGTGCTCCGCTCAACGCCTATCGGCGCGCTCTTAGCCGTGCCGAGAGTCCCCGCGATACCGAGCATCGTCTGCTCGGCCAGATCACCGGCGAGATGATCGCCGCGCGCGACGCCAAGGCGACAGGCGCCGTGCTGGCACCGTCGCTCCATCGCAACCGCGAAATGTGGTCGGCATTTGCGACGGACTGCGGTGCCACCGGCAACGGGCTGCCGCCGATCCTGCGCGCGCAGATCATCTCGCTCGCGCTGTGGGTCGATCGCTATACCAGCGACGTACTCACCGGGCGCGACACGATCGACGCATTGATCGACTTGAACCGAGCGATCATGGACGGCCTTCGCGGCGAAACGACCATCGCGCATTGAGGCGCACGAATAGGGGATGAAGAAGGGAGCCGGTTTCCGGCTCCCTTTTCATTTCTAGGCTAGCAGGCGGTGTCGGCAACTCGCCGGCTCGAGACTGCGGCCAGCTCGGCGAGCGCAGTCGTCGCCAGCATCGCCAGCGCCATCGCGCCGATCGCAAAACCCAGCACCTCCCAACCCCAGCTGCGCGCGATCAGGCCGCCCAGCGGCGGTCCGATCAGTGCGCCGCCGGCGCCGAACTGCGTCAGCAGACCGTTCGCTGTGGCGATCCGCGGATCCTGCGGATGTTGCGCACCCGCCTGATCGGGAAGCCGGGCGAAGACCAGCGGGGCGACCAGTCCGCTGAGCATGATCGCGAGCAGCACCACGGCGCCCGACGCCAATGCGCTGAGGCCGGGTCGGAACGACAGTGCCGACAACAGCGCAGTCGCGATCAGCGCGGGCGCCGCGACCATGACCAGCCGCCACGGCGGCAGGCGCTTGCCGCGCAAGGTCGCGATCGCAAACACGGTTCCCGGCAGCGCCGACAGCGACGCGACGCCGGCGATCAGTCCCGATACGGCCACGGTCGCGCCGCGCTGTTCGACTAGAAATGTCGGCAGCAACATCGTCAGCGCGCAGACGAACAGGGTGTACATCCCGAAGGCGAGGGTGGAGATCCAGGCCGCACGCGCCGGAAGCACGACCCGGCGGTCCTTCGAATCTAGGATCGGCAGTCTGGCCGTTGCGAGCGTGACGGCGGCAAGCAGTCCGGTCCAGAGCCACAGGACCGCGGCAACGCCGGACATGGCTACGACCGGCCCGGTCACCATGCCGCCGATCGCAACGCCGACGGGCACGAAGCAACTCCACAACGCCAAAGCCCGCGGGCGTTGACGGTCACTGGCGAGGGCGACGATTGCGGTGGGGGCGGCGATGACGGCGAGGAGGTAGCCGACACCTTCGGCGGCGCGCGCCGCGAACCATAGCTTGGGACCGGTCGCGAGCGTCTCGACGAAGCTGGCGGCGGTCAGCACCAGCATTCCTGCGATTAGCGACCGGCGGCATCCGATCCAGCCGAGCGCGAGTCCGGCGATAAAACCGAACAGGCCGCCGCCGACTTCGAGCAGGGAGATCAACAGCCCAATCGCGGGAAGCGACAAGTCGAAGCGCTCGCGCAACAGCGGCGCGATCGACGAGACCTTGGCGAGTTGCGCGGCTGCAAGAACGCCGACCAGCCAAAGCGCGAGAATGGGATACCAACGGCGAAACATCGGCCGTGCCTAGCCAGTCGCGGCGCACCGGTCGATGTGCACTGGCATTGCGGGTCGCCGAAATCCGGCGGCGACGACGCAAAAATTGGCCCAGGCCCTCTGCAGCGCGCCCGAATTTTCGGGAGGGGCAGGGGGCCTGGGCCGATTCGGCCGTGGCTCGATGTCGCGCAGCCGGCACGCGGCCGGCCGCGCGTCGGATCAGAACGTCGCCCAGTCGTCGGCAGCAGCGGCCGGGTGGGCAGGGACCATGCTGGCCTGCGCAATCGCGGCAACGGGAACCTTGGCGACGGTGCCCTTCGAAGGCGCGCGGCGTGCGGCGGGTTGCGCCGCGACGATCGGCGCACGCACCGGTGCCTTCTTGCCGATGGTGAAGCGCGCAGCGCGGTCCGACAGCGCCGCGACTTCGCTGGTGAGGTTGCGGGCGGCGGCCGAGGTCTGCTCGACCATCGCAGCATTCTGCTGGGTCGACTGATCCATCGTGCCGATCGCGGCGCTGATCTGCGTGACTGCGGTCGACTGCGCCTGGTTGTCGGTCGCGATCCGGCCGAGCAGCTGGTGGACTTCGCCGACTCCGGTCGAGATGTCGGCAAGCGCGCCGTCGACCTTCTGCACGGCCTGCACGGCGGTGCCGATATCGGCCTGCGTCACGCTCAGCTGGTCGCGGGCGCGCTTGGCCTCTTCCTCGGCGCGCATCGCGAGCGCAGAGACGAGATCGGCAACGACCGCGAAGCCGCGGCCGGCATCCCCGGCGCGCCCGGCTTCGACCGCCGCGTTCATGGCGAGAACGCGCGTCTGGAAAGCGATCTTGTCGAGGCCCTCGATAACGTCGTCGATGCCCTTGGCGCTCTCCGACACGCGGCTCATCGCCTGCATCGCTTCGTCGGCAACCGAGCGACCACTCGCGACAGTCGCGATCGCACCATCGGCGCGCGTGACCGTCTGGCTGGCGGCAACCGCCGTCGCCTTGAGCCGTTCGTCCATCTGCGTCACCGCAGCCGATGTTTCCTCGAGGTTGGCGGCATTGGCTTCGGTGCGGCGCGCCAGGTCTTCCGATGCGGCGGCGATCTCGGTCGAGCCGGTGCCGATCGACGAAGTGCACTCGGTCACCGAACCGATCAGCTCGCGCAACGAGGCGACGGCGGCGTTGAAATTGGTCTTGAGCGGACCGTAGACACCGGGGAAGTCGGCGGTGATGTCCGACGTCAGATCCCCGGCGGCAAGGCTCGAGAGGCTCGCGATCATGGTTTCAACGACCAGCGTCTGCTCGTTGGCCACGGCCAGCTGGGCGGCAGCGGTGTCGCGAAAGGTCTGCATCGCCTGCGTCATGCGGCCGACGCAATCCTGATAGTCCGTATAGCTGATCGGGCTGGTCACATCGCCCGCGGCCAGCGCTTCCATCCGAACGACCGTCGCCACATAGGGCGTGGCGATCATTTCGCGGAACTTGAGGCCGAGCAACGCGGAGACGGCGGTCGCGCCGGCGCCGGCGCCGATCACGATCCACGAGCCGGTGAATGCGCCCGCGACCGCAACCGCGGCGGTGAGGCAGGTCAGCGTTGCGAACGCGACCAACAGCTTCGAACGAATGGGAGCCGTAGCTTCGAACCAATGCATTTGCGCGCATCCTTTGCGAGTGAACTGGACGCACAGGGGCTAAACGACGCACCTGCTGGTGAGGGCGCGGTTGAAGGCTCGTCGAGACGCCCCCGTCCTTGCTGCTCATTGTAGAGGGCTCGATCCGTCCGAAGCGGATCGACCTGAAAAATTCGCCAATGGGCCAGGAGCCTGGATCGAGACGTGCCTGGCGCGCGTGCCTGCGCGTGGGACCGCCTCCGTACTTCTCCTAGAAAGCACGAGGCTTTACCGAGGAGTAATTTTATGTCGCGAAGCCATGGTGCCCGCGGCTGGGGAGGGCGGAATGTCCGCCGAGAACGCGCAGATCATCCTCGTGATCAAGGAGCTGGGGCTGCGCAGCACGCTGGCCGCGCGGCTGGCGTTGATCGGCGCCTCCGTGACAACGGCGGAAAATTTCCGCGATTGCGCCGTGCGCCGCTTCGATCGTGAAACTGCGCTGCTCGTGCTCGACCGGACGGCATATGAAGCCGAACCCGATAACTGGGTACGGTCGCTCGACGCGGAGCATGGCTGGCGGCGATTGCTCGTGCTGATCGGAGACGCGGATTCGCCCGAAGAGCTCGATACACGCGTACCATGGACACGTCGCTCTGAGGCGATGGACGCGCTGCTCGCGCTGATGCGCGAGTAGCGCGACCTACGCTCACTCCGTGGGAAACATTCCCGCAGCGAAGGCGATACGCAGCGCCTCGGACAGGCTGCGTACTTCGAGCTTTTCCATCAAATTAGCGCGATAGATCTCGACCGTGCGCGGGCTGATGTCGAGCTCATAGGCGATGATCTTGTTCGACCGGCCCTCGATCAAGCCCTTGAGCACGTCGCGCTCACGCGGCGAGAGACGTGCGACCTTGCTTTCGGCCTGCTTCAATCGCGCGGTCGCCTCGGCATCGGCCTCGAGCCGCGAGAAGCCACGGTCGATGATGCGCATCAGCGCCTCGGCTTCATACGGCTTTTCGATAAAGTCGATCGCACCTGCTTTCATCGCCTTGACCGCGAGCGTGACATTGCCCTGGCCGGTCAGAATGATGCTCGCGAAACGCTCGCTGTGTTGTCGTGCGATCGCGTCGAGCACGTCCATGCCCGATGCGCCTGGCATGTGGAAATCGAGCAACACGACCCCCGGATCAAGCTCGTTGACTTGCTCGAGGAACGCGTCGCCGCTGCGATAGCCGCGGATGACAAGATCCGAGCGCATGGACAATAGGCTGTGCAGAGAGGCGCGCACCGCGTCGTCGTCATCCACGATGTATATGGTGCGGGTCATGCAAGTTCCTCCTGTTGTATGGCAGGTATTGTAAAGCGAAAGCATGCCCCTCCTTCCGCTCGGTTTTCGGCGATCAACGTGCCGCCATGCGCCTCGATGATGCGACGGCTGATCGAGAGGCCTATGCCCATGCCTCCTTGGGACTTTGTGGTGACGAAGCGCGTATACAGTTGCTTCAGCACCGATTCCGGCAGTCCTGGGCCGGTGTCGCGCACTTCGATTTCGATCATGCCTTCGGCGCCCGAGCGCGAGGCGATCGTGATTTCGCGCCGATCACGCTCGGTCGCGCGCAACGCGTCCGTGGCGTTGCGTAACAGGTTGACGAGCACCTGCTGCACCTGGATGCGATCGGCGAACATCAACGGGATCTCGGCGTCGAGCTCATAGCTCACGCGAATATCGAACTGACCGGTGCCGACCAACACTAGCTCGACTGCGTCGCGCACGGTCTGTTCCACCGACTCTGCGCGCATTTCGACTTCGCGCTTGGCCATGAACGCGCGCAGCCTGCGGATGATCTCGCCCGCGCGCAGCGTCTGTTCGCCGCCCATGCGCACAAGCTCGATGGCGCGCTCGGGCTCTTCTCCCTTTTCGAGCAACATGCGTGCGGCTGCGAGGAAATTCGACGTGGCGCTAAGCGGCTGGTTGAGTTCGTGCGCGAGATCCGCGGCAAGCTCGCTCATCGCGCTCTGGCGCGACACGTGCGCGAGTTCGGCGTTGAGATCGCTCCAGCGTTCCTCCGCGGCCAGTTGTTCGCTGATGTCGCGGAAGAAGATCGTAAACAGAGTATTGTTGTCGGTGCGCGCCATCCCGGCACGGGCCTCGAGCGGAATGCGCCGCCCGTCGGCGGTCTCGCCGGTGACTGTCGAGACGCGGCCGACGTAGCGCAGCGCGCCATGAGGGTTGCGTCGATACGCCTCGATCGCTGCCAGATATTTCCCGCGGTCTGACTCGGGCGCCAGCATCGTGAAACGCTGGCCGATCACGTCCGCGGCACGATAGTCCCACAGCTGCTCGGCGGCCTTGCTGAATTCGCGGATCGACCCGGTGTCGTCGACCACCACCATCGCGTCGGGCACCGTCTCGAGCACTGTGCGTAACTGTGCTTCGCGCTGGCGCAGCGCCGCTTCGCGCTCCTCGCGTTCGGTGACGTCGATGATCACGCCGACGGCACGGACGAGATTGCCGTGTTCGTCGTAGAAAGTTCGTGCCGAGCCTTCGACCATGCGCGCGCTTCCGTGCGGCTGGCGGAAGCGGTAGCGATAGTTGAACTTGTCGGCGCGCTGCGCAACGGTCCGCGCGATCGTGTCGAGCGAGGTCTGGACGTCCTCGGGCTCGACCAGCGCACGCCAATGCTCGAAATCGGGCATCGCCCCGGGCTCGAGCCCGAGCCGGGCCTCGGTACCGGGCGACCAGTCGAACCGGCCGCTCGGAATATCCCATTCAAACACGCCGAGTTCGTAGGCGGCAGTCGCCTCGGCGAGACGCTCCTCGCTCCGGCGCAGCGCAGCGATTGCCTCCGAGCCGCGCGTCACGTCACTCAGATTGAGCACGAGCACCGAGCGGCCCCCGAAATTCCGGACGGGGTGCGCGCGTTCGAGGACTGCCACTTCGCTGCCGTCCTTGCGCTGTTCGACAAGCTCCTGTGCGTCGGCGGATGTCTGGAACGGCGGCCATTCGCTCCAATATTGTTGGCAGCGCGAATGCAGCAGCGCATATTTGTTGCACCCCAGCGCATCGGCCTGGCTCCAGCCATAGAGCTCTTCGCAACCGCGCGACCAATGCAGCACGGTCCCGTCGGTCGTGACGATCGCGACTACCGCGGTTTCGAGTGCTTCGCTGAACTGCTGCCGCTCCACCTGTTGCCGCGCGATCCGCGACATTGCCCAATAGAGCAGTAACGCGATGATCGTCATGTTGAACAGCGGCACTACCAGCCCGCTGGGCCCCGCGAACGGTGAGCCTTCGCGCGACCAATAGGCAATCAGCGACGGCAGTGCGGGCAGCAGAATGGCCGCCGGGAGCATTAATCGGATCAATCGCCATTCGGCACGGTTGCTCGCCAGCACGCGCATCCAGGTGAAATCGCCGGCCCAGATGACGAAGCCAGCGCCCAACAGCGCGGCGGCGACGCTGGCTGGCATCGAACTCGCGAACACGCGCGCGACCGGGTCGCCGGGAACCGAGACCAGCACGAGCACGATTCCGGCACCGCCGAGCGCGACGGCGCAACTGCCTATGATGCCCGCCAATTCGCGGCTCGACGGCCGGCGCGACAGTGCAATCACGCCCGCGCAGAGCAGAAGCGTGAGGATTATCACTGTATTGATGCCCGGACGGCCCGGCGCCGGCCCTACCGTTATCAGCGCCATGCGACGCGGGAACAACAGGCGGTCGAAACCCGGATTCCACCCCGTCAGCCTTTCGATCAGTGCCACTGCAGTGATTGCGAAAGGCACGATCCAAAGCAGCGCGGCGACTGCAGATTCGCCCCGGATCAGTGCAAGAAACCCGAGCGCCGTGAAAATATATCCGATCGCCGTCAGCGGCCACATCGGAAAGCCCGAGACGCCGAACTCGGTCAAAATCGGTGCATCGGCGGCCCACCCAATGATCGGGAGGAGACCGCACAGACCCGCCAATATTGCACAGCCAGCCGCAACTGTCCCGGCGCGCGGGAGTGGCTGCGGATACATGGCGCCATCAATCATACGCACCGTTCGAATCCTACATCAGCAGCGTTACTCGCGGCGGCGAAGGCAGCATAGTACGCCTCTGTCGCAATTGTGAAATTCTTCTGCTTGCCTCGATTCGACATATTGCGGCGCAGCGTAACGTACCATCGAAAATGGACGAAGATTATGGTGCTGCCAGAGCGGCTTAGGTGCGCCTCCTTGTCCCGTCCCCCCACAACTCGGCCTCTTGCTTCCGCGTCGCCGCGACGGGCGCACAGGCGCGGAGTAGCGGCCAACCTCGTAACGTGTGCGAATCAACCTGGCTAAGCTGCCGGTAACCGCGCCCTCTTGCGGGTGCCGCCGGGAGACTCGCTCGACGTGGGTTCGCGCAACCGCGTTGCCGGTTCAATGCCCCGGCCAGGCATGCGATTGGGCGGCGGGGGTGTCGGAAGTGCCGCGGGATGCGGCAATACGCATGTACAACCATTGCTGCCCTACCCAGGCGCTCATGTTCGTGCGAACAGGTTAACGTTTGTGGTCTTCACGGGTCAGCGTTTCATCACTCGCGCGATGCCGACAAGATCGCGCGCCTACTTAAGGGCGCCACCTCCGCAAAAATACCTAAGGGCGATACCGGAGTGCCGGATCGGCGAGCCCGAACCGGGCGAGCGGGCACGACACGCGATGAACTTGTGCTAAAGGTTCGGCATTACAGCCGGGCCAATAGCGGCAATGGAGAGACGCAATGCGCCAGTCGATCGTACCGCTGATCGCGCTCGCCGCGCTGACGAGCTGCGGGCCGCCGCAGCGCGAGCAGCCGCACGTGGCCGAGCCGCCGTCCGGTGTGACGCTCAAAGTGATGCAGATGAACGAGGCCGAGCGGAACGTCGTGTTCATCCGCGCGCTGCTCGATGCGGATCTCACCTGCGACGGCGTCACCAAGTCAGAGCGCGTCCCCGATGTGCAGGGTGTTCCGTATTGGAAGGCCTATTGCAAGAACGGCAGCTCTCACCTGATCACCGTCACGAAGGACGGCACGGCCAGGATCATCAGCCACGCGTGACGCGCCAGGCGCTTCCCTGGAAAGGGAAGCGCTTGGGTCAAGCGCGCATCCGTCGGATTCCGCCGACCGGTCCGGAGACCATCAAGTCGGCGCGGTTGCCGAAGCGTTTCGAGACGCCGCGCGGCAGAACCGCCATGGTCGAGCGTAGCGGCAGAGCTCCCGAGCGCAGCGCTTCGCGCGCGGTCTCCCACCAGAGCTGGCCCACCAGCTTGTCGACGGCGTCGAGACCAGTGTCGCTGAGCGGATGCCGTGCGACGAAAGCCTGATAGAGCCGGCCGATCACGTCGAACAATTCGCACAGCTCGACCATGCTCGGCACGGGCTCGCGGCGCATTACGTGGCGCAACAGCAGATCGGCCTCGGTGTCCGAAGCATTGCCGGTCAGCCGCTGGTGCGCTTCCATCAGAACGCGGCGGCCGTTGGCGGCCATCACTTCGGGAAACCGCGTCGACGCATCGCCGGGTTGCATTCGATGGACGGTCAGGTCCTCATGGATCTGCGCGAGCCGGCCGTATTGACGCAGCCGCTGATAAAGGTCGAAATCCTCGGCATGGCCCAGATCGGCGCGTTCGAATGGCGTGAGCCGGCGGGCGGCATCGGCACGGAACATCACCGACGACCAGACCAACGGGTTGCATAGCTGCAGCAGCCAATCGATCCCTTCGGGTGCGAGCCCGCGTGACAGCGTCGAGGCGTCGATCTCGCCGTCCTCGAGCGGCGCGACTTCGCTCGCGACCAGTACGAAATCGAGGTGCGCGTCTAGGAACGCCACTTGCTTGGCGAAGCGGGTCGGTGCGCTGCGGTCGACCTGGTCGAGCGCCGCGACATAGCGTCCGCGTGCTTCCGCGAACGCGCGGTTGCGCGCCTCGACGGGGCCGAGCTTCTCGTCGAGCAGAACCGCGCGGATACGTGGGTCGCGCAGCCCGGCAAGCAGCTCGCGCGTCCCGTCGCGCGAGCAATCGTCAACGATCACGAGTTCCCAGTCGCTAAACGTCTGGGAGAGCACGGACTCGATAGTGGCGGTCAGGTGCTCGGCGCCGTCGCATGTCGGCATGATGCCGCTCACGCTCGGACAAGCCGTCGTCGCGGCGCCGGTGCCGCCATGGGCCGGGAGGCCGGGCGCTGCGAACAACGATATGCGCTTGCCCATTTGCCGAGCTGCCCCTCGAAAGCGGGCGGCCCGCCCGCCGGAATAGTCCCACGCGATTGGCACAGGAGCAGATAAGATTCGATGAATCGCCCGGAAATGGTCGTGCTGGTGCCCGCGCGCTTCATTGGACTTTGCGCAATGGAAATGCGGCGGCATCCATGTTAGCGAATTTGAATCGGTAGCTTTATACCTCGGGATCGGAGGGGGCATGGAGCAAGGGAGCCAACCCGAGGCGACGACGATCGTCGCCTCGAAAGGCGAGGATTTGGATTCGCTCGGGCCAGTCGAGCGGTTTCTGTTTGCCAATGTGCCGCTGTGGGCGATGCTATTCGTGCTTCTGCTGAGCTTGCTGCTCACGATCGCGATGCTCGTGGCGGCGCGTCAGGGTCCAGCCAAAGCAGGCGCCTTGGGAACGCTTGCCCAGAACCTCAGCGAAACACCACTTGCGATCAAGTCGCTATTTCCGAGCTACAATTTCGAAGACTCGATGCGTACGCGCGACCCCGCGCCTGCACTCCCGCCGGGCTTCGGTGCCCGCGCGCCTGGCTTTCAGGATCCCGGCTATCTGCTGTTGGCCCGAAGCGATCCCAAGCTCTATCGCTCGGTCGTCGAGATCGTGCGCATTCGCGACGGCAAGGTGCTCCATCGCTACGCGCCCGACATCGCCATGGTGAACGCACGTTCGTTGGCGAGCGGCGTGTTGGCGAAACTTCCCGGCGAAGCGCAGCCGAACCGCTATCGCATGACTCATCCGCTGCTGCTGGAGGACGGCAGCATCATCTTCCACGGCGATTCTCCGCTGGTGCGCGTCGACGCGTGCGGCCGGCTGATGTGGACAGTCGACGGCATCTTCACGCACGCGATCGAGCCTGACGGCGCCAATGGATTCTGGGTTTCGATCACCTATCCGCACTCCAAACTGCCGTTCGTCGGGCCGGACTTCGAGGAGCAGGGAATCGCAAGGGTTTCGGTCGATGGAAAATTGCTGACGAACATTTCGATCGCCAAGATCTTGCAGGACAATGGGCTCTACCAGCTGTGGGGCCCGCGCGCTTATGCCAAGGACCCCTTCCACATCAACGACGTCGAGCCGGTGCTGAGAGACGGGAAACATTGGCGTGCAGGCGACCTGTTCATCAGTCTCCGGCACCTGTCGATGGTGATGTTGTACCGCCCATCGAACGGGAAGATCGTCTGGTATCGGATCGGGCCGTGGATGATGCAGCACGACGTCGACATCCTCGACGATCACCGGATCTCGATTTTCAACAACAACACGATGGGTGGCGCGGAATCGGATTATGGCGCGGTGCGGCGCGTCGCAGGGCACAACAATCTGCTCGTCTATGATTTCGATACGGATCAGATTTCCGCCCCGTTCGACGCCGCCTTTGCCAAATATCAGGTCAAGACGTTTCGCGAAGGCCTGGCGACGATGCTGCCGAACGGCGATGCCTTCGTCGAGGAAACCGTGTTCGGTCGGCTGCTCCGCCTGACGCCGAGCGGCGGCTTGCGCTGGCAATATGTCAACGCCGGCAGCAAGGGGCAGCGCTATCTGCTCAACTGGTCGCGGTACCTCGATCCGCAACACTATGCGAAAGCCATCCGAGCCGCGGTGACGGCAAAGTGCGGCTGAGCAGAAAGATCCCTAACGCCGGCTCTTCATCAGCGGCTGGATCCGCGTGCCGAACTTTTCCACGCCCTCCACAAAATCATCGAACGTCAGCAGCACACCACCCGTGTTCGGCACTTCGGCCATCTCGTCGAGCATGCGCGCGATGCTTTCGTAGCTGCCGACCAAGGTTCCCATGTTGATGTTCACGGCGCCCTCAGGCGCGGCGAGCTGGCGGACGTTGGTGGTGGCGTTGTGCTTGTCGGCGGCACCCTGGTCCATCAGCCAGCGGATCGCGTCCATATCGACGCCGTCGTTGTAGGACTTCCATTTGGCCATCGCTTCCTCGTCAGTCTCGGCGGCGATGACCATGACCAGCACGAACACGGACACCGCGCGCCCGGTCTTTTCGAGCGCGCCCGCGAGCCGTTCGTTGTTGAACGCGAATGCCTTGGGAGTGTTGACGCCCTTGCCGAGGCAGAAGGCATAGTCCGCCCATTTGGCGGAGAAGGCGAGGCCATCGTCCGACGATCCCGCGCAGATGATCTTCATCTCGCCGGTCGGCGTCGGGCGGACGAGGCAGTCGTCCATCGTATAATATTGGCCCTTGAAGTCGCTGCGCCCGGTCTCCCAGAGTTCGCGCAGGATATGGGCATATTCGTCGAGCATCTGGTAGCGATTGCGAAAATGCTCGTCGCCGGGCCACATGCCCATTTGACTATATTCGGGTCGTTGCCAGCCGGTGATCAGGTTGAGCCCGAAGCGGCCGTGGCTGATCGAATCGATCGTGTTGCACATCCGGGCGGCGAACGCCGGCGGGATCACCAGCGTGGGGCAGGTGGCATAGATCTTGATCCGCTCGGTCACCGCGGCGAGCCCCGCCATCAGCGTGAAGCTCTCGAGGCCATATTCCCAGAACTCGGTCTTTCCGCCGAACCCGCGCAGCTTGATCATCGAGAGCAGGAAATCGAGCCCGTATTTCTCAGCGCGCAGCGCGATCTCCTTGTTGAGATCGAAGCTCGGCATGTACTGGGGTGCGTTCTCGCTGATCAGCCAGCCGTTGTTGTTGATGGGAACGAACACGCCGACCTGCATCGCATCAATCTCCATAGACCCAGTGGTTGACCAGGTCGTTGAATTCCTTCGGTTGCGTCACATTGCATGCGTGTCCGCCACGCATCGTGATGCATTGCGCGCCGGCGATGCCCTTGGCGAGATCGGCGGAGCAGTGCGGCGGCACCAGCATGTCGTCTTCGCTGGCGATGCATAAAGTCGGCACCCTGATCGCGCCCAGCCGATCAGCGATATTGAACAGCCGCACCGCGGCGATCCGGCGTTGCATCATCTCGACACCGGGGAAATGACCGAGCAGCGTCTCTTCCTCGGCGAGCAGCGCCTGCGGCCGTGCCGAGATCCACTCGGGCGGATAGAGGAACAAGGGCTGAGCATGGAGATAGGCGCGCGGCCCGCTATCGCGCAGCAGCATCAGCCGCACGTCGAAGCAACGCGCGGTGTGCGAATCGAGCCGCGCCCAGCCGTTGACCACGACCAGTCCCGACATGCGCTCCGGCGCTTTGAGTGCGAGCGCGAGACCGGCGAGGCCACCTGCGGCGTGGCCGATCACCGTCGCGCGCGCGAGCCCGATCGTGTTCATCAGCTCGATCATGTCGTCGGCCATCGCATCGACCGTCAGCGCGCCCGCGATCGTGCGTTCGGAGCGACCCGTGCCGCGGTGGTCATAGGTGAACACGCGGCAGCGCCGGTTGAGGCCTGCGACGTTCGGTGCCCAATAGCTGCCCGAGCCGCCCAGCCCCGACGACAGGAGTAGCGCCGGCCCCGCGCCGCCATGATCCTGCCAGAACAATCCCCCCGACTGCGGCATCAGTCTCCTTTCATCCGCGAGTCATGCCGCGCGCATGACTCCATTCAAACGATGTGCGCCACCGACGCGACTTCGACCAGGCAGTCGGGCTTCACCAGCTCGCACTTGACGCAATAGCGCGCCGGCTTGTTGCCCGGGAAATACTCGGCATAGACTTGGTTGAACGCAGCATAGTCGGCCAGGTCCTTGAGGAAGATGTGATTCATCGCCACATCGGCCATCGTCGCGCCGGCGGCTTCGAGCGTGATACGGATCGTTTCTAGCACATGCCGCGTCTGCGCCGCCGCGTCGCCGACGTGCAGCACCGTACCGCCCTCGCCGAGTGCAAGCATGCCCGAGACATAGATGGTGTTCCCGGCCTTCGCGGCGGCCGAATAGGGCGCGATCGGGGTGGGGAACTGCGGCGGGTTGATCGGCTCGAACGGCATCAGCTTCTCCTGGGCTCTCGCATTTCAAGAACCTCAACCGTCATCCCCGCGAAAGCGGGGACCCAGAGCTCGGGGCGACGTCGCTTGTGGCCCTGGGTCCCCGCTTTCGCGGGGATGACGAATTGAGTTAAACCGCAGCCATTCACGCGCCCACCTGCCCGAAGCTCCCGCAGAAATCCCCGACGGTCGACACCCAGCCGAAGAATTTCTCGACGTTGTACACTGTCGCCGCCTGGAGGAAGTCGGGGCCGAGATGGTGCGTCGCGTCCTCGAGCATCACGCCGAAATATTCGAGGTGGAAGCCGTCGCGCAGCGTGCTTTCGACGCAGACATTGGTCGCGATCCCGACGAAGATGATGGTGCGAACCCCCCGTGCGCGGAGCGTCTGGTCGAGCTGCGAGTTGAAGAATGCCGAATAGCGCGTCTTGTGCAGGGTGATGTCGCCTGGCTGCGGTTTGAGGGCATCGACCAGTTCATAGTCCCAGCCGCCGCGTGCGAGCAGCTGGCCCTGGAGTTCGGGCCGCGCGCGCATGGTCTTGAGCGCGTTCGACTTGTGCCAGTTGGGCGAGCCGGGCCCACCCGCCTCGGCATAATCGGCGTCCCAGCCGTTCTGGAGGAAGATTATTTGCACCCCCGCACGCCGCGCCGTGTCGAGTACCGACGCGATCCGGTCGATCGTACCGGCGGCGCCCGAAATGTCGAAGCCTGCGAGGTCGACATAGCCACCCTTCGACGCATAGGCGTTCTGCATATCGATCACGACCACCGCGGTCTCATCGGCGTCAACGCGGATCGGCTCCGGACGCGCGGGCAGCGTCACCATCCGGCGGGGACGATCGGCAGAAGCATCGACAGTCACGCGGCACTCCGACTGCAGGAGTGCACAGTCTCACCCGGATCCCGCTTTGCCTGCAAGCTTATTTCGCAAGTGCGAACACGTCAGCTCGTGGCGTCGCCCCAGTCTTGCGTTTCGATCGCCAATATCTCGATCGCGCCGGGCTTGCCGTTGAAGTCGACGCGCTCGCCCACCTCGGCACCGAGCATCGCGCGCGCGAGTGGTGCCGAGAAGGCGATATGGTCGGTGGCGGGTTCCGCCTCGTCGTGCCCGACGATCTCGATCGTGCGCACGGTGCCGTTGATGCGCGCCCGCACGCGCGAGCCGATCGCGATTTCGTCGGTCCCCGGCGCGGGCGCGATCTCCGCTGTGGTCTCGCGCGTATGCCAGTAGCGCAGGTCGCGCCGGCGCGCCTCGAGCACGTCCTTGTCCTGCTCCGCGGCGACCCCGGCCTCGAGCTCGGCGACCTTCGCACGGATCAGCGCGAGCCCACGCGGTGTGACCAGGTTGGGGCCTGGTGGAATCGGCAATTCGAACCGCGGCTCTTTATGTTCCTCGTCGCTCTCGCGACGGAACGCGACACTCATTTCGGCTCCCCCGGCTAATGGGCCAAAGGAGCGTAACGAGCGGCGGTCGTCAATGATCCCTCAAAACGCACGACTCATCGTGTTCACTTTATGTTCTTTTTTCGCTGTCCTACAAGCGTGCTGCTCGGCATAGTCTGCGTAGGAGGTGCCTATGTTGGATTCGGCCGTTGTGCTGGCGCTGGCAGCATTGATCACCAGCCTTTCAAATCTCATCTGGTCGCTCCGCCGCAAGGCGAGTGACACCCCGGCGCGCGATTGAGCCGGTGTTCCGGCCGCACCGGTGCGACGCGACGCGTATCGGTGCGGCAGGACCGGTGGGAGCGCGACGACGCGACAGGCTGTGCGTCCGCAAACAGGTCCCTGCGACGTTGCGACTGATCGCGCGCGGGAACTCGCTCGCCGTATCGAGCGAGAAACGCCCGAACCAATTCTGTGTCAGTACGTTCTCCCGGTGACGGCAATGTATCGCCGGTGCATCGGAGAGTAAGCATGAAATCCCCTCTCGTAATGGCAATACTCGCAGCGGCCGTCGCAATGCCGGCTGCCGCGCAGACCGACGAGCGAACGGAAACACGCAGCGAGCGAAACGCGCGCCAGCACGAGCGAACCTATAACGGCCGCGATCGCGAATATCGTCGCGATTGCCGCCAAAGCAGCGGCACCACCGGTGCCGTGGCCGGCGGCGCAGGGGGCGCGCTTGCCGCCAATGCCTTGGGCGGTGGCCTTCTCGGCACGGTCGCGGGCGGCGTCGGGGGCGCGCTCCTCGGCCGGCATCTCGACAAGAAACATGACGAGGCACAAAATCGCAGAAACGGATGTTGACGCCAGCGATGCGCGACGCGGCGGTCGCCCTTCGCTGGGCGCCCGTCGGACCGTGTCGCGCATCTGGGTCTTAAACCGGCCGGGATTTCTCGGCGCCAGATCATCATGAAAGACCGTCTCCTAGCCGCTTCAGTGGATTGAGATCGATTCCATCGCATGACGGATGCTTTTCGCTCACCGTTGAAGCGGTTCCGCCAGCCGATAGAAATGATGCGATTTCCGATTTGGCTGGAGGCGTGTTCATGGGAAAAATCGTTGTGACCGGCGGTCTCGGCGCGCTTGGGCGTGCTGTCGTGGTGACGCTCACCAGGGCAGGGCATCAGGTGGCGGTCCTCGACTTGGCGCCAGCCCCTTCCAAGAGTGATTGCCCCGTTTTCGGGGGCGTGGACCTTGCGGACGAGCAGGCAGTCGAAATCGCCTTTTCCGCCGCGGCCAATGCACTCGGCAGCATCGATGGCGTGGCCAATATCGCAGGCGGGTTCGTCTGGGAAACGCATGCGGACGGAAGCATCGACAGTTGGGACCGAATGTATCGGATGAACCTGCGCTCCGCCGCGGTTTCGTCACGCGCAGCGCTCCGCTATCTCAAGACTGGCGGCGCGATCGTCAATGTCGGCGCAGCCTCGGCGATACATCCGGCGCAAGGATTTGCGCCCTATGCGGCTTCAAAGGCAGGCGTGATGGCGCTCACCGAGAGCCTGGCCGACGAGTTGCGCACGCGATCGATCCGCGTCAATGCGGTGCTGCCTACGATCATCGACACGCCTGCCAATCGGGCAGACATGCCCGATGCCGATACATCGGCATGGGTGCGGCCCGAAGCCGCGGCGGATGTGGTTGCGTTTCTGCTATCGGCGCAGTCGGCGTGCGTTACCGGTGTGGGCATTAGGCTTTCGCTGCGCGGCTGAGACGGGGCGCAAAGCGCAGGCGGTGCCGTTGGATGATCGCCTTTACAGCTTGCCCATCAACTCGGGCACGACTTTGAACAGGTCGCCGACCAGGCCGATGTCGGCGACCTGAAAGATCGGCGCGTCCTCGTCCTTGTTGATTGCGACAATCGTCTTGGAATCCTTCATCCCCGCAAGGTGCTGGATCGCGCCAGAGATGCCGACAGCAATATAGACTTCGGGGGCGACGATCTTGCCGGTCTGGCCGACCTGATAGTCGTTGGGCACATATCCCGCGTCAACGGCAGCGCGAGAGGCACCGACCGCAGCGCCGAGCTTGTCCGCCACCGGCTCGATGATCGTCCGGAAGTTCTCGCCGCTCTGCAATGCCCGACCGCCCGAGACAATCAGCTTGGCCGAGGTCAGCTCGGGCCGCTCGGACTGGGCGATCTCGGCGCTCACGAATCTGGACATGCCCTGGTCGCCTTCGCTCGGCACCGGTACCACTGAGGCGCTGCCGCCCGATGCCGCCGCTTTCTCGAACGCAGTGCCGCGGACCGTGATCACCAGTTTCGCGTCCCTGGTCTGGACCGTCGCGATCGCGTTACCGGCATAGATCGGGCGGGTGAACGTGTCAGGGCCCTCGATCGACAGAATGTCCGAGATCTGCATCACGTCGAGACCTGCCGCAACGCGTGGCGCAATGTTCTTGCCCGTGGTGGTCGACGGAAACAGGACGGCGTCGTGATCTGCCATCAAAGCGACGATCAGCGGCGCGACATTCTCCGCCAGGCCATGCGCATAGGCGGCGTCGTCCGCGACAAGCACCCTGACGACGCCAGGGATCTGCGCAGCTTGGTCGGCGACCCCGGCGCAACCATCACCAGCGACAAGGAGATCGACTTCGCCCAGCTGCAACGCCGCGGTGATCGCGGCAAGCGTGGCGTCCTTGACGCTCTTGTTGTCGTGCTCGACCCAGACAAGCGCTCTCACTTGGCAACTCCCATTTCCCTGAGCCTCGCGACCAGCGCGTCGGCATCGGCCACCCTGACTCCCGCGCTTCGTGAGGCGGGCTCGACAACCTTGAGTGTCTTGAGACGCGGGTGCACGTCCACGCCATAGTCGGCCACGGCCTTTCTGAGCACCGGCTTGGACTTTGCCTTCATGATGTTGGGGAGCGTCGCATAGCGTGGCTCGTTGAGCCGCAGATCCGTAGTGACGATCGCCGGCAGCGTGAGCCGAACCGTCTCGAGGCCGCCGTCGACTTCCCGCGTCACGCACACTGCGTCGCCGCCCACCTCGATCCTGCTGGCGAAGGTCCCTTGTGGCCAGCCGAGCAATGCGGCCAGCATCTGCCCGGTCTGGTTCGAATCATCGTCGATTGCCTGCTTGCCCAGGATGACGAGCCCGGGCTGTTCCTCTTCGACAACCTTGGCGAGCAGTTTGGCCACACCCAAGGGCTCTACCGCATCATCCGTCGCGATCAGGATCGCCCGGTCCGCTCCCATCGCACGCGCTGTCAGCAGCACGTCGCTCTCGGCCTTGGCGACGCCGATCGTCACGGCGACGATTTCGGAAGCCGTCCCTTGCTCCTTCAGACGAACCGCCGCTTCGATTGCGATCTCGTCGAACGGGTTCAGGCCCATTTTGACGTTCGCGAGATCGACACCCGACCCGTCCGCCTTGACCCGCGGCTTCACATTGAAATCCAATACCCGCTTCACCGGGACCAGGATCTTCATTGGCGCACCCTATTTGAGATTGGTTGGCGACTTGGCTATCGCCTCGCGCAAAGTCCGCAAGCACCCGCGCCCTGTGATCAGATAGTCGATCAATTCGCTATCGCTCCGGCAGCCGCCGCGTCCTTTTCACGAAGCGGTTGCGGATATCGCCGAACAGATAGCTTTGGTTTGCCGGCTCGTCGAACGCGTCGAGCGTCCAGCCGCCGGGATGAATGGACGTGCGGATTGCTTCCGGCTCGGGAATCACGGCCACTTCGTCGCCCTGGATGTAGAAGTCGCGTCCGCTGATGTGTCCGGCAGCATCGCTGCACAGCCATACGACCAGCGCCGCGACATGATCGGGCAGAGCAGTCATGCGCGGCGCTGCCATCGGTCGATTCCACAGCAGCGGGATCCCCAGCCGAGCAGAATTGTCGATCGTCTGCTGCACTTCCTTGGTGAAGGTGGTGGTGATGTGCGAGACGGGCCGGATCAGGTTGGCGCGCACGCCGAATTCGCCGAGCTCGCGCGCGATCGAACGCGTGAAACCGAGCAACCCTTCCTTGGCGGCCGAATAATTGGACATGCCCCAATGGCCGAAGCCGGAGGGCGAACCGGTATTGACGATCACGCCCGATTCCTGCGCGATCATGTGCTTGGCGGCCGCTCGGCACGTGTGGAAACTCGCTTTCAGACTGACGTCGACGCACAGATCCCAATCGTCGTCGGTCATCTGATCGATCCGCGCCGGCCGCACTATTCCCGCATTGTTGATCAGGATATCGATTCTGCCGAAGCTATCGATTGCTTGGCGTACGACTGCTTCGGCACCTTCCCGAGTCGCCACGCTGGAATATTGGGCCACCGCTTCGCCGCCGGCGTCGCGGATTTCCTGCGCGACCGTCTCGGCCAGCGCGGCGTCGCCGGGCTCAGTGCCATAGGGACCGCCGCCCAGATCGTTGACGACCAGTTTCGCGCCTTGCTGCGCGAGCAGAATTGCCTCGGCGCGGCCGATATTTCGGCCGGCACCGGTGACTACGGCTACCTTGCCGGCCAGTCTCTGCACGTCCTTCTCCCGAAACGTCCCTCTAATATTCGGGCTTCGCGCCGCCGTTTGTCGATGCGCGATCGAATTCTCATCACGGTGGTGATGTTTCGACCCTAGGGGTTTCTGCGGAAGCGCGGTGGGCGAATTACTGCCAGATCAGGGGGGAAAAGCGACCATGCGCGCAGTGGCAATTCGCAACTATGGCGGGCCCGAAGTGCTCGAGGCCGTCGAAATGCCCATGCCTGATGTCGCCGTGGGCGAGGTCCTGGTCCGCGTGCGTGCGGCCGCAGTCAACCCGGCCGACTGGAAATGGCGTACCGGGATGTTTGCCGCGCAGCTTCCTGTCCGGTTCCCACACATATTGGGGTACGACATCGCCGGCGAAATCGTGTCCGGACCGCGCTTTTCGCGTGGCGCGCGGGTCGCAGCGATGCTCAATCCCATCACGAAGGGCGGCTATGCCGAATATGCCGCCGTTCCGTGGCGGCAGATTGCGTGCATTCCCGACCGCGTGACGTTCGAGAGCGCGGCAGCGCTTCCGACCGCCGGGTTGACCGGCACGCAAATGATCGAAGCTTTGGCGACCAAAGCGGGCGACGTCGTCATGATCACTGGTGCCACCGGCGCAGTCGGCCGGTTCGCGCTGCTCGCTGCTCGGCGTCTGAGCATTCGCACTATCGCTGCAGTTCGCCACAGCCAGATCGCGGAGGCACTATGCTTGGGCGCAGACGAGGCAATCGACCTCTCCTCGGATTGGCCGGGCGAACCGCTGGACCATGTGGTCGACACGATCGGCGGTCCGCTCGTCGGGCGCCTGTGCCGTCACCTTCGGCCCGCGGGCACGATCCTGACCGCCGCAACAACGCCGATCGACTGTACAGGCCTGCACGTAACTCCCGGCTTCTTCGCGGTTCAGCCCTCAGGCGAGATGTTGCAACGGCTCTTGGACCTTGTGGCAGAGACGGATTTTGCGGTCCCCATCGCGAAAGTGCTGCCCCTGGCGGAAGCGGCACGGGCACATCGCTTGGTCGAACGGGGCGGTACGGGCGGCAAGATCATCCTGAGACCGTGATCGAATGCATTTGCCGGGACCTTTGCAACGGCACCGACCTCTATCTAGCCAGGCGGCAAGTGAAGAGTCAGGCCATCCAGATCCGCACGCAACCGGATCTGGCACGAGAGCCGCGATTCCGTGCGGCGCTCGGCGGCGAAATCGAGCAGGTCCGATTCGTCCTGCGATGGCGGTCCGACGGCCGACCTCCAGTCCGGATCGACATAGACATGGCAGGTGGCGCAAGCGCAGCATCCGCCGCACTCGCCGGGGATCCCGTCGATTCCGCCCTTTTTCGCGACTTCCATCGCCGATTGACCGATATCGCCGCCGACTTCGGCGACTTCTCCCGAGGTAAGGACAAAGCGGACCTTCGGCATGATCGTCAAACGACGTTATCGGCTCGGAGCGCCTCGATCGCGCCGTCATCGAGGCCCAGTTTATCGCGCAGCACCTCCGCAGTGTGCTCGCCCAGCATCGGCGGTGCGCGATAATCAGTGATCGGCGTCGCCGCGAAATGGAGCGGACTGCGGATCACGTCGAGATCGGCCTTGAGCGGATGGGGTGCGCGGACGCGCATGCCGCGATGGACGGCTTGGGGGTAGGCGAAGACTTGCTCCAGATCATTGATCGGTCCGCTGGGGATGCCGGCCGCGCCGAGCCTTTCCAGCCAATAGCTTACCGTATTCGTCGCGAAGATCGCATCGAAGACCTCCGTGATCTCGTCCCGGTTCTTGACGCGCTCGACATTGGTATGGAAGCGCGGATCGGTCGCCAATTCGGGATGGCCAACGAGATCGCACAGCAGATTATACTGCTTGTCGTTGCCTGAAGTGATCATGATCGCACCATCGGCGCATTGGAATTTGCTTGTCGGCATACCGCCATTTCCCTGCGTGCCGCGCCGCACCGGTACTTCGCCCGAGGTCAGGTAGATCTGGGCATAATGGGAAAGCGCGGAGATTCCGCAATCGAGCAAGGCTACGTCGATATACTGGCCCTCGCCGCCATTGGCGTCGCGATAATATAAGGCGCCGAGGATCGCATTGGCGACGTTGAGCCCAGTGAACAGGTCGACAATGCTGGGCCCGACTTTCATCGGTCCGGCACCTGGCCGGCCGTCGGGGACACCGGTGACGCTCATGAGCCCGCATTCGCCCTGGAATACCGCGTCGTAGCCGGGTTTTTGCGCCAGCGGGCCATCCTGGCCATAGCCGGTGACCGAGCAATAGATGATGTGTGGATTGACTGCCTTCAGGCTCTCATAGTCGAGACCGTAGCGCTGCAGATCGCCGACCTTGTAGTTTTCCATGACGACGTCGCATTGCTTCACCAGTTCGCGGATCAGCGCCTGCCCTTTGGGGTCCGCGATATTGACCGTCACAGATCGCTTGTTGCGATTGACCGACATGTAAAAGGCGTTCTCGCGCGTTCGATTGCCATCGGCATCGCGCAAATAGGGTTCGCCGAAGATCCGGGCGTCGTCGCCGACGATCGGCCGCTCGATCTTGATCACGTCTGCCCCCATGTCGGCCAGGATCTGCGAGCCGAAGGGTCCCGCGAGCACGCGGGTGAGATCGAGCACGCGGATATTGTCGAGCGGAAGTCGGGGCATCGTTCACCTGGGCGGACCGGTCACTTGGTGGTGGCGCCCATCCGCGTTGACAAGGGCGCGTCCCGTACCTTCACAACTGTGATATGGCGGGCCGCGCGCGGGTCGTCTGTTTGTCGAGGCGTCGCCTTGCTGCACTAAGGCCCTGTTTGGAAACGCGCTGAACGGCGCATTTCGGCGAGCACTTGGCTGTGCCGCGGCACAGACCTGACGAGGAAGGCGGTACATGGGCGACATCGCTCGCGATTTTCCGGTGGCGGGAGTTTGCCGGCTCACGCTCGACCGGCCCGACGCGCTCAATTCCCTGACCTTCGACATGTATGCCGAGCTGATCGATCAGCTGGAATCGGTCCGGTACGACCATGACGTGCGCGTCGTGATCCTGACCGGGTCGGGTCGCGGCTTCTGCGCCGGCCACGATATTCGATCGGGCAGCGTGCCGGCCTGGGTTGCCGAAGGGCTCGGCAAGGCGCAGTTCCAGCGCCGGGTGCTCGACAAGCTGGGGCAGATCCCGGTGCTCATGCGCGCGCTTCCCCAGCCCGTGATCTGTGCGGTCAATGGCGTCGCGGCGGGTGCAGGCTATTCCATCGCGCTTGCGGCGGACATGACGATCGCGGCGCGATCGGCAAAGTTCGTCAATGCCTTTCACAATGCCGGCACCGGCCACGAATTGGGGTTCAGCTACCTTCTGCCGCGCCTCGTCGGACTCCAGCGTGCCGCGGAGCTGATGCTGACCGGCCGCGTGGTGATGGCGGAGGAGGCCGCGTCGCTTGGCCTGATCCTGCGCTGCGTCGACGACGAGGATTTGACGGCAGAGACGCTTGCGCTGGCGGAGGCCGTGATGGTCAACAGCCCGATCGGCATATCGCTGACCAAGAGCTCGCTCCATCTCAACGCCGATGCGCCGAGCCTCCAGGCCGCGATCGAGCTGGAGAACCGGGCGATCTTCATGAGCCAATCGACCGCCGACACCGCTGAGAAACGCAAGGCCTTCGCCGAGAAGCGTAAGCCCAATTTCTCCGGCGAATAGCACCATGAGCTTGTCCCTCGCGCCGCTGCTCGAGCCTTTCGCGCTACGGGGATTGACCATGCCCAACCGCGTGGTGATGGCGCCGATGACGCGCTATCGCTCGCCCATTGGCGTGCCGACCGCGGAAGTGGCGAGCTATTATGCCCGGCGCGCCGCAAGCGGGCTAGGGTTGGTCCTGACCGAGGGAGTGGCGATCCCGCATTATGCGGCGGGCGACCATCCCGACATTCCGCGGCTCGATGGCGAGGAGGCGCTCGCCGGGTGGCGCGGCGTCATCGACGCCGTCCACGAAGCGGGCGGACGGATCGTCCCGCAGCTGTGGCACCAGGGCCCGATGTGGAACGTCGAATATGCCGGGCCAGGCGCGGGCAGACCGATGCGGCCTTCGGGAATCTGGGGACCGGCGGACGGAGTCATCTCGTTTGGCGCTGAAGGACGGGAGAAGTGCCTGGCGCCCTTGCCGGCGATGACCGAGAGCGACATCGCCGACATAATTGCGGCCTATGCCAAGGCCGCCCGCAACGCAGTCGCGCTCGGAGCCGACGGGATCGCGATCCATGGTGCGCACGGCTATCTGATCGATTGCTTTCTGTGGGAATATACCAATCGGCGAGCCGACCGCTGGGGCGGAGATCCGGCGAGGCGCGCCGCTTTCGGCGCTGCCGTGGTTCGTGCGATCCGCGCGGAGATCGGCGAGGACCGGCCGATCCTATTCCGCTTCTCGCAGTTCAAGATGCAGGACTATCGCGCGAAGCTTGCCGACACGCCGGAGGTGCTGGAGGCGTTGCTCGGTCCGCTTGCCGATGCCGGCGTGGACCTGTTCGATGCCAGCCAGCGCTATTTCGACACGCCGATCTTCGAGGGGTCGAATCTCAATCTCGCCGGCTGGGCGAAGAAGCTCACCGGCAAAGCATCGATGACCGTCGGGGGGATCGCGCTCGACAAGGCGAAAGGCAGCGCCCGTCACATCGACGCGAGCCAGGAATCGACCAACAACCTGCCGCTGCTGCTCGAACGCTTCGAGCGCGGCGAATTCGATCTCGTCGCGGTCGGCCGCGCCATACTCAACGATCCGGGCTGGTGGCTCCGCGCGCGGGCCGGCGAACCCTTTCTGCAATTCGACCCGGCCAATCTCGAGCGGCTCGCATGAACTGGGAAGCGCGCATTGACCGGCTGGAATCGCGTGCCGCGATCCAGCAATTGGCGATCCGCTATGCGCTTGCGATCGACGGGCGCGATCTCGATGCCTGGACTGCGCTTTTCGTCCCCGACGTCCATTGCGGCCGCGCGGGAAAAGGGCGTGCCGTTCTGCGCTCGATCATCGAACCAGCGGCCAGAAGCTTCTATCGCTCGATCCATCAGATCTGCGGTCACCGCATCGAGTTCGACGATGCCGACCACGCCAGCGGCGTGGTCTATTGTCGCGCGGAACATGAGGACGGTGGCAAATGGGTGATCATGGCGATCGCCTATTTCGACAGCTACGAACGGCAGGGCGGCGAATGGTATTTCACGCGGCGGCGCGAGAAGCATTGGTATGCCGCCGATTGGCAGGAGCGCCCCACTCCGCCGTTCACGGGCTGGCCCGCGCACGACGCGCCGCCGCTGCTGCCGCAGGCGTTCGAAACCTGGGCACCCTTCTGGGCGGGAGAGGCACCCGATGCGCTTGCGCGGCTCACGCGGCAACGCGCCGGCGACGAGGAGAAATAGGATGCAGCGACGGTTCGAAGGGCGCCCGGTCATCGTCACCGGCGGCGGGTCTGGGATTGGCGAGGCGACGGCACGCGCTTTCGCTGACGAGGGCGGGTTGGTCACCATCGCCGAGCTCGACGAAGCAAAGGGCGCGGCCGTGCGCGACGCCATATTGGCGAGCGGCGGCGAGGCCCAGTTCGTGCGCACCGACGCGACCGACGAGGAATCGGTGCGGTCGATGATCGCGGAATCGCGCGCGCTGCACGGCCCCGTGCGGCACGCCTTCAACAATGTCGGCATGTCGCGATTCGGATCGATCGAGGAGATGAGCCTGGAAGACTGGGAGTGGACGCTGCGCATTTCGCTCACCAGCGCATTCCTGGCGATGAAGCACGAAATCCCGGAGATGAAGGCGAACGGCGGCGGCACCATCGTCAACACCGCGTCGATGTCGGGACGCATCTACACCGCGAGCGCGCCCGCCTCTTATTCAGCGGCGAAAGCCGGCGTCATTCATCTTACGCAATATGCGAGCAATGCCTATGCGGCGGACGGGATCCGCGTGAACAGCGTGCTTCCCGGCCTCACCGCCACGCCCTTGATCACCGGCATGTTCTCGATCGAACAGCAGGAAGCGATTGCCGGCGAGCATCAAGCGATCCGGCGCGCGGTCCAGCCCTCGGAGATCGCAGCGACCGTGCTGTTTCTCTCGAGCGACGAAGCCGCGATGATCACCGGCCGCGGTATCGAAGTCGCGGGCGGCGGGGTGCACGCCGGCTGAGCCGGACCGCCCTCGTCACGCCCGCTCGAAGATCGCCGCCGCGCCCTGGCCGCCGCCCACGCACATTGTTTCCAGGCCGTAGCGCGCGCCGCGCCGTTGCAACTCGTGCGTCAAGGTCGCAAGGATTCGCGCGCCGGTCGCAGCGATGGGGTGACCCAGCGAGATCCCGCCGCCGTTGACGTTGAGCTTCTCGGGATCGTTCCAATCCCAGCCTTTGAGCACGCCGAGCACCTGCGCCGCGAACGCTTCGTTCAATTCGACCAGGTCGATGTCGTTCCAGCCGAGCCCCGACTGGCGGAACAGTTTTGCCACCGCCGGCACCGGTCCAATTCCCATGACCGATGGGTGACACCCCGCGACGGCATAGCCCACGAAGCGCGCGATCGGCTTGAGACCAAGATCTCCCAGCCGGTCTTCCGCCACGACCAGGCAGGCCGCTGCCGCATCGTTCTGCTGGCTTGCATTGCCTGCGGTCACGACGCCGTCCTTCAGAATCGGCCGGAGCGCCGCCATCGATTCGGCAGTCGCATCGGCACGAATGCCTTCGTCACGATCGACCACCGACTCACCTTTGCGGGACCTGACGGTTACCGGGACCAGTTCCTCGGCGAATTTCGCTTCGTCCCACGCCGCTGCGGCACGCCGATGGCTGCGCGCGGCATAGACGTCGGATTCCTCGCGGTTCACCGAATATTCGCGTGCGACATTCTCCGCAGTTTCGATCATGCCGGAGATCTTGCCGAAGCGTTCCTCCGGCTGCGAGCGTTCGCGCTGCCGCTCGAGCCGGTCGTACAGCGTCGAATTGCCCGCGCGCGTGCCCTTGCGCATTGCGTTGCTATAATATTCGACGTTGCTCATGCTCTCCGCCCCGCCGGCGAGAATCACGTCCGCCATCCCGCACTGCACCATCGCCGCGGCGGTCGCGACGGCCGTGAGACCCCCGGCGCAGCGCCGGTCCAATTGCATCCCCGGCACTTCGAGCGGGAGGTCCGCGGCAAGCGCGGCCCAGCGGCCGATGCTGGGCGCCTCGCCATTGGCATAGCTTTGCGCGAAGATCACATCGTCGATCGCTGCAGGATCGACGCCGCTGCGTGCGACCACTGCGCGGATCACTGCCTCGGCGAGCCGCTCGGCTGGAACCTCGGCGAGTGCGCCGAGATATTTGCCGACGGGCGTGCGGACCGGAGAGACGAGATAGGCACTGCGCATGAACGAAAACCCTCGGGGCGATGCCGTTTTGCCATACACGGCGCGGCGATGCCGTCGGGAGGGCGGGCACGATCCATCATGTCCCTGATGAAACGCCGTTTTGAGCGCTCCATCTATTGCCCGGCTCGCTTGCACCCCGATCGGAAGCGTACAGTATCCGGCAGGAAGATGAGGTCGGTTGATTGACGGCTGCTGGCGCTACACAAGGCAAATGATCGCGCCCGCCAGGCACTGGCGTCGGGTAGGGCAGGCCACAGTCTCGATGGAGGGGCGATGGACCGGCTGACGGCTATGGAGGTCTTCGTCGCGGTCGCGGAAACGGGCTCGTTCACCAAGGCCGCCGCGCGCATGCGCATGTCGATACCGATGACGACGCTCCATGTCTCACGCCTCGAGGAGCGGCTGGGCGTCCGACTCTTCAATCGAACCACCCGACGCGTCGACTTGACGCAGGAGGGCACGCGCCTTCTCGAACCCGCGCGCGAGCTTATCGGCGGCTATGCCTCGGCCGAGCGTGCCGTACGGCCGGGGGGCGGGCTTCAGGGCCGCGTCCGCGTCGACGCACCTGCCTCGATTGGCCACGCCTGCATCTTGCCTCGCCTCGCCGAGTTCCAGGCCGAATTCCCGGACATCGTCCTGGATTTGACGCTCGGCGACCGTGGCACGGTGTTTCGCATCGACGGGTTCGATATCGTGATGCGCGTGGGGGAGGCGCCGATCTCGGGCTGGGTGATGCACCAGCTGAGGGAGACGCGGCAGCTGTGCCTGGCTTCGCCGCGCTATCTTGCGCAATACGGCACGCCGCAGACGCTGGACGAACTCGCCGGGCATCGCTGCCTGCTGTACGCCAGCGTCGAAGTGCCCGGTGGCAGTCCATGGCGTTTCCGCGAGGACGGCAAGTCGATCAGAATACGCCCCGCGCCCGCCTTTACGTTCAACGACGGCGTCGCACTGCAGTCGGCCGCGCGCGACGGCATTGGAATCGCGCAGCAACTGGAGATGGTTGCCCGCGACGACATGCGCAACGATAGGCTGGTGCCGCTGCTGTTGCCCTGGGCCGCGACCGTGCGCACGACGCTGATGGCCTCGAAGGAACGTCTGGCGTTGCCGCACGTCGCCGCGGTGATGGATTTCCTCGCGACGCGAATCGACTGGCAACTGGGCTGAACTCCGTCGCGGTGATTATTCGATAAAATCGAAAAGTACCTTCATCAAATCGCCCATTCCTGAGTCATCTCGATTGAAATAGTCTCAGACTGCGCGCGCCGACCATCGGGCCGTGCGCGCCACAGGAGAAGGATATGGCAAGTCTGGCAGCAGACGCTGGCGCAACGCGCCTGGTCGATCTCGAAACGCGAAAGCTTTCCGCGGGTTTCGGACTCGAGGTGATAGGCGTCGACCTTTCTCGGGACCTGACTCCCGGGATAAAGCAGGCGGTGCGCGACCTATGGGTCCAGGGCGGCATCCTCCTGTTTCGCGATGCGGGAGCCGACGACGAGGCCCAGATGCGTCTGAGCCGGATTTTCGGCGAATTGGAACCGGCCGCCACCGCCGACCTCAATGACCCCGACAACCAGTTCCTGATGACGCTCGCGCACGATCCGACCAGCGACGTCGCGCGGTTCCAGCGAAACTACAATGTTCACGGCATAGATCTCGCCGGGTGGATCGGCTGGCACTGGGACCAGTCGTTCATGCCCACGATCGTGCGCGGAGCGGTGCTGCGCATGGAAGTGCCCGCGAGTAAGATGGGCCGCACGGGGTTTATCGACGGTATCGGCGCCTATGACCGCCTGTCGCCCGAGATGAAGCAGCGGATCGCTGCACTGGAAGTCGTGTACGAATTCAATCCCGACTTCGCTTGCGGCCAGTTTGGCTTCCCCGAGGATATCCGGGCTCTCCCGCGCACCACCCAGACCATGAAGGCGAGCTGGGATTTCCCGCCGGTCGTCCATCCGCTGGTGATCTCGCAGGTGGAAACCGGCCGCAAGGTGCTCAAGCTGTCGCCGATGCATGCGCGCTACGTGCTCGGCATGGACAAGGCCGAAAGCGACGCTCTGCTGCGCGAGCTCGCCAATCACCTGGTCGATGAGCGCCACGCCTATTTCCATGAGTGGCAGAAGAACGACATGGTGGTCTGGGACAATTGGCGGATGATCCACCTGGCCGAGGGCGTGCCGCTTGACGTGCCGCGGCGCGCGCGCCGCACGACGATCATGGGGGACTACAAGGTCGGCCGCTATCTGGATCCGTCGCTCGACCGCGACCGAAAGGTCAAGCGCCTCGTCGATTGACCGCCGACCGCCGGCAACCACGTGGCGGAACGAAACGTCCGATCACGCTCGCGAATAAAACGAGGCCGGGACTTGCATCCCGGCCTCGTCCGCGAGCCGTTCAGGCCGAAAGCCGTTCCGGCGTCGCGGCTGCTACGGGCGCACCGCGCCGGCCGCGGACCAGGCGGCCGGGCAGCGCTCCCGTGGCGACGCCGTTTCGATACGTCACTTTCCCGCTCACGATCGTCGCGACATAGCCTTCGGACTTTTGCGTCAGGCGTTTGCCGCCGGCGGGAAGGTCGGCCTTCACCTGCGGCCGGTGCAGCAGCATCTTGTCGATATCGATCAGGTTGATGTCGGCCTTATAGCCAATCGCCAGCGTGCCGCGATCGTTGAGCCCCACCGACGCTGCCGGCTGGCTGGTCATAGCCTTGATCGCGACGGGCAGCGCGAGCGCATCGCGCTTCATCCGGCCGGTGAGCATATAGGTCGTATAAGCGGCGTCGCATATCATCCCATAGTGGGCGCCGCCGTCGCCCAGCGCGACGATGCTGTTGTCTTGGCCGATCAGCTCGCGACTCATGTCGAGATATTGCTGCACATCGTTCGAATAAGAGCACAGGATTGCTTTGCCATCGTTCTCGAGCAGTGCGTCGTAAATCGCTTCGCGCGGGTCACGCCCCTCGCGCGCGGCGCGCGCCTGGATGCTGTCTTCGGGCGCAAAATTATAATCGGCAGGATCGCTCATTTCGAACAGCGCAGTGATCGACTTGATCAGGCCGACAAAGGCGGGATTGGGGTCGGTCGGCTCCTCGGCGATTATTCTTGCCCTTAGCTCGGGGTCGCGCATCGCAGCGACCTTTTCGAGAAGGGGGAGGCTGGCGAGCGGGCGATAGCTCGGGTTGAGCGAGAAAGGGTGGTAGCTCAGGTCGAGTCCATAGAGCACGCCCATGGGGCGCGGCATGAACTGGGCACGGATATCGAGCCCGTCCACGCGGGCCTGCTTCAGGCCCTCGACATATTTCGCCCAATTGTCCGATCGGACCGCCATGTAAATCAGACTGAACGTTACCTGGCAGCCGGTTTGCTCGGCGATGGTGCGGAACAGCGCCATTTCGGTTTCGGCATCGTTGTCGAGATTGGGATTGCACTGGAAGATGCCGCATCCCGCGTCGCGCAACCCTTCCGCCAGGGCGAGAACTTCATCGACCTCGCTTTTCACCGATGGTGCGAACTGCCCGGATCGGAAGCGATGGAACAGGTTACGCGAGCTCGCGACGCCGAGCGCGCCGGCCTTGACTGCCTCGGCCACGCATCGGCGCATTTCGACCAGATCCTCCGACGTCGGGGGTTCGAGGTCGGCGCCGCGTTGCCCCATCACGAACACGCGCAACGGGCTGTGCGGAATCTGCGTGGCGAAATCGACGTCCGCCTCGCGCTGTTCGAGCGCATCGAGATATTCGGGAAAGCTGCTCCAGTTGAACGGGACTCCCGCGGCCATCACGACCTCGGGAATGTCCTCCACGCCTTCCATCAACTTGATCATCAACTGTTCGTCGCCGCGGCGTACGGGGGCGAACCCGACGCCGCAATTGCCCATCACCACAGTGGTCACGCCGTGGTTCGACGACGGCGCAAGCGTGTTTTCCCAGGTGATCTGGCCGTCATAATGGGTGTGGACGTCGACGAAGCCCGGCGTCACCACGAGCCCGCGCGCATCGATTTCCTCCGATCCCGCGCCGTGGACAGTGCCAATCGCGGCGATGCGTCCGTCGTCGATGGCCACGTCTCCGCGATAGGGTGGCGCGCCGGTACCGTCGACGATTGTTCCGCCGCGGACTACCATGTCATATCGCAATGCCATACCGCACTCTCCTGTGATGCCGCCTTGGACAGGGTCGACAGAATCTTATAGGATAAATAGTGGATGCTATTTAACATGAACCCTGTCCGAGCAGCAACAGCGAATCGACATCATGGCTGACGGCGGCGCGCCCGCCCGCCGGGGGCGACCGCCGTCGGCGGGCCAACGCCCGCGGCGGTCGACGAAGGAGATACGCGAGCGCATCCTGGAGGCGGCGCGCGAAGTGTTCGCCCAGCGCGGCTATTCGGGCGCGACGACGCGTCAGATCGCGACGTCTGCCGAGGTCGCGGAGCCGCTGATCTTCAACCATTTCGGCAACAAGGCCGATCTTTTCGCGGTGGCGGTGCTCCAACCGTTCAACGACCGGTTCGCGCAGTTCATCGTCCGAAGCGATACCTTGCCGCTCGACCGCGAACTGCGCAGCGCCGAGTTCGTCCGCGCGCTCTATCCGTTCCTGCGCGACAACGCCGATCTGCTGCTGGCGCTGGTCAAATCCACGCACGACATGGAGGCCCCGCACCGCGAGCTGGACGCCTATTTCACCAGCGCCGTCGAGCGGATGCGCTCGCAATATGAGGCCGCCGGTCTCGCCTTCGACGTGCCGCCCGAGCTGCTGGTCCGCTACGCGTTTGGAATGCTCGCGGGCGCGGTGCTGTTCGAGGACTGGTTTTTCCATACCGGCAAGCCTCCGGCGGCCGTGGAAGAGGCGACTCTGGCGCGGATATTGTTCAAGGCGAGCGAGCCGGCGAAGTGACCAGCGGGCGGCGTTTGCCGGACATCATATTCATGATCGATCCGCGCGCGCCGCAGCACTCAATGGACAGCAATTTCGCGCGGAGTCACAGATCGCGCCATGACGCAGCAAGCCGAACTCCAGCAGAAGCACCCGCAACGCCGTGTCGCGTCGCACGTCCCCGACGATCTCGTGGTCGATTTCGACGCCTATCGCCCTATGCAGCCGGACAAGGGCTATCATGAGGTTTTCGCCGCGTTGCAGGGCAAGGTTCCGGATATTTTCTGGTCGCCCTACAATGGCGGGCACTGGGTGCTGACACGGCGCGACCATCTTGCCGAAGCCTTTGCGGATTATGGGCGCTTCACCTCTTCGCAGGGCGCGTCGGTCGACAAGGTGATGGATCGGAACGCTCCGCGCCTCGCGCCGATCGAGGCCGATCCGCCGTCACAACAGGTCTATCGCAAGCTCTTCTCGTCGGCATTCACGGTGCTGGCGCTCAAGGAGCGCGAGAAGGAAGCGCGCGCGCTCGCGATCGAGCTTGTCGAGGAACTTGCGCCGCGCGGCCGCTGCGAGTTCGTGACCGAGTTTGCGCAGCACCTGCCGATCAAGATCTTCATGCGCATGGTCGACCTGCCCGAATCGGACCGGCTTACGCTGTTGCCGCTTGCCAATGCGCAGGTCGCCGCGGACGCGCCGAAGGAAGAGACGATGGCGCAACTGTTCGCTTATTGCGGCCAGCGTGTCTCCGAACGGATGAAAGCGCCGGGCGACGATTTGATCAGCCAAATCGCGACTGCACGGATCGACGACCGGCCGATCACCTTGCACGAGGCAATCGGAGTCACGGCGCTGCTGCTGATCGGCGGGCTCGACACAGTGGCGTCGATGATGGCGCACATCATGCATTTCCTCGCCGGCTCGCCGGCGCACCGCCACGCCCTCGCGGACGACCCGAAGCTGTCCACGCCGGCAGTCGAGGAACTGCTGCGGCGCTTTGCGCTGACCAATCCGGGACGGACCGTCGTTTCGGATATCGATTTTCACGGCGTCGCGATGAAGGCGGGCGACAAGGTGCTGCTCGCCACGCCGTTCGGCGCCGTCGATCCGCGCGATTTTCCGGAGCCGCTCGCCGTCGATTTTGCGCGCAAGTCGACCAACAAGACCACGTTCGGCAATGGCCCGCACGTTTGCCCCGGTTCGATGCTGGCGCGGATCGAGCTCAAGATCCTGCTCGAGGAATGGCTGCCGCGGATTCGTGACTTCGCGCTCGATGCCGAGAATCCGCCGCGGTTCCGCACCGGCGTGAACGGCAGCATCGATCGGCTGCCGCTCGTGTGGAATCCTGCCGCGTGAATGCGATCGACTTCACGGGCCAGGTCGTGGTCGTCACTGGCGCAGGCGGCGCGCTGGGCGCCGCCTTTTGCCGCGAGTTCGCGCGGCGCGGTGCCGCGATCGTCGCCAACGACCTGGGCGGATCGACCACCGGCGCTGGTGGTTCGACCGAATATGCCGACAACATCGTCGCGGAACTCACTGCAGCCGGCGCGCGCGCCGTCGCGAGCTACGATTCGGTCGCGACCGCTAGCGGCGGGCAGGCGATCATCGACACGGCGCTCGGTGCCTTCGGTCGGATCGATGCAGTGATCAGTAACGCCGGCAACCAGCGCAACGGCGCCTTTGGCGAGCTCAGCGAAGAGGATATCGAGGCGGTCTACGCCGTGCACGTCAAAGGGGCGTTCAACGTCTGCCAGCCCGCCTATCGCGAGATGGTGAAGCAGGGCTATGGGCGGCTGGTACTCGTCAGCTCGCAATCCGGCGTGTTCGGCAACCCGTTTCGCGCCAATTATGGCTCGGCCAAGACCGCGATGATCGGGCTGATGAACGTGATCGCGCAGGAGGCGCCGCCCGGCGTGGTAGTCAACACGCTGTTTCCCAACGCAGTCGGCGGCCGGCTTGGCGGCACGCCGCTCGAGGAACGTCCCGATATTGCGTTCCTGAAAGCCGCCGGCGAACGCAGCCGCCATTATATCGAAGGGATGCGCCCGGAATTCGTCGCTGCGATGGCCGCGTTCATGGCGAGCCGCGAGTGCGATCGCTCGCAGCATATGTACTCGGTGCTGGGCGGCAAATATTCGCGCCTGTTCGTCGGCCTGACCAAGGGTTGGTATGTGCCGGGAGCCGATGCGCCGAGCGCCGAGGACATTCTCGCGCATCTCGGCGAGATCGACGACGCCTCGGCGTTCGACGTCCCGCTCAGCGGGCTCGATGAAATGGACACGGTGATCGAATCTCGGCGCAGGCTCGGACTTTCCTGAAGGCCTCGGCCCGGCGCCGAATGCGTGCCGCCGCGTTTGCGGCACCGCGCATCAATTCTTCGCCAGCAGTTCCTTGAGCGCGTATTTGATGACCTTGCCGGTAGAGTTGAGCGGCAGGCTGTCCACGAACGTGATGCCGCGCGGTACCTTGTAGTTGGCGAGGTTCGCCTTGCACCAGGCGGTCACTTCCTCCCCGGTGATGGTCGAGCCGGCGGACCGCACGATGAACGCATGACCTACTTCGCCTAGCCGCTGATCGGCGACGCCGACGATCGCGGATTGATGGATGCCCGGCAGGCCCGACATCTGCTTCTCGATCTCGGCCGGATAGACGTTGAATCCGCCGACGATGTACATGTCTTTGAGCCGGTCGGTGAGCTTCAGATAGCCCTCGGCATCGAGAATGCCGACGTCGCCGGTCCGCAACCAGCCATCGTCATCGAAGGTCTGCGCGGTCGCTTCCGGATTGTCGAGATAGGCGATCAGCAGCTTGTCGTCGCGGATCAGCACCTCGCCCGCCTCGCCCGGCGGCAAGGTCCGCCCGTCGGGGGCGCCGACACGGATCTCGGTGCCCGCGATCGCAGTGCCGACGGAGTAGGCGACGCGCTCGATCGGATCGCCGGGCCGAGTGTGCGTCGCCGATCCGCAGCATTCCGTCATCCCATAGCCGGTGGTGATTTCGGCGATGGCGGTTTCGGTCCGCAGCCGCCGCATCAGCTCGATCGGGACGACCGTCGCACCGGTGGACAGGAATCGATAGCTCGAGATGTCCCAGTCTCGCCAATTCGGATGGGCGAGCACTTCCTGGAATACCGTGGGCGGCGCCGGCATCACGCTGATGCGGTTATTCGCGATCAGGTCGAGGATCGAAACCGCATCATAGGCCTCGGGCCAATAGACGGTACTTCCCGTCATCAGGCCCGCCACCCAGCCCGCCTTGTACGAGGCATTGTGCGAAAACGGGCCGAACACGCAGTAGCGATCCGCCGCGGTCTGGCGCGAGATACCCGCCCAGGCCCGCGCACCGCCCAGCGACCGCCGATGGTCGAACAGCGCGCCCTTGGGCGCTCCGGTGGTGCCCGAAGTGAACATGATGTCCGCCAGCGTATCCGGCGTTACAGTCGCTTCGCGTTCGGCCAGAGCAGCAGGAGCCGTGTTTTCCGCAAGCGCCACGAAATCCTGCCAGGCCAGCGCTGGCGGGCCGGACTCGCCGGGCGCCGCACGCAACACGACGCGGCGGCGCAGTGACGGCATGTGCTCGCCGTCGAGCATCGCGGGGTAACTGCGTCCAAGAAAGTCACCGATCACGAACAGCCGTCGAATGTCGCCGCGACGCACGATGTCCGCTACTTCGCCGCCGCGCAAACGCGTGTTGAGCGGCACCACCACGCCGGCCGCGCGCTGGATGCCAATGGCAGCGGCGACCCATTCCCACATGTTCGGCGCCCAGATCGCCGCCCGGTCGCCGGGCATTGCGCCATCGGCGATCAGCGCGCGCGCGACCAGATCGGCCTGGCGGTCGAGTTCCCGATAGCTGATCGGACCGTCCTTGGACGACACCAGCGCGGGTCGATCGCCGAAACGGCGCGCAGCGTCGCGCATCAGAGCAGGGATCGTGGTGGTCATCTGCGTCGAGTCCAGCATTGCATGTCAGGCGTCGAGCCGCTTCAGGAAATCGCCCCGCGCCGACCAGATCACGGCGGCGCTCAACGGGCCGAGCGTCGCCAGCGCGACGGCGATGGCGCGTCCGACGAGTTGCGGATCGCCGAACACATATTCGGTGAGCAGACCAACCACCATCGGACCCAGCGCAAAACCCATCAGGTTGGAGGAAAGCACGAGCAAGGCGGCGAAACGGCCCTTCATCTCGCGTGGCGAGATCATCTGCATCGCCGCCAGGGTCGGCCCGAAGCTGGCGCCGATGGTCAGCATGATGCCGAGCACGGCGAAGAACAATAAACTGGGTGAATCGAGCAGGAAGATCAGCGCCAGCAGCGGCGCGGCAATCAGCGTGAAACCGGCCATCAACCGCAGCGAGATGTCGCGCACGCCGCGGCTGAACATCCTGTCGACGAACAGGCCTTGGGCGAGTCCACCGACGATGCCGCCGAAAGCGACGGCGATCGACATCATCGCGCCGGTCTCGGTCGCGCTGAGGTGAAGAACGCGCCGCGCATAGGTCGGCGTCCAACCCATTGCTGCCTGTACGGTCATCGCCATCAGCCCCGACCCCAGCACCAGACCGATCTTCAGCCGCCGATGCTGCGCAATATGCCGGAAAAAGGCACCCCAACTCGCCACGGCCTCGCCGCGCGGGGGCGCACCGACGCTACGCGGCTCGCGGATGGTGAACGCCAGCGCAGCGATCAGCACGCCGGGCAGCCCGGTGGCCACCAGTACCTGCCGCCAGGGTGCAAGCGCTCCGACCGGGCCGGGCATCGCCGTGCGCGTGAAGAGATCGAGCAAGAACCCGCCCAGCGCATAGGACACAGATATTCCGACGATGCCCGAGAGCGTGAAGATCGCCATCGGCGTCGACAATCGGTGCCGCGGAAATATGTCCGAGAGCAGCGCCTGGCCGGCCGGGGAGATCGCGCCTTCGCCAGCGCCCACCAGCGCGCGTCCGAGGAAAATTCCCGAATAGCTTCGCGCCAGGCCCGTCCACGAGGCCGCCAGCGACCAGATCGTGATCCCGGCGAAGATGATCTTGCGTCGGGAGTAGCGATCGACCAGCCCGCCGATCGCCAGGCCCATCACGCCGTAGAACAAGGCGAATGCGAGGCCCTGCAGCAGGCTGATCTGGAAATCGTCGAGATGCAGATCCGCGCGCATCTCGGGGATAAGCACCGATATGACTTGCCGGTCGATCAGCGAGACGATCTGGAAAAGGCTCAGCATCGCGACCGACCACCAGGCAGTCCTGGCGTCGTAATTATCTGGCCAGTCGCTGTGCACGGTCTTTGGGAGAGGTTGCGCCATGATCAGCGCTGGAGATGCGCGGGAAGCGTGCGCATGAAGATCGTCTTGATTTCGGTGAAGCCGTGCAGCCCCTCGACGCCGCCTTCACGACCCACTCCGGAGTGCTTGAACCCGCCATAGGGGAGCGTGAAGTCGATCACGCGTCCGTTATGACCGAAATTGCCGGTCCGGATGCGACGGCCCATGGCATAGGCGCGTTCGGGATCCTGCGTGAAAACGCCTCCCGACAGGCCATAGTCGCTGTCGTTGGCGATCGCGATCGCATCTTCTTCCGAGCCATAGGGGATGATCGTGCCGACTGGCCCGAAAATCTCCTCGCGTGCGATGATCATGTCGTTGCTGGCATCGGTGAAGAGCGTCGGCTCGATGTACCAGCCCTTGGCGAGGTGCGCGGGCCTGCTTCCGCCCGTGACGAGTTGCGCGCCCTGTGCCCGTCCCTTTGCGATATAGTCGAGCACGCGCGCCTGTTGTCGCTGCGCCACCAGCGGCCCCATTTGCGTCGAGTCCTCGAAGGGATCGCCGACCGTCACCTGGGCCATCGCTGCCGACAGCGCCTCGGTCACTGCGTGCTTGAGCGCCTGCGGCACCAGGATTCGGCTGAAGGCTGCGCATTGCTGGCCACACAGTCCGACCAGATTGGGCATGATGCCGGCGACGACAGTGCCGACATCGGCATCGTCGAGCACGATCGCCGCCGATTTTCCGCCGAGTTCGGTGGTGATCCGGCCGCTGCGGCCGCTGACGATCGCTGCGATATGCTCGCCGGCTGCCGTCGACCCGGTGAAGCTGACCTTGTCGACCAGCGGGTTTCGGACGAGATGCTCTGAGACCTCGCGATCGGCGGTGAGCACCGAGAAAACGCCTTGTGGCAGGCCGGCGGCCGCGACGCATTCGGCGAGGATCAGCGCCTCATAGGGCGTCTCGGGTGACGGCTTGGCGATGACGGTACAGCCCGCGGCGAGTGCCGCCGCGACTTTCAGCGACAGCGTGGCCAGGGGAGCGTTCCACGGCACGATCGCCGCGACCACACCGACGGGTTCGCGCACCACAATGGCATGGCCACCCTGCGCCGAGGGACGCACTTCTTCGAAACCCTGCTCCGCCAGACCTGCGAAATAGCGGTAATAGCCACCCATGAACGGCGCGCTCGCCGAGGATTGGCGGAACGGCATGCCGACTTGCAGCGACCAGGCGCGGGCGAAGTCGTCCGAGCGCTTCGCCATTTCGTCGGCGATCCGGTGCAGATACGCCGCGCGCTCGGCACCCGCCATCCGCGGCCAGGGGCCATGGTCGAACGCTTGACGCGCCGCGGCCACCGCGCGGTCCATATCCTGCATGGTCGCGCTGGCCACGCTCCCGACATGGCGCTCGGTGGATGGAGAGACGATCTGGATCGTTTCGCTGCCGGACGAATTGGTCCAGTCGCCGCCGATGAAGAGCTTGTCGGGATGCGTGAGAGTCAGCGGCGTGTCGGTCATGCGGGGGTTCCGATCCAGAAAGGGGGTGGGGATCGCCGGATCAGCTTTCGACCACTACCGGCAGCGACAGAATGTTCGCGACGCCGCCGTCGACCGGCAGGACATGCCCGGTCACATAGGCCGAAGCTTCGGATGCCAGGAACACCACGGGCCCGACCATCTGCTGCGGATTGCCGAAATCCCCGAGCGCGATGGCGCTGCGGAAGATGCGGGCGCGTTCGGGATGGCCGACGGTCGGAGCAGCCATGTCGGTGTCGAAGAAGCCGGGCGCGATCCCGTTGCAAGTGACTCCGGTGGCGGCGAGATCGGCGGCGAACGCGCGCGTCATGCCGAGCACGGCGTGCTTGCTGGCGACATAGGCCGACAGATTGGGCCGCCCGGTAAAGGACACATAGGAGGCGAAGTTGATGATCCGCCCCCATTTGCGGTCGACCATGCCCTTGGATAGGTCGCGGCAGAGCAGATACATCGACGAGACATTGACGTCGAACATGCCCTCCCACTGCGCAAGCGACGATTGGTGGAGTGCTCCCCAACCGCCGATCGCTCCGTTGTTGACGAGGATGTCGATCGGAACGCGCTCGGCCGCCAGTTTTTCGGTCGCCTGCTGCACGGCATTGAGGTCGCTGAGGTCGAACGCGATGGTGCGAACGGATGCGCCGATTGCGCGCAGCTCGTCGGCGCTGCGCTCGAGCCGATCGGGATCGCGTGCGCTCATGACCAGCGACGCGCCGGCTTCGGCCAATCCCCGGGCAATCGCCTTGCCGAGGCCGCGCGACGCGCCCGTGACCATTGCCGTCTTGCCCGCCAGAGAGAAAAGCCCGCTCATCTTCGATTCCGTCAATTGGCCGGGTTTCGTTTCGTGACGCCCACATAGCCCCGATGGGAGCGGCTATTCGACGACCGCGGGAAAGCCATCATAAGGGTGATGTCACTGCGCAATTGGGTTGTCGCCGGCCACGCATCGACCACAACAAGACAGGATCGGAGAGAGTGGTGGATGACTGCGAGTGCGAGCGCCGACGCGGTGGCGGAAACGATCGCGGATTTTGTGATCATTGGCGCCGGTTCGGCCGGATGCGTATTGGCGAACCGGCTGAGCGAGAATGGTCGCTACCGGGTGCTGGTGCTCGAAGCCGGACTCGATGATCGGCCGAGCCGGCACCTGGTAGATCCCCGCCAGGCGGCGAGCGCGCTCAACATCCATGTCCCGGCCGGTTTCACCAAGATGCTGCAGAACCCGCGGCTGAACTGGAACTATCGGACTGAGCCCGACGCCAATTTCGCTGGGCGCCAATTCGCCTTTCCGCGGGGCAAGGTGCTTGGTGGATCTTCCTCGATCAACGGCATGCTCTGGGTGCGCGGCCTGCCGGAGGACTATGACGGCTGGCGCCAGCTCGGCCTGGCGGGATGGGGATGGGACGAGGCGGAACGCTATTTTCAGAAGATCGAGCGTCGGGCGGGCGGCGCGAGCGACACGGCGCCGGCGGGAGGACCGCTTTCGATCGGCGACGTGCCCATGCGCCATCCGATGCTCGACGTCATGACGCAGGCATTTTCGCAGATCGGGGCTCCGCTGAGCAACGACCTCAACGGCACGACGCGCGAAGGCGTCGCGCGGGTCCGCCTCAATGCCGATCGCGGGCGGCGCGCCTCCGCGGCCACTGCCTATCTCCATCCCGCGATGCGCCGTCCCAATCTCGAAGTGATCACTGGGGCGCTCGCCGCTCGAATATTGTTCGATGGCAAGCGGGCGGTGGGAGTCGAATATGCGCGCAGGGGACAGATGCGAGTGGCGCGCGCCCGCCGCGAAGTGATCCTTTCCGGTGGGGCGATCAATTCGCCGCAACTGCTCGAGCTTTCCGGCATCGGCGATGGCGCCCGGCTGAGCGCGCTCGGAATCGAGACGCTGGTGCACAGTCCCCGCGTGGGCGAGAATCTGCAGGATCATTATGCGACGATGGTCCGCGCTCGAATGAAAGACGGCGTCCCGAGCCTGAACGCATTGTCGCGCGGCCTGCCGCTGCTCGGGCAAATGCTGCGCTACGCCGTCACGCGAACGGGCCTGCTCGCGCTTGGCGGCTCGAATCTGACGGCATTCATGAAGTCCGATCCGGCCATGGACCTTCCAGACCTGCAATTCTTCGCGAGCCCGGCGACGATGGACTTCGAGAGCCTCGCCAAGCGCGGGATCATGACGATGGAACGCCAGCCCGGATTGACGCTCGGGGGCTATGTCATGCGGCCCCAATCCCGCGGGTCGATTCATCTGAAATCGCCCGACTTCCGGGCAGCGCCGTCGATCCGCCCGAACTATCTATCGGAAGCGGCAGACCGGCGCGCGCAGGTGGCGGCCTTGCGGATCGCGCGCAGCGTGCTGAATGCACCGGCGCTTGCGCCCTATTTCGACCATGAGCTGACGCCGGGCGCGGCGCTGGAGAGCGACGAGGAACTGCTCGGTTTCGCGCGTGCGGCAGGCTCGACCGGCTATCACCAGGCCTGCACCTGTGCGATGGGTGTGGGCACGGATGCGGTGCTGTCCGGCGCGCTTCGGGTCAATGGCGTCGATGCGCTTCGCGTGGTCGATGCGTCGGTGATGCCCAATGTCGTGTCGGGCAATACCAACGCCGCGACGATGATGATCGCCGAAAAGGGCGCCGAGATGATCCTGGCGGACGCGCATTGACCCGGCCGGTCTGGCGGGCGACATCGCATGGATGATGGGCGTGCCCATCGGCTTGTCAGCTCGAACCTGCCGCCGCATCTCCCGAATGCACTGCCGCCACCGCACGATTGAGCAGGTCCGATGGAATTGCGACTTGAACCCGAGTTGGAACTGTTCCGCCAGGAGATCCGCGCCTTCATTCGGGAGGTCTTGCCGCCGGAAATCCAGGAGCGCCAGCGCCGCAAGGTCGCGAACAACGCCGCGGTTCCCGACCAGCTCGAATGGATGCGCATACTGTGTGCACACGGCCGCTCGGTGCCGCATTGGCCGGAGGCATTCGGCGGATGCGGGTGGAGCCCGATGCAGCTCTTCATTTTCAACGAGGAACTGTACGCCGCGGATGCGCCGGAGTTCGACTGGGGCGGCACGCATATGCTCGGCCCGGTGCTCTACACCTTTGGCTCCAAATATCTCCAGGACCGCTTTCTGCCGATGATCCGCGAAGGCGCGACGGTCTGGGCGCAGGGGTTTTCCGAACCGGGTTCGGGATCGGATCTCGCGTCGCTTCGCACTTCGGCCGAACTGGTCGGCGAGAAATATATCGTAAACGGCCAGAAAATCTGGACGAGCGGTGCCGCGCATGCCGACTGGGGCTTCTTCCTGGTTCGCACCGATAAGACGGTGAAGCCGCAGCGCGGCATTTCCTTCCTGATCATCAAGATGGATTCGCCGGGAGTCACGGTCCGCCAGATTCCGCAGATCAACGGAGAGGCCCATCTGTGCGAGGTATTCCTCGACAATGTCGAGGTGCCCGCCGACCAGCTGATCGGCGAACCGGGGATGGGCTGGACCTACGCCAAGTTCCTGCTCGAGCACGAGCGGACCACGTCGAGTTTCATTTATTGGAGCAAACGCGAGCTCGCGCGGGCCAAGGCCATCGCGATGGCCGAACAGCTCGACGGCCGCCGCCTGGCCGACGATCCGGCGATCCGCGCGCGCTTCGCCAAGCTCGAGGCAGACCTGCTCGCCCTCGAATGGTCGGTGTTGCGCGTGCTCGGCCATGAACCCTTCGAGGCACCCGAGGCCGCGGCCGCTTCCGTGCTGAAGATCCGCGGCTCGGAACTGCAGCAGGAAGTCACGATGCTGCAGGTGGACCTGCTCGGCGCGAAGGCGCTGCGCTACTTCGAGGTCGCTCCGGCGCTTCCTCCACCCCCGACGCCGGATTGGCCCGACTATGTGCCGGGACGGACCGCGGTCGCGCTGATCAATCGCGCGGCGACGATCTATGGCGGGACGAAGCAGGTGCAGAAGAATATTCTCGCCAAGCTCGCCTTCGGCCTCTGAGGGACTGCGATGGACTTCTCACGCTCCGACATCCAGACCATGCTTCTCGACAGCGCGGAGCGACTGCTGGCCGAGGATTCGGGCGCCGAATATTGGCGCGAGCAGCGGCACAACGCGCTCGGCTTCGACGCCGAGCGCTGGGCACGGTTCGCCGAACTGGGTTGGCTCGCGCTGCCCTTGCCTGAATCCGCTGGGGGCCTTGCCGGCTCGATCGAGGATGTCGCGCTGCTCAATGTCGCGCTCGGCCGGGCGCTCGCGCCCGAGCCCTATGTCAGTAGCGTGGTGCTTGCCGCCGATATCCTTGGGCGTGCAGCCCCGGATGGGCCGGCACAACAGGCCCTCGAGGCCATAGCGATCGGGGCCGGAAGGTTCGCGCTCGCACATCAGGAAACTGGCATCGACTCGCTTGCCGGTGAAGCGCCCGGCACAGTGGCGCGACGGACGGGCGACGGCTTCGTGCTCGACGGCGCCAAGTTGCTGTGCCTCGACGCGCCGAGCGCGCACCAGTTGATTGTCTCGGCGCGGATCGATGGCGAGGACGGGCTGGCCCTGTTCCTCGTGCCCGTTTCGGCCGAAGGCCTGTCCCTGGCGCCCTATCCCTTGATCGACGGGACGCGCGCCGCCGATGTCACCTTCCGCGCCGTCGCGCTTGGCCACGACGCATTGCTCGCGGGGACCAACGGCGGCGCTGAAGTGCTCGCCGCGGCGATCGACCGCGCCCAGATCGCGCTGATGGCGCAAGCGGTGGGAGCGATGGAAGCGGCAAACACGGTGTGCGGCGCCTATGCCAAGGAACGCAAGCAATTCGGCGTTGCGATCGGCTCGTTCCAGGCCATCCAGCACATGCTCGCGGACATGTTCGTGGCTGCGAACCAGGCACGTTCGATGCTTTATTACGCGCTCGCCAACGCCGACGCTCCCGCCGAGAAGCGGCAGGCGGCGATTTCGGCGGCAAGAATCGTCGTCGGTGAGGCCAGCCACCTGGTCTCGCGCAACGGCATCCAGCTGCATGGCGGCTATGGCCTGACCGACGAATATGCGATCAGCCATTATTTCCGCCGGCTGATGTGCATCGAGAAGCAGTTTGGCGACCTGAATGGGCATGTCGCCCGCTATGGTGACACGATTTTTCGGTGATATGCATGTCGCCGGGCCCAAAATCGATGCTTGAGCCCTCCGATTCCCCGAGCTTGCCTTTGCCGGTCACTCTTGAGCAAGTGGATGCCGGCTGGCTGACTCGCGCAGTGCGCCAGCGCCTGCCCGGCGTGACGATCACCAGCGCCACGATCGAGGACGTACTCTATGGTACGTCGACCAAAATCCGTGTTCGCGTCGAGGCGTGCGGGGAAGGCGCGGGCTCGATCGACGAAACATTGATCGTCAAGGGCGGTTTCGAGCGGCACAGTCCGCTCATGGCTGCGATGTACGCCAATGAAGTCCGCTTCTACGCGGACATCCAGTCCGAAATCCCGATGCCGTCACCGCGCTGCTATTTCGCAGGCGTCGATCCTGCCTCGCATCAGGGAATCGTCATCCTGGAGGACTTGCGCCGGCCCGGCATCGAATTCTGTGATGCGCTTCGACCACATTCGTACGACCGGATCGCGCGGCGGATGGAGACGATGGCGGCCTATCATGCCGCCACTTGGCAATCGAAGCATTTTGCGCCCGGTGGACGCTGGGCTGACATCCAGAGCAGGTTCGATGGCTGGGGCCTCGAGTATATGCGTCGCTATCTCGAGCCCGCGACTTGGGAGACCTATATGGCGCTCCCGCGCGGTGCCGCCGTCGCCTCGCGTCTCAAGAATCGATCGTGGATGGAACGCGCGCTCGCGGCGATCGGCGAAATCCAGCACCGTCAACCGAGATGCCTGGTCCATGGAGACACGCATCTTGGGAATCTCTATGTCGGAGCGGACGGCACGCCCGGATATTTTGACGCACAAGTGGCGCAAACCGCCTGGCACCATGAAGTTTCCTACCACATCACATGCGCCTCGGACCTGGCCGACCGGCGCGCCTGGGAGCAAGGCCTTCTTCGGGTCTATCTCGACTCGCTGGAGGCGGGAGGTGGACCGACCCTGGCCTGGGAGGACGCGTGGCTCGACTATCGACGTTCGCTCGTCTGGGGCCTGTTCATCTTTCTGATCAACCAGACCCAGTTCCAGACCGAGGCAGTCAATACCGCTTATGCGGCGCGCTTCGGGCAAGCTGCGCTCGACCATGATCTGCGCGAGCTTCTGCCCTGACCCGCAGGCGGGGTCACCCGGTCGCGCCGAGGCTTTGGCGAAGCAGGAACTTTTGCACCTTGCCGAGCGGCGTGCGTGGGAAGTCCTCGACGAAGAACAAATGGCGGGGAACCTTGTAATTCGCCATCCGCTTCCGCGACCAGAGCGTGAGGCCCGGCAGATCCAGCGCAGCACCGGCCCGCAGGATCACGCAGACGGCGCAGACTTCGCCCATCCGTTCGTCCGGCCAGGGGATCACGCTGACGTCCGC
>Ga0068861_100000067_pt1 | contig 49671 bp, 88 predicted proteins | sample KBSSwiS42_FD_66593 | JGI IMG/M metagenome (GOLD analysis project Ga0068861, IMG submission 66593) | Switchgrass rhizosphere microbial communities from Kellogg Biological Station, Michigan, USA - KBS Switchgrass S4-2 | ecosystem: Host-associated > Plants > Roots > Rhizosphere > Soil ...
AATTTCCCAACGTTTAGAGAAACCAATTTCTGACATTAGCTTCTTTAACTGGCGGTCGATATCAGCAAGTGGCGCGTAACTATACTCAGTTGTTCCGCCTGTTTTAGTTTCAAACTTAACTTTCTTTGTCTTTCTAATGTCTGGGCAATTTTCCTGAAATTCTGATAGCGTTTCAAAGAATGCCTTTTGTGCCTGCTTTGCTTCCCATCGCTCCTGTAGTGCCATAAGCTTTTCTAATGTCTCAATGCTGGCTCCGCCTGTTATAGCCTGCTGCATTAGTAGCATTGGATTGCTATCGGTCTTTTGTAGTTGTTGTGTTTCTGGCATGTTCTAAAGTGTTTTAAAATCTTCTGAAGGATTAAACCAGTCATCCTTAATGATATGTCCGGTAGCGATAATTTTACCACCAAGACCTTCAACATCATGCTTAACTCGAATTGTTTTCCCTTTTAAATCTTCCCACTTGCTAACATCCGCTATTTGTAAACATCTGAATATAAAATGACCAGCAAAACCAGCATCTTTTGAATGATGTTTAAAATTTTTTGGAAGATATAAGGCATAACCACCGAAGCCTTGCCCACTTCCGCCAAAATCAAGATAAAGCCATGCTGATAATAAACCATGATCTTCATTTGATAAAGTTGTTCCTGTAATAATTGCGTTTTTTATTGGCATAAATTTTTTATATGTTAAAAAGGTGAAGGCAATTTACTATACCAGGCTTTCGCTTCAACCATTACCGCCCGACTTCTTTCATCTGGTTCAAGATGCTTCTGAAGCTCCTGTGATGATTCCAGATAGTTCTTAATTCGTTCCGGAGCTTGCCACTTGCTCATGATGAAGTCATTTTCAAATTGCTCGCAGTGGGATTGTAATAGCTTTATAAGCGTATCCATTTGAAGGACAAATTTTTCAGGCAGCGGCATTCGCTCGCGTTCTGTGATTGAGTTTAGAGGTGATTGTATCATAGCTTCTGAAATTTACCACCATACTGATACTTTGCATCAACTGAAAAATCAGGACATATTCTTGTAAATGTTTTTACAGGAAAGCAACCAGAATTCAATCCGGCAAACTCAGCAGCATCAGCCAGCATTTTACAAGGATGGTAATCTACATCAAGTTCCCATTTCCAAGTGTTTTCATTCTTTACTTCCATAAGCAACTCAGTTAGTTTACTTTCGAAAAGTTTTATCTTATCTTCAGTAATTGATTCCTGGGCATTCAATGATGACATATTCATTAACATCCAAGCCACTGCGCCGTGTCCTGAGTTGTCGCCATTGTTTTGATTTAATGCTGTCCTGAAAGATTTATCAGACCAGAAAAGTACAGTCTTTAAAACAGCCTCTTCAAATGTTTGTGTTAAGGTTTCGTTCATAGTAGTATATAAGTTAAAAGTATAGTTAAAAACAAAAACACGCTGACCAGAACCCAGACAATAACCCGCTTACCTCTGAGTGCATCCACGTAAATGTCTGCTTCTTCGTCTTCAGTGTGGTGGTAATGGTCGGGTTCGTGGTACATGGCTTATTTGGTTGCTTGCTCAATGCATTGCTTAATGATCTTATGGAATGGATCATTATTTTCTATAGATAATCCTTCGCGGATACCCTCATCAAGCATGATAAGGCATTTCAGAAGCTCGGGAGAAGCTGCAATTAATTTTGCATTGGCCTCCGCTGTTTCATTAGCCTTATTAACTACTGACCCCGTTGCCTGTAAAGCAACAGTTGCCACAATCATTTCATCAGTTGATATTTTAAAATGACGACTCCATTCTTTTGATAATTTCCAAGGCCCTTTAGTATGACTCATATATTTTGCGAGTTTAAGTGAACAAACATTTTAATAAGCCATACTCCCAAAGTAAAGAGTATAGGTGTTAAGAAGCCGATTAAGGCTATGATTATGGTTTCAGGCTTTTTCATTGAATTTTAGGAATCCAGGTTTTAACATAGGATTCAATAGCCTTAATTTTTGGAGTCTCGATAGAATCTATAGTGCTCAAATTACGATGTACTGAGGCTCTGTATTTACCAGAATCATCTTTCCAGATATTAATAGCTCCATTGTACTCACCACGAGTAGCCGCGCATCCCATTTCAAGGATTTCTTTAATTTCTGATATTTCATCGAAGAAACAAGCTTGTGTTTCTTTCTGACTTACATTTTCTAAATCAGTTAAGCTTCCCATTTTTTGTATCATAATTATTAATTTAAGTAACCTTTTCCTTCACACAAAGAACATGAACAAGGAGAATCTCCTAATGTTTCGTGATAGAATTCACGCTCACCTGTACCATCACAACCATCACATTTTATGATTTGTTCGGAATAGCGGCGGCAGACTTCTGGCCAATCCTCATTATTAAATAGATCTATTGCATTATGTAACTCTTCTCCTTTATGTTGTTCAAATACAATTTGTTCCTTTATTCGATTAAGTAATTCTTGATTCAGTTTCATAGTTAAGTTTGTTTAAAAAGCCTCTCTAAAAAGGATTTGAATCATTTTTCTTATCAAACCAAATTTGATTTAAAGTCAATTCATACATTATCGCTCTGCCGTCAGCGATTGATTTATCGAGTTCTTTTTGAGATTTTGCAAGCAGATTAGCAGATAGAATTTCCATCAATCTATTTCTAACCTCAGTTAGTTCGTTAATTTGTTCGAATGCAGTTTTTAATCCAGTTTCCATATAATTTGTAGTTTAAAAAAAGCCATCCCCTATCTGAAATCAATTCAGTAAAGACCAAGCTGTCAGTTTCCCGAAGAATCTAGGGGAATGGCTTTAAGTTTATTTTTCCCAAGGATATAAGCGTCTCAACCAAAAAACATCACATCCGCTACTTTCTTCAAAGTAAACATTCGATTTCTTCTTTGACCAAATTGGATATTCTTTTATTGTGTAAGTGGCTCCTTTTTTAAGGATACCGCCAATGACAATTTTTGCAAACAAATTATATTTAACCTTTTCACCTATTTTAAATTTACCATGGTTATTAAAAAGACCACTAACAATGATAAGTTCAACAATCCAACAAAGAATAGGATTGCTGGTGAGTCCGAATAAGAGTTTAAATTTTTTCATTTTTTAAGTTTAGTTAATGCTATTTTAATTCTCTCACTCATAGGAGTAGTAGCCATGGAATATAAGATGAGTCGGTCGGTGGTGGTTAGGTTCATAGCTCAACGATATCCATTTCATCATTGAAAGCAAAATCAGGCATTACTAGACCGCATTCAATAGCGTACAATTGAGCCTGCACAACGTCAACCGCGCAATAAGTTATCCCGTCGCCCCCTTCAGTCCATTCCTGCTCAACTCTTTTGGCAGTCTCTTCAGTAGTGAATCTCATTATTTCACTTTTGCTGAATCCATCGCAATCAGTACCGCCAGTTATAATATAAGTTTTCATAATCCGTTCCGTTTAATGTTGAACCAAAATAACAACTAAATAATTTACCGTCCTAGTATTCTGACAAAATATTTACAAAATAATTTATTTTTTTATCTGGATCTTTTTTATACCTTTGAAGCATGGCAGCAGGAAGAAAACCGCAACATGAATTTAATACCCTGGAAATAGGGCATAAGTCGCTCCTTAAAGGAAAAGCGGCTAAATACCCTCATCAATTTATCAATCAATTCAATATAAGAGGTAAGGGTAGATTGAAAGTTGTAAGGGAGAATGGAAAAATATTTGCTGAAAGAATCAGTTAAAAAATATGCAAAACTACGAACGCTTAATTATCGACCTGCTTCCTGCGAACTTAACACCAAAGGCAAAATATGAGTTTTTGCAACATTTACTTTGGACTAAGAAAGTGCATACAGCCGCAAAGGAAAAATTGGAATATGATTTGAATTGGTTCGGCCCTGGTAATGTAAGGTATATGGATGCCAAAAACAATTACGATATATTAATGGGGGCATCCGAACAGCCGGAAGAAACCAAACATCAAAAACAAGCCAATGCAATGAATGATTTAGCACAAAGCAAATTTGATTATTTACGCCAACTTGGTGAGGTATGAAAAGTCACTGCTCATTCCCACGTAAACGCAAGCAATTAGCAGTTGATAAGGCTAAAAATCGTGGTATTATAGCCGAACAATGGATGAAAGATAATAAATTAACAGCCGAAACAATGCCTGAATTTAAAAGGCTAATGAAGAAAGCTGATAAAGATTTTGAGTACGGAGAACGGTAACGCAAGTACCCCGAAAGACGCGCGAATAACATTGAAGTGCTGCATAATTTACGGCCTATTGCAGCGTCCATATTTAACCGTACATACCGTCTTTAATGAAAACGAATCTTCCGCATGAGTTGATTCGGGTGGTTCGTAAGCCACGGACGGTACACTGATTGGGAGATGAAAGAACCGGATAAGCAACCGGGCTTAAAAGATTGCAATCGGGGGCGGTAAATTGTATCGCTCCCTTATTTGAAAAGACCATGACAGTAACAAGATTAAATACAGAAATAAGAGATCAAGCACATGAAATGTGGGCGGAAGGTTGTGGTGATGTTGATCCCTTAAGATCTGATATTATTAAGCTTTTGGAAGACGAAGGTTTTGAAGCTAAAAACATCGATATATGGTTCGATCGCATGCAATATTTGTATAGATGGACCTGTACTATTGAAAGATTAAAAACTTTTTGAAACTAACATAGAAAGTCTTATGACAACATACGCGCCTAAGTTTCCAGAAGTACCGACAAGCTTTGATAATACCAAATCATCAGGGCCATTATCTGATTACAAAACTTTAATCGTATTACGAAATTTGAAGGTAAGCATTGGAGCTAAGCTAAATTACGGAAAATGATAGAAGGTGAAGATTTAAGATATGGAAATTGGGTTACTATTGATAATCCGAACTCATGGCCTGAAATGAAAGGTATACCAGTAAGGGTAAAATGTATCAATCATCAACCAAACTTATACTTTCCGAAATCATACTTTTCCATTGAAATGGATTTAGCAAAATCATGCTATGCTCAATATAATGAGTTTGTTTTCGGCATTCCATTAACTGAAGAAATACTGATAAAGGCAGGATGGATTTGGAATGAAGATTGTAAAGCTTTTGAAAAATACCCAAACGGAGATGCCAGAATGTTCCTTCAATATAAAGATGTAAGCAGTAGTTTCACAATGTTTAATTATGTTATTAAGGCTTTGATTGCTGAAAGAATATTTTATGTTCACCAAGCTTCAAAACCTTTATTACGCATTAACAAACGAAGAATTAGTAATCAATTTTTAGAAAATGGTAACTCGATTAGCTCAGTCCGGTAGAGCAACACATATAAAATTGTGGAGGCCCTCAGTTCGAATCTGAGATCGAGTTCGCGCAGGTTTCGACGTAGGGTTCCTGTAAAGGTAAAAAGACACGCGTGACAAGCCGGGAGAGACCGGCTCATTTTAGTTTCAAAACATTAAAGAGAATGAGAGAATCAGGATTTTATTGGGTAAACCTTCAAGGCGAATGGTTAATAATGATGTGGGAACAATCTCACAAAAGTGGATATTGGACATGCGTAGGAACCGAAAATGTATTTGAAGATTCAGAATTCAGGGAAATAGATGAAAGACAAATTAAGAGAGATGAATAACTAAAATTTGAACATTTCACATTAATTTACGTACTTTGTTACATGATCAACGTAACTCAGACGAACGAAAGAGCGCACACTTTGCAAGGAGTGTAAGAAATTTAGGCCATTACATTAAGTTGTTTTGGCCTTTTTCATTGGGCGAAAGTCAATAAATGAGTTGGTTAACCAACTAAAACCAATATGGGAAAGAAAAAAGGCGGCGTAAGACCTAATTCAGGACGTAAACCGTTAGCAATAGAAGAAAATGTAAAAGCTGTTATTCAAATGGCTTTAGGAAAATCAGGAGATGACACCATGGTTAGAATATGGGAAGTTATCATCGCAAAAGCAAAACAAGGATCTGATAAACATGCCCAAATACTACTTAATTACTATCATGGTAAGCCAAAAGAGAATTTAGAGCAACCCACAGAAATGATCATCAATGTCGTCCGTAAACATTGATTTCGCATTACCAACGCTTCATCCTTCACAAGAATATATCTTTCAGCATGCAAAGAGATTCAATCATCTCCGCTGCGGTCGCCGTTTCGGCAAAACAACTTTAATTGAAGAACTATCGTCTGTAAGTCTTGACGGTTGGCCTGTCGGCATCTGGTTTCCGACTTATAAAGATCTTTCTGAGGTATGGAAAGACATAAAAAAGACCTACAATCCAATAATTGCCAGGAAAGACGAACAATTAAAGCAAATAACACTCATTACAGGCGGTCTGATAGATTTTTGGTCAATGGAAGACCCAGACAGTGGCCAGGGAAGAAAATATAAGCGAGCCGTCATAGATGAAGCTGCAAAGGCACCAAAGCTTTACCAGGCATGGGAGAATACAATCAGGCCGACTCTTACCGATTATCGTGGAGACGCTTTTATACTGTCTAGGCCAAAGGGTAAAAATAATGGTTTCTTTCTGCTTGAGGAAAAACACCGACAATTCGAAAACTGGCAATTCTTTCATTTCACAACTTATGATAATCCGCATATTGCTTTCGATGAAATAGAAGAGGCAAAGACTCAGTTAGATGAAATTAACTTTCAACAGGAATATTTAGCGGAGTATGTAGATGCCAATGATAGGCCATTTCTTTATGCTTTTAGTGAGAAAAAACACATTATAGAATCATACGAACCAAATCCACATCTTACAATAGTTTGCTCATTTGACTTCAACCGTGATCCAATGACCTGCGTTATCGGGCAGCGATATGACCAGCTAACGACATATATTTTCGATGAGATTGAGATAATGGACGGCTCTAGCGCTGAAGTGTGTGATCATATTAGGTCAAAATATACTAAATGGGATGGTAATATTGAAGTAACTGGCGATGCTACAGGGCGCAACAGATCAGCACTGACTAGGGGAAATTTGAATCATTATCGCATTATAAAACAGGAATTAGGATTGACTGATAGGGATTTATTGGTGGGTAAAACTAACCTGGCTAATAAAGATGCGCGTGTGCTTTGTAATTCAGTGCTCCAAAATGCCAATGTTTATATCACAAAGAATTGTAAAAAAATAATACACGACTGCAGGACCGCTTACGTCGATTCATTTGGCGAACTAGTAAAGACCCAGGCTGAAGGGCTTCACTTTTTCGATGGGGCTAAATACTTCTGGTGTACGCTTTACAAAGACTTTATTAAAAGACCGGATAAATACCACAATTCAGACGATGATGAAGATTCTGACGAATAATTTTGTCTAAAGCCGTGTTTTTATCAATATCTTATGTTAGTTTTATGTATAATTATGGCAAGGAAACGTAAAAATTTCATGTTTGATGAGGATGTTTTAAAGTGCGCAAAGAAGCGCATGAAAGAAGTGAATCGTAAAAGCATGACTAATTACCTGGAAAACTTAATTTTAGAGGATTGCAAAAACTCATCCAATGGACAAAAGAACTAAGGCTCAGTTATTAGAACGGATCGCTTATCTTGAACAAAGAAATAATGACATTATTAATCAGGCTAACGCTACTACTGAGTCATTGAAGGATCTTAATTCAAGACTAAGAATTGAAAAAGAATCAAAGGAAAGAATTGAGCGTGAATTAATTCGATGTAATGAATTAGTGTCGGCCACAACTCAAGAGAATAATCGCCTTACCATTGAACGAAACGCTGCCAATGCTTTAGTTGACAAAATCCGATTTCCAAGCCACATGAATATTTCAGTACGAGACATGGAAATATTACTTGATAAATTGAATTCAGAAGTTATTGCGGCTTTATTACTTGTGAAGGGATGAGTTACATTGGTGAAATAGTTCATATAACACAAACAAAAACCATTGGATATCAATGTGATGTTTGTGCTCAAAGGATTATCGTCGATATGCCTTCTTCATGGTATTCATTTGATCATTCTCATAACGATTGGGGAAATGATTCCTTTGAATCTACAGAGTCATTTCAAGTATGCTCTATTAGATGTTTTTCTGATCAACTAAAAATATGTCTTAAAACGATGAAAGATCATAGGTATACTGCTAAAATAGCAGAAATGAATTATGATTTTGCTGAGGCACTTTACAACAAAATAAAATGACCTATAACATTATAGCCTGCGGAGAAACAGCAAAGCATTGGGACGGCTCAGGTCATTCTATTGGTGTAAATGACAGTTTTAAATGGGGCCATCATATTGAGCATTTAGTTGTATGCAACCGTCCCGCGATGTTCTCGCATGATCGCGCAGAGATTATAAAGAATAGCAAACCAGATCACTTCTATTCGCACAAATCAGATTGGGCGCAATACTTTCCGAAATGGAATAAATTAAATTTAATACCTTGGTACGGATCTTTTAAGCTTGGAAACATTTATAATTCTGACACTTCCCCATTCATTGCGATGTGTCTTGCTGCCAGATTAGGAGCTAAAGAAATAATACTTTGGGGTTGTGATTTTCAGAATCATTCAAAGTTCAAGGCCGATGATCCAGGAACTAAAAGAGAAATTGAGCAATACCTTGGCTTAATAAAAGAGCTTGATGAGATTGGCATCAAAGTTTATCTTGGTGCTTACGGAACTGCTTTTGATAATTATCTACCTATTTATAAACTCCCATGATTAATAATACATCTTCTTACAGGACATTAATAGAATGTATTAATTATTTCATTTCAAAATGCCCAGTAAATGGGACGATTGACATAAAGATTAATTCAAATAATATTAATCTAACTCTATTTCGTGCAGGTAAAGTTTTATTTGAAATAAAGGATTGTCCTAATTTACAAATCGCATATGAGGAACTTTTGATATGGATTATTGAAAAATCAGATATTCAAAATAGATGACATTCTGCGCTATCATACCAGACCGTAACGATCGTAAAGAACTTACAGAACATTGTCTTTGGCAACTTTCGCGAATGACAATAAAGCCTGATAAGATCTATCACATGAACTATCATCCAGAATCAGAACGATTCGACTTAACTGAGCGCGTGCTAAGAGGTTGGTTAAAGGCTAAATACGATAATATCGAATGGTGTTTTATAATTGAGAATGATGACTTTTACCCGGCGGATTATTTTGAACGCTACTTTAATAAATATAAAAATTGCTGCATCAAGGTTGACATGATTGGTGATAACAAGACAACTTATTATCATATCAAAAACAATACTTGGACTGAATTCGATCATCCTGGTAGATCATCATTATTCACAACAGCATTTAAGACAAGTGTTTTTGTGGATTATCATTGGCCTAGTAATAACAGCCCATTCCTTGATATTAAATTATGGGAATACGCTGAACGATTTGCCATTCCACGATTGTATTTACAAAGTAATGCGATAGGAATCAAACACGGCATCGGAGTGTGTGGTGGTAGAGGGCATCAAATGACATTAAAGAATGCCGATACTGAAATGGAATATCTTAGTAATAAAGTAGATAAAGAAAGTTTTGAGTTTTATAAAGGAATGCAATTATGACTAACGAAATGTCTGAAAAGATGAACGAAGAGCTTCTTAAAAAGCTTAACGATGATAATGTTAAAAAATCAGGCGTTACTAAATCGCGCACACAACGCAGACATGAAGAACGTGTAACGAAAGAAGCAAATAATACTTACGAACAATTATGTGAACAGTTCTTTCGAGCATTAATGATTGATGCTGAGCCGGAAGGAGAAGATTTTGAATCTTACCGAAAAACATTGAATGCTAAATGGCATTTGTATTGTCAGAAAATGAACTTTGTTCCTGAGACTCATAAAGCATTCGATAACTACTCAAAAGAGTTAATTGTAAAGTTTAAATCTGAAAAGGAAAAGTCATGAAACTTTCAATACTCATACCCACAACACCTGACCGGGAACACTTTCTTACACGTTTGAAAGGACAGTTCTATGAACAAGTAGGACATGTTCATCCAATACCATTTGATAAATCTGTTTTTCCTGAGGGACTTTATGGATACACAAATGATATTGTTGAATTAATCTATTTTGAAGATGACAGAGAGCATTCAATTGGATATAAAAGAAATATACTTCTGTCTTTATCTAATGCTGATTATGTTGCTTTCATTGACGATGATGACAGAATAGGTGAAAACTATTTTAAACGATTATTAGAAGGCATTAAGAAAGATGTTGATTGCTGCTCACTTCGTGGAGTTATTACAGAGAACGGACTCAATCCATTAATCTTTGAGCATACGATTAAATACAAAGCATATAAGACCAATCCAGACACCGAACCTATTCGTTATGAACGTTATCCAAATCATTTAAATTGTATTCGTTCATCGATAGCAAAACAATTCACTTTCCCTGATAAAAATCATGGCGAAGATACAGACTGGGCTACGAAAATATTTAACTCAGGATTGCTTCAAATGGAGTATTATATTGATGAAGTTATTTACTTTTATGAATGGAAAACAAAATGAAAAACATACCTGAAATTGAATTAGTAAGGCATCCTGAAACAGGGGAATTAGTTCCTGAAGAATGGAAAGACATAATAGGATATGAATCATTATATATGATTTCTAATTATGGCAGAGTAATATCTTTTCGAAAAAATGTGCATGGTAAATTATTATGCTTAAAGAAAAGTAACTCCGGATATATAAATATTAATCTTTATAAAGAAGGTAAAGAGAAGTGCATTAATGTTCACAGATTGGTAGCAATACATTTTTTAACCGGTAAGATTAAATACTCTGTAAATCATAAGAACACAATTAAAAATGATAATTTCATTTTGAATCTTGAATGGATGACTCAATCTGAAAATATAAATCATGCAATTAATAACGGTTTAATTAAACCTTACTGGAAGGGCAAAAAAAATATTAATTTATCAAAAAAAATAGTTAGTATAAAAGACTTAGCTATTCAGGAATTTGAAAGCATAAAAGAATGCTCAAGTGTTTTAAATATAAAATACGATAGTATTAAGCAAGCAGTTAGAAAAGACTATTGTGTTCAAGGATATAAATTCTATTTTATATGAGAGGGTGTATCAGTTATTCTTTGTTTGGTTACGGAAAAGATAAACATAAGGATTGTTTTGATTTCTTTTCATTTTTACGGTGTATGCATATTTGCATAAGATTTAATAGAATTTTGTTTCCTGGATGGGATATAATTATCAATACAGATTCAGCTACATATAACAGTCCATATAAAAAGATTTTTGATTGGCATATAAATAAAGGATTTATAAAAATAAAATTGTTCGAAAATAATCAGCCTTTATGCAGGGCAATGCTACAAAGGCTAAAACCTATTTTTGAATATGACCATCCTAATTTCAGGTATTCGCATGTATTGTGCCGTGACTTGGATTCCATATCTACGTTCCGTGAGGCCCAAATGGTTAAACAGTGGATAGATGAAGATAAGACTATGCTATGCATAACTGACTCTATATCACATAATATTCCCATTTTAGGTGGTATGTGTGGGTTTTCCCCAGGATATTTTAACGGAAGAATGCAATTGACTCTTGATCCTGAATATAAATGGGATGAATTGATGTCAAGAGTTGACGATATTGATTATTCAAGAAAGGGTAGTGATCAGGATTTCTTAAACAGAATAATATATCCAATATGCGCAGAGAGTTCAACCGAATTTTTCATCAAAGGCATGCCTCACAACTTAGCTGAAGGAAATGGTAGACATTACGTACTTGATGAAAGTATTGATATTGGCATTGATGATAAATTTAAGCAAACAAATTTATTAGCCGGACACATAGGAGCTAGCGGATTCTATGAATTTCCAACTATGAAATTTCTTTATTATGAAGACCCATATAAGGATGATTACACAGAATTAGAAAACATGGAAGAATTCAGATCTATTTTTTATTGGGTAGTTAGAGAAGATTTAAGATGAGCAGGCAGCTATTTAAACGTGGAACTGAAGTTATAATAAACGGCAAAAAATACATTATCGAATATGACTATGAAGATTTGATTTACGTCATAGGCGTTAAAGAACCATTTCAACCAAACCAAATTAAGAAAGCATGAAAAAAATCACAGAATCAATCGGAATAGCTATTATTGCTATGATAGCAGCATTTTTATTATCTGTCGTTGGAGGAACCATATTATGGTTAATTTGGGAAGACTCAATTATAGGTATGTTCCCAAAGTCAGTAGAATCTGGTATACTTTCAAATAAACTTGAATGGTGGCAGTCTGTTAAGATTGTTTGGATTTTTAATTTGCTCATCAAGGCCACACTTAATAATGATAATAGTAAATGAAAAAATACATCATTCTTAGCGTTAATGACAATGTTGACTATATGTTCTATACTCCGCTAACTTGCTGGGCGTGGAGAAAGTTAGGATGGGAGCCTGTTTTGTTTTTCAATGGTAGAATGTATTCAGAAATTGAAAAACTTATATACAATTTTGATTTCATGTGGCGATCCGATCAATACAAATTACAAAATGTAGATGGATATCGATCAGACACAATTACTCAAATATCCAGGCTTTACGGCACATGCGTTGTTGATGGCTATATTATGACCGGAGACATTGACATGATTCCGCTATCTGATTACTGGCAACCAAATCAAGATAAAATTACAGTTTACGGTCACGACTTAACCGGCTTCACAGACTATCCTATTTGCTATATTGGAATGGATTCATTGAAGTGGGCAGATGTTATGAACATCAAAGATAGTGACTATAACAAACACATTAAACGCGATCTGGACGGACTTCCACAAGCCAAATCAACAGACTTTTATCAATACTGGGGAACAGATCAGAATCACATTACAGCGCGTCTAAAGCAATACGGTTTATCCAATATTGATTTTATCAATCGCGGGCAATATCCAAACGGATATGCTAAAGGACGCGTTGATCGTGGTGCCTGGTCATTAGATCACGAACAGTTTATTGACTGCCACATGCACCGCGATATTTTCAAAGTATTTCAAAATAAAGATCATGAGCATTATAACTTGTACGTTAAAAAGTGGAATGAAACTTTAGAGATGTTACATAAAGTATGGCCTAATGAAAACTGGGATTGGTTTAAAGAATACACTCAGGAATATGCTAAATTAACGCAGATATGATTCACGCACTCAACATGACATGCTCGCGCGATCTTGAGTTATCAGAAATTATGCGCGATACGCTTGAAAAATACGGGGCACCAAACATTGCAAACATTCGCAGCCATGTTACTGGCGGTCGTGACTTTCCATTATATGGTAATGGAGCTGGATGGCCTGCATCAATGGACAAACTATCAGCGATAGCGCAACTTTATTACGATTGTGATATTCAAGACGATGATTATGTGCTTTCAGTTGATAGCGATGTACTGTTTACCAGTTCAGAAGTTTTCGAACACATTCACACTTATGGAATAATTGGCATTTTAGGGCAACAACCTTGGAACACAATTCACGGACCTTGGGCACATATGTCAGGATGCCTTATATTTATTCGTGGTGACATTGTTAAAAAAATGATTGAACTAAGTGACGAAGAGTTACACAATATTCGTTACAATGAATTCAAAACTTGTGATATAACTGAGAATGAAGATGTAGTGTTGAGTTACCTTGCAAATAGATGTGGTGCTGATGCTTTTGATTTGTCGACTACCGGATTAGTTGGGAGTGATTTTGAAAGTGATATAGTTAAAACTTATATGATAGGAGCTTTATCAAAGCAATACACTGGTAATTCATTAATGAAATCATTCTATCATTTAAACTATTGCCCAACTCAGTTTTTAGGCGAAACAGTTGAAGGTAAATGGCAAATTGCTTCAGTATTAAAACAAAAAGGAATTGAATTATGAAATTAATTGGTCATACTGTAGAATGTAATTTATTGATGAATAATTCAAAGCTTTCTGATTTAACTGGTAATGATGATGTATCGTGGGTTGAGTGTTCTTTTAAAAAAGAAAAAATAATTGCAGTTAGAAGATGTGTTGATGAAGGTTATGAACAATGTTGTGTGATTCATTTTACTGGAGAAGATTATTTTATAATTGACGTAACTTATGAAGATGCTATAAAATTAATCCTATGATAACAAAACAAGACCTTGTAAAAGACATAAGCAACTGGAATAACTATTGGCCTTTGCTATGGGAATGCCTCGAAGCTACCGGAGGCGATGTGATTGAATGTGGAATGGGCGATGGTAGTACAAAACAACTTCATGATTACTGCAAAGAACGTAAGCGCTTACTTTACAGTTATGAATATGATTTTCAATGGTTCAAAAAGTTTAAAGACTTACGAACTGAATGGCATGACATAGTTTATATTTACGGAGAAGATAAAAAGTGGGATTTTGTTAATGAACGACATGTTGCAATTTCATTGTTATTTATCGATCATAGTCCTGGCGAGCGTCGTAAAGTTGATATTGAATTATTTGCATGGAAGGCTGATATTATAATTTGCCACGATTCTGAACCAAGTGCAGATTTCGGTTATCAAATGCGCGATCGGTTAGCTAAGTTCAAGTACATTAAAGAGTACGAAGTTGAAAAAGGAGCGTGGACTACAGCAGTTAGTAATTTTATTGATGTGACTAAATTCAATCCATGAAAATAAGTCTTCTTCATCCATCACGTTCACGTATTGATAAGTCAAAATTGACTATAGAGAAATGGTTGTCAAGAGCTGGATATACCGATATAGAAATAATTATTTCAATCGATTCAGATGATCCTCAGAAAGACTTATACATAAGTGAATACAATTGGCAAAAAGTTATAATTAATGACAATCGTTCCGCTATAGATGCCATTAATAATGCAGCAAAAGAATCTAAAGGAGATATTTTAATAGTAGTGTCTGATGATACTGATTGTCCTAATGATTGGGTGAATAAAATATTGACCGCCGTACAAGGAAGACAAGACTATATTTTAAAAGTAGAAGATGGGATCCAAAAATGGATAGTTACTATGCCAGTTATGGACCGTAAATATTATGAGCGTTTTGGTTACATATATAATCCTGATTATTTGCATTGCTTTTGCGATACTGAAATGACACACGTAGCTGATTGCCTTGGCAAAATAATTCAACGAAACGATTTACGATTTCCACATGAGCACTATTGTATTGGTAAAGCTAAAAAGGATCACATCAATGAGCGAGCAGATGCAACATGGAAACAAGGCATGCAGCTTTATTTAAAGCGCGTAAGAGAACGATTCGGACTTGATCCTAGTATTGATGTGTTTAATTTGTCGGCTGGCGATGACAGTCATTTAAAGTGGTTAAAACAAAATCTATAATATGCGCATAACCGCAATTTACATTTGCTGGCATGATTGGGACTTACTTCAAAAGTCTGTTGATAACATTCGTCCATTAGTCGACAGTATTATAGTTGTGGGCTCTGAAATGTCAAACTTTGGCAATAAATCGCATATCAAATGGCCTGAAAATGTGATTGAATTAACGTGGGAACCAGATTTAAGCCTTTCACCACATCAAAACGAAACTGAAAAGCGTAATTATGGTATCTCATTCGCAAAGACTTTAGACTTCACTCATTTCATTATGCTTGATGCTGATGAATTCTACAGGCCTGAGCACTTTTTAGAAGCTATGAAATACATGATTGACAATCCTTCATGCAATGGGCTTGTTCACCCGCTTCATGTGCTTTTCAAAAAGCCAACATATTATCTTCACGATCATACCTTGGTGCCTGGTATAACGAAGCTTTTAAACGGAATCAGAACCGGCAAACATCCTGAATTTCCATTCGCTAAGGACTCAGATGGTAATTTCCATATTGACCCTACCCGACAGTATAATGTCAAAAATAATATTGAATATTGGCCTACTCCTATGTGGCACGCATCATGGATCAGAAAAGATATAAACGTGAAGATTGAAAACAGTGCAGCGCGCAACAATATAAAACGAAGTTCTATTTATAAAGACCTTGAAAATGCCGATATTGGAGTCTATAACGATTTCTATCGGGATACCATCAAAGAATGTGAAAACTATTTTAATCTATGAGTTGCTTAAATAAAAAAATTAATATAACCTCTGATTGTAATGATTTTCAAATATCAATTGAAGATAAAAGAAAACATTTAAAAGCTGAATCATGGGTTAATAACGTAGTTTCAAAACTTGGATATTCTCGTGATGACGCATATTTTCTGTTTTATAAAATAAAACCTTATGGCTAAAAAACAAAAACTAGGCTCAGGCAAACGTTTTGCAAGCCTAACGCGAAAATTGAGTAAAAAAGGAGCAAGTAATCCCGGCGCGCTTGCTGCCTACATTGGCCGTAAAAAGTACGGAGCTAAAAAGATGGCTTCGTTAACGGCTAAAGGTAGAAAACGAGCATCAAAAAAGAAATGATAGTGTCGCCTAAAACACAGTTCTCCGGGCAAGGAGATCGGCAAGAAGAAGAATGGTAGATTCGTCTATGAAGAATAGATCAGATGGCGACAAGGTTTACGCTTATACCTACATGGATCTGATAAAATCTATCAATAAACTAATCGTTTACATACTGGCGATTGGTGCTGACTTAGGCTTTCAAAGTAAAGTCATTTTAACTAAAAACTATGATTGACTTTCTTATTTATCTCATTATTGCCGGACTTTGGATATTCGGCGTATTCGCGGCATTCGATTCAAAACACATTTTCGGTAGAGTAAATGCTAAACTATATCATGCGTTAATGTCAAAAGGAAAAGATGGTAAATTAATTGATAGAAGATGGATTTTAAGGCCTTTATTCATGTGTAATGTATGTATGAGTAGTTTTCACGGTGCAATACTGGGCTTTATATTCTTCGGATTAAGCTTTAAAATAATTTTATTTGTCGGTTGCTTGGCTGGCTTAATGTACATTTCAAATTTAATCCTACCTGAATATGATTAGCTGGTTAAGTAGTCTTTTCAAAAAGAAAGAACAACCTTTTAACATTTATCATCCAGATATGCAAGATCGGGTTGAGTTCGCTTTTGAAGCAGGCCCAATATTCAATAAGGTGAAATATTACCGCGCTAAGAAAGACATACAATTGCCTGTAGGTCGTTATAAATGGATTGACGCACGTTTATATGAGGCTGAACTAAAGATGAATCTGGACACTTTACGCGCCTATATGGATGCGCTCGAGAAGCATTTAGACGGCAGTAAGGGCGTAATTACGCTTGGTAAGGCTCATGAAGTAATATGGGCTATCAGAACCCGTTTAAACCTAGCATTCGAACCTGAAACTATAGAACGCCTAGCAGCAGTCGTGTTTTTTGACGAAACAGAGATTTTGAATGATTTCGATGAATCTTATGGTGAGCAAAAGATTAAATTTTGGCGAGAAAATAAGGTATTAACTTTTTTTTTGACGAGTCCTATCTCAGAATTATTGAATCTAACCGATATATCAGAAACATCTTTGCAGGAATATATCAAGACCAGCCAAGAAATAATAAAAGACTTGACCTTCGTAGCTCAACCTCAATCATCGGAAACTACATAAAAGAGCAAGATATGCAGATCAAGATTGTGGCTAATTACAATATCAAAGATGAAAAGGAGATTAGCCGCATGTCGTGGTTTGACTATAATTTTCATATCTTCGCATTAAAGAAAAAACAAGAGGAAGAAGAATCAAAGCTTCCTTAATGGCCTTTCCGGCAAAACTAATACTCAGTTTATGACTTCGTGGCAAACGACCGGACCATTAACATCAATATCAAATACAATATTGATACAGGCGATGTAAATAAGGCTAAGCAAGCATCACAGCAAGCGCAAGCGGCCACAGATCAACTAAGAGCATCAGCTACAAAGACAGGAACTACCGGTTCCTCTTCATACAAACCATTCATTGGTTCTATAGAGACACTTACCGCTAAGGTTCTTTCTTTAAAAGAACAAATACGACTCTCTTCAGATCCATCAAGAGTAAAAGCCTTATCAGATCAATATAAAGTTCTAAAGGCCCAATTAGATGCGACTAATAAATCACTTTTAGGCACCAATCAAGCTGTAAAACAAGTTACCGACAATACAAAATCGTTGGGCTCTGAGTTTACTTCATTAGTTAGCACAATAAGACTATTGCTGACGGCAGGATTAGCCAAAGAACTGGTGGAAGTTTCTTTAACAATGTCAACTTTGGCCGGTAATGTTGAGGGCGTTAAACGTGCTTTCGATAAACTTCCAAACAGCACTACCTTAATGAATGATCTTCGAAAGGCCACACATGGTACTTTAGATGATCTTACGTTGATGCAAAAAGCAGTTCAAGCTAAGAACTTCAAAATACCATTAGAGCAACTTGGAACGCTTTTAGAATTCGCGCAGATAAAAGCCCAACAAACTGGGCTTGATATTCAATATCTGACTGATTCTTTAATTACTGGATTGGGTCGTGCGTCTATAAAATTGCTTGATAACCTCCAGATAAGTGCCGTTGAGTTAAAGCAAAAAACAAAAGAGTTAGGATCTACTCAAGAGGCTACGTACGCTATTGTTAAAGAGCAATTAAAAACAATGGGAGCCTTTACAGAAACGGCGGCGACAAAAGTAAGTCAATTATCTGCGGCATGGAAAAATCTAGGTATAACAGTTTCTAAATATTTTGAAAGTGGCTCTATTCCTGTAGCCTTAAAAAATTATGTTAATGCTTTTCAAACATTAATTGAAGCTCAGCAAAAAGGCGTTTCTGTAAGTGATGTCTTACGAGAAAGAAGAGTAAAAGAAGCTGCACAAGAAGGTATTAATATCCTTAAACAAAATGAATTTACTGATTCTAATGAGAAAAATTTAAAGATTACACAAGATGTAATTGCAGAGAAAACCCATGAGTTAATAACTCAACAAGAAGTCAATAAAGAGTTAGAGGCAAATATAGAACTTGCTAAACAGTCACTCACTAGAGATTATAAGACTTATGATCAACAATTAAAAAATATCTCTCAAAAAAGAGATCAAATCAAAGAAAATAAGAATGCTAATGCAATTCTGATTGAACAAATAAAGATACTTAAGGAGTTAGAAACAGCACTAAAGGCACCAAAAGAAGTAACTCAGGCTGAAATATTAAAACCAGGTGAAACGCTTCAACAACGTAGAGATTTAGTCAAACCTGAACAGATTAAAATAACTATCGATAAGGATAAAGTTTTAAAAGACTTTGAATCATTAGTTGGATCACTTGATAAGTCTATCCCGCCATATCAATTAAAGGTTACACCATACATACCTAAATCTGAATTAGACAAACTTGAAGATTCATTTCTAAAAAGAAAGAATGACATCATTGATCAAAGTAATTCAATTCTTGAAAATCAGATTAATTCAATGTTACAACTTCAAGTTACAGCCTATGACATTGAGATAAATCAAACTAAGCGAAAATACGATGCTCAAATTGCACTTGCTGGCGATAATGAAAAAGCCAAAGATCGTTTACGTGTTGAGGAAGATAGAAAGATTCAGGCATTAGAGAAACAACGTAATGAGCGTCAAAAGAAAAATGCATTATCAGCCATTTTAATAAACACAGCGTTAGGTATAGTTAAAGCTTTCGCCACCGCAGCGACTATTTACGATGGTATTGTAGAAGCTGCATTAGTGGCAGCTGAAGGCGCTAGTCAATACGCTATAGCCGAACGTCAACCAACTGGGTTCGCGAAAGGTGTGATTAATCTGAAAGGCCCAGGGACAAGCACTAGCGACTCTATACCAGCACGATTATCTAAAGGTGAGTCTGTAATGACGGCTGATGAGACAAAGCGTTCTATGGGCATTCTAAAAGCAATTAGAACAAATAAAATAGATGACCGAATATTAAGAGGCATTGATTTTTCAGGCGGCCGTCAAGAATTCAATGATGCACGCATGGTAAAAGAACTTCAAAGATTAAATCAAAAACAATCACCCGATATTGTTCAACAAGGCAGGACCATCTATGAAGTCCATCAAGTTAGAACAAATTTCAAAAGATTCATTCGTAGTAAATCAATATGACAGGTAATCCACAATTCAAATTTACATTATTACATGACATTAACGGAACACTTGAAATTAGTGAGCCGATTGGTTGGGTCAATGCTGTTTTAAAACTCGAACGACATGAAGACTTTCATTCACTTATAGAATATTTCGACGGAGCCTTTACTTTTTATGGTTCTGATGGGGGTAGTATAAACGGTGGAATTGACTGGATAAAGTCAACTGAATTAAAATTCGGATTTGATACTACTATAAATATTTTAATTGAGGTTTCATTTGATGAAGGTGAAACTTTTGAAGAAATATTCTCGGGCCAACTTGACCTTACCGGCGCTCAGGAATTGAAAGATAATAAGATGGAAATTCCTATTATAAGGAATTCACTTTGGTCTAACTTCATTGCACGCCAGGATGTTCCAGTGAACATTCAATCAACTACTGATTTGGATGGTAATACAGTTGTTAAAGCAACTGCTATTGAGTTAAAATTACCATCACAGAATATAAGAAAAATGTATTCTGGGTACGTATCAACAAACTTTATAACAAAGAATTTTTCAGGAGGAGGTACAGGAAATAAACCATATCACATAATTGAATATGATGTTGAGACTTTTGATGAGATTACCCAAAAGTATACTTATCCAATGCAGGAATCAGACACAATTCCATTTGGTAAATTTACTCTTGATTACGCTGGTACTTATCAGATTATTTCTAAAATAACATTTTTTAAACCAATTACTTCGGGAGTTCCTACAGGATCGACTATTCCATATATAAAAGTTTATTTACAAATAAATGGTGATCCTGTAATTGAATTTACAGCAACAGATAGAACTGCAATTGGCGGTGGACAAGTGCCAAGTGGTTTAAGCTGGACATTTAACGAATTAGTAACTGACTATACCATTGACGTATCGTTAATACTTCATAAATCGGATACTGTTAGAATTTATGCGCACATGTATGAAACATCTTCGCATATTTCAAACTTTGAGATAATGACAGTAGGAGGTCGTCCTAATATTCCTCAATTCAACTTCGAAGGGTATTGGGACCCAACTTCAGGATTGTTTCCAACTTCAGCACCTATTACTGGATTTATGGGTAATAGATCATGGATACTTAGCTCTGACGGTATATTACAAGGTGTTCCAGTTTTGAAAGGATGGACTATTTACGCTTTCAATAATACTCCAGGTCAATCATTAGCAAACTGGTACATCGGAAAATACGGATATGAAGAGCGAACTTACGCAGGGCTTGGAGAAGCAAAATTAACTGTTATAGGTTCTGACAATTATCCAAATACACAATGTGATGGATTTTTATTACATGATGTAGGATCCGCCATCAGTGATAGGATAACAGGTAAATCAGATTCCTTCTACTCAGAAATATTAGGTAGTGATCAGACAATTAGGAACTATACAAGCAACGGATGTTTTTGGAAAAACATGCTTGTACAAGGCCTTCAAATACGAGGTTATTATCTATCCACAAAACAATTTTCAGTAGCATTTAGTAAGTGGTGGAAAGGAAGTAATCCGATTTTCAATTTAGGTATTGGATATGATACAATCAACGGATGGGAGGTTATACGATGTGAAGGAAAAGAATTTTTCTATGACAAGACATCTGCATCAGTCTATATCGATAATGTTCGCGAAATAGTCAGAGAATATGATCCTTCAAGAATATGGAATCAGTTTGAATTTGGATACTCCAAATGGGAATCAGAGAATATTAGTGGCATCGATGATCCGCAGACAAAAAGAACGTGGACTGACGTAATAAAAAAAATAAAAAATACGCTTACGCTTTATAGCGAATTCATTGCTGCCAGTTATGCAATAGAAACAACTAGGCGAACTACGATTGCACAGTCTTCAGATTATAAATATGATAATGACATTTTTATTATCGCCGTTACAGGCGATGCAATAACACCTGATGCATATGACCCTGAGTTAATACAAAATTTCAAAAGTGTAACTAATCTTTTCGCATCTAATACTAGATATAATTTAGCTCTTACACCAATGCGCAATCTTTTACGATGGGGTAACTATATTTCAGGATGCCTTCAAAATTATCGTAATAGCACATTTAAGTTTACTTCAGGAGAAGGTAACTATGCAATGGTTTCGGATTACAATTTTTCAACAGGTGAAGAGTGTATTGGGATTTTAGGAGGTGAAATAAGCGAACGTGAAAATATAGAGGTATTCAATTTTGATGCTATCCATTTACCGAATCTATTTACAATAACTATTGATTTATCGTGGGATGATTATTTATCAATACGTAATAACAGAACTAAAGCAATCGCGGTAAGCCAAACTGAAACTGGGCATAAAAAATTCTTCATAAAAACATTGGAATATACTATTTGCAAGTCAGAGGCTAAAATAACGATGTGGGCTACTGAAATGAGTCAAATTGATACCATTGAAACTACATCAAATAGTCAGAATTGCGATTCCGTTCTAAGAATTACAGAAGATAATCAAAGAAGAATTACTGAGGATGGCATAAACAGGCGTATTTAATATTATGAAAAAGACTTTTTTATTCATTATCTTCGCTTTATTGTTCGGTTGCACTACCGAAAAAACATTATCTCAGTATTGTGTCAACGTGACAATATCAGACGGACTTCCAGTTCAATTTTTCAATATAGATTGCGAAACATTTAACGAAAAGGAGATTGGAGGCCAATTTCAAAAATGTTTTGAACATGCATGGGAATGTGCTGATGAGATCAGACTTCAGTTTATTGATGCTTTAAATGACGACTATTTACTATCAATCAGAGATGATGAAGGATCAGAAATATTAAATCTCCCATTCTCAAAGACAAACTTAAATACCACAGAATTAGAAACTTCTGTTTCACCTACTCCTTATGACTTTGATTCAAGCCTTACAGGATGGTCAAATTATGATTCAGGTGGTAATCTTGCATGGAGTCATGGAACAGTTTTAGGATATACCGGCGCTGTTGTTAGTCTGAATACAATTAATGTTCAAAGCAAAACGCTATATAAAATATTTCCGCATGCCATATCTATTGGTGATCCTATTATTTTAGAATATACATATTATTCAAGTATCTATTCTCCGAGTCATGGATATATTGTTGGCATGTATTTGGTATATCTTGATTCATTTGGTAATGAGATTACATCAGAATATATTGACAATCTGAATAAACCATCCAGCGGTCCTGATCATAGCTTGCAATCATTCACAATTGCTGCTACTGTTAATTGTGCAGGGCTTGGTTTTAGACTTAAACCTGCTCAAACTTCGTCAGTAGATTATGTGGTAGACTACTTTAAAATAACTCATACGTATACCACTTTTTTATATACCAATTCAATTTACAATTTATCATTTATACCTGGCGAACTTGGTATTTGCGATACCAAAATCGAATTAGTTATTGTAAAAAACTCAACTCCTGATGAAGATATTGCCAGAACTGATGCACTAGATATTAAAGACACTCAAGACGAAACAGTATTAATCACATATTCAAACCATCGTAATTATGCAGGTTTGAATTACTCAGATGTTAGCCCAGATCCAGAATTTAGCCTTCGAATACCAGCAATATTTGTTCAGGATGATTTTCCGCAAACAGATGAAGTATTACAGCTTAGTAATTCACGGATGATTCAATTAAATGCTGAAATTACTTCAAAATGGCTTCTGCAAGTAAAGCAAGTGCCTATGTATTTGCACAAAAAAATACTTATTGCATTAACACATCAGTATGTTTATATTAATGGATTGGCAGTGGTTAAAAATGATGCCTACGAGATTTTGAAAGGAAATCCAAGGTATCCACTCAAACAAGCCACATGTTTACTTACTGAGAAAGAAGATATTCAAAGAAACGTTTTATAATAGCAACTGGCCTTTACGGCAAAACTGAAAATATGAAAAACACAACAAAATGGCATCTATATTTTGCCTTGAATCAGTGCCGGACTTCGAGCAGCTCAGTTGCGGCACGGAATTGGGCGGTATTGTCGCATTTGCTTTAGTAGATAAGAGCTTAAGCCCGACTAAAACCGACCTACAAACAAAAAGTTATTGGCAGCAAAAGACCGCTGCATCGCCACAGAAAATGTGGATTATACAGGACACACGCGGTACTTATCCAGGTGGTACGCCAGTAGAAGAAGAAGGATTTGGTAAAACGCCTACACTTCGCACCGGGGCCGATCATGAAGCTTCTATTGAAGTGCGTGGCGTGGAAGAAAATCGCGATTTCTGGGCAGCGGTTAACCAAACCGACAAATGGGGTATTGTATTCTTCACAAATGATGACCTTGGATTTTTTGCTGAGAATGTTAGTGTTTACGCTAAGATTGATATTCAGCAATCAATTAAGACTTCCATCAAATGGATGGTTTCGTGTAAATGGTCTGATGATATGAGTAATCCACTTGTATTTGATGCCAGTGCAATAGCTACCCTTTATTCTTAAAAGGGCGTAACTGCCCTTTATTTTCTTTTCTATGGTATACGGAACAGACGAATTCAATAAGACATTATTGAAGATCATTAAAACAACAAAAGTCAGTTTAACTGGCGAAGTTGAAGATGATCAAAAAGATGCATATCGACATTCATGTTATACAGAATGTTGCGATCATGCAGAGGAAATGTCATGGCATTTATATGGTGAAAAGCCTGTAGATCTGCTTAAAAGAGTTCGCCCGCGTGAAGATGAGGCCGTAAAAGAATACAGAATTGAAAATTATGAACCGCTTACAAAGGCTTCCGCTGATAAGGCCATTAATATTGTCAGCAAAATTTTTAACCCGAACTTATATTCGATCATTTTCAAAAAGAATTCTGGCGCTGAGGAACTTGAGCAATACACGATAGAAGAATATCCGGTCTTTAACTCGATTGTTAATTTTACGAAGGATGTACTTTTACGTAAGATGCTTGCCGATCCAAACGGAGTAATTGCTACAAAATTGCAATCGATCCCTGAAGGTGAATCAGAAATGCTTGAGCCTATTCTTGTGACTTATGGTTCTGAGTCTATTTACGATTATGATGTTGATCATTTTCTTATCTTCATCGAATCAGAAAATGAAAAGGTAAGACAGGAGACTATAACTTGGTTCACATTTGAGTATTACGATAAGAATCAATACATCAATTTCAGATGCTATAAAACAGCAACTAATAAATTGATTATTGATGAAATCAATAGTTATAGTTATAATTTCGGCGAAATACCAGTTTGGTTTCTTGGTGGCATGGCTGAGGCTAAAGACAATGGAGAGATAATTTATAAGTCGTTCTTTTCATCTGCATTACCTTATTGGAATCAATCAGTGATTCATGAAAGTGATGTAATGGCATCTTATATCGGGCATATATTTCCTCAAAAATGGGAATTATCAGATCCATGTGAGTATAAAGGAACACAAGGCATTTGCCGTAATGGCTATATTAAAAATGCTGGCGGTCAAATTGAAGAGTGTCCTAATTGCGGAGGTTCCGGGTATAAGCCGATATCGCCTTTAGGAGTTTATAAGTTTGAACGCGAAAAGCTTTCAGAAGATGGACCACTAGGCATCGCGCCAGTTGGTTATGTTCCGGTTCCGGTAGATGCCACAAAAATGCTTGAAGAGCGTGCCTATAAGATGCGTGAACTAGCTATGTGGGCTATAAACATGGATGTTGAGGATAATGTAGGGGAAAATCAATCAGGGGTAGCTAAAACAATTGATAGGTCTGCGCAGTATGATTCAATTTACAATATTGCTTCAGTTGTTTTTGATACCCATTTAACGAATGGTTTTTATTATATCAATAAGTTCAGGCTTGGTACATTAGCGTCTAGCACCGGCACGACTGCGGATAACAATTTGCCTCAGATTAATAAGCCCACGCAATTTGATATTGTAAGTACCTCCGAATTGGTCAATAATTTCAAGGTTGCAAAGGATAGTGGTCTTGATCCAAACTTCCTTCAGAATAAACAGATCGAGATTCTTACCAGAGATATGACCACAAATCCTGAACTCAAGAAATTCAATTCAATGCTTTTGAGTTTAGATCCATTGCCAGGACTTGACGCTATCACAATAAGTGCGAATGTGGCACGCGGATTTAATAGCCAGGTAGATGCAGTTATTCATTTCAATATTAAAAAGTTTGTTGAACAAGCAATTAATGAAAACAAAAACTTTGAAACACTGCCAAAGCCTGATCAATATGCGGCACTTGAAAAAATAGCAACTGCATTTATTTCAAAAAATAAGCCTAAATTAGACACCTCAATGCTTCCACCGATTAATCAAAATCAGAATGGCTAAGAAAGTAAGAAACAAAAGCAAGTTGTTTAAGCCTAAAAGCACGCGCAGAATGAAGGGAGGTCTTTATAATCCTTTCTTTTCTTGAAAGCCAGCGATTTAGCGAATCAAATTGAGGACCTTATTTTATCGGCAAACAATGCTTTTGCTGATGATATTATTAATGTCCAGGAAAGTCTTTATTCAAAATTACTTCTTGACATAAAGGAACTGGATGTTGATGCCGATGGCTATATACTTCAGACAGCAAAAAACAGAAAAGTTTTAAATGATACCGAAACAACAATTAACGACGTATTCGCAAGTTCAAAATATCAGCAAGCTTTATTAGCGCATTTAGCGGTAATTAATCAAATAAACACTTTAAATGCTGAGTATTTCAATTCCATTTCGGATTCATTCGTTGAGAATCGTGTCTTTATAAGCTCACTTCAGAATCAAGCTATTGATACCATTGAGACTTATCTAATGGGCGATGGCCTTGGATTTCAGGTAAAAACACCTTTGCTACAAATCATAAATCAAAATGTTAATACCGGGGGAAATTATTCTGGTTTCTTACAACAACTCAGAACATTTATAAATGGTAACGCCGATTTAGATGGAAGATTGTTGAGTTATTCGCGTGGACTGTTACGTGACACTTTATTTAATTATGCCAGGTCTTACCAAAACTCAGTTACTAATGATTTGGGGCTTGAATTCTATCTATACTCAGGCGGACTGATGGATAAGTCAAGAGAATTTTGTAAAGATCGCGCCGGTCAATATTTCCATGAACTTGAAATAGAATCATGGGCACAATTGGATTGGCAAGGTAAGAATCCATTGACGACAAAATCATCCATTTTTATTTTAGTCGGGGGTTTTTCGTGCCTTCATCAATTAATTCCGGTGCATATTAGCATAGTTCCGAAAGATCAAATTCAAAGGGCAATTGATTTAGGGTTTTATAAAGAATAGAAATTAATTATTGAAATTCACTATTTAATTTATAATTTAGTGCTATTAACTGGCTTTCGAGCAAAACATCTAATACAACGATCGCACCCAGCGATAAAATATGGCGTTAATGACGCAAATTCGGGTCAAGGTTCGAAACATTACTAAAGACGACACCGGGCACCCAACCGAACTTTACGGTACGGAAACAATCATCACTTACAAAGCTTTTCAATATCTAACTGATAAATATGAATTGATTTATCAAGTTGATGGCGAAGATAACGAAGTTCCTGGAAACCCAAACTTACATCCCGAATACAGAACGGCAGTGCAACAAAAAAGCGCTGTGGCTCCTGTGGCTGATGTTCGGGTTAATGCTTCACAAGAGCAGACACAAAAGGCAGCGACAAAACGCGGCCCGAAACCAAAAAATAAGGCAAATACACAGGAACCAATTGAAAACGTAGCATGAAAGGCAAAGCATTCTTTGAAAAAGTAACCCGTCAGGGCAAAATAAATAACGAAGATTTTAATAAGGTTTTAGAAACCTTCCCAGACGTAGAAATACCAGATGTTTTTGTCAATTTGTTTGAAGAAACATTTTTAACCCGGGAACGCGCTGCTGCTGATCCGGTTATTCACAAGAAAATTAAAGGCGAAACACTCAACGGTGTAGACGCTAATTTGGCAAAAATTGCCTTAATATTGGATGTTGCTGACCAAGATGCTATTAGCAAAGAGGAAAACACATTCAAGAAAATAGAGTTGCTACAGGCCGCTATCCCTAAATTAGTTGAAAAGGCTGGCGCTAATAATCCAAATACGGATGAAAAAGTTAAGCAACTTGAGAAAGAAAGAAATGAATTAGTCGGCAAGATAACAGAGATCAAAACCGAATCAGATAAAAAATTAGCAGAGCTATCTAAATCCTTTGAAGCAAAAGAAAAGGATATGAAGATTGATTGGACACTTGATAAACAGTTTGGCAATTTTGTTTTTGCTGACGAGTATCAGGGATTGAAAGAAGCTATTATTAAAAATGCAAAGTCTGATATTAAGGATAAAAACTTCCTGACATTAGACGAGAATGGGCAAATCGTAGTCAACGAACTTGTTGGTGGCGTGCCAAAAGTAAAATTCAATGGTAACGATCAAGTTACAATAGATAGCCTTATCACAGATCCATTAAAACCATTCCTGAAGAAAAATAACGGTTCAGGAGGCCAGGAAGATGGTAAAAAATCACTGGATAAGGCTAAAAAAGAGTTTGTGCCCGAGCAAAAAGATTTTTCTCAAAAAACTCTAGCTGAGATTAGACGAGAAAGAATCGCGGCAAACACCTAAGTTCTTAACAATTACACAAAATGGCACAAAACGCCTTCGATCATACAATTATCGGGGCCTGTGAGAATATCCGTAAAGAAGCGGCTGATATCTCAGGTTCTAACTATGCCTTTAATCTACAACGTATTAACGGCGCTCTTGATTTCATCACCTCCCCTGACAATGGATCGGTGGAAAGTGAACTCGTAAACGTAGCTGGCCAAAATGGCGCTAAATTGACCACTCTGAAGGTTCTTTACGATCAGAGAACACGCCCATGTCAGGCTTCCACAAGTTTGAATACCAATATCTGTAATGATACTGCAATTACATCAACACGTAAGCAGTTCATTAAAGCTGTTGGTAAGAAGATTTCAAGCCCTGCACGGTATTTTTCAAACTCTGATTTGGTTATCATTTGCCAGGGTTCAAAAGAATTCATTCAAAATCGCCTTGCCTCTGATTTGAGAGCAACACGTGAGCGTTGGAATGAAGTGCTTTTAGCTGAAATCAATTCCTTTTCTGGAAAGATTTACCACTGGGATGGATCTGAAACAGCGGCCGGTAGTTCAAAGAATCTGCAATTGTTACTGACATCTAGCGGTCAGGATTTACCACAACCTGGTAACTTCGTGACTATTGACCAGGATTTTAAGAACATGCAATTGACTGGATCACCCGCAATCATCGGGGATGGTTATTTTGATCGTTTCATGCGTCTTAATGGTTTAGCTTGTTGCAATGCAAGTACACCTTACGGGCAAGCTGTTAACGAGGCCGGTATTGCATTCTATTATGATCATGCAGCCTCAAATATCCTCGGAGCTAACAAAACTCTTGTTATTCCTTATGGTATCCTTCACATGGTTACTTTCAATGAAAACAAGAATATTGCGGATCTATTGGGCAACAATGGCCAAGTAGGCACTGAAATTCACACAACTATTCAGGACCCAGATGGTTATCCAATTGAATGGAATCTTGATATGAAGTGGGATTGCACTACCAAACAATGGAAATATCAATATTCAGTTCATTGGGATATTTTCAATGTTTACCAAACTGATTCATTCTCTACAGACACTGGTACGCCTGACTGTACAGATGATTTAATTGGTATGACAGGAGTGTTTCCGTATCAAGTGACTCGCGGATAATTTTGTCCTGCTTCGATTCGTATATTACCTTAAATGACTCAACGCCATCCAGGTCGGGGCTTTACGCTACCGACCTGCCTGGTATTGATACTGATATGCTTGATGGAATAGCGCGTGATATTGATATTTCACCGCCTGATGATGCAAGCACAATCTGGCCTACAATTTATAAGCGCGCTCAACGAAATCTTATTTCCGATGTATCAAAAAACATGCAGGATAAATTTTTCATTGACTTAAAGCTTATTTCACGTGAAACATCACAGTTTACACAGGATATAAATTCAAATTCAGGTCTATCAGGCATGAGCCTTGAATTTTGGCTCCCAAAATATGCGCGGCTTCATATTATATCATTAGAAGTAAATAGTAATGCTATTTACGCTGCCTCGGATATTATCAAAATTTATCGTGATGACGAAGATGGTGAGTTGCTGGATACTATCAATACAGCTTTAGTAGTAGGCAAAAACACGATCAATATTGACACTGATTACGAAGCAAATAAGGTTTTTATTGCCTACAATCCATCTATCTACACATTTAAGCAAACTGAAAATAAACAATTCGGTGATTTGTTTTATGGCAATTTCAATTCACACATTTGTGATATTTGTTATTATGGTGATCAGGGATTTTTAGGATCGTTCCAACAGATTAACGGAGGAGGTATAAACGTTAAATACTTAGTATATTGCTCAATTGAAAAGTATGTCTGTGATAATATTAAATTATTCGAAGATGCGCTACTTTACAAAATTGGTCATGAGATTACAGTAGAACGTCGCCTTGGTGAACGATTAAATAAGTTCACAGTAATGATTCAAGAACGCTGGGATGAGTTAGAGGGTTTTTATAACACTCAATATCAACAAAATTTAATGAACACAATAAGAGGATGTAATGTGAATGAGGATGAATATTGTTTTTCGTGTCGTAGCACAGTCAGAGTAGTAAATAAAATTCCTTAGTTATGGGTTGTAATTGCGGAAGTAAAAAGAAAAAGAAACGTGGCTAATGAGCTAACGGGATTAATTAATAGGATAGAAGCTTCTATTCGTTCTGATAGAAACATTAGAATTACTTTGTCTTCAGTTTTAGCAGTTCATAAACCAAGGATATTTGAACAAGGGCAAGATGCCACAGGCGGTAAAATAGGAACCTATGGAATAAATCCTATTTCAATTTCAAAAAAGAATCAATCGCGTAACACTGGAAGAACTTATTTTAAAGGTGGTTACGCTGAATATAAGAGTGCGGTAGGTAAGAACCCAGGATTTGTAATTCTACGCAATACAGATCAAATGTATGCCGATTACGGCGTAGTTGGTTCGAATGGTGATTATGGTTTCGGTTTTCAAAATACCATGAACTATAATAAATCTCAATGGATGGAGGAAAAGTATAAGAAAGACATTTTTGACCTTTCTTCCAATGAAGAAAAAGTGTTAGCTGATGTTTTAACAGCTTTAATTTTACAGGATATATGACTGACATAATTGAAGCAATTGATGCATGGACTGCAGATAGATATTCATTATACACTCAAAAACTTTGGGGGTTTTGTGAATTGATGCGCAAAACATCGAATGATAAGACTCAGTTTATACCGGTAACTATTCCGGCAAGAAAACAAGTTTCAATTGATGACAAATATCAGTTTATTACATGGATTAGATGGACTGATAATTTAAACTATGAACAAGATACTGAATGGTCATTTGGTAAGCTTGATGCACAGCGTGCGAAGTTACCATTAAGGATAATACTTGCTCATAGAACTACATTAGGTGAAAATATCGTTTTTGATTTCGTTGAGAACTTACCACAGAGATTTAATGTACCTGGTTATAAATTTGTTTTTACCAGTGATACGCCAGTTATAGATCCAAATCACGAAACAATATACACTACCGAACTTAGTGAAACTGTTTATGAAAAACATCGATTTGATTGGAATATTTACGTGATAAATTTGACTTTAGAATACATTGCTTGCGTCGATGATAACCTTAGAATTTTAGAAGATGGTTCTTATCGATTAATAGAACAACAGGACTTTAGAGTGACAGAATAAAATGGCAAAAAAGATAAGTCAACTTTCGGCGGGATCAACATTAACAGGTGCTGAATATTTTGAGATGGTCCAATCAGGAACTTCAAAAAAGACTACGGCGGCTGAGATAGCGGCATTAGCAAGCGCAGCCTCATCAGGTCTTACAGCATGGGATATGTCTAATAATCCCGGTAATGATAAATTTCCAAGCGGGTCTATACAATGGCAACGATATTATTTTACTAAATCAGGATCAACCACTCTTGTTGATAAAAATGGGAACCCGTTGCCAGATGAATGTATCGCGACCGCGAAGGTAACAAATGCTTCGACTTCAGACCCCAATCAATGGATATTTGAAAACACTATATTCTAAAGACTATGAAATTCTTACTTACACTTTTAGCTTGGTTAGCTTGGAACATAGCTGAAATGGAGATTAGGCGACGTGAACTCGATGAAGATGGTAATCCTCAAACGAACTTCTCATTTGCAATTTATGCGAAGGCTAAGCGATTTATATGGGCAGGATCTTTCGTTATGATTTTCATTCTACTTATAATCGGTAAGATGAAAATTGATATTTCTAAATTAGGTGATATTGTGGGAACTGACTTATCATGGAATGATCTTTATTACCTAGCTCCTGGTATTGGATTTGAAGCAATTATTTTCGGCATACGATGGATTCAAAAATACTTTTCAAAACGATTAACACAATGAAAAAAATATTAATACTTATACTCACAGTTTGTTCTATCACAGGGTATGGACAAACACAATTGAATCCAAGCGGAAGCAATTCGGTTGCTAACATAAACACGGCTTTAACTATGCCCGCTGTTGCTGCCGGAACGGATACATATACGACCACAATTATAGGTGCAACATTAACAACAAACAAAGCTTATACAATTCTATTCACTAATGCATGTACAGGAACGCCCACGCCAACCATTAATATTAATGACGGAACTAATAATCTTGGTGCGGTAACTCTTAAAAAGTTCTCATCTGGATCACTCGTTAATCTATCGGCTGGCGATATCTCAAATGGTCAACCTATCCGTTTTCGATACAACGGAACAAACTTTGTAATGGAAGGCGGCACCGGATCTGGTGGAACATCATTAAACGGTACAGGCTATGTGAAAATGTCTGGCACAACGACTTCCTATAATACTACTATTCCAAATGCTGATTTAACTAACAGTTCAATAACAATAGCAGGAAACGCAACCTCATTAGGTGGTTCTGTTACTCAAGATAATATTACTGGACTTTCATCTACTGGAATTATTAAAAGAACAGCAGCTAATACTTTAGGTATTGCAACTTCAGGGACAGATTATGAAGTCCCTTTGACGTTTTCAACAGGACTAACAAGGTCGACAAATGCAATTACAGTAAATACTTCTCAAAATATAACTACTTTATCAGGATTAACTTCTAATGGGTTTTTAACTACATCGGGAGGAACTGGCGCATTATCGATAACAATTCCAGGAACAGGTATTACTACATGGATTGCAACCCCTTCAAGTGCGAATTTAGCTGCCGCTGTAAATGATGAAACAGGAACTGGCGCTTTAGTTTTCGGCACTACTCCAACAATTGCAACGCCTGTTATAAATGGATTGCCAACTGGAACCGGTGTTTCATCAACGGCTTCAGTATCAACGTTAGCATCAAGGGACGCAAATGCCAACACGGCAGCTAATAACTACACGCCTGGATACACAACAACGGCAACAGCGGCAGGGACAACAACATTAACAGTATCAAGTACAAGAAAGCAAGTATTTACAGGCTCAACAACCCAAACGCTGGTTTTACCTGTAGTAAGTACATTGCCTCAAACAAACTTTGCCTTTACTATCATTAATAACTCTACCGGTGCAGTTACTGTTCAATCGTCAGGAGCTAATACAATACAAGTGATGGCTGCAAATAGCACGATGGAGGTATACGCCATATTATTAACGGGTACATCTGCTTCATCATGGCAATATCAATATTATCCATCTAATCCAGCTACAACAACAGGAGATACATATTACGCTAATAGCTCGGGCGAACCTCAAAAACTTGCTATAGGGTCTACAAATGATATTTATACTGTGGTAGCTGGTATTCCGGCATGGTCTACTGGTACGCCTGGGGTAACAACAAACAGTAATGCTTCATCAGGAAAAGTAGGTGAATATGTTTCAAGTCTTATTGCGGTAGGCAGTGCCACCTCATTCACAACAGCGACGGCAAAAAATGTAACATCAATAAGCTTAACTGCTGGTGATTGGGATGTATATGGCAATGTAACATTTACTGAAGGATCTGCAACTGTTACCGCTCGTACTGCTGGAATTAGCTCAACATCTGCAACATTACCTACAGATGGCAGTGAGATTGAAATGGGCACGCTGACTACGGTTGTTAGCGAGAAAGTAACATTGAGTATTCCAACTAAAAGAGTTTCAATAGCGTCAACAACCACTATCTATTTGGTTGGGTCTACAACATTTAGCGCGGGGACATCTTCAGGATATGGTTTTATAGGAGCAAGACGAGCAAGATAATTTTATGAAGAAAATATTTTTACTTTTATTAATAAGTTTTAGTGCAATAGGCCAATCACAGTTAGCGTGGCTACAATCACGTTCATATTCTTCAGAGTATCAAACTATACTTTCCTATGCGGCAACGCAAGGATATGCACCCCCAAGCCCTGCTGAAAGGGTTGCCCAAGACATCTTAATAAGATCGTTAGTATCTAATGGAATATTATCAAAGCTTGATGTTCTAAAAGTAATGATTGGTGATGGTTCGCAAGCTTTCACTGATGTTAATTGGGTTAATCCGAGCACATATAAATCCATTCGTTATCGTTCGCCAACATGGACAATTAACGGAGGCTTTACATTCAGAGCTTACGACACGGATAACAATTATATAGATGAAGGTTACGCACCGAATAGTGGACCAAACTACACGCAAAATAGCGCTGAAACAATAATTTATTATAGTAATCTACCTGCAACTTTTTCAATATCATTAGCAGATGGGACAAGGTCAGACAATATAGGTAACAATCAAGACGTATTCAATCCATTACACGCATCGACACAAGTGAACGCAGCAACAAACAGAGGTGCAAATACTTTAGTTACAGATGCTCAGTTTGACAATACTAATGGATTATATTTTTATGGTAGAACTAGTTCTACATCTGAATTTGTCAAAAAGGGAAGCGGGTCAAGAGTAACTACAGGATCATCAACATCTGTAACTCCTTCTACTTATAATTATTATATTGGTTGTTTAAATGAAGGCGCAAATGGAATAAGGTCATTAACTCAAAATACCAGAACAGTAGGTCTTTATGCATCAGGTGGTGTTTTATCTACAACAGACGAAGCAAATTTTAAAACAGCCTGGGATAATTATTTGGCCGCAATTGCTGCAATAAGTGCGCCTGCTACAATTGGTACATTCTATTCTAAAACTGGGAGTTCATGGTCTAATTTAAGTGACTTCACTACAAATGGCATAACTGCGTCAATATCCAGTGGAACAATAGATATATCAGGCGGAGCTAGTAACTACAATCAAACATTAGATTTCGCTTTTGGAAGTACTAAATTAGCCAAATGGTCACAGACCGTAACATTTAAGGTAATTACGACCGGAAACGGTATAGGATTTGGAATTAGGTCAAGTAATTCGAGTAATAGAATAGATGCATTAGTTCAATTTGTATCTTCTTCAGGTGTTTGTAATCTTGCAGTAGGAGCCTCTCATACTACCGGCGCATCTTCTTCAGCTTTATCGTTAAGTGCAAATGATGTAATTTCATTGACAATAACGCTTAATGAAAATGTTTTATCGGTTGATGTATATAATGTAACTACTGGAAGCGCGCATAAAACAGCTTCATATACTTATCCATCAACTACAACACTACTGGCTAATACTGGTACATTTTCTGCGTTTCAGTTCTCAGGACATTATCAAATTCAATCTTGGATTTTATCATCAACTGAATATTATAGGCCAAAACTTGCTATACTCGGAGACTCTAAAACTCAATGGTATTATGCCAGTCTTTATCGTAAATCATTTGGATATTTACTTTCTGAATTCTATGGTGATCAAAATTGCGTAATTTTAGGCGGAGGCTCTGATAGAACTGCTGAATATCTATTAAGAACTAATGACCTTGTAAATCTAATTAAACCTCAATACGTACTTATTGCGGGACTTTCAAATGACATTCGAACGGGTGTTTCTTCCGGCACATGGCAGGCAAACATGGCAAGTGTAATATCAACTTTACAAGCTGCTGGCATAACGGTAATATTTTCAACCGGTCTTTATGAAACAAGTATAAGCCAAAGTGCTGTGAGTACATGGGCCAATGCAGGTATAGGATGTACTGTATGGGATTCTAATGGTATCACAATTGGGCTAAATGCTGATAATGTTCATCCTAACGATGCCGGACATTTAACCTTTGCAACGAGCGCATTATCTTCAGGTAAATTACCAACACCATAGACTATGAAAAAACTACTCTTTTTACTCTTACTTCCTACGCTGGCTTTCGGGCAGAAATACGTTGAACATCCATTACCAACAAAGAAACCATATCCGCAAGTTTTAGGTTATGTTAGCTATGTTCCAAGTAATGAAAAACTTCCTCTATTAGTTGCACTCGGTGGCTATGGACAGAACCCAGGCAATGGCAGATCTGATCTCTATAAGCTCATGAGTGCCGGTGTAGGATCGCTTTTAAGAGACAATACTTGGCAGCAAGATAGTTTCATAGTTGTATTGCCACAATCAGGCAGCAAGACATATAATCCAGATGCTTTAAATAAATTCATTCAATATGCAAAAACAATTTATAATACTGATGGACGAGTTTTTATAGTCGGATTGTCAGGTGGGGCTAATTCTCTTTATGCATATCTAATGAAATATACTTGCACCGCTGCAATCACCATGGCAGGCGCAGGATCATATACAAAAGTCTGTAGTAATGAAACAACTAAAACACCATTATGGGCATTTCACGGAGACCTAGATCAAACTGTACCGGCAAGCAATGATGAATTGATGATTCCTAAATACAATAGATGCATTTCGGCAGGGCAAGAACAAGCGGAATTAACAATTTATCCGGGCGTTGGCCATGATTGTTGGACGCGAACAGTTAAGAACGACATGATTTATCGATGGCTTTTATTCCATAAAAAATGACAGATAAGGCAACCGTCAAGCTTTTAGAAGAACTGGCAAAATCAGTATCTAATCTTCAGATTGACAATGCCAAAAACGGATTGAAGATTAACGCAGTAATCTGGATCATGGCGGCAATACTTGGTGCGATACTTCCGGCATTCGGTTTCTTAATAGCTTATTGGGTACAACATGGAAAATGATATTAAAGGCCGTCTGGCTGACATGAAATTGAAGCTCGTTAACGGTGATCGGAACGTCTTCAAAGAAAAGATACTCGACCGTGCACCATGTCTTATCACTGAAATGAAAACGGGTCTTATCCTGTTCGCTTCAAACAAAGTAAATCACATTTTCGGTTATATTTACAATGAGATCGAGGGCCTTAATATTAAGGATTTGATGCCAGAAAGCTATCGAAAACGACATGATGAAAATTTGAAAGGATATTCAAGCGCGCCTAAAATCAGGAACATGGGAACGCACGGAATGCCGCTTAAAGGACTTAAGAAAGATGGAACTGAGTTTGATATTAAGATTAGTTTGGAACCATTCTTTGAGGATCAGACCGGGTTTGTGTTGGCTACTTTGATGGAGATTTGAAACCTATAAATAAGGTTTTGACAAACTAAAGTAAAGTTATGCGTAAATTAAGTCGTGATTTTCGTGGCTTATATAGAATTTTTGGTAATCATTTTCGGTTTCGCTATTTTTATGACGTTAATAAGACATCTTAAGAATACAATCAAAACAGAAAAAATGAAACGTAAACCAATATATTATGTCGAAGTCAAAAAAGAAAAAGCCAGCGAAGAAGAAAGCATCGAAGGCAAAAGCGAAGAGCAATCCGGTTAAAACTCTCGAGACACCGCCAGGCGGATCAGGCGGAAACAATCCCCCATCAGGTGGTAATTAGTAATCGTATATTTATTGGAATAGCCATATCACTTTGTATGGCACTCACTGCCGTGTGGAATCTTGTGCCGGCGGACAGGAATCAGTATCATTTTTTTATATTCTCTGAAGAAACTCTGACTAAAGCTGAATATATTGATTATCTAATGAGCAGGATCATATTTTTCTTGCTTATATACCTCATAAAACCTTCAAGAATTTTTGTCTATCTTTGGTTTGGTTATCTGATTGATTTCCTTCTTAATTTCAATGAGGCAGACTATCACATCGGATTAATACCAGTTTCGTATACATCAATTTCGTTTTTTATAATGCTATCAAAAACAGGCTATGACTTTTATAAATATTATTTTGATGGAGATTCAAAGCCCTCCTGATGGTTGGTTTTGGTATACGCTCTGTGGCGCTCTTGTCGTTTTTATGGGGGCTCTTATATGGAAAATTGGAGTATTTCTAATGGGCCATTTATCAGAGACATTTAAACAGATAGCTGAAGAATTAAAGATTCTTAATAATAGCGACATTAGGCAGAACATGACACTTGATAATCATGAAGAACGTCTTGATGAAATAGAAGGAAAAAAGCTTGTAAAATATCAAAATCAAAAACGATGACATTCAAAGAACGATATGGCAAAGATCCGAAAGCCTGGTTCGCCGGTGCTTTCATTACTGTTTTTTTAATTCTCGTTGCAATAGCCAGTCCTGAGTATTGGTATTGGTGTTTGATTGCTTTTGGTGTTTATGTTGGAATATTCTGGGCTTTACGTAACAATCCATGATCACATTAAAATTAATCATCTGGTTACTATTCATTGTTGCTCATGCATATTTTGATTACTATAGGATAACAATAGAAAAGAAGCATCCTATCTATTGGCAATCATTTCTTTTCATTCGTCTTCCTGCAGGACTTCTTTATTTGCTTTTATGGGATTGGCATAATTGGCTTTATGCCGGAAATTACATATTGTTTGAGTGCACTTCGTTCTATTTAACTTTCCCAGCATTGCTGAATATTTTCCGAAAGAAAGAATTATTCTATCTCGGTAAATCAAGTGGGTGGCTAGATACACACTTTATAAAGCATCCTGTTCAATTTCGAATTGCATTGCTTTTAGCTTTAGTTATTTGTATTCTATCAGTTATTGTGATTTATCAACGATGAATGAATACTCTGTTAAAATAATAAATTTTCCATCAAAAACTGATTACCAAATCGGAGTAATCCAAATATTTCGTGATTTTGATGGTACTGATTTAGCATTTCGATTCATATCTCCAAAAGGTGAAAAAGTATATATCCCATTAGGAGCAGATAATCATGAGCCTGGTTCTGGGCCTCGACAACTTCATTGGATTAAGAAAGATGAAATATTATCAATTACGCCATCAATACAAATAGGATCATCTGAACATTTTTATATAACAGAAAATAAAGTAGTGCAATAATGGCAAACTTTGATATTTCCATAGGCATAGTACTCGGACATGAAGGTGGCCTTAGCAATCAAAAGAACGATAAAGGTGGCCTCACAAACTTCGGAATAACCTTCAAACTATTCAAACTATACGCCAAATCACTAGGCTTAGAACCAACCGCCGAGGCGCTCAAAAACATTTCAATCAAAGATGCCAAAGAAATCTATTTTCAGGAGTTCTGGCAGAAGATGCGCGGCAATGAATGGAAAGATCAGCAACTCGCAAATATTGTATTTGATGCTTATGTAAATACTGGCGCTCGGGCAATACAATTACTTCAGAAGCACTTAGGAGTTAATTGTGATTTCAAGGTTGGGCCACAAACTTTGGCGGCTATAAACTCAGCTAATCCAAAAGTATTGTTTGATTCTTATAAGGAAGCCAGGATTATGTATTATGAAGGATTAGTTAAAAAAGATCCAACACAGGAAAAATTTATTGATGGGTGGAAGAACAGGGTCAATAAGTTTGTCTATCAATAAAAAAGGCCAGCGATTGCCAGCCTTTTACTTACTTAAACCACCTCATCTTATCGAAAAGTCATAAAACGAAGTTATGAAATATTATCGTGAAATAATCATCGTAGCTCTAATTTTATTAATCGGAGCCTTTTACGTTCTCCACACAGAGACTTCAAACAGTGCTGAGCTCGAGACAAAGCGACTAAAGGCTGATAATAGCGAATCGGTAAAACGCTACGACTCATTAGAGGCACTACAATCAATCGATAAACAGCGGTGGTATAAAGACTCAGTTCGTATGTCGATCACTAACCAGAAGCTAACTAAAGACAATGCCAGACTGCAACGAAGAGTTACTGAAACCAGGGCAGTTAAAGAAGTTCAACAGGCTATAGATTCTATTCCGGAAGTAGCTACCGCGTTCAATGCCGATGACTCACTGGCTCTGGGTTTAAAGAAACAGGTTGACACGCTCACAAATCAATTAACCAAACAGGCCGATAGTTTCCGGGCACAACTTAATATATCAGAAGCCAAAAATAAAGAACTAAAAGGACAGCTTGTAAATGATGAAGCCATTATTGAAGAACAGGATAAACAAATTAATAAGGATAAAAAGATTAAAAATATACTCAAAGTTGCTGTTCCGGTGGCTTTGCTTTTTGGGATTCTGATTGGTCTTTAACCCCATTGTTCGGCCATTGCTTTGGCGATTCCTGGAAATGTTTTTGATCTATCCTTAGCACTTGTAACAGATCCATTTTTAACACTACAACCTCCTCGATGACAATATTTAACTCTTCGCCACATAATATTTGTAGGCATAAGGGGTTTCAATCCCTTCAACCATAAACGTGTGGCTTTCTTAAACTCATGTCCAAAATGGTAAGGTTGTATTTGTTGAGTGTGTCGAGGTAATCCAAATATTGAACTTGGTATTGGATTCTCTATACATATTTGATTTATAGGGGCGCTGCGTAATTTTAAAAATAACTCCTTTCCACTTAGCCCTTTTTTAAATCTCTCTTCATTCAATTTACCGCCGGCATAGAGATGACGCGCCCCAGCATTTGAAAGATATGTACAAGGTGGATGTGCGATCATTAAATCATATTTACCAGAATAAGCTTCAGTAATAGCATCACCGATAATATGCCATTCTGGATGGCCTCCTGAACATTCCTGTAGATCACATGAATAAGCCTCGTGTCCATGTTCACGAAATGCAATACAAACGGCTTGACTTTCTTCGCATGCGACTAATACTCTCATATTTCCATTTTTAAAACCCTCCACTCAAACAACTCACCCTTTAAGCTATCGAATTCAAATCAAACCCATTTAACTATGAACTCTTTTAATAAGGCGAGAAGTTTGAGCGTTAGGTTAGTTATTAATTATTTACAACCAAAAGAATTTGAAACGCCTTTGCAGTTTGACACCGGAACGTACTGAGCAAAAGTAGGACTTACTTTCACGCATTTACAATCACTTGTCCAAGCATAGCTGCCAATAACTTTTTTCTCTTTTACCGTTGCGGTTACGGACACAGCAACAGCGAGTAATGCAAATACAATTAACTTTTTCATAATAGTTCGCTTTACGATGAGCGATAACGTTTATTTCTTTAGCTTATTAATATAATCTTCCATGACCATGAAAGCACTTCGCCAAAACATGTCTTTTCCGGTATTTGTATTTATCTCATGGACAGGATTTCTATGATACCATGTTTCAATAAAAATATTTTCATCGTAATGCAATTGTTCTTTCGGTTCCTCTTCTTTAGCAAGCTTTAGAATGGCTACTTTACCATTATCATAATAACCAATACCATCTTTTACTAGATCACATTGTTTTATTTGATCTGAACCTTCTTTTTTATATGAGAATCCCCTACTAATAGGAAGGTATTCTACGTTCACTTCATACTCAAATCCCTCTACTTGGAATATATCACCGGGTTTTAAACGATTACCATTAAATTTTGCAAATACGTCACGGTATACTTTAGGACAGCTTGAAACTGTGCTTATTTTACAAACTACACCAGTATCATGGAGACATTTTTTAGCTTCAAAGCATGGATCGATTATATTTCCATCATATTCAATCAGTAATTCAGGATTATCAATTCTAATGTTCACACCATCAATAACAGCGTAGAACACATTAGGGGATTCGAATAGAATAGTTAAAGTTTTCATCGTGGAAATATTTCAAATATTAATTCAATCAGAATATCATTTTCTCGAATATGAGTAGACACTTTAGTGCGTTTTTCCCAAACATACATTGAGCAATCAACGTAGTTTATTAATCTTAGTAATTTCATAGTTCTAATAGAATGTTGAGTACTTTGGGTTTTATGGCTTATACTTATTTAGAAACTTATCAATGATTGCTGCATTCGTCAAATTATAAATTCCAGTTGATCCACCAGAGCCAGCAGGAGGATGAATAGTGCATTTATCTGCTGATGTTAATTTTTCTTGCCATTTTATGAAAGCTAATAGTAGTTCTTTTTGTTCGTCTTTGTTCATGGTTCAACTGTTTCGATTAGTTCAAGAAATCTTTTGCATTCATTGATTTGAGATATTAATATTTGCGAAAGTTGAGGGTCGTATTCTAAGTGTCTTTCAAGGTCTCCTATTCTCTTTTCAATATCTCTTTTAAGGGATGATTTGAAATCAATTAATGTTCTTTGAGAAGAACTTTTTGGGTGAACTGATCTACCAAATTTCTTTGAATATTCCATCCAAGCTTGTTCTGATTTCTGTTGGTCTGTCATGGTCTAGTAGGTTTAACAGGTTCATCGTATACTATCCAAATAGTTGAGTTCATAAGTTTTTAAAGTTTAACTGAGTCCATTCAAAACCAAATTCCACGAAGTAAGTGTTTAGGTGATATACCAAAAGCTTTACTGAATTGCTCAATTTGATCCATGTTTAAATTTTGCTTTCCGGCCTCAATATTTACAATGCTAACTCTGGAAAGATTAACTCGTTTTGCAAATTCCTTTTGTGTTATGCCTAGCATACCTCTGAGAGTTTCAATTTTAGCACCTATTAATTTATTAATAGGCTTTAATTGATTAATATTTAATTTCTTATCTCGATTTGCTATAATATTTTTAGCTGTTGATAGAATTGTTTTTTTTGTTTTCATGATAATTAATTTTAATCCATTCTTTTTCCTCTATAAAACCTGGTAGAGGCTTACCTGTATAAGCGTCAAAGTTGGCGCGTATCCATGCGGTGTGGCGTTCTCGTGCTTCTATTTCTTCAAGTGACGGAGGTCTGTATCTTTCTTTGACCTCCGGAACATCTGATAATTGACTGAACTTACTTTTCAATTTGCTTCCGGTGTGCTCAACCTTTTCAGGATGACCGACTTTATTTAAAGCTTGCTGCCATTCTTTTATTGCCTGTTCGCGTGCCTCACCAGTTAAAGGTTCAGCATTAACTTTTTCACCTTCAGACTTCTTTGCCTGTTCGTCAACATATCGTGAATAGTAAGGCCCTTTAACACTGTCAAACCAGTTGAATAAAATCTTTCCGTTTAAGCCTATAAATTTTGGATCTGAATAAATCTTATCCCGGATTATGTTTTGCATGTCAAGTTCCGGTATATAACTGAACATTCCACAAACTTTGCACAATTCATCAAGAAGAGCGTTTATCTCCCGTGTATGATCTTTCTTATCCGGGAACTCTTCGTATATCTTTTCGAGTTGGCGTAGGCCTGCCATCTTGTAAAGGTTGTTAAGGAGGTCGAAGAAAAAAGCTCTCATTTGTCTTTGTGTTTTAGTATTAATTCACGTAACAAATTATTTTGTTGCTTCTCCTTTTCAATCTTTTCACGCCATTTAGTAATGACTTGAAGTTTGCTAAAGTTTTTTGATAAATCGAATGGCTGAACAAGTATTTCAATATCCCTTAAGAGGCGTTTATTTTCCTCCATTAATTTTTGATATACAGATCTACTTACGCTGCTCATAGATCATCATAATTTAACTTCTGTGCTACTTTCTTAGGCCGTGGCATTTTAGACAACCATCCATTTACAAGTCTCTTAAAATCGCTTGCATTGCTGTTTTCAAGTCTGACCTCATCGGCTATTAAAAACCCAAAACTTTGGGCTATGGCTTCATCCATGTCTTTGCCTTTGTGGAGCATTGACATTGTTTCTAACCACCGTTCATCAAGCTGTGATTTCCAGTAGTCGAGCGTCATTTTTTCCTGCATGGTAATTCCTGTTTAGCTTCATGATGACCAATATTAAGATCAGATAAATCAATCTGAAGTTGTAAAGCCTTAATAAGAAATTCAGCTCTTATTTTTGACTCATACTCAGTTGTACCAACGCACATATAACAAGTTACCCCAAGAGGTGTTTTAACATCGGTTATCCACCTCTCAATTGTTCGATCATACTTTGTAAGAGTTGTCATTTCTTTTGCTTTAAAGAGTCAACAAAATCCTGCAATACATTCTCAATAACATTGTTTAATGAACGGCGCTCTTTCTTCGCCTCTTTTTTTAGAGTTTGAATTATACTAGATTCAATTCTCATAGTCTGATGCTGTTTCATGACACTAAGTAACACAGTGTAACACAAGTATGCAAATTATTATTGAGATTTATTTTTAATGTGACATTGCAGAACGAAGATTCAGAGTGAAGCTGGTCAGATAAAATAAGTTGCCTCCCCTCCCAAAGAAGCAACTTATCTTCTGAGTCATTGCGTCACGTTAGTTCGTCGTTTGCTTAGGCCGATACCAGGAATACAAGTTACCCACCTTGGTATCATTTAACAGATGTAATAGTTTATTAGCTATTAGCCGCCCCTCAGTACGCTTTAAATCGTTGGTTGTCGAGGTGAGGACTTTAACCCTTGAGTCGGGCATGCGTTCGGCAGAAGTCGAAATAAGGCTGTTAGCGCGAAACCTTAATAAAAAAGGAATCCCCGATAAAATCGAAAGGCGCTAACTCTTTCTCATTCATCAGGGATTCCTAAAAATCTTCAGATCCACACAAATTTAGCGCAGGCGAATCAATTATGCAAATTTAATCTCTTTCCTACCTTTCCTCAAAACAAATCAGAGAAATAATTTTAAAATAGTTGTGGAGCATTGATATTTTCAGAATTAATAATACCCATGGCACAGTTTAAAATCATAAGTCCAACATGAGGATCAACACAATTTCGCAATATTTTATCCTTACGTGTTTTTAATGTGACATTAGAAAGGTCAAATCCAAAATGAGGCTGTGTTTATTTGATGTTTACGATCTCACCATCAAATGATTTTCTCTTCCTTCTAGTTTTCTGAGCAATAATATTTTGAATCTGCTTAGGTGGGTTACGTTTATCAGTTATTCGTATTTTGAAGTTCGCCCAAAATAGATGCCTATTGAATTGTTGTGCTGGTATGAGTGGTTCATAGTAAGGGATCACATTTTCTACACAGTATTTACCTTTAAAAAAGTTTTGTAGGAATAATATTTCCTGATAAAGGCCCAAATCTGGGTAACGTATTAATGAGAAGTTAACATTCATTCTTGTGTGAGTAGTGCATGGAAATGAACTCCAAATAAAATCAAATTCAGAATAGTGGTCTAATAGATATTGATGAGCATCAGAAACGATAACATTATCATTAGGAAAGTTTTGTTTATATATAGCTGCAATTTCTGGCTCAAGTTCAACTGCTGTTACTTCAACGTCTTCCCAAAGTTTTCTATTTCCGCCAATGCCAGCATAAAGATTCAATACTTTCACTTTCTTATCTTTTTAGTTAACCCCGTTAAAACTCTACTTACCTTCTCGGTCTTCCAGTAGTCCGAGTGTTAGTCTATCTTTGCCATGTGGAACTTTAATAGGTTCCTTAATAGGCGCTGGCGTGGCTTCATATAGATAATTTATTTACGTCAAAAGGAAGCTTTATAACATTGACACGGCATGATTTACTAAGATAGGTTTTTGTATTTTCATTATAGCATACCCGAGTAGGTGAACCATGACCAATGTTAAATTTAGGTTTTGTTCTTACCTCAAATTTATCACCATATTTCTGAGATTGAAGCACAAACCTATCTCCAATTTCAAGTTCTTTCAATGTCATACAATAGTTTTATTTTTTAGATAGTCTTGTTACGTTCCGGTAAGTTTTGGCAGTCTGGATGTAGGCAGCAAAGCATTAGTATTCAATGTTAGGATTCCAGCAAATAATTTGACCATCAAAAGGTGTTTTATTGAACCAGCAAAGTAAATCCATTTCTGATAGACCATCATTCTTGGCAATTTCAAAACTTTGCTCCTCATCAATATAATAAAGTTGTTCACCAGGCTTACCGATAGACCAAACTCCACATTCATCAATTTCAATATTCCAAATTTTAGTAATTTGGATGTCAGGTGATAAAATAATTTGCTGCGAATTGTAAGGACGACCAGACCAAACACGGGGACTAAACCGATCGCCAACTTCAAAACGATGACCCGCACGAATAGTATGATTTTTAAAATCATTAATATCTTCATCAAGTCCTATGTGATCAATACATAGTTCATCGATTTCATTAATGGGATGACCTAACGAAAGGAATGAATTACAAATCTTCTCAACGAAATAGGTTCGCTCGCCTGCACGTGGATGGTATGCAGGAAATACGCGACTGAATGTAATTACTTTTGCCATTACTTTTTGTTTAGGAATTCGTTAAATTTTCGATAAGAATCATTATCGTATGAATATAGTATTCTGGTAACGCTATCCATTAACTCCTTTGCTTTTAATAGCTCTGATTCCAATTCTTTTATTGTAATATTTGCATCATTAATGCAATCCCATTTTTCCTGAATAATACTATCCCGTTCTTTCATTAGCTCACCAATTTCAATTACCTGCTTAGCGTGACTTTCTGCAAGATCGTTGTAAACCTTTTTTAAGGAGTCTAGTTCTTTCTCTGTTTCTACTAATTGTCTTTCTAAATCTGTTATATTATTCGGCATCATATCCTAACCATGTTTACGTTTGAAATCTTTAACAGCGTTCTCATGCTCAGCGAATTCATTTCGCTTTCTTATCTTCACTCTAGTGCTTTTGTGTGAGTACATCCAGTCATCAAGGTTATCACTAAATACAAAAGCATAGGTAGCGTGCGGAACACTTGAAACAACATCAATTCGTTTGACTGTTAATCGCTTTTTATAGAGTTGAGTAGGCATCGTTATTGATTTAAAAGTTCTGGATTTTCGTGGATTGTTCCCGCATAATGATAGTCCTCTGACTCCTCAATAGGATAAGTCCAAAACAACACCTCATCAAGTGCTTCTTTTCCTTCCCTGATATAATTTAAATACTCTTCAATATGAAGAGTTGCAAACATGCACCATTCTTGAATCCAGGTAACAACTAAATAATATCTCTTGTCGCCATTCTCCTCGGATTCTTCGTAGAATAATATGTCGCCTTGATAGACTTCTTTATTATTGTGACATGTTTTTCCGGTGAATTGATCGCGTTGGTATATAAAACCAATTGGGTAACATCCACGAACCCATCGTTCACGACCATCATCAGGATTCATATCTAAAGCCATCCATTCCCAGTGAATTGAATCTTTGGTTTCAGTTAATCTCTCATAGCCATTCACTTTGCCTTTATAAATTATTCTGAATTTTATATCACGCATTGCTTTATTGTTTAGGTATAAAATATTTTGCATACGTCTTACCTGATTTAGTTCTAACCATTTCAGTCTGAATATTGTAGCCATCATTGCGAAGTCTATTCACGAGCACAGTTAAGCGCCAATGATTCCACCACTTTAAGCACTGAGCTTGAGTAACGGTGCTACCTAGAAGGAGCCTAACTTTTAGTCTTTCCTTGATGTTTGTCATGACTTCAATTTTTTACGAGCAGACCTTTCATTTAATGCCTGAAAATAAATACAATTTTCATTTATAATTACCTTGTTTGATTTTCGAAGTTGTTCAGGGTTTACTGAGAGTGATTTTAACTCTAGGGTTTCATCGGTCTTAAACTTAGCCTTTTGAAGCTTGCCTGTGTTTTGGTTGTACTCCCACAAAGTAAGCCCAGGGATTTTACGATCACTAGCGACTAACTTAATCTCTTTGCGCTGATCTTGTTGCGCTTTGACTTCGTACTTAATTTCATTGTCCTTAAAATCTTTAAACAGTTCTTTCATAAGTCTGGCGTAATTTGATGTAACACTATAATAATGCTAATAATGGAAGAGACAGTGCCCAGAACAATAATGCATCCCAAGTAAAACAAGTCCTGAATGAATGATCTTTGAATGTGGTAGACTATTTCTCGGGGTAGGTTGTTGGGTGTGTATGGGTGTTTCATCCGAGTAAGGTTTTAATCATTGATAACTTTTCTTTGACGGCTAGTTCAATTTTCTTCCGTATCAAATCGTGGTCTGCTTCAACAATCGGTATGATAAGATGTTGCATTTTTAGTTTTTCATCCTTAAACCTGGGATCGAATGTTACAAAGTGAGCCTTTGATCGGCCACTAAAAACTAGATTGGATTGTGTCTGCCAATACTTATCTGGGTGCATTCTTTTCAGATCATAATGGTCAGTAAGCATTAAGTAATCGATTTGATTTTCTGATTGCCATGGCGCCTTAACCTCTAAGAAAGAATCATCTTCAGGTATGTCGCGGTCAGGACTTCCCCCAGCATGGTCAGTGTATTTGCAGAATCCGATTTCTTCACAATGAAGTCCAGTAATCTTTTCAAAGTGCTCAACAGCTATTGGTTCCATTTCTTTACCATAAACTAATGGATAAGCGTATGATTCGGATTTTATTTGCCCGGTCAATGTCTCAGCAACCTTCTGTTTTATGTAAGTAATTGCCGTGTCACTCAATCCTTCATCAGAATAGATAAGCTTTGCACTTGAACCTATACCTTTTTTTGGTCTGGCTTTCAATTCTTCTTCTGTCATGTCACGTTTTAAAGGAGCCATTAGACGGTGTATCTCGCTAGCAGTGAATCTACCGCACCGGATAGCATCCCATTCGTCAGAGCCTTGCGTAATATGTCGCTGGGCTGTTTCTGGATTTAGAAGATCGTCAAAGAATGTCATGGCTTTGCTTTTGAAAGTGTGGCGGCTATTTCACGGGCTTTACCTATTGCCTTCAAATAAAGTTGTGGTGTCTTTTCAGCGGCCCAGTTATCTGGATCCATCGAAGCAAGATATTGTGAATCTCTGTCAGTTATGAAAGTATATAATTCCATGTACTGAGCATGAAGCTTATCAATATCCAATTCAGGAAGCCTTCCATCTATGTCAGAATCAGCCGTGGTAATACCTAAAGCCCCAAGTAAGGTATAACGCTTCATGTATTCAATTGCGCTGCCACGGGCCTGTATTGGATTCTTTGAGCCTGATGTATCGGCCTCCGCTTCCATGGTTGTTTTTTCGGAATGCCCAAGTGAATGGGTAATTATGCAAGTCACCTTTATTTTATTGGCGTTGTCCTGAATTTCCCAACGTTTAGAGAAACCAATTTCTGACATTAGCTTCTTTAACTGGCGGTCGATATCAGCAAGTGGCGCGTAACTATACTCAGTTGTTCCGCCT
>Ga0068861_100000073_pt1 | contig 48684 bp, 31 predicted proteins | sample KBSSwiS42_FD_66593 | JGI IMG/M metagenome (GOLD analysis project Ga0068861, IMG submission 66593) | Switchgrass rhizosphere microbial communities from Kellogg Biological Station, Michigan, USA - KBS Switchgrass S4-2 | ecosystem: Host-associated > Plants > Roots > Rhizosphere > Soil ...
CGAAGCGACCAAGTCGATCATCATGATCGGCGAGATCGGCGGCTCGGCCGAAGAGGAAGCGGCGCAGTTCCTCAAGGACGAAGCCAAGCGCGGGCGCAAGAAGCCGATGGTCGGCTTCATCGCCGGGCGCACGGCGCCGCCGGGACGCCGCATGGGCCACGCCGGCGCGATCGTCTCGGGCGGCCAGGGCGGCGCCGAGGACAAGATCGCCGCGATGGAGGCCGCGGGCATTCGCGTCGCCGACAGCCCGTCCGAACTCGGCACGACGCTCGCCGACGTGCTCAAAGGGTAATTTCATGTTCAAAAAGATCCTGGTCGCCAACCGCGGCGAGATAGCGTGCAGGGTGATGCGCACTGCGAAGCGCATGGGGATCGCGACCGTCGCGGTCTATTCCGACGCCGATGCACGCGCGCCGCATGTCGAAATGGCGGACCAGGCGGTACGGCTCGGCCCGGCACCGGCGGCGCAGTCCTATCTCAACGCCGAACTCATCCTGCTCGCGGCGAAGGAAACCGGCGCCGACTGCATCCACCCCGGCTATGGCTTCCTCTCCGAGCGCGAGAGCTTCGCGCGCGCCTGCGCAGAGGCCGGGATCGCGTTCGTCGGCCCGCCGCCCAAGGCGATCGCGGCGATGGGCGACAAGATCGAGTCCAAGAAGATTGCGCTGGCTGCAGGCGTCAATGTCGTCCCCGGCTTCGTCGGCGAGATCGACAACACCGACCATGCCGTCGAGATCGCCAATGGCATCGGCTATCCGGTGATGATGAAGGCGTCGGCCGGTGGTGGCGGCAAGGGGATGCGGCTCGCCTTCTCCGAACAGGAGGTGCGCGAGAATTTCGAGAGCGTGCGGCGCGAGGGGCTCGCGAGCTTCGGCGACGACCGCGTGTTCATCGAGAAGTTCATCGAGCAGCCGCGCCATATCGAGATCCAGTTGCTCGGCGACCAGCACGGCAACATCGTCTATCTCGGCGAGCGCGAATGCTCGATCCAGCGGCGCCACCAGAAGGTGGTCGAGGAAGCGCCGTCGCCGTTCGTCACGCCGGACATGCGCAAGGCGATGGGCGAGCAGGCAGTCGCGCTGGCGCGGGCGGTCGGCTATTACAGCGCAGGCACGGTCGAGCTGATCGTGTCGGGCGCGGATCCGACGGGGCAGGGCTTCTACTTCCTCGAAATGAACACGCGGCTGCAGGTCGAGCATCCGGTGACCGAGGAAGTCACTGGGCTCGATCTCGTCGAACAGATGATCCGCATCGCCGCGGGCGAGCAGCTGGGCTTCTCCCAGGATGATGTGAAATTGAACGGCTGGGCGATCGAGACTCGCGTCTATGCCGAGGACCCCTATCGCGGCTTCCTGCCGAGCACAGGCCGGCTGGCACGCTATGTCCCGCCGGCGGCTACGCGCGACGACGGTGGCGTGACGCGCGTCGACGACGGCGTGATCGAAGGCAGCGAGATCTCGATGTTCTACGATCCGATGATCGCCAAGCTGATCACCTGGGCGCCGACTCGCGAGGGGGCGGCAGATGCGCAGGTCGCTGCGCTCGACCGATTCCGCATCGACGGGATTGGCCACAATGTCGACTTCCTGTCGGCCCTGCTGCAGCATCCGCGCTTCCGCGATGGCCGGCTGACGACCGGCTTCATCGCCGAGGAATATCCCGACGGCTTCCACGGCGCGCCGGCGTCGCCCGACCTCAGGCGCAAGCTCGCGGCCGTCGCCGCATTTGTCGACATTGAGCGTGTCCGGCGCGCTCTGACGATCAACGGGCAGCTGAACGGTGCGCCCGCCGCTTCCGGGAACCGTGTCGTCACGATCGACGGCGAGGCGATCTCGCTCTCGGTCGCTCGAGACGCGCGGGGCGACAATCTCGTCACGTTCGGAACGAGCGAGCCGGCCAGCTTCGTCCTGCGCAGCGACTGGCGGTTGGGCGAACCCACTTTCGAGGCTCGGATCGACGATGAGACGTTTGCGGTCGGTATCGAGCGCCGTGGCCAGAAATGGCGACTGACCTGTCGCGGCGCCTCGCATCTGGTGACGGTCTATCCCGAGTGGGTCGCCGAACTCGCGCATCACATGATCGAGAAGCTCCCGCCCGACACGAGCAAGTTCCTGCTCGCGCCGATGCCGGGGTTGCTCACCAAATTATATGTCGCGCCTGGCGACAAGATAGCGGCAGGCCAGCCGCTCGCGGTGGTCGAGGCAATGAAAATGGAGAATATCCTTCGTGCCGAACGGCCGGGGCTCGTCAAGGAAGCGCGTTTCGCGCCGGGCGACAGCCTAGCAGTCGATGCGGTAATCCTCGAATTCGCATGAGAAACCGAGTTTTCGACGCGTTCGCGCCTGCTCGATTCTAGCCGTTTCGTTGCTTGCCGCCGGCCGTCGGCAATGCGGTCATGAACGCCTTGCCACGCGCTTGGACCTCGGCGGCGGAATAGCCCGGCTTGTAGAGTGCCGACCCGAGCCCGAACCCGGCTGCACCCGCGTCGAGCCAGGGTTGCATGTTGTCCGGGCTGATTCCCCCGACCGGCAGGATGCGCAGCGAATGGGGAAGCACGGCGCGCATCGCTTTGAGCACTGTCGGTGACGAGCCCTCCGCTGGGAACAATTTGAGCGCGGTGGCACCGGCGTCGAGCGCGGCAAAGGCTTCGGTCGGCGTCGCGACTCCGGGGAGCGACACCAGCCCGCGCGCCACCGCGGCACCGATCACGCCGACATTGGCATTGGGCGAGATGATCAATGTGCCTCCCGCCGCCGCAACTGCCGCGACGTCGGCCTCGCGCAACACTGTTCCCGCGCCGACCATCGCGCGGCCCGTCGCTGCGCGCGCAAGACGGGCGATGCTTTCGAGTGGGTTGGGGGAGTTGAGCGGCACTTCGATAAGCGTGAAGCCCGCGTCGATCAGCGATTCGCCGACCGGCACGGCCTCGTCGGGCGTCAGGCCACGCAGAATCGCAACGAGCGGACATTGCTCGAATGCGGCGTCGAAGTCGGCGAGATAGGTCATCGGGTCTGGCTTTCGATTGCGCTGATGCCTGCGACAAAGGCGTTGTGACTGTCGATGAGATACGCTTCGCGCCCGTGCGCTTCGACCGCGGACAGGTACAGCGCGCCGAGTTCTGGACCAGCGAGGATATGGACCGGACCATGCTGCCATGCCTCGAGCCGTGCCGCGACGTCGCTACCGATCAGCAGACCGCTGGCAAAGGCTGCCATATCCTCGTCGGCCCGTGTGCCCAGCATCTTGGCCGCGCGAATGCCGAACAGCGAGCCGATCAAGTCGCGCCGCTTCGCTTCCTCCACCCCGGCGAGAAACGCGGCATTGACCGCGACCTCGCCTTCCAGTTGCGCGGCGAGCAGGCCGTGGCTGCGGAGCAGCGCAAACAGCTCGCCGGTCATCGCAGTCGTAAAACCGGCAATACGCCCCTCGGTGAGCTTCGCCCATTTGCAATGGGTGCCGGGCTGCGCGAGCAATGCATCGGCTGGAACGAGCCCGGCGAGCGCGGCTCCCAGCAACTGCACTTCCTCGCCGCGCATCACGTCGGGTCGTCCGTCGGCCATCGTCGACACGCCCGGTATGATCGCGGTCTGCGCATCGACGCGCAGCAGATTCGCGGCGAGCTCCTCGATGCCGGCCGGGGCGGGTACATAGGGGGCGAGCTGCCACCCGATGTTCGAGCCGACCATCCCAGCGAGCAGCATCGGCAGGTTGCCGAACCGCGCGCGGATGTCCGCTACCGCGGCGTCGAAGTCCGTGACGGCAGTGACACCCTGGTCGTCGCGCTCGGTACGCGACACCCGACCGTCCTCGATCAGAAAGATTCGGCGGTTGGTAGTCCCCCAGTCGACTGCCAGAAATGATTGGCCCATGTTTTCGGTAACTATCCCATGTGCGGCTGAAAAAATGGCTCGTTCGCGTGCTACAAGCGGATAGCCCAAGCATGCGCGAAGTTTCCTGGCACAGGTCACCGTGCCGGCGCCAGCGCTTCGGCGCTTTTGCAGAGGCCCCGTGTGCCATCGCCGTGCTTTGTACCGGGCGCGTCGACAGTTGGCCCCCGGTGGACCCGAACGGCCATGCTTTCGTTGAATCGTGCATCCAACGGAGTGCGATTACATGCGTAGGCTGCTGATCCTTTATGCGGTGCCGCTGTTGCTGGGCGCCCCCGGCCATGCCCAGATCGTCAACGGCACTCAAAGCCAGATCGGCATTCGTCCTGCCCCTTGGGTCGGGCAATCGCGGCGGGACGACAATCCCAACGTTCGCACCAACGGCAATGAGCCGCCGCGACAATATGATCGCATGGGACGTGCTTGCCCGCGAACGAACACGATGACCAACAAACCCGGAGGCGCCGCGATCGGCGCTGATCCCACTGCCTGCGGTTTCGACCGCAATGGGAACCCGATAGCCTCGGCGCTAGGAACCCCTGGCTGGCTTGGCAACGGCTTGCATGCGCGGAAGCCTCCCTCGACGTCGGGCGCCGCGGTACCGCACTGATCCTGCTCGGAAAAAAAGGGCGCCGTCCGGGATTCACGGCGGCGCCCGATCGGGCTCAGTTCGCGTAGCTGAGCTTTGCCTGGCGACGCCGCATGCCTGTGCCCAGCAGTGCAAAGCCGGCCAGCACCATGGTCCAGGTCGTGGTTTCGGGAACCGAAGCCGAAAAGGTTGCGGTGCCCGAATAGGAGCCGCCGGCAGGGCCCGACATGCCGACCACGCGGATCGTGTTGAGCACGCCGGCCGTGATCGGAATGCCGCCAACTGTCACCGACTGGCCACTTGCAGTGCTCGGCACCGAATAAAGCGTTCCATTGATGAACAGCTGCGAGATCGTCAGGTGATTGACCGGGCTGGAAAAGCTGGTCGAGAGCGATCCGCTACCCACGCCGCTGTAGAACGGAATGGTGAAAGTGAAGGAATCGTCGAACGGCGTCTGAGTGTTGAAGCCGTTGCCGAAGATCGCCGTGATCGATTTGCTGAACGGCGTGCCGCTGGCGATGTAAAAATTCGGGATAGTCCCAATCGGAAAAGTCGTGGCACTCGCCGCTGGCGCAACTGCTAATGCCGTTGCTGCAAATGCGAATCCGATCCCTGTTCTTACGACCATGTTCGTTCCCCCTCCGAAATGAATATCCAAATGGATTACGACAGATTATCGCCGATAACCTGATGTTAACCATCGGTCAGACCGCACTGCAAAGGAAAAATGGATCGTTTCGCTTTCGGACCTAAAATAAAACCAGAATCCGCCTCGGGAATCAAACATAAGTGTAGTGTGGCCCCGGTTAACGGCGCGCTGGCCACTATCGGGCGCTTCCAGCTCGGTTTCGGCGGCGGCGCGACTCGCGGTGACTGCGACCCGGCGTGCGCGAACCCGTGTCATCGCGTTTGCTGCCTATTGGCGCCTAACTGCGGCTTGCATTGGATCGGCCCTTGCGCGGGCGTTGAAATTCGAGCGAAACGAATGGCTTGCAGCGCGTTTCGGGCGCCACTGAACAAATCGCAATCGAAACGGTTCTACCCCTCGATTGAGCAAAGGAGGTTCCCGCTTGGCGAGCGAAGACGCGATACTGGATGGAAAGACCGGGGTCGCCGGCCTCGACGACATTCTGTCGGGTGGGCTGGCGCGCGGCCGCTTGTTCCTGCTCGAAGGCAGCCCGGGTGCGGGGAAGACCACGGTGGCCACACAATTTCTTCTGGCCGGCGCCGCCGTGGGGGAATCCGGCCTCTACATCACACTGTCGGAGACCGAGGCGGAGTTTCGCGAAGGCGCCGAGTCCCACGGTTGGACGCTGCCGGCGGAAATCGAGGTTTTCGAGTTGGTGCCACCGGAAAGTCTGCTCGACGAGCACCAGCAACAGAGCCTGCTCTATTCGTCTGACCTCGAGCTCGGCGAGACCACGCGCCGCATTTTCGAGGCCTATGAGCGACTCAAGCCCAAGCGCGTCGTGCTCGACAGCCTCTCCGAAATCCGGCTGCTCGCGCAGAGTTCGCTGCGGTATCGCCGTCAGATCCTGGCCTTGAAGCACTATTTCTCGAAGCAGAATTCGACCGTACTGCTCCTCGATGACCTGACGTCGGACGCGCTCGACAAGGCGGTGCATAGCGTAGCGCACGGCGTGATCCGGCTCGAGCAGCTGACTCCCAGCTATGGCGGTGAGCGTCGGCGGTTGCGCGTGATGAAATACCGCGGCCGGCATTTTCGCGGTGGCTATCACGACTTCGTGATCGAGACTGGCGGCGTGCGCGTGTTCCCGCGGCTGGTTTCGGCCGAGCACCATGCCAGCTTCACGCGTGAGCTAGTGTCTTCAGGGGATTCGGCGCTGGATGAATTGGTCGGGGGGGGCTTCGAGCGCGGGACCAGCGCGTTGATCCTCGGTCCGGCGGGAACCGGCAAGTCGCTGTTCACCCTGACGTGCGTTGCCGCCGCAGTGGCGCGCGGCGAGCACGCCGCGTTGTTCATTTTCGACGAAGAGCTCGGCCTGCTGACCGAGCGCGCGTTTGGCCTCGGCATTGACTTGCCGCGGATGGCTGATTCCGGGCTGCTGACGATCCTGCAGATCGATGCCGCCGAATTGACGCCCGGCGAGTTCTCCGAAAAGGTCCGCAATTGCGTCGAGGAGCGTGAGGCAAAGATTGTCGTGATCGACAGTCTCAACGGGTTCCAGGCGGCGATGCCGGAGGAGCAGTCGCTGATCCTGCACATGCACGAACTTCTCCAATATTTGAATCGCCAAGGTGTCACCACCTATCTGACCGTGGCGCAGCACGGGCTGGTCGGCGACATGAAGACGCCGGTCGACGTGACCTACCTTGCCGATACGGTGATCCTGCTTCGCTATTTCGAAGCGGCAGGGCGCGTGCGCCGTGCGATCTCGGTCGTAAAGAAGCGCAGCGGCGCGCATGAGGACACGATCCGCGAGTTCATCATCGGCGATGGCGGCATCAGGCTCGGCAAGCCGCTCACGCAATTCCAGGGCGTGCTGCGCGGCGTGCCGACGCTGACTGCCGACCCGAGCCATCTGCTCGCGGTCGACGCCTGACGTGCCGATGAACCATAGTTCGGCGGAGACGGCGATTGTCCTGGCACCGATCGGCCGAGATGCGGGCGTCGCCGCATCGGTTCTGGCCGAAGCGGGCATCGATGCGCGCATTGCCGAGAATGTACCGGATCTGGTGGACCAGCTACGCGCCGGCGCGGGCTTTGCAATCGTCACCGAGGAGGCGCTGCGCGCCGCGGATCTGCGCGGCCTGGCTGCGTTCCTCGTCGGTCAGCCCGAATGGTCCGATCTGCCCTTCATCCTGCTGACCGCGCGGGGAGGCGGCATCGAACGCAATCCGGACGCGGCGCGGCTGCTCGAGACGCTGGGCAATGTCACTTTCGTTGAGCGCCCCTTCCACCCGACGACGCTGGTCAGCCTCGCGCAAGCCGCACTGCGTGGCAGGCGGCGCCAATATGACGCGCGCGCACGGCTCGAGGCGATCCGGAACGCGGAAGAGAAGCTGCGGATCGCACTGGCCGCTGGTGGGATGGGCGCGTGGGAACTCGACGTCGACAGCGCGATCCTGCAGGCGTCCGACGACTGCAAGGCGCATTTCGGTCGACGATCCAGCGAACCGTTCGGCTATGCCGAGCTGCTCGCTTCGATCCACCGTGACGATCGTGCCTATGTCGAGGCGTCGTTCGCTCACTGCCTCGCCACCGGCGAAGATGTTCACGTCGAATATCGTTGCATTTGGCCCGATGGCTCGGACCATTGGGTGCAGCTGCGGGGACGGCTGGAACGCAGCGGCGGTTCCGCGCGCATGGTCGGCGTGTCGCACGACATCACCGAGCGCAAGCACAGCGAAGCGACGTTGCGCGACTTCGCGAACGAGCTCGAGCGCCGCGTCGAGGAGCGAACGATCGAGCGCGAGACGGTGAGTGCGCAACTGCACGAGGCCCAGAAGCTCGAGACGCTCGGCCAGCTCACCGGCGGCGTGGCGCATGATTTCAACAACCTGCTGACACCCGTGCTCGGCAACCTCGACATGCTGCGCCGCGTGCACAAGGATGAGCGCTCGCAGCGCCTCATCACCAGCGCACTCCAGGCGTCCGAGCGCGCACGCACGTTGGTGTCGCGCCTGTTGGCGTTCGCGCGACGTCAGAACCTGGAGGCGCGCGCCGTGGACGTCGCGGCGCTGCTCGACGGCATGCTCGATCTCGTGCGCCGTTCGCTCGGTCCCCAGATCACGGTAAGCGTGGATGTCGCGCCCGACATCCCGCCCGCTCGGATCGATCCCAACCAGTTCGAGCTGGCGTTGCTCAACCTCGCCGTCAATGCCCGCGACGCCATGCCCGAGGGCGGCGAGTTGAGCTTCACGATCCGGACGACGCGCGTTGCGAGCGCGAACGCGTTCGATCTCGAGCCTGGCGAGTATATCACGATCGCAATCGCCGACACCGGCACCGGCATGGATGCCGAGACGCTGCGCCGCGCGGTCGAGCCCTTCTATTCGACGAAGGGGGTCGGCAAGGGCACCGGCCTCGGCCTATCGATGGTCCATGGCCTCGCTGCGCAATCCGGCGGCACGCTCGAACTCGAGAGCGCGCCGGGGCGGGGTACCACCGCGCGCATCTGGCTGCCGGTTGCCGACACGCCGATCGAACCCGGCGGTACGACCAGTGACGACAATGGCCCTCCGCTCGATCCGTTGCGCATCCTGCTCGTCGACGACGAAGAGCTCGTCCGCCTCGGCACCGCCGATATGCTCACCGACATGGGCCATAAGGTCCGTCAGGCGGCATCTGGCGCACAGGCGTTGCAGATGCTGCGCGACGAAAGTTTCGACGTACTCGTCAGTGACTATCTGATGCCGGGGATGACCGGCGCCGAGTTGATCGACGAAGTGCGGCGCCAGGAACGCCCGATTCCGGTGCTGCTGATCACCGGCTTTGCGACGCTGTCCGACGAAGGCACGCGCGAGTTCCGTCGGCTCGCCAAGCCGTTCCGCCGCGCCGAGCTGGCGACTGCCCTGGCCGGCCTGGTGCGCGATGCGCCGCGGATGGCGGACGTGTCCGGCTAGGTCGCCGATGCTTCGCACAGCTCCTCGGACATGTCGCTGCCTCCTCGGGGCGACTTGAGCGGCAGTGGATGGGAACGATTTGCCAGGGGCAGGGGAAAGCCGGTGCCGCCCGGCATCGAATTGTGGCAGTGTGAAAACTGATGTTAGGCTGACAGTACGAGCGATCCGGGGGCGGGCTATGATGCGAATCGCTATCATCGGCGCGGGAATCGGCGGGCTGGCCAGTGCATTGTTCCTAGCCCGGCGCGGTCATTATGTGACGATTGTCGAGCGTGACCCGGATGGGGCTCCGATCGATCCGGAAGCATGCTTTTCGTCTTGGCATCGACAGGGGGTGGGGCAGGCCAATCACACCCATGTCTTCATGCCACGCGCGACCCAGATATTGTCCGAGGAGGCACCGGACGTAATCAGGCTTCTTGGAGAGATGGGAGCGGCCACGGCGCCGATGATGCCTGACCCCGAAGCGCCATTCGCCATCAATTGTCGTCGCCTTCCATTCGAAGCGGTACTGCGGCGAACGACCGAGGCTGAACCGAATGTGGCGCTCCAGGCGGGTGACCGCGTCACCGAACTGCTTCATGAACCTGGATCGGTTCCCCGCGTACGGGGCTTACGCACGGCTTCCGGGCGGGAGATTGGCTGCGACCTCGTCGTCGACTGCGGCGGCCGTGCGTCGCAGGTCGCGCAACGGCTCGCCGCGATCGGTGCGCGACAGCCGCTCGAATACGAACAGAAGACGGGATTCTTCTATCTGACGCGCTGGTACCGGCTGAGGGACGGCGAACAGCCGTCGGAGGCGGTCGGCACGCCAGGATGCGAGACCGGCTACAGCCATTTCATCGTCATGCCGGCCGATAACCGCACCTTTTCGATCACCATGTGCCTGAGCGACGCGGACCCGCTGCGACACGCCGCGCGCGACGCCGAAGTCTTCGACCGCATCGTCGCCGCTCTCCCTCTCACAGCGCCGTGGATCGCGCGCGGAATCGCTATCACCAGCCCCGAACCCTTTGCCAATGTGCACGACCGTAAGCGGTCGTTGGTCGATGGCGAGGGACCGGTCGTCGGCGGATATGTGCTGGTAGGAGACTCGGCACTTTGTACGAATCCCAACCTTGGCAGGGGCGTCTCGCTCGCACTCGCGCACGCCCAGCACCTTGCGTCTACCGTTACGTCCGTCCGCGAGGATCCTTCGGCTTATGTCGTCGCCTTTCAACAATGGACAGACGAGAATCTCGGGATCTGGTTTGACCTTCAGGTCATGATCGATGCGCACTATCTCCGGCGATTGGCGGCATTTTTCGCTCAAGAACCCGAAGATTCGCTCCCGGTCGCACCCTATCCTGCCCGTGCGATGTGCGCGCTTGGCATCGCGTCGCTGCAGGATCCACGATTGGCGATAGTTTTCAGGAAGGTAACCTCTGTGTTGATGACGCTCGAGGAGGCTTTAGGCGAACCCGGCGTCGAAGATGCCATCAAGCCCTATTTGGCGAATCCCGGCTCGTTCTTCCCACCGCAGACATTTCCCCGTTCGCAGTTCGAGCAACTCGTCCGGGGCTAACCGGCCTGTCCGCTGGGCGTAACCGGTGCGCCTCGGCCGATATCCGCTTCAGTCCATCCGCCGCCCAGCGCCTGCACCAGCGCGACCGCCGCATTCTGCCGGTCCAGTTGCCCCTGCAGCAGCGCGCGCCGCGCCGCCTGCGCGGTTGCCTGCGCCGTGACTACATTGGAATAGACGATCAGCCCGGCGCGATACTGGTTGCGCAGCGTCTCCTCGGAGCGGTTGGCGGCTTCGGCGGCGGTGCGGAGCAGTGCCTCCTGCCTGGCGAGCACTGCCTGCGCGACCAGGTCGTTCTGCACTTCCTGGAACGCCGTGAGCGCAGTTTGGCGATAATTGGCCGCCGCCGCGTCATAGGCCGCGCGCGTCTGCTGCACGCGTGCGCTACGCGCGCCGAAGTCGAAGATCGTTTGCGCGAGCGAGGCCCCCAGCGACCAGAAGGTCAAGGGCGCCGAGAACAGCTGGCTGAGCGAATTGCTGTTGAGCCCGCCCTGCGCAGTGATGCCGATCGTCGGGAAGAAGGCAGCGCGCGCCACGCCGATCTGCGCGTTGGCGGCGGCGACCGCGCGCTCGGCCGAGGCGACGTCCGGCCGGCGTTCGAGCAGCGCCGAGGGCAGCACGGGGGGCACGTCGGGCGTGATCGGCGTCCACACCGCCGGGTTGGCGGCGAGCGTGAACGCGGCGGGGTTCTCGCCGATCAGCACGGCGATGGCATTCTCGAACTGCGCGCGCGAGCGACGCTCGCCTTCGAGGTCGGACTGCGCGGAGGCGAGTTGCGACTGCGCCTGGAACACATCGGTGCGCGCGACGACGCCGGCATTGTAGCGGTTGGTCGCGATCTCGAGGCTGCGCCGATAGCCGTCGACCGTGGCGGTCAGGCTCGCAATCATCGCGTCGGCGGCGCGCAGCGAGAGATAGTCTGTCGCGAGCTCGCCTTCGATCGTGAGCCGCGCATTGGCGAGGTCGGCGAGCCGCGCCTGTTCAGTGTAGCGCGCGCTGCGCACCTGGTTGGTCACCTGGCCGAAGAAGTCGGGCTGCCAGCTCGCCTGGCCGTCGACGCGGTAGCTGGTGGTGGCGCGGCCACCGCTCACCACCTGGTTGCCGTTGGCGATCGTCGTGCCGCCCGAATAGCTGTGCGTCACCTGGCCGTCGGCGGTGATGGAGGGAAACAGGCTCGCACGGTTCTCGCGCGTGACCGCGCGCGCCTGGCGGTAGTTCGCGGCGGCCTGCTCGATCGTGGCATTGTGCGCGAGTGCGCGGGCGACGAGGTCGTCGAGCTGCGGGTCCTGGAATGCCTTCCACCAATCGGGTCGCGGCGCCCCGTCGGCGGGGTTGGCCGGGCGCCAGCCTTCGACGGTTTTCCAGTTCTGCGCCGAGGGGACGCTTGGGCGGTGGTAGGTGGGGGCGAGCGAGCAGCTAGTGAGGGCGAGGGCGGTGAGGAGAGTGGAAATGCGCTTCAATCCCCTACGTGCGTCATCCCTGCGAAAGCGGGGACCCAGGGTCACGAGCGACGCCCTTTGCTGCCCTGGGTCCCCGCTTTCGCGGGAATGACGAGCAAGGGGGTTGGAGGCGGAGCGAACGGTCATGCCAGTGCTTCCTGGATGGGGCGGCGGCGCGACGGCCGCCGTCGCTGCGCGAGCCGGTCGAGCAAGGTGTAGACCACGGGCGTCGTGATCAACGTCATCAGCTGGCTTGCGATCAGCCCGCCGATGATCGCGATGCCGAGCGGGCGGCGCAGTTCGGCGCCTTCGCCGAAGCCGATTGCGAGCGGCAGCGCGCCGAGCGCGGCGGCGAGCGTGGTCATCAGGATCGGGCGGAAGCGCAACAGGCTCGCCTCGCGGGCCGCCTGTTCGGCGGTGAGCCCGCGCGTGCGCTGCGCGGAGAGCGCGAAGTCGATGATCAGGATCGCGTTCTTCTTGACGATGCCGATCAACAGGAACAGCCCGATCAGCGCGATGATCGAAAGGTCCATGCCGAACAGCATCAGCGCGACGAGCGCGCCTACCCCCGCTGCCGGGAGCGTCGAGAGCACCGTTACCGGGTGTATCAGGCTCTCGTAGAGGATGCCGAGGATCAGATAGACCGCCACGATCGCCGCACCGATCAATAGCGGCTGCGAGCTTTGCTGCTGCTGGAAGGTCAGCGCGGTGCCCGAAAAGGCGCCGTGGACGTTGGTCGGCATGGCGATCGCGGCCTCGGCCTGGTCGATCTCGGTACGCGCATCGGACAGCGCTTTGCCGGGTGCGAGATCGAACGAGATGGTCGCCGAGACTTCGGTGCCCTGATGGTTGACGCTCGCCGCAGTCGGAGCCTGTGTGAAGGTCGAGACGGCGCTGAGTGGCACCATTTGGCGCGCGGTGTTGCTGAGTGCCGAGCCGCTCGACGGATCGCGTAGCGCCGGATTGGTCGGTGTCGCGGCGGCGGCCGACGCGGTGGCTGTCTGACCGGTCGTGGCGCTGGCGACGGCGGGCACCGGCGGAGAAACCGCGGCGGCCACGGGGATATAGACGTCTGGGAGGTTCGATGGTCCCACCGCCGCCGCCTGTGGCCAGCTCAGGATCACGCTATATTGATTGATGTCCTCATAGATCGTCGCGACGTTGCGCTGGCCGAACGCGTCGTAAAGGGCATTGTCGACGTCGCGCGAGCTGATGCCCAGCCGCGCGGCAGTGTCGCGATCGATCGTGACGAAGCTCTCGACGCCATTCTCCTCGAGGTCACTGTCGACATTGGCGAGCACCCGGCTGGCGCTGAGCTCCTGGCTGAGCTTCTGTGCCCACACCTTCAGAGCGTCGGTGCTGTCGGCCATCAGCGAATATTGGTAGGTCGAATTGCCCTGGCGCCCGCCGATGCGCAGGTCTTGCACCGAGTTGAGGAACAGCCGGATCCCCGCGACGCGCTGCAGCTTGCGCTGCAGGCGCTGAATCACGACGGCGCTGGTTTCGCTGCGCTCACCGCCGAGCGGCTTGAGTGCCACTGTCATGAACGCGCCACCCGCGCGGCTGCCGCCCGTGAAGCCCACGACATTCGCCACCGCCGGATCCGATTTTATGATGCGCACGACCTGTTCGAGCTTGGTCTGCATCGATTGGAACGACACGCTCTGGTCGGTACGGATGCCGGCGAACAGCAAGGGCGATTGCTGCTGCGGGAAGAAGCCCTTGGGCATGGCGATGTAGAGATAGACAGTGAGCGCAATGACCGCGACGAGCGCGATCATCACCAGCGGCTTCATCGCCAGCGCCCAGTCGAGCGAGGCGGCGTAGGTGCGCTCGACGCGGACGTAGCCGGCTTCGAGGAAGCGGGGGAGGGGGTTTCTGGAACCAAACTCGTCATCCCCGCGAAAGCGGGGACCCAGGGCAGCGGGCGACGTCGCTTGTGACTCTGGGTCCCCGTTTTCGCGGGGATGACGGGCTTTGGAAGGCTTCACCTCCAGCAGCCGCGAACACAGCATCGGCGTGGTCGTCAGCGACAGCAGCAGCGAGATCATCACGGCCGCCGACAACGACACCGCGAACTCGCGAAACAGCCGGCCGACGATCCCGCCCATGAACAGCAGCGGGATGAACACCGCGACCAGCCCGATCGACATCGACAATACCGTGAACCCCACTTCGGCCGCGCCGGCGAGCGCGGCCTCGACGCGACCCATGCCGGCCTCGAGATGCCGCGTGGTGTTCTCGAGCACGACGATCGCGTCGTCGACCACGAACCCCGTCGCGACGGTAATCGCCATCAGGGAGAGATTGTTGAGCGAGAAGCCGAGCATGTACATCACGCCGAACGTCCCGAGCAGCGAGACGATCGTCGCGACCGCCGGGATCACGGTCGCGCGGAGGCTCCGCAGGAAGGCGAACACCACCAGCACGACGAGCACCAGCGCGATCAGCACGGTGATCTCGATCTCGCGGATCGAGGCGCGGATCGAGCTGGTGCGGTCGACCGCGACATCCACCTTGATGTCAGCGGGAAGCTGCGTCTCAAGCCGAGGCAATTCGGCCCGGATCGCATCGACCATCTTGATCAGATTGGCGCCCGGCTGCTGCGTGATGTTGACGATGATCGCGCGCTTCCCGTTGAACAGCCCGAGCGTGCGCGTGTCGGCGACGCTGTCGGTCACCTCCGCAACATCGCCCAGCCGCACCGCGCCGCCGCCGCGCCAGGCGATCACCAACGGACGATAATCGGCGGCGGTGCGGCCGGCGGCATTGGTGTAGATCTGCCACGCGCGACCGTTGTTGCCCTGGAGCAGCCCCTTGGGGCGATTGGCGTTGGCCGCCTCGATTGCGGCGCGCACGTCTTCCAGGGGTATGCCATATCCGTTGAGCCGATAGGGATCGACTTCGACGCGCACCGCCGGAAGAGAGCCGCCGCCGAGTTCGACGTCGCCGACTCCGGGCACCTGGAGCAGCCGCTGCTGGACGATGTTCGACACGGCATCGTAGATTTGCCCGCCGGTGCGCGTCTTCGAGGTCAGCGCGAGGGTGAGCACCGGCTGGTCCGCCGGATTGACCTTTCGATAGGTCGGGTTCTGCCGCAGCGTCGCGGGCAGGTCGACGCGCGAGGCGTTGATCGCGGCCTGTACTTCGCGCGCGGCGCTGTCGATGTTCTTCGACAAGTCGAACTGCAGCGTGATCCGGGTCGAGCCGAGCCCCGAGCGCGAGGTCATCTCGGTGATGCCAGCGATTGTGCCGAGCCGGCGTTCGAGCGGCGTTGCGACGCTCTGCGCCATCACGTCGGGACTCGCACCCGAGAGATTGGCCGAGACGCTGATCGTCGGGAAATCGACTTGCGGAAGCGGCGCGACCGGCAGCGAGAAGAAGGCGGCGATGCCGGCCAGTGCGAGCCCGATCGTCAGGAGCACGGTCCCGACCGGTCGTTGGACGAAAGGTGCCGAAAGGTTCATGCTTCGGCTTCCGGACCGGGGCCGGCTTCGACAAGCTTCGATGGCACGCCCCAGCCGCGCCGCGCGAACCAGCGCTGCCCGCGATCAAAATAGAGGTAGACGATCGGGGTGGTGAACACCGTCAGCAATTGGCTGACGATCAGCCCGCCGAAGATCGCGATGCCCAGCGGCCGGCGCAGCTCGGCGCCCATACCCATGCCGAGCATCAGCGGAATCGCCGCGAACAGCGCGGCGAGCGTGGTCATCAGGATCGGGCGGAAGCGCAGCAGCGCGGCCTGGCGGATCGCGTCGGGCGGCGACTTGCCTTCGTCGCGCTCGGCGGCAATCGCGAAGTCGATCATCATGATCGCGTTCTTCTTGACGATGCCGATCAACAGCACGAGCCCGATGATTCCGATGATGTCGAGCCCATTCCCAGTGATCCACAAGGCGAACAGCGCGCCGACGCCCGCCGAGGGCAGGGTCGAGAGGATCGTCAGCGGGTGGATGAAGCTCTCATAGAGCACGCCCAGCACGATATAGACGCACACCACCGCCGCGAGGATCAGCCACAGCTGGTTGTTGAGCGAGCTGCCGAACGCGCCGGCCGAGCCCAGGAAGGTCGTGCTCACGCCGGGCGCGAGCCGGACCTTGTCGATCGCTGCCCGGATCGCCTCGGTCGCCGTTCCGAGCGACACGCCGGGTGCGGTGTCGAAATTGACCGTCGCGGCGGGGAATTGGCCGACGTGCGTGATCGCGAGTGGCGATTGCTGTTCGCGGATTTGCGCGACTGCGTTGAGCGGCGTCGCGCCGCCACTCGCGGGCAGGTGAAGCAAGCCCAGCCCCTGGGGATCGGTGACCAGACCCGGCGCGGCTTCCAGGATCACGCGATATTGCGTGGTTTCGGTGAAGATCGTCGAGACGATGCGCTGGCCGAACGCCGAATAGAGCGTGTCGTCGACGCTCGATGCCGTGACGTTGAGCCGTGCGGCGGTGTCGCGGTCGATCTGGACCAGTGCGGCGGGTCCCGTGGCGCCGGCATCGGTCGAGACATTGCGGAGCTTCGACAGTGATTGCAGCGCGGCGGCGATGCGCTGTGCTTCAGCGTTGACCAGCGGCGTGCTCGCCCCTTGCACCGACAGCCGGTACTGCGTCGGGCCGCTTGCGGCGTCGATCGTCAGGTCCTGCGTCGGCTGGAGAAAGAAGCGCACGCCGGGGATTTGCTGCACCGATTGCTGCAGCCGCTCCATGATGCGGTTCTGGCTGTCGTGGCTCTCCTTCAAGTTGATCAGCAGCGTGCCGCTGTTGAGCGCGGCGTTGCTCTGGCCGTCGACACCGATGAACGCGGAGAGCGATTCGACATCCTTGTCGCGCAGCACGATTGCCGCGGTCTGCGCCTGGAGCGCCTCCATGCGCGCATAGGAAACGCCGTTGGTCGCGATCAGCCGCGCCTGGAGCTGCCCGGTATCCTGCGTCGGGAACAGCCCCTTGGGGATGACCAGGAACAGCAGCACCGTAAGCCCGAGCGTCGCGATCGCGACCAGCAGCGTCAGCGGCCGCCGTGCCAGCACCGCATCGAGACCCACCTCGTAGCGCCGCTCGACCCAGTCGAACGCCTGCGCCGCGCGGCGCGCGACCGGTCCCTGGCGCTCCTCGCCAGGCCGCTTGAGCCAGCGCGCCGACAGCATTGGCGTGAGGGTTAGCGACACCACGGCCGAGATCAGGATGGTCACCGCGAGCGTGACCGCGAACTCGCGGAACAGCCGACCGACGATGTCGCCCATGAACAGGAGCGGGATCAGCACGGCGATCAGCGACACAGTGAGCGAGATGATCGTGAACCCGATCTCGCTGGCACCCTTGAGCGCGGCGTCGAACGGCGCTTCGCCTTCTTCGATGTGACGCTGGATGTTCTCGATCATCACGATTGCGTCGTCGACGACGAACCCGGTCGCGATCGTCAGCGACATGAGCGACAGGTTATCGAGGCTGAAGTTGAGCAGATACATCACGCCGAACGTACCGATCAGGCTGATCGGCACCGCGAGCCCGGCAACCAGCGTCGCGCGAAACGAGTGCAGGAAGAAGAAGATCACCAGCACGACCAGCAGCACCGCGAGCACCAGTTCGAACTCGACGTCGTGCACCGAGGCGCGGATGCCGGTGGTGCGGTCGGCCAGGATCCTGGCGTTGAGCCCGGCGGGTAGACTGTGCAGCAGATCGGGCAGCTGCGCCTTGATCGCATCGGCGGTGGCGATCACGTTGGCGCCCGGCTGGCGCTGGACGTTGAGGATGATCGCCGCTGTGCGATTGGCGAGCGCTCCGAGCCGGGCGTTCTCGGCGGCCTCGACCACCGTCGCCACGGCGCTGAGCCGCACCGGCGCGCGATTCTGGTAGCTCACGATCAGGTTGCGATAATCGTCGACGCTCTCGAGCTGGTCGTTGGCATTGATCTGATAGGAGCGACTCGGGCCGTCGAAGCTGCCCTTCGCCGAATTGGCGTTGGCGTTGGTGATCGCAGTGCGGATCTGGCTGAGCGACAGGCCGTAGCTCGCCAGCGCCTGGGTGTCGGCGCGGATGCGGATCGCGGGTTTCTGCCCGCCGGCGAGCGTGACCAGCCCGACCCCCGTGATCTGGCTGATCTTCTGCGCGAGCCGCGTATCGACCAGCGACTGCACCTGAGTGAGCGGGATCGTCTTCGAGGTGATCCCGATCGTCAGGATCGGCGCATCGGCGGGATTGATCTTGGCATAGACCGGCGGGGCAGGGAGGTCGGCGGGCAGCAGCGCGCTCGACGCATTGATCGCGGCCTGGACTTCCTGCTCGGCGACATCGAGCCCGGTGGTCAGATTGAACTGCAGCGTGATCAGCGACGCGCCCGGCGAGCTCACCGATTCCATTCGCGACAGCCCGGCGATCTCGCCGAACTGGCGCTCGAGCGGTGCCGTCACCGTCTGGCTCATCACTTCGGGGCTGCCGCCGGGATAGAGCGTAGTGATCTGAATCGTCGGATAATCGACTTCGGGCAGCGCGGAGAGCGACAGCGCGCGGAAGCCGACCAGGCCCGCGAGGATGATCGCGACCATGAACAGCGCCGTTGCGACCGGCCGCAGGATGAAGAGGCGCGAGGGGTTCATCGCCGGGTCAGCCGCCGGCCGCCCCGCCACCGCCGCCGCGTCTCCCTCGACGGCCGCCGCCTTGCCCGCCACCTTTGCCGCCGCGCGCCGGGCGATCGCTCGGCAGTGCGACCTTGGCGCCCTCCGTCAGCCGGTCGGCGCCTTCGGTGACGACGGTCTCGCCGACCGCCAGCCCCTCGGTGATCTGGATCTTGTCGGCCTGGGTCACGCCGGTCTTGATCTTGCGCTGAGTGACCGTCTTGTCGGTCTTGAGCATCCAGACGAAGCTGCCGTCCGGCCCGGAGCGCACTGCCGCCGGCGGCACAGTGACTGCGCCTTTGATCGTGTCGACCGTCAGCCGCAGATTGACGAACTGGCTGGGGTAGAGCTGGAAGCTCGCATTGGCGAAGCGCGCCTTGCCGCGCACGGTGCCGGTGGTGGTGTCGACGCGATTGTCGAGCGTCGAGAAATGACCCTGGTCGAGCGTTTGCGTGCGCGTACTGTCGAGCGCGACCGCGCGAATGTCCGCACCCTGCGCGATACGGCGCTGGATCGTCGGCGCCTGCTGCTGCGGCACCGAGAATTCGACGTCGATCGGCTGGAGCGTGGTCACGACGGCAATGCCGTTGGCATCGCCGGCGGCGATGTAGTTGCCGAGGTCGACCACGCGCAGGCCGACGCGCCCGGCGACCGGCGAGACGATGCGCGTATAGCCGAGATTGATCTGCGCCTGCTGCACCTGGCCGCGATCGACCTTGATCGTGCCTTCGAGCTGGCCGACCAATGCGGCCTGGGTGTCGCGATCCTGGCGCGCGATCGAATCCTGCTTGAGCAAAGTGTCGTAGCGCCCGAGCTGGATCCGCGCATTGGCGAGCTGCGCCTGGTCGCGCGCCAGCGCACCCTGCGCCTGGAGCAGCGCCGCCTGATATGGGCGCGGATCGATCACTGCGAGCGGTTCGCCGCGTCGCACGAGTTGGCCTTCACGGTAGAGCAGGCGCGTGATCGTGCCCGACACCTGCGGGCGGACCGTGACGGTCGCCGCCGGCGTGACCGTGCCGAGCGACTCGATCTCGACATCGAGGTCGGTCGCTGTCGATTTGGCCGTGCCGACCGTGGTCGCCGCACCGCCGAACCCGCCGCGTCCGCCACGCCGTCCGCCGCCACCGGGACCGCGTCCGCCGCCCGGGCCGCGCGCACCCGCGCCGCCGCCGGGCCGCGGGCCATTCGAATCGCCGCCGCTGCTGTTGAACGACAGCCAGATCACGCCCGCGATCAGCGCCGCCAGCGCACTGAGCCCGGCGATCCAGCTGATCCGCCGCGCGCGCGGCGAGAAGCCTCGCGGTTCGCTGTCATCGATCATAGGGAAACCTATCGCTGGGGAGCGGCAAGGCACTCCCGATCCCGAACATCCGCACTGCCACCGCCGAAACTCCGGCCCGATCCGCGATCTGTAACTGTTGCGTATCGATTCGGTTGCGCAGCGCTCGGCGATTCATGCGGACGCTTGAGACGCGACATGTTTCCCTGGTTTTTCGGGACGGAGCGAGCGAGGGAATTCGCACGCGGAGCGGTTGCGGCGCGCCGGCTTTCGACCGGATAGCGAGCCGCGTGCCGGTGATTTGCCGCGCCGCGATGGTCGCGGAATCCAACGAAGTTGACGATGTTGACGGTTGCCATTCGAACGGCGCCGCCGGGGCGAGAAGGACAGAATGGGCGCCCGCTCGCGCGGTCGCTGTATGCCGCCCGGTGGGACAACGGACCCACGCGGAGTTCAATGTTCTCTCTATGTTCCATGCGGCCGGCGTAGGGTGGATTTTCCTACATCGCAACAATGCTCATGCCGGCGCGGACGGCGCGATCAAGAATGTCAGCTTCGCACCCCAAAATGAGCCGTTCCCTGTCGCCGTGAGGTTTCCCGCAAGCGGTCTTTCGTTGACCCGGCTACGGGGTGTCCGCCCCGGCCCAATGTGCCGAAACGCAGGATCTTCGACCGGCAACCGATGTTGAGCTGCGGCGCGGGGAAAAGCTCTCTCAGATTCGCAGGGTTCTGATTTGATCCAGCGGCATCTAAAATATCCCTCAGGATTGCAGAATTCTTGGTAGCGACATGAGGATCATGTGAGGAATTGTCGGGAAATATCTTAGTTTTTTGTTATGCCTAACTCCCTATAGGGATAGGGACATTCTTTTGATGTATTATGAAGAACGTGCGATTGATCGAGTGACGGGCAAACCGTTCTCGTCTGTCGAGCAACTAGTATTTTTACGTACAGGATCGCACGATGAAAAAACTAAGCATCCGGAACCGTATATCGGGTAGTTTCGGCGTGATCTTGCTGATCATGCTCGCTATCGGGGTGTTTTCCTATTCCACGCTGTCATCGATCGCTAGTGACAGCAAAATAGTCGAATCCGATGCCGTGCCCGGCCTCTATCAGAGCAGCCTGATCAAGGATGCTCTCGCCTCCAACTACCTGATCGCGATGGAGAAGGTGCGCGATGGGTCGCTACTCGCCAGCCAGGTCAAGCTCGATCGCGCTATCGGTGCTTACGAGCAAACCGTCTCCATGGACGCCGAGCACGCGGCATTTGCCAAATTCCAGAGCGCCTATGCCGATTATCGTCAGGCCCGCGTCGCAAGCGAGGGGCGATCGATCGACGCGAACGGAGGCGAATCGGTAGGCGGAGGAGGCGTTTCGGACTTTGAGCAACGATACCGTGCCGCGTTCGACGCGATCGCCGAGATAGCGACGCACGAGCAGTCGCGCGCCGTCGGGGCGCTCCACGATATCAATGGTGATATGGGCGCGCTCCGTGTCGCCCTCATTTCCAGCTTCACGCTGGCGCTCGCTGTTGCCCTGATCGCCGGCTTCTTCCTGCTGCGCGCGATCATCGCTCCGCTGGCGCGGCTGACGTCGCTGATGGACGCGATGCGCCAGGGTGATTTCACGCAGCGCATGACGATCGCGCGACATGACGAGCTCGGCGACGTTGCCCATGGCTTCAACCGCATGGCCGACGAGGTCATGGAGCTTGTCGGACAGGTGCAACGATCGGGCATCCGCGTTAGCACCTCGATGACCGAGATCGCGGCCACCTCCAAGCAGCAACAGGCGACCGCCACCGAAGTCGCCGCCACAACGACCGAGATCGGTGCGACGTCCCGCGAGATCGCGGCGACGTCGAAGGAACTGGTCCGCACCATCAACGACGTGGCGTCGGTTGCGGAACATGCCGCGGGTCTCGCGGCGAGCGGCCAGTCCGGGCTGGCACAAATGGAACAGACCATGGGCTCGGTGATGGAGGCTGCCGGCACTATCAACAGCAAGCTGGCGGTCCTCAACGAAAAGGCCGGCGACATCACCCAGGTCGTGACGACCATCACCAAAGTCGCCGACCAGACCAACCTGCTCTCGCTGAACGCCGCGATCGAGGCGGAGAAAGCTGGCGAATATGGCCGGGGGTTTGCGGTCGTCTCGTCCGAAATCCGCCGCCTCGCCGATCAGACGGCGGTCGCGACCTACGACATCGAACAGATGGTCAAGGAGATCCAGTCCGCCGTTTCCGCCGGCGTGATGGGAATGGACAAATTTTCCGAGGAAGTCCGGCGCGGCCTGCACGACGTCCACGAGATCGGCGGCAAATTGTCGGAGATCATCGCGCAAGTACTGACCCTGGTGCCGCGTTTCGAAACCGTCAGCGAAGGCATGGAGGCGCAGGCGACCGGCGCCGAACAGATTAGCGAGGCACTCGTACAGCTGACCGAGGCGACGCAGCAGACGGTGGAATCGCTCCGCCAGTCGAGCTCGGCGATCGATGATCTGAGTCAGGTCTCGGCCAGCCTGCACGGCAGCATCGTCCGGTTCAAGCTCGTCGCGGCCTGAACCCCCGAACAAGAGCTCCTAGCCACGGGGACGTTGTGAATGTTGTTTCTTCATTTCCAGATTGGCGACGAGGGCTTCGCGCTTGCCGCCGACCAGGTGGTCGAGGTCCTGCCGCTGGTCGCGCTCGAAAAGGAGCGTGCCGCGCCACAGGCGGTGGCCGGTTCTTTTGCCTATCGCGGTCGCTTCATCTCGGTGGTCGATCTATGCGCGCTCGAGCTCGGGCGGCCGGCGCGGCGGAGGCTGAGTACTCGCATCATCATCGTCCGCCTTCCTGAGGATGAGGATCGCGTGCTCGGGCTGGTCGCGGAAAATGCGACTGAGATGCTGCGCTGCGAGCCCACCGATTTCGCGCCTTTCGCCATGAGCCAGCGCGGCTCGGTTCAGCGTGTAGAGCTGGAAAGCCTGCTTCCCGCCGATCTGCGCGCGTTCGTGCGCGGCCCGCTGGTGGACGGCCAATGAGCTTCGCCCGGTTCGAGGATCTGCTGGAGCGGACGATGGGGCTGAGCGCCGCCTCGATCGGCGCATCAGCGGTCGAACGCGCGGTGCGCACCCGGCTACGCGCGTGCAAGCTGGAGGATGCCGATCTCTATTGGGAACACATAATGCGCTCGGCCGACGAGGTTCAGAAACTCGTCGAGGCGGTGGTCGTGTCAGAGACCTGGTTCTTCCGCGATCCCCAGGCATTCGTCGCATTGGCGCGGATCGCTGTCGAGGAATGGCTGCCCGCGCACCCGGTCGGCGTGTTGCGGTTGCTGAGCCTGCCTTGCTCGACGGGCGAGGAACCCTACACGATGGCGATGGCGCTGATCGATGCGGGCCTTTCGGCCGACCGCTTCAGGATCGACGCGATCGACATCAGTACCGTGACGCTCGCAGCTGCCCAGCGGGGCATCTATGGCCCTAATTCCTTCCGTGGCCAGGACCTTGGCTTTCGCGAGCGCCATCTCGAACGAGTCGAAGGCGGCTTCCGGATCAGCGAAGCCGTGCGGAAGCCGGTCCGTTTCCGCCAGGGCAATTTGGTGGGCGCGGACGTCCTGGATGGCGGCGAGACCTATGACGTCGTCTTTTGCCGCAACCTGCTGATCTATTTCGACATCGACACGCAGAGCCGTGCCGCCGCCGTCCTCGAGCGCTTGCTTGCGCCCCGGGGGGTGCTGTTCGTCGGGCATTCCGAAGCCAGCCTGATGCTTGGCCATGGCCTCGCCTCGGCCAAGATTCCGATGGCGTTCGCATTCCGCAAGGCGGCGCTCCCCGACCAGCCGAAAATGAAAGCCGTCGTGGCGCGCGCTCCCTTTCCGCCGGCGGCCGCGGTGCAAAAGAAGGTCCCGCCGCCCCCCTCATCGGTGCTGGCGTTCAAGCGCGAAGCGCCCGCGCCGGATCTGATGGAGCTGCGCCGCATCGCCGATCGCGGCCAGCTTGCCGAGGCTGCGCGTGGCTGCGAACGCCATATGCACGAGCATGGCGTGTCGGCCGATGCGCTGCTCCTGCTCGGCCTGATCAGCGACGCCGGTGGCAAGGCGTCGGCGGCGGCCGGCTATTATCGCAAGGTTCTCTACCTCGCACCCGATCATGGCGAAGCGCTCGGCCATCTCGCCTTGCTGCTCAGCAAGCAAGGGGATGTGGCCGGAGCCAAGGTCTTGAACGATCGCATGCGCCGCCTCAACGCCAGAGGAGCTGCGTAAATGCGCCACGTCCCGACCGTCGACCTGATCGAGCGCGGCTCCGAAATATTCGATTGCTGGAACAGGATAGGCGTGCGCGGGGACAAAAGCTGTCCCGTGCTGGCTGCGCATGCGCATTGCCGCAACTGTCCGACCTATTCCGCGGCCGCCGCGACATTACTCGACCGCGAATGGGTGGGACCGCCGGACCTCGCGACCACCAGCCATCTGGCCGAGGCGATTTCGGCCGGCGAGGCGGAGACCCAATCGGCGGTCGTGTTTCGCGTCGGCGCCGAATGGTTCGCCCTGTCGACGATGGTGTTGGATGAGATCGTCGGTGTGCGCGCGATTCATTCGCTGCCCCTTCGCCGCAATCCCGCGCTGCTCGGGCTGGCCAATGTCCGCGGCGAGCTGGTGGCATGCGTGTCGATCGCGCGGCTCTTGTTCGGTGACGCCGCCCCGCTGCCGCAGGGCCGCCTGATCGTCATCCGTCATGCTGGCAGCCGGCTGGCGTTCCCCGTCGACGAAGTGCAGCACACCCATCGCTATCGCCCCGACGAATTGAAGGCGGTGCCCGCGACGATCGCCAAATCGGCTTCGGCCTATACGCGCGGTGTGTTTTCATGGCGCGGCCGAGCGGTCGGTGCGCTCGACGAGCACATCCTGCTCGATGCGCTCGGTCGGAGCCTGACATGACGACGGCAGGCTTCAGCCAATCCTCCATGCGCGACCTGTTCGGAATCGAAGCGGACAGCCAGACCCAGGCCCTGACGGTCGGCCTGTTGGCGCTCGAGCAGAATCCCGCGCGGGCCGATCAGCTCGAGGCGTGCATGCGCGCCGCCCATTCGCTCAAGGGTGCGGCCCGGATCGTCGAAATCCATCCCGGTGTGACCATCGCCCACGCAATGGAAGATCTTTTCGTCGCCGCGCAGACCGGCCGCGTGATTCTCGATCAGCCGCAGATCGACCTGCTTCTGCAAGGCGTCGACCTGATCACGACGATCGCGAAGTCCCCGGAGCTCGAAAGCGGCAGCCAGGACGCGATGTGGCAGGCGCAGGCGGATATCCTCGCGGCTCGACTGAGCCAATCGGCCGTCCCCATGGCCGCGCCTCGACCGACTATGCCGCCCGCGGCCGAAGTCGCAGTCGAAACGGCCGCCGTCGACGGACCGCGACCCGAAATCACCGATCGCGCGCTCCGCGTCAGCGCCGATAATCTCAATCGCCTGCTCGATCTGGCGGGCGAGTCCCGCATCGAGTCGCGCCGGCTGAGACCATTCGGACAATCCTTGGTGCGGCTGAAGCGGCTGCAGCACGAAGCTGCCACGTCGATCGACGCTCTGCGCGCGGCCCTGCCGGCGCAACTGCTTGACGAGCGCGCCCAGCGGGCGCTCGCGGAGGTGCAGCAGCGGATGATGGTTTGCCGTACGCATCTTTCGGAACGGCTGGAAGAGCTGGATGCATTCGAGCATTCCGCGACGACGCTGGCCCATCGCCTCTACGATCAGGCGCTGATGGTGCGGATGCGGCCGTTTGCAGACGGTGTGACAGCCTTGCCCCGCCTCGTCCGCGATCTCGCGCGCTCGCTCGGCAAGCAGGCACGGCTGGCAATCGTCGGCGATCGCACGCAGGTCGACCGCGACATATTGGAGCGGCTCGACGCACCGCTTGGCCATCTGCTCCGCAACGCGCTTGATCACGGGCTCGAAACCCCAGAGGAAAGGATCGCGGCGGGCAAGACGGCGGAAAGCACCATAAGGCTGGAAGCCTTCCATCATGCGGGTTCGCTGCAGATCATCGTGTCCGACGACGGACGCGGCATCGCACCCGAGTGCATCCGCCAGGCCGTGATCGCGCGCGGCCTTGCCAAGGAAGAAATGGCAGCCAAGCTGACCGACAGCGAGCTGCTGGAATTCCTGTTCCTGCCCGGCTTCACGATGAAGGAAGACCTCACCGAGATTTCCGGTCGCGGTGTCGGGCTGGATGTCGTGCAGGATATGATCCGGCAGGTTGGCGGGCTCGTCCGCATCACGTCGCGGCCCGGCGAGGGCACCACATTCAAACTGGAATTGCCGCTGACCTTGTCGGTAGTGCGCGCATTGCTGGTCGAGATCGGCGGCGAGCCCTATGCCTTTCCCTTCGCCCATGTCGTGCGCGCGACGAAGCTGGCCAAGGATCAGGTGCGGTTGCTCGAAGGCCGTCAGCATGTCGAGCTGGACGGGCAGCACGTCGGCCTGGTCACGGCGCACCAGATCCTGGGCTGCGGCGAACCCGATCACGAAGGTGAGGACCTGGCCCTCATCCTGCTCGGCAGCCGCGACAACCTCTACGGCCTGGTGGTGGACCGTTTCCTCGGTGGGCGCGAGTTCATCGTCCAGCCGCTCGATCCGCGTCTCGGCAAGATCAAGGATATCAGTGCCGCGGCGCTGATGGAGGACGGCTCGCCTGTGTTGATCGTAGACGTCGAAGACATGATCCGATCGATGGAAAAGCTTTCTTCGTCGGACCGCCTCGCCAAAGTCCGCCGCGAGGTCGGCAGCGACAATGTGGACCGGCGCAAGCGCATTCTGGTGGTCGACGACAGTTTCACGGTGCGCGAATTGCAGCGCAAACTGCTCGAGCATCACGACTATGTCGTTGAAGTCGCGGTCGACGGCATGGATGGCTGGAACGCACTTCAGAACGGCAATTTCGACCTGATCGTGAGTGATATCGACATGCCGCGCATGGACGGGATCGAACTGGTCGGGCGAATCAGGCACGATGCCCGCCTGAAATCGCTGCCGGTGATGGTATTATCCTACCAGGACCGGGACGAGGACCGCCAGCGCGGACTTGAGGCCGGCGCCGATTACTACCTGACCAAGGGCAGCTTCCAGAGCGATGCCTTGCTGGAGGCGGTGGTCGATCTGATCGGCGAAGCGGCAGCATGAGGATCGGTATCGTCAACAATTCGCCGCTCGCTACCGAGGCGCTGCGCCGGGCACTGACGCTGGTCCCGGAGCACCAACTGGCCTGGACCGCGCGCAATGGCGTGGAAGCGGTCGAACGCTGTGGAACCGATCGGCCGGATCTGCTCCTGATGGACCTGATCATGCCCTATCTCGACGGTGTCGAGGCTACGCGTCGGATCATGGCGCACACGCCCTGTGCGATCCTGGTCGTTACTGCCGACGTCGAGACCAGTGCGCCCCGCGTCTTTGCCGCGATGGGACAGGGCGCGCTCGATGCGGTAGATTCTCCACTGCTTGGCTCGGGCGACCTTCTGGCCGGCGCGCAGCCGCTGCTCGCGAAGATCAACGCGATCAGCAAGCTGGTCGGCGAGGGCACGCATGCGCGCCGCGCTGGATCGCCCGTAGCTTCTCACCGCCTCGTCGTTATTGGCGCATCCGCCGGCGGTCCGGCCGCGCTGGCCGCCATCTTGGGGGGACTGCCCCGCAATTTTTCTGCAGCGATCGTTATCATCCAGCATGTCGATGCTCGCTTCGCGCCGGGCCTTGCCGACTGGCTGCGCCAGCATTGCGCCTTGTCGGTGCGGATCGCCGGCGAAGGCGATCGGCCGGTGTCCGGCGAAGTGCTGATCGCGGGCAGGGACGATCACCTCGTGTTCAAGTCGAAGGACCAGCTGGGCTATACGGACAAGCCGGTCGAACATGCCTACCGTCCTTCGGTCGACGTCTTCATGCATAGCGCGGCTCGCTACTGGGCCGGACCTGTGGTCGGCGTGCTGCTGACCGGGATGGGATCGGACGGTGCCAAGGGGCTCAAGGCTCTGCGGAATGCGGGCCACCACACGATCGCCCAGGATCGCGAAACGAGCGCCGTTTATGGAATGCCCAAGGCGGCGGCGGCGATTGCGGCTGCTGTGGACATCCTGCCGCTCGATCAGATCGCGCCGCGGTTGATCGAACTCTTCGTCTCCGTCCGTTCCAGTAGGGAACCCGCGACATGAACATGCCAGTCCTCTCGATTTCGGATACGACGATGCAGTCTCCGCCATTCCCCCAGTCGGTCATGGTGCTGCTGGTCGACGACCAGTTCATGGTCGGGGAGGCGATCCGGCGGACGCTGCTCGACGAAGTGGACGTGGAATTCCATTATTGCGCCAATCCGCTCGACGCTCTCGCGGTCGCGAAGAGATTGAAACCGACCGTGATCCTGCAGGACCTGGTCATGCCGGCGATAAGTGGGCTGGATGTCGTGCGCGCGTATCGCGCCGATCCCGAGACGAAGAATATCCCCGTGATCATGCTGTCGACCAGGGAAGACGCCACGGTGAAGAGCGATGCCTTCCGCGCGGGGGCCAATGATTATCTGGTCAAGTTGCCTGATCGGATCGAGCTGATCGCGCGCATTCGCTATCATTCGGCCGCATATCTGTCGCAGATTCAGCGCGACGAGGCCTATCGCGCTCTTCGAATCAGCCAGCAGGCGCTGATGGAGACCAATCTCGAGCTGCAGCGGCTGACCAATGTCGACGGGCTGACGGGCGTTGGCAACCGACGCTATTTTGACGAATTCCTCGATGCCGAATGGAAGCAAGCAATCCGCGCCCAGGAGCCGATCTCGCTCCTGATGCTCGATATCGACCACTTCAAACAATATAACGATGCACATGGCCACCTCGCCGGCGACGATTTGCTGAGAACGGTCGCGCAGACGGTGGCGAGCAGCTTTCGTCGGCCGCGGGATTTTACCGCTCGCTTCGGTGGCGACGAGTTTGGGGTCATCCTGCCGCAGAGCGCGGTTGGCGATCTTCCTGCGCTCGGCAACACCGTGGTGAGCGCGGTGGAGGCGCTTCGCCTGCCCTACCGCGAATCGCCTGTCGCGGGGCACGTAACGATCAGTGCCGGGGGCGCGACCTGCACGCCCTGCCATGGCGATTCATTCGAGATGCTGATCGCGGCGGCCGACAAGGCGTTGTACCGTGCCAAGCGCGAGGGGAAGAACCGAGTGGTAACGGCAACCTGCTGAACTCGGCAATCTGCGCTCGAATGGTTGGAACGCAAGCGCTCGGCACTCGACCTCCAAGATTCGTCCCGTATCGAAATAGCTCGGCTCGCGCGTTTCGTGCTTCCCGGCCTTACGTACGATGTGACGCAGCGGCGATCGCCCGCAACCGACCTCCTTCGACGACGACGATTATGCGCTGTCGCGATTGCGGGCGCGCGCGATCGCTTTGGCGACTTCGGCGTGTATCCCCGAGCGCCGGCCGATGATGCCGATGTCTGGCGCGCGCTCCGCCAATCGGAGACTAGCGGGCGCAGCTATCGCAACTTATTAAATTTCACTGGTAAAATGTATTTTCATATGACACAGCTCCCCTGTTTGCGAAGGGGACCTGGGTCCGGCACGACGATCCTAGTTTGACGCTCGACACTCCAATTGTCGAACACGGCGATGCCCGCGCGGACAGTCCGGCGCGTGAGCGTCGGCGGCATCCAACCGGGTTTCGAGCGAGGAGAGGGGAAACGATGGCGATGAAGATGCTTTTGGCGCTTGCGCTGGGCCTGGCCTGCGGGGCCCCGGCCGGAGCGGGGACGAAATGGCCGAACGGCGCCAAGGCCGCCGTGGTGCTGACCTATGACGACGCGCTGAGTTCGCAGCTCGACCACGCCGTGCCGGTGCTGGACGCGGCCGAGTTCAAGGCCACCTTTTTCCTCACTGGCCTGAAGCCCGCGGCGGTTCCACGCTGGCGCGTCGTGGCCGCGGAGGGCCACGAACTCGGCAACCACACCGTGTTGCACGCTTGTCCTCCCTCCGGCCCGTCCGCCGAACGCGCCGGCACCTCCGAAGCCTATACCACGGAGAAGATGCTGAAGGAGATCGAGCAGCAGAACGTCTTTCTGACCTCGCTGGACGGCAAGCCGACCCATGGATTCGCATCGCCATGCGGCCAGACCCTGGCGGGCGGCCACGACTATATCGAGGCGCTCAGGGCCGCGAAGCTGGTGACCTATGTGCGCGGGGTCTACACCTCGCCCGACGACCTGCGCGCCGATGTCGGCCGGATGGATCCGATGCACGTGCCCTCGCGCGGATTCCCGGAAGGAGTCACGGGAGCGCAGTTGATCGAGTTCGCCAAGGAAGCGCAAGCCGGCGGCGGCATGGCGGTCTATCTGTTCCACGGTGTCGGCGGCGACTATCTGCAGGTTTCCGACGCCGCGCACCGCGAATTGATCGCATGGCTTGCCGCGCACCGGAGCGAAATCTGGGTGACCACGCTGCAGGGTGCACTGGACTGGGCGAGGCGCGCGAAGTCGGAAAAATAGCCGGGGAGAACGAACGATCCGCTCGCAGCAGAACCAGGGCGACACTGGCGCGGCGAAAAGCATGGTCTCGAGTCAAAGATGCCGGTGTTCAGTCATCCAGCGAAAACTGGTACCGTAATTGACTGCCCATAAGTCGTCGCCCGCAGCCCGGGGGTTGGGGCATCAATGACTTTCGCACGCCTGACGGCATCCGAAATTCTTCAGGAAAGCGGACGTTAGCAATTCCCCCCTATCCGGACCGCATGGACGGGCATGGATCGGACTAGGCGCAATCTGCTGATCGGCGGCTCGATCGTTAGTGCCTGCGCCATTAGCGGGCTGCTGCCTTCCGCCTGCGCCATGCTCCAGATCATTGGAAAGCCAGCGAGGTCGATGAGCAGCATCCCGACGCGCCCGGAGGGCGAAGCGAAGCCGATGCTGGAGGAAGACATTGCCCCGGTGCTCGCGCGGCTCGACGCCTGGTATGCCGCCAATTTGGCGGCGGACAAATATGTGTTCAATCCGCCGGCTACCGACGCGCAGCTCGATGCCTTTGAACGCCTGGTCGGCTTGAATATGCCGCGCTCATACCGCCAACTTTACAGGTGGCATGATGGTGAGAATGACGATCGCTGGGGTCACATCTACGGACTTCCGTTACTGCCGCTGACACGCGCTATGGCCGATTGGAAAAGCTGGGGGAGGACATTGGCCGAGTTTGGCGGCAACCGCTACGCCATACCGGGAGGAGCGTGGCCTGAAGGCGCCGTAGATCCGGCCTACATCAATCCCGCCTGGATACCGCTAACCAATGACGGCTCAAGCGGCCATGTCGGTCTCGACTTTGACCCATGGCCCGGCGGCCGGGTAGGCCAAGTAATCCTCTTCGGGCGCGATGAGGACGTGAAGGTCGTGCTCGCAGAGTCTCTCGGTCGGTTTCTCGACTGGGTCGTCGGGCTGTTGGAAAGCGGGAATTTCAGATTGAAGGCGGCGGCGGGCGAGGTCGTGCTGCGGCAGTTTCGATTGAAGGAGCCGCAATCAGACCACTTCCACAACGGCGCCCGGATTATTCTGGGCGCCCCCGGTCCGTTCTTATGAAGCGAGGCGAGGTCTAATGCCGGCGATTGGGTCGTGAGCTGACCCTCCGCCTCGCAAGCGCCTCATCGACAATCCGGCGTTACCCCAAGGCCAATCAAGGCCGTGGAGAAGTACGATGCGACTACGGTGCCTGCCATCGCGGTAAGACCGCCTTGAGCTACGCACCGAACGCCTCCATCTCGCATCCGCGCCGAACATCGCGCTTGCGCGCCACCGGCGTCTTCTGCACGGTGGCGGGATCGGGTCGGAAGAGCCTAGAATCTGCGGGACCGGGAATTGCCCACCGCATAAGCATGGGGTGGAGGCGAGTGGCGGCGTCGGAAGCAACGCGAGTGGTCGTGCTGGGCGGGGGAACCGCCGGGTGGATGACTGCGGCGGCGCTGGCCAAATTGCTCGGACCGTTGGTGCGCGTCGAACTGGTCGAAAGCGAGGACATCGGGATCGTCGGCGTCGGCGAGGCGACGCTGCCGCACATCCGCGGGTTCGTCGAGCGGCTCGGGATCGACGAAGCCGCGTTCATGCAGGCGACGCACGCGACCTATAAGCTCGGGATCGACTTTCGTGACTTCGGGCGGATCGGCGAGGCCTATGTCCATCCGTTCGGCAGTTTCGGCGAGGAAGTCGCCGGCGTGCCGTTCCACCATTATTGGCTCGAGCTCCGTCGACAGGGCATGGCGGGCCCGATCGGCGATTATTCGCTCGCGGTGCGCGCGGCGCTCGCGAACAAATTCCAGACGCCGCTGCAGGACGGCTCGCTCGCCTCGAGCTACGGCTATGCCTATCAGTTCGACGCGACCTTGTTCGGGCCATTCATGCGCGATTTCGCGATCGGCCTGGGGGTCACGCGCACCGAAGGCCGCGTGACCAGCGTCGAGCGTGATGGCGAAAGCGGCGACGTGCGCGCGCTGCTGCTCGAGGACGGGCGGCGCATCGAAGGGGATCTGTTCGTCGACTGCTCAGGGTTCCGCTCGCTGCTGCTCGGATCCGAGCTCGACGAGCCGTGGGAGGATTGGTCGCACTGGCTGCCGTGCGACCGCGCCGCGGCGATGCCGTGCAGCCATGTCACGCACGAGATCGAGCCCTATACGCGGGCAGTCGCGATGCCTGCCGGCTGGCGCTGGCGCATCCCGCTGCAGCACCGCATTGGCAACGGCTATGTGTTTTCGAGCAGTTTCGTCTCCGAGGACGAGGCAGTCGAGGCGATCCGTGGCGCGGCCGAAGGCGAGATTCTCGCCGAACCGCGGCTGCTGCGGTTCCGGGCGGGGCGGCGGCGCAACAGCTGGAGCCACAATGTCGTCGCGGTCGGGTTGGCGAGCGGGTTCCTCGAGCCGCTCGAATCCACGAGTATCTATCTCGCGCAAGTGGCGGTGACCTATTTGCTCGAGCTGTTCCCGGCGGGCGGCAGGATCGAGGCGCGCGACCGCGCCGAATTCAATCGGCTGGTCGACATGGAATATGACCGCATCCGCGACTTTCTGATCCTCCATTATCACGCGACCGAGCGCGACGATTCGCCGTTCTGGAACCATGTACGGACGATGGCGGTGCCGGATTCGCTTGCCGCCAAAATGGAATTGTGGCGCGACACCGGACGAGTCGAAAAATACAGCGACGGGCTGTTCTACAACGCCAGCTGGCTGGCGGTGTACGTCGGGCAGGGCGTGCTGCCGCGCCGTCACGATGCGCGCGCGAGCCTGCCCGATCCGTTGCAGGTGATCCGCGCGCTGCAGACGCTCGAGGGCGCGATCGGCGATGCGGTCGCGGCGATGCCAGGCCACCGCGCCTATCTCGAATCGCGCGCCGAGCGCCTAGCGGTGGCACCATGAGCGACGCCCGACCCTTGCCGCAGCGCGTCGTGATCGCCGGCGACGGACAGCTCGGCGCGCTGACCGCGGTCGCGCTCAAGCGTGCGCTGCCATCGTCCGAAATCGTCGTGATCGGCGGTTCGTTCGATCCCGCGGCACTCGCGGACACGGCCGCGAGCGCGCTGCCGTTCACCAACCGGCTGCACGACAGCCTGGGGATCGACGAGGATGTTCTGGTGCGCCGTTGCGGCGCGTCGCACCGCCTGGCCGTGCGCTATCTCGGCTGGGGCGGCGTAGAGCATGAGGGTGTCGCGGCCTATGGGGGCGCCGGCGATCCTGCGCTGCGCACGGCGTTCGCACGCGACTGGGGGTCGGGGATGCGCCACGCTTCGAGCGAGCGCCCGGCGGGGTCGGTGAGCGAAGCCCTGGCGCGCGCCGGCCGCTTTGCGCGACCCTCGGGTGAAGCCGGCGAGCCGCTTGCCGAAGTCGATTATTGCCTGCGCTGGAACGGTGCCGCCTACCGCGATCTGCTGGTCGAATATGCCCATGGGCTGGGCGTCGCTTACCATCGCGGGCGCATCGTCGGCGGCGCACCCGACGGTGCCGGCGGACTCGCGGCGATCGCGGTCGAAGGCGTGGGGCAAGTGACTGCCGACCTGTTCCTCGATTGCAGCGGCCCGCAGGGGTTGCTCTCGCAGCTGCCGGACTATCGCCGAGTCGATTGGAGCGACCAGCTGCCGGTGCGCGGCCTGATCTACGCGCGGCGCGGCGATCCGGCGCTGTCGCTCGCGGACACGATCCTGCTGACGTCCTCGGGCTGGCTGGCCGAAGGCGCGGGCCGCGACGGGCGGTCGCGGATGCTTGCCGCGCCTGAGGCGGCGACCGACGCGGACATCCGCGCCGCGCTCCACGCCGAGCCGGTGAGCGCGCTCGCGCTGCACCCCGGGCGCGCCGAACGGGCCTGGATCGGGAATGTGGTTGCGCTGGGCGACGCAGCGGCGACGTTCGAGCCGCTCGGTTGGCTCAATCTCGACCTCGCGCATCGCCAGCTCGCACTGCTGCTCGAACTGCTTCCCGGAGACACGCCCGATCCGCGCGAACGCGACGAGTTCAACCGTCGCGCGGCGCTGATGGCCGATCGCGCCCGCGATTTCGTCGCCGCGCATTATGCCGCGCCGGCGGCCAGAGGCGTGTTCGGCACGCTCGCGCGCTCGCCGGAACTGGCACTCGCGCTCGACCAGTTCGAGCGGCGCGGGCGGCTGCCATTCTTCGAGGAAACGCCGATGCTCGCGCAGGAATGGGCGGTGATGCTCGATGCGCTGGGCATCCCGGCGGGAACCTCGCCGCTGAGGCAAGCTGCCGATCCGCGCGCAACCGCCGCGGCGGCCGAAGCGATGGCGCACAAATGCGAGGCGGCGGTGCGCGCCGCGCCGCCCTATGGCGAATGGATGACGCGAATGCTGCAGGCGCAATAACGCCGCGTTAGAGGGGGATGAGATCAAACTAACCCGTCATCCCCGCGAAAGAGTGCCGGGGTTGCGCATGCGCTCCCAGGGCCACGGGCGACGTCCCTTGCTACCCTGGGTCCCCGCTTTCGCGGGGATGACGGCATGGATTCGATCTCATCTCGTCCGACTCTAGCTTTGGCTCTGGCGCAGCTTGGCGCGCATGCGGGCAAACAGCTGCGGCGTGCCCGGGCCCAGAATGCCCCGCGCATATTCGGGAAGATGCGCCGCCGGGTCGCCTTCGCTGAACACGAAATGGTTCAGCATCGACTGCCACACGTCGCGCTGCGCGGGCGGCAGATGGCGATAGGCGAGCAGCGCGTGGAGCAGCGCGTCATAGGGTGCGCCGATCCCTGCGGGCGTGTCGGACCACCAATAGTTGACGAGGATGTTGAGCGCGTCGAGCGATTCGACGCCGTGCCACCAGCCATAGGGAAGATAGAGCGCGTCGCCGGGCTCGAGCGTGACCTGCAGCGCGGCCGCCCAGGCATGGACGTAGCGCGGGTAGCGCTCGAGGTCGGGGTCGGCGACGGCGACCATGCTGATCGGAGTGCCCGCAGGGGTCAATTCGATCGGCCCGGGGTAAAGATTGGTGATCTGCTCGGGGGGGAACAAGGTGAACCGCCGGCGCCCGGCGACGTTGCACGCGATATTCTCCATCAGGTCGAAATGCGGCGAGACATGGATGCGATTGCCGAGCCAGATGCGCGGCTGCACCATGGGCACGAGGTCGAGCCGGTTCTCTGCGGCGACTCTGGGTAGCAGACCCGGAAGGATCTCCGACTGGACCGCGAGCGCGCGTGGGGTGTCGGTGTCCGCCTCGGTGAGCAATGTTTCGAGGAATTCGGCGAAGGGCACTTGCTCCTCGCGGAAATTGAAACCGGTGACCTGGCGATTGTAGAAGAACTGCCCGCGCTCCTCGGGCTCTGCGATCAGCACGGCGACCGAACGCGCCGCGCTGCCGCGAGCGAGATAGTCGACGATGGCGCGGTCGCCTTGGCGCGCCGCGGCGATTGCCGGCCAATGCGCCACCAATCCGCGCATCACGACCGGGCGCCTGGCCGGGCGAACGCTGGCGTGGAACGCGGCGTGATCGGGGAGCGCGATGGTCTCTGGCTCGGGCGGTGTCGGGAGCGCCATCGTGTCAGGCCGCGGCGCGGCTGCCGCGGCCGTGGAGGAACTCTGCCTGCGACGGCATCGACGCCACCGTGCCGGAGATCACCGCGCGGATATGCGCGAGCCGTTGCAGCGTCTCGGCCTCGGGCAACAAGTGCGCCGCGGGATGATAGCCGCCGGGCTGGATCCCCTGGCCGACCATCACGCCGAGCCAGCTCGTCTCGGTGAACAATTCCTCATGCTCGCGGAAAACCCGGCCCGACGAGCGGAACATCGCGAGCTTTTCGGCCAAAGCCGGCGGCGGTTCGAGCTCGCGGCAATAGTCCCAGAACGGCGAATCGTCACGCTCGGTCGCCTTGTAATGGAGCACGAGGAAGTCACGGATCTCGACATAATCCTGGATCGCTTCGCGATTGAAGCGCTCGATCTCACAAGAGCCGAACGCGCGCGTCGGGAAGAGTGTCATCAGCCGGGCGATGCCTGATTGCACCATGTGGATCGCGGTCGATTCGAGCGGCTCCAGGAAACCACCGGAGAGACCGAGCGCGACGACATTCTTTTCCCAGGCCCGGTGGCGGTGACCTGCGGCAAACCGCAGCCGGTTCGGCTCCGCCAGCGCCTCGCCCTCGAGGCTGGCGAGCAGCAGCGCGACGGCCTCGTCTTCGGACATATGCGCGCTCGAATAGACATGACCATTGCCGACTCGGTGCTGCAGTGGGATGCGCCATTGCCAGCCGGCCTTGCGTGCGGTTGCCCGCGTCATCGGCAGGTCGTTGCCTTCGGTGTGGCCCGGACGATGCGCGCACGGCACCGCGACGGCGCGGTCGCACGGCAGCCAGTGTGTCCAGTCGACGAAATCGACGCCCAGCGTCTCGCCGATCAGCAGCGCACGGAACCCCGAGCAGTCGATGAACAGCTCGCCGCCGACGCGCGCGCCGGATTCGAGCACGACCGCCGTGACGAACCCGGTCTCGCCATCGCGCTCGACGTGCGTGATGCGGCCTTCGGTCCGCGCCACGCCCTGGCGCTCGGCCTGGCGGCGCAGGAAGCGCGCATAGAGCCCGGCATCGAACTGGAACGCATAGCCGAGCCGCGAGAGCGGCGAATTGGGCTGGTCGGGCGCGGGCGGCAGATATTTTCCCTGATGTGCCGCCACCGCCGCAATCGAATAGTCGCCGAGGTCCGAAGTGTCGCCGAGCGACCGCGCGCGCAGCCAATGATGGTGGAATTCAATCCCCTTCATGTCGATGCCGTAGTAGCCGAACGGGTGGAAATAGCGCGCGCCGATCCGGGTCCAGTCGACGAACTCGATGCCGAGCTTGTAGGTCGCCTGGGTCTCGCGAACGAATTCTCGCTCGTCGATTCCGAGCATCGCGTTGAACAGGTTGATCTGGGGGATCGTCGACTCGCCGACGCCGATCGTGCCGATCGCCTCCGATTCCACCAGCTCGATCGCGAAGTCGGGAAGCGGGCCCATGATCCGCGACAGCGCGGCGGCGGTCATCCAGCCGGCGGTGCCGCCGCCGACGATCACGACCTTCGAGATCGGGCGCAGGTCTGCGTTCATCGCGCCACCGCCGCCGGCATGCGCACGTCGGGCATCGCGCCGATCATCTGGAGGAACGCGTCGTGCGTCGGCAGGCCCGCCACTGCGCTCGCATTGGCGCCGCGGATCTGCGCCATTGCCTCGGCCACCTTGGCTTCGTCGAGCGCGTCGGCGAGCGTGTCATGATTCTCGGGCCAGAGATTCTGACCGAGCATTACCGCGACCCAGCTCGTCACGCCGAACAATTCGGCGCCTTCGCGAAAGATGCGCCCGCGCCGGCGGAACAGCTCGATCTTGCGGGCCAGGCTTTCCGGGATCTCCATATCGCGGACCTGTCGCCAGAACGGCGTGTCGTCGCGCTGCGTCGCCTTGTAATGCAGGATCACGAAGTCGCGCACGTCTTCGTAAAGGTCCTTCATGCCGCGATTATATTCTTCGCGTTCGGCGGAGGGGAAGCGGCGGTCGGGGAATAGCGACATGAGGCGCGCGATGCCGTTCTGGATCAAGTGGATCGCCGTAGATTCGAGCGGCTCGATGAACCCCGAGGACAGGCCGAGTGCGACGACATTATGACTCCAGCTCAGTTCGCGCCGGCCGGTGGTGAAGCGGATCATCCGCGGTTCGTCGAGCGGTTCGCCGTCGAGGTTGGCGAGCAGCACGGCGCGCGCTTCGTCGTCGGAGATGTGCTTGCTCGAATAGACATGACCGTTGCCGATACGGTGTTGCAGCGGGATGCGCCATTGCCAGCCGGAGTCACGCGCCGTCGACCGCGTGAACGGTTCGGTCGGGCCCGTGCGCGCGGTCGGCACCGCGAGCGCGCGGTCGGCGGGCAGCCAATGGCCCCAGTCCTCGAAGCCGACGCCCAGCGTCTGGCCGATCAGCATTGCGCGAAAGCCTGTGCAATCGATGAACAGCTCTCCGGCGACTCGTTCGCCCGTCTCGAGTTCGACCGATTCGACGAAGCCGTCGTCGGCGCGGCGGTGCACCTGGCCGATCTTGCCTTCGCGGCGAGTCACGCCGTTGCGCTCGGCATAGCCGCGCAGGAAGCGTGCGTAGAGCGAGGCGTCGAAATGAAACGCGTAGAAGATGCTCGACAGGACCGAGCGCGCTTGGCTGGAGGGGCGGCCGAAACGGCCGGCGCGCGCGGCGACCGCGCTGATGCAATAATCGTCGATCGCGCGCGTGTCGCCGCGTGCGCGCTCGCGCAGATACAGCTGGTGGAACGGCACGCCGTGCAGATCCTGCCCGTACGAGCCGAAGGGATGGAAGTAGCGGTCGCCCAGGCGCCCCCAGTTCACGAACTCGATGCCGAGCTTGAACGTGCCTTTCGTCGCGGCGAGGAACTCGTTCTCGTTGATCCCGAGCATGGTGTTGAAGTTCAGGATCGGCGGAATCGTTGCCTCGCCGACACCCACCGTGCCGATCTCATCCGATTCGATCAGCGTGATGCGCCGCCGCCCATTGGCGAGGAAGCGGGAAAAGGCCGCTGCCGCCATCCAGCCGGCGGTACCGCCGCCGACGATAACGATGTCTTCGATGTCGATATCGCTACCCGCAACGCCCATCACGCCCCTTCCCAGACCGCCGCACGGCTTGCTTTCGGTGCCGCGTCGGTCCGGGCAAATTGCATGGATTCAGGGGTCTTGCCAACCGCCGAGCCATCGCCTATTGTTGATGGTAATAGATATCGCCAGCCAAGAAACAAATGGTAGCGATATCAATAAATAGGGAGGGGGCATGAAAGAGCTTCGTAGCTTCGGGCGTGGTGCGTTCGCCGGAAAAAAGTCGCCGCTCAACACCGGCGCTTCACTCATCGCAATGTGCGGCTTTCTGGTCGCGGCACCGGCACTGGCGCAGTCGAACAACGCCGACAGCCAGGCGGACAATGCGGGCGAGATCATCGTCACCGGCATTCGCCAGAGTCTGGCGAGCGCGCAGCAGATCAAGAAAAAGTCCGATACCATCGTTGACGCGATCACCGCGAACGACATTGGCGCGCTACCCGACCGTTCCGTGACCGAAGCGCTGCAGCGCGTCCCCGGCGTGTCGATCAACCGCTTTGCCGGCTCCAACGACCCCGACCACTTTTCGGTCGAAGGCTCGGGCGTGGTCGTGCGCGGCCTCAATTTCGTGCGCTCCGAATTCAATGGTCGCGATGCCTTCTCGGCGGGCGTCGGCGGACAGTCGCTCAACTTCGCGGACGTGCCGTCAGAACTGCTCGGCAGCGTCGAAGTCTACAAGAATGTGACTGCGGAGATGATCGAGGGCGGCCTGGCCGGCACGGTCAATCTCAATACGCGCAAGCCGTTCGACAACAAGGGCTTCCATCTCGGCTTCGACGCCCAGGCCAATTATGGCGACATGGAGAAGAAGTGGTCGCCGACCGGGTCGCTGCTCGTCAGCAACACCTGGAACACGGCGGGTGGTTCGCGCATCGGCATCCTGGGCGACATTTCCTACTCACGCGTGCGCAGCCGCGCGGACGGCGTCCAGGTCACCAATTTCCAGACTCGCGACGGAAAGTATGTAGGGGCAGCCAACAGTGGCGGCGGCACCTTTACCTGTCGCAATCCGCTGCCGTTGGGAAGTGACGCGAATGGTTTTCCGGCGAACATGCCGGGGTCGCAGGGCGTCACCAAGGCTGGCGATCCGTGCTATGGCGCCGCACCCGCCGGGGCTAACGGCTTCGCCGACTGGGCCAGCCTTCGTTATGCGCCGCTAGGCGGCCAGTTCCGCACCCAGGATTTCGACCGCAAGCGCGACGGCCAGGCGCTCACCTTCCAGTTCGAAAGCCCCGACAGTTTCGCATTGATCACTGCGCAGTTCATGCGTTCGCACACTACCAATGCGTGGGGCGAGCACACGTTCGAGACTGCACCGGACCTCACCGAATACAGCACCTATCCGAAGGGCTGTCGGCAGAATGGCAATGGTACGCCCGGCGTTGGCAACAATCCGCCGCCGAACATCCGCGCGGAATGCCCGGTTGGCGGCTTCACTGACTATACCTATTCATCGGACGGCCTGTTCCAGAAAGGGTATATCACATACCCCGGGACGGGTTGGCGCACGGCTGGATCGGGTAATGGTGCGACGAACTGGGTTCCCAGCGGTGGCTTGCAACAGTCGCTGTCGCGGCGTCAAATTCTTGAAGAGAACACGCTTCTCGACTTTGGCCTAAACGGCAAGTTCAAGTTCAGCGACCGCTTGGATTTGCAGCTCGATTTCGACTACACAGATTCGGTCCATAACAATCTTGATGTCAGCTCATTCGGCTCTACATTCGCCGACACCGAGCTCGATTTGACGGGTGATCTGCCGATCATCATTCCCCACAAGCCGACGACGCTCAGCGCCACTTGGGCCGCGCCGAACCCGACGCTGGTGGCAGCGACCGATGCGCAATATTTCGCCAATCCGAATGTCCAGTTTTGGCGTGCGGCGATGGACCACATCGAGCACAGCACCGGCCACGAACTCGCGTTAAAGGCTGATCTTGCTTACAATTTCGACGCCGATTCCTTCCTGAAGAAATTGAAGTTCGGAGCCCGCTACGCGGATCGTGATCAGACGGTTCGATACACGACTTACAACTGGGGTTCTGTTTCGGAAATCTGGTCTGGGGCGGGGCCTGCAGTCTCGATCCAGCAGGGCGGCCTTAGCCATGCTGATCTCTACTCGTTCCCTGATTTCTTTCGCAATAAAGTCCCAGCGCCTATCACGGCCTTTTATTACAATGGAGATTTGATCGGCGACTATAAGGGTTCGTCCGCCTATTTCAAATCGCTCAATGCGATTTGGCATAACGTCAATGGTGCCGGTCCGGGCGGATGGGTTCCCTTGGCCGAGCGCCCGAATGCCATTGCAGGGACGGATTATACGGCGGCGGAAGTTCAGCCGATCGAGCAGCAGGACTACAATGCCTATCTGATGGCGAGCTTCGGTACGGCGCCTGGCACCGGCAAGATCGGATTTTCCGGCAACGTCGGGGTGCGCTTTGTGCACTCCTTCATGGCGTCTACTGGCAGTATCGGCGTGCCGTCGCAGCAGGATCTAAATATAGCGTCCAGTTTTGCCGTGCGATGCCCAAGCGTGATACCCCCGCCGCCTGCACCCCAGGTACCCACTACACCGGGAGGGGTATGTGCTCGCGGCCCGGCTGGTTATGCTGCGCTTCAGCAATGGGCGACCGGCAAATCGGCGAACAATACCGTGAGGACGGATTATACCTATTGGTTACCTAGCCTGAACGTGCGGGTCGACTTGACAGACCAGCTCCTTATGCGTTTTGCGGCGTCCAAGGTTCTGACGCGGCCCGAAAATTCGTATGTCCGTAACTACCTCGGCTCTGGTCTTGATAATGGTGGCAATATTAGATTCACTGCGGGGAATCCTTTCCTTAAGCCCGCCACCGCGTGGCAGTTCGATGTAACGGCTGAATGGTATTTCTCGAGAGTTGGTTCGCTGACATTTGACGCGTTTTACAAAGACGTGTCGAATTTCTTCTACCAGCACCTCACCAGTAGGCCGGTCCTAAGCAATGGTATTACGGAGAACGTGACGATCATAGGACCAGACAACTTTCACGAACATGGGAAGATCAAAGGCTTCGAAGCTGCCTATCAGCAGACCCTCGACTTCCTCCCCAAGCCGTTCGACGGATTCGGTATCAATGCCAACTATTCGTATGTCGAGAGCAAGGGGCTGCCCAATGCTTTCTTGAACGGTGGCAGTCCAGATAACATTTCCACTGTTGCACCTGCGGGCAACATGCCCCTCGAAGGCCTGTCGAAGCACAACATCAACGCGGCAGTGTTCTACGAAAAGGGACCGATATCGGTGCGTGCTGCCTATAATTGGCGGTCGCGGTTCCTGTTGACGGTCGCGGACGTGATCTTCCCCTACTATTCGATCTTCAACGAACCCACGGGGCAGCTCGACGCTTCGATCTTCTTCAACGTCAGCAAGCAAATCAAGATCGGCGTGCAGGGTGTCAACCTGACGAACGAGATCACCAAGACCAGCCAGGCCTATACAGGTGATCCGAACGTGCTGGCGCCGCGATCCTACTTCATGAACGATCGGCGCTTCTCGTTCATCGTGCGTGGAAACTTCTGACCGAGAGACGTGCGCGATCAAACGACTGTCGGCGCCGCCGGATTCCCGCGAATCAGGCGGCGTCGTCATATCCACGCTCTTGCTGAACGGTCCCGCCACCCATATGCAAGCGGGAAGAGGAGACGATCGATGCGTCATTTGATGCTTGTCGCGGCAGCTGCCTCGAGCCTTGTCGCCACGCCCGTGCTGGCGAAGGGTTGTCTGCGCGGCGCCGCGGTCGGCGCGGTCGCGGGGCATTATGTCGGCAAGGGACATGCAGTGGCGGGAGCGGTCGCCGGCTGCCTGATCGCGCGCCATCATTATGCCAAGCAAAAGGCCGAGCAGCAGGCGCGCGCGCACCAGCGGGCGGGCACTCGCGCCTGGTAAGCGATTGCGGAATGCCGAGCGCGTTTAGGGCGCGACGGTGAACTTGATCTGCTGCAGGTCCTGCGAATTCGGCCCGACCATGAGCGTGAAGTCGCCGGGTTCGACGACGCGCTTCATTGCGTCATTCCATAAGGCCAGACTGTCTGGGCGAACCGATATGGTTACGTCACGGCTCTCGCCCGGCTCGAGCGTGACGCGCCGGAAGCCGACCAGTTCCTTCACCGGGCGGGTGACCGAACTGACTTCGTCGCGCAGATAGAGCTGCACCACTTCGTCGCCGCGCAGCTTGCCGGTGTTGGTAACCTTTACGGTTAGCGACACGCCTTCGCCGGGATGGATCGTGGCGGCGGAAAGCGTAGGGGCGCCGAAGCTGAAGCGCGTGTACGACAGTCCCCAGCCGAACGGGTAGAGCGGCGTCGCTTCGCCGAACAGATAGCCACGGTGCGCGCTGGGCTTGTAATTGTAGAACATCGGCAACTGGCCGACGTCGCGCGCGACGGTGACGGGCAGCTTGCCGCCGGGATTGATGCGGCCGAACAGCGCATCGGCGATGGCGTTGCCCTGTTGCTCGCCACCATACCAGGTCTCGAGGATCGCATCGGCCTTGGCGGCGACGCCAGGGTAGCTCGGCGGACGCCCGTTGACGAGGACGGCGACAACCGGCTTCCCGAGCGCCTTGAGTGCGTCGAGCAGTTCCTGCTGCTGGCCGACCAAGTCGAGGCTCGAACGGTCGCCGAGATGCTCGGGCGCCCAGCCTTCGCGGCTGGTCTGCTCGGTATCGCCGATGAACAGCACGATCTTGTCGGCGCCGCGCGCCGCAGCGACCGCCTGGGCGATGCGCGCGCGGTTCTGCGCGGGATCGGCGAGGACGACCTTGTCTTCCCACCAATCGTCGTTCTCGGTGATCTTGACGCCTTCCGAATAGACGATGTTCGCCTTGTCGCCGACGAGTGCCTTGATCCCGTCGAGCGGCGAGACCTTCGCCTTGGGCAGCCCGTAATAGCCGCCGAGCCGCGCGACCGCTGCGCTCGGCCCGATCACTGCGATCGTCGGCTTGGGCGCCCCGGCGGCGGGCAGGGCGAAGGGCAGCACGCCTTCATTCTTGAGCAGCACCATCGTGCGCTCGGCAGCGGTGCGCGCGAGCGCCATGCCCTCCGGGCTATCGGCCTGGCGTAGTGCTTCCTTGAGGTCGGGATAGGGCCGTTCGAACAGTCCGGCATTGAATTTGAGCGTCAGCACGCGCGCCACGGCCTGGTCCACGAGCGCGCCCGGAATTTCGCCCTTGGCGACCGAATCGACCAGGGTACGGAAGGCGATGCCGTCCGGCGTGTCGATGTCGACTCCCGCGCCCAGCGCGCGCCGCGCCGCCTCGGGTATGTCGCGCGCGACATGGTGCAGTCGCGCAAGGTCCTCGATTGCATAATAATCCGAGACGACCGCGCCCTGATATCCCCATTCGCCGCGCAGCACGTCGCCGAGCAGCCAATGATTGATATGCGATGGGACACCGTCAATCTCGTTGTAGCTCGCCATCACGGCGCTGATCGACGTGCGCTTCACCACTTGTTCGAACGGCGGGAAGAACATCTCGCGCAAGGTGCGCACGGCATAGGGTGCGGGGCCGACGTTCGTGCCGCTCTCGGGCTGGCCATGGCCGGTCATGTGCTTGAGCGTGCCGAACAGCTTGCCGGGCGCCAGCCTGGGGTCGCGTCCGGGGCCCTGGAGACCCTCCACTGCGGCCACGCCCATCTCGCCGACCAGGAATGGATCCTCGCCGAACGTCTCCTCGATCCGGCCCCAGCGCGGGTCGCGCGCCACATCGACTACGGGTGCCAGGACCAGCCGGATGCCGCGTGGATAGGCTTCCTTGGCGATTTGCGCATCGATCGCCCCCACCAGATCGGGGTCCCAGCTGGATGCCAGCGCGATCGCCTGGGGATAGCTGGTGGTATCTCGGGTCGCCAGGCCGTGGAGCGACTCCTCATGCAGCAGCACCGGGATGCCGAGCCGTGTGCGTTCGATGGCCCATTTCTGCACGGCAGCGGCATAGGCGACGGCGTCGGCGACGCTGCGCGGCGGCTCGGCGCGCGGCGAGCCCGCCCCGTGGAGGTCGGAGGGCCGCGCGATGCCCCCGAAACCGGCGGGATAGGCGGCGCTTGCCTTGGCCGGATCGAAGCGGAACTGCGCGTCCTGCACATCGGGCTTGTTGCCCCACAAGGTAAGCAGCTGGCCGACCTTCTCATCGATCGTCATGCGCGCGAGCAGATCGGCGACACGCTGCTGAGTCGGCAGCGCGGCGTTGCGATAGGGCGCATCTGCGGGGGGCTTGGCGGCAGGCTTTGCGGCGGGAACTGCCTGTTCCGCCCAGGTCGGCGACGCGCCGACCATCGAGAACGCCATCAGCGCCGCTGCCGCGCATCCCGCAGCCTTGAACCCACGCATCGCAACTCTCCCTGTTTTGTCATTTTATACCCGAGGGTTTGATTGACCCCACAGGATTGATAGCGCTATCATTAGATTTGGGGAAAAAGAAATGTCAACTCGACACTGCGCCTTCCTCAGTCAACCACCACACAGCCGGTGCCGCCGCGCGCCATCAGGCATATTTCCAACCGACCGCTCAACTTGCCAAGTCTTTGTACGAAGCCGTACATCTGTTTCGCGAGAGCAACAGGGGAGGGGCCGCAGGCAATGACCAAGCGAACGGGGAACCGCCGCCAAAGCGGCCAGCCCACCATTTCGGATGTGGCGCGCGAGGCGCATTGCTCGCCGATGACGGTGAGCCGTGTGATCAACGGCGAGGACAATGTACGCGCCGAGACGCGCGAGCGCGTGCTCGAAGCGATCGCCAAGCTCAAATATACGCCCAACAGCGCCGCGCGCAGCCTGGCGGGGGCATCGCAGCTGAGTGCCGCGCTGCTCTATTCGAATCCGTCGGCCAATTATCTCAGCGAAATCCTGATGGGCAGCCTCGAGCAGGCGCGGCTCAACAATCTCTCGCTGCTGGTGGAGCGCTGCGAATATGGCGTCGATGAGGAGGCGGTGGTGCGCCGGCTCGCCGAAAGCGGGATCGACGGCTTCATCGTGCCCTCGCCATTGTGCGACGAGCAGCCGCTGCTCGACATGCTGCGCCGGCTGCGCGTGCGTGCAGTGCTGATCGGCGCCGGGCGCGCCGAGCCGCACCATTCCGCGGTGATGATCGACGACTATCAGGCCGCCTATGACATGACTGCCTATATCATCAGCCTCGGCCACAAGCGTGTGGGGTTCATCATCGGCAACCCACATCAGACGGCGAGCGGCCAGCGCCTCGCCGGTTTCCTCGACGCAATGGCCGCTGCCGGGCTCGAGGTGCCCGAAACGATGCTTGCCCAAGGTTTCTTCACTTATCGCTCGGGCATCGCCGCGGCGCAGAAGCTACTCGATCAAACCGAGCCGCCGACCGCCATTTTCGCGTCGAACGACGACATGGCCGCGGCGACCGTGGCGATGGCGCAGCGCCGGCATCTCGACGTACCCGCCGATCTCACGGTGTGCGGGTTCGACGATACGGCGATCGCCAGTACGGTCTGGCCCGAGCTTACCACGATCCGCCAGCCGATTCAGGACATCTCGCGCAAGGCGCTCGAGCTGCTGGCGAACGAGCTCAAGGCGGCGCGCGCCGGGCGCAGCCCGAAACCAACCCACATCACTTTGGATTATTCTCTGGTCAAACGGCAGTCGCACGCCGCGCCGGGGCTCGCGCGTGGGGCGGCACGAAAAAGGCTGACCAAATGAGTTCTTCGGGTATTCCCCGGCTTCGATCGCGCGACTGGTTCGCCAATACCGAACGCATGGATCAGACGGCGCTCTATCTCGAGCGCTTCATGAACTATGGTATCACACCCGAGGAACTTCGCTCGGGCAAGCCGATCATCGGCATCGCGCAATCGGGCAGCGATCTCTCGCCGTGCAACCGCATCCATCTCGATCTCGCCCAGCGCGTGCGCGACGGGATCCGCGACGCCGGCGGGATACCGATCGAATTCCCGGTGCACCCGATCTTCGAGAATTGCCGCCGGCCGACCGCCGCGCTCGATCGCAACCTGCTGTATCTGGGGCTGGTCGAGCTGCTCAACGGCTATCCCATCGACGGCGTGGTGCTCACCACCGGTTGCGACAAGACCACGCCGAGCCAGATCATGGCGGCGAGCACCGTCGACATTCCGGCGATCGTGCTGTCGGGCGGACCGATGCTCGACGGCTGGCACGACGGCGAGCTGGTCGGATCAGGCACGGTGATCTGGCGCAGCCGCCGGCTGCTCGCCGCGGGCAAGATCGACGAGGAGGAGTTTCTCGACCGCGCGACCAGCAGCGCACCCTCCGCCGGGCATTGCAATTCGATGGGCACCGCCTCAACGATGAATGCCGTTGCCGAAGCGCTCGGCATGTCGCTCACCGGCTGCGCGGCAATTCCGGCGCCGTACCGCGAGCGCGGGCAGGTCGCCTATCGTACCGGCCAGCGTATCGTCGACATGGTGCGCGAAGACCTGCGCCCGTCGCGGATCCTGACGCGCGAGGCGTTCCTCAATGCGATCGCCACCGTCAGCGTGTGCGGCGGTTCGTCGAACGCGCAGCCGCATATGGTCGCGATGGCGCGGCACGCAGGCGTTGCGCTCGAGCCTGAAGTTTGGCGCGAGCATGGCTATGACTTGCCGCTGCTCGTCAACATGCAGCCGGCGGGCAAATATCTCGGCGAGCGGTTCCATCGTGCCGGAGGCGTGCCTGCGGCAATGTGGGAGTTGCTCCAGGCGGGCAAGCTCCACGGCGACTGCCTGACCTGTACCGGGAAGACGATCGCCGAAAATCTCGCTGGGCGCGAAAGCGCCGATCGTGAGATGATCCGGCCTTTCGCGGATCCGCTGCAGAAAAGCGCGGGTTTCCTGGTGCTCAAGGGCAATCTGTTCGACTTTGCGATTCTCAAGACGTCAGTGATCTCGACCGAATTCCGCGAGCGCTTCCTGTCGCGTCCCGGTGCCGAGAATGTGCTCGAAGCGCGCGCGATCGTGTTCGACGGATCGGACGACTATCATCATCGCATCAACGATCCCGCGCTCGATATCGACGAGAACTGCATGCTGGTGATCCGCGGCGCCGGCGTGATCGGCTGGCCGGGATCGGCCGAGGTGGTCAATATGCAGCCGCCCGACGCGCTGATCCGGCGCGGCGTGAACTGGCTGCCGACGCTCGGCGACGGGCGGCAATCGGGTACCTCGGACAGCCCTTCGATCCTCAACGCTTCACCCGAAAGCGCGGTCGGCGGCGGCCTGTCGTGGCTGCGCACCGGCGACATGATCCGCGTCGACCTGAATGCGGGAAGCTGCGACGCACTGGTCGATCCGGCCGAGATCGAGCGGCGCAAGGCCGAAGGCCTGCCCGCGATCCCGCCGCCGGAAACGCCGTGGGAAGAGCTATATCGCGAGAAAACCGGCCAGCTCGGCGACGGCGGCGTGATGGAGTTCGCGCTGGCGTATCGCGGGACGTCTACGAAGGTACCGCGGCATAATCATTGAGCAGAATAAGCGCGCGCCATGGACAATTACGACGTCACCCCGGCCTTGTGTGTTTGGACCGAAGGCAAGGTGAGCGGGTGTTCGGAGACATAGCGAACGGATCAAGCCACCGGCTGGGCCAGGTCGACCTGGCCCAGCCGGTGGTGGCGATAACAGA